>Ga0136617_10002225_pt1 | contig 17318 bp, 20 predicted proteins | sample AntDrymUQ3222106_2_FD_129672 | JGI IMG/M metagenome (GOLD analysis project Ga0136617, IMG submission 129672) | Polar desert sand microbial communities from Dry Valleys, Antarctica - metaG UQ322 (21.06) | ecosystem: Environmental > Terrestrial > Soil > Desert | place: Antarctica: Dry Valley...
ACGCTTCGCGTGTGGGACCTACAGACCGCAACGCAGCACAGCGAGCCGCTGACCGGCCACAACGACAGGGTCTTGGCGGTCGTGGTCGGTGAGCTTGACGGTCGCCCGATCGCTATCTCTGGTGGCGACGACTGCACGCTTCGCGTGTGGGACCTACAGACCGCAACGCAGCACAGCGAGCCGCTGACCGGCCACAACGACAGGGTGTGGGCCGTCGTGGTCGGTGAGGTTGAGGGTTACCCGATCGCTATCTCCGGCGACGCTGAGGCGACGATTCGCGTGTGGGATCTACAGGCCGGAACGCAGCACGGCGAGCCGCTGACCGGCCACAACGACTGGGTGGCGGCGGTTGCGGTCGGCGAGCTTGACGGTCGCCCGATCGCCATCTCCGCCAGCGCTGACGCGACACTTCGCGTCTGGGACCTACAGACCGCAACGCAGCACGGTCAGCCGCTGAGCGGCCACGACAACGCCGTATCGGCGGTTGCGGTCGGTGAGCTTGACGGTCGCCCGATCGCCGTCTCCGCCGATTACGACGAGACACTGCGCGTCTGGGATCTGCACATGGCCCGTCAGATCCGGACGATCCTCGTCGGCGCTCAAATCGCCGCGCTCACACTCGACAGTAACGGCGGAGTGCTCGTAGGCGCCAGAGTCGGTGTGCTTTGCCTGCTCTTGCGGCATCCAATGAGCGCATCTGCTCATGAACGCAGGACGACACGCTCATAGCAGCTCGCGCCCCCGAGGAGCAACGGTTGCGACGGCCGGATCAACACTGCTGGAAATCGCGCAAGGCGCAAGTCTCGGCGCTGTGAGGGATGCCGCTGCTGTTGAGGTTGTCCCGTAGCTCGTAGAACTTGAGGTGGCGGTCCTCCGCGCCTTGTCCGGTCCCGCTGGGACCGTGGCGAGTGCGAACAAGTCCGAGAGACGAGGAGAACCGCCATGAGGACCGTAGAGCAGGACGCCGACGCGATCGGCGAGAGCACGTTTGATGCGCTGCCTGAGCGCGTGCAGGAGGCGCTGGGCGAGCTGGCTGGGGCGGCGAAGGAAGGGCTGCTGGCGCTGAGCGTCGGTGTCGGGCTGGGGGTGCTGACGGAGTTGATGGCCGAGGAGGTCGATGACGTGGTCGGCCCGAAGGGCCGGCACGATGTCGACCGTGCGGCGGTCCGCCATGGCCATGAGGCCGGGCAGGTCACGCTGGGCGGTCGCCGCGTGCCTGTCGTGCGCCCGCGCGTGCGGGCGGCCGACGGTAGCGGTGAGGTGGCGTTGGCGACCTATGCGCACTTCGCTGACCGCGATCCGTTGACGAAGGTCGTGCTGGAGCAGATGCTGGCGGGCGTCTCGACGCGCAGGTTCGCGCGCACGCGTGAGCCTGTCGGCCAGGACATCATCGATACCGAGCGCTCAAGCTCCAAGTCGGCGGTCAGCCGCGAGTTCGTCGGCAGGACCGGCGAGCACCTGCGGGCGCTCATGGCTCGCTCGCTGGCCGATGTGCGCCTGGCCGCGTTGATGCTCGACGGGCTGGAGCTGAAGGGCCGCTGCTGCGTCGTAGCGCTCGGCGTCACGACCGACGGCGTCAAGGTCCCCCTCGGGCTCTGGGACGGTTCGACGGAGAACAAGCGCGTCTGCGTCGAGCTGCTCGCCGACCTCGTCGACCGGGGCCTTGACTGCGACCAGGGCGTCCTGGTGGTCCTGGATGGCGGCAAGGCGCTGCGGGCCGCAGTCGACGCGGTCTTCGGCGATGTTCCCGTTCAGCGCTGCATCCGTCACAAGGAACGCAACGTCCTCGATCACCTTCCCGAGCGCGACCGGCCCGCCGTCAAGCGGCGGTTGCGTGCGGCCTGGAAGCTCAGCGACCACCAAGCGGCGATCGACCGTCTGGAGGCGCTCGCAGGTGAGCTCGCGCACTCGCACCCCGGCGCGGCTGCGTCGCTGCGCGAGGGCCTGGCCGAGACGGTCACGCTGCAGCGCCTGGGCGTCCATCAGCAGCTGCACAAGACGTTATCTTCGACGAACCCGATCGAGTCGATGATCGGCATCTGTCGAGCGACCAGCCGCAACGTCAAGCGCTGGCAGAACGGCGATATGTGCCTGCGCTGGACGGCCGCCGGCATGCTCGAAGCCGAGCGCCAGTTCCGCAAGATCATCGGCTACACGCACCTCGCCCACCTCGCCATCGCCGTCGAGCGCGACGTCGCCGCCGAGCGCGCCACGACGAGCCGCTCGACCACCCCGCCCAACGACACGACCACCGCGACCGAGCCGGCCGCTACGCTCGCAGCCGCCCACTGATCACCGGACCGCCACCACGAAGTTCCACGGCGAACGGGACAACCTCCTGCTGTTCGTCCGAAGGAGCAGTTGCCTGCCCCGCTCCTGCGGGGTGGCTGATGGGAAAATGTTCAGGATCTTGCGTCGGTACCCCGCTCCGCGGAGTTTTCATCCACATGCGCGGCTGATGGCACCTGCGGATGCGCGCACGTAACGATCAGCCTCGACGATCGGCTCGGCCTCACGCAGGACGAGCGCCGACTCGTGGGCGTGCGCTTCCACGAACCCCTCGACGACAACCTGCGCAACGAGCTGACCCATCTCATTCGCCGACGCGGCACGGCCGCCCACCGCGCGGCCGAACGCATCGACCCGATCGAGCTCGTCGTCGATGATCCTCAGGCCGAACGCCAGCGCATCATCGGCCGCCTGCAACCTCCGCAGATGCGCCACGGCCAGCTATGCGACATCGAATTCGGCCTACGCGAACTCACGCGGACACGATGAGCGACGAGCCGACATCGCGCCTCTCCAGCGAGCAGGTCCTGGCCCTCAAGTTCGCCGCGCACCGCCAGCTCACACGCTGGTCCAACAAACGCGACCTGAGCCCGCACCAGCACGCCCAACGCACCGCGCTCACACGCGCCGTCCGCATCCTCCAAGACCATGCCTTCGCCGACGGCTGCGAGCTACGCGTTCCGAGCGACGAACGCGAACGTTGATGTCTGACGACTGGCGCAAGCTCGAGCGCGGACTGTTCGAGTCTGCTGATGGCCAGTGGCGTATCGCCAACCCGTGGAAGCTCAACACCGAACTGCGACATCGATGGCTGGTTGCCGAACGAGACTCCAGCGGATCGGGCTGGTGCATGCACGACGGCGACCACGCAACACTGCACGACGCCCGCGCCTACGTCGAGACTCTCACCGCATGAGCCTCAGCCAACTCCTGGCATACCGGCCGCACGCTCATGACGAAGCGAATGCGCCGCCGCCTGTCCCGCCGACTGCATCCGCGTCGCCGCCGCCGAGAACACGCCCGAACATCGCATCAGCGCCGGCGAGTGCTACGCCGCCGTCTACGAGATCAAACCTCGCGCGCTGCATCTTCTGCGGCGACTGCGAGGTCGCCTGCCCGTTCGACGCCATCACGATGGGCCACGACTACGAGATGTCCGACTACAACCGCTCAGACCTCATCTTCACGAAGGAGATGCTGCTCGACGAGCCGCTGGAGCGCACGCCGCTGCGCAACGAGTGCGAGTAGGCGCGGGAGCCCGCGCGACTCAGCGCCCTTTGCGAATCCCCCCGACGCGGCTTGCCACCGCCTTGCCGGCCTGCTTGACCGCCTCGCCGAGCGACTTCGCCGCCGAAATCGCCCCCTTGCCGGCGCCCTCCGCCGAGCGCTTGGCATCGGCACCGCTCTTCTCCGCCGCCTTCCGCTGCCTCGTCGCCGCCCCCTTCTTCGCCGCTGCCTGTCGATCGGCCTTCGTACGCTCTGCCATGTCGCTGCCCCTTTCATCGTGGCGTATCGCACGATCTTCCCATGCCATCGCCCACCCGGGCGGCGAGGGTGTGCTTTCCGCGAGCGGCCTGCTGTTCATGCGTCGAGTTCGGCAGGTTGCTCCGGCGTTGGACGCGCAGTTCCCGACGGAGTCCGCCGACGAGCCGTCTCCAGCGATCGAGAGGTGGGCGGCGTCGCGAATCGGCTTGATGGCCGTCGCGCTCTCCGCCGCGGCGACTGCCAGCAGGACGGCGAGCAAGCACACGATGTAGCAACTCGCGTTGCGTACGGGCGTCGCCTTCCGGATGAGCCAGAGGAACGGCTTGCCAAACAGATCCGAGTGAGGCTCGAGCGACATCACGAGCCAGGCGAAGCCCGCCGTATTTCGGATCCACTCGCTCCCGCGCTGGATCTGCGAGTCGCGCGTCGCAACAAGCGTTGCGCCGGAAACTAGTAATACTGCGAAAAACAGTCCCAGCGCAAGCGCGGCGACCGCAAATCCCGAAGAGTCCGAACAGAGGCAGGTGGCGGCACCAGCGTTGAAGCATGCCCCGATGACCGCATCCGCGCGTGTCAACCACGCGAGCCTGCGACCCTCCTGGCCCGTGTGGCGATGGTAACCGAGGTGGAGATGAATCGCGAAGCGCATGGAGTACGTGATGGCGCATGCGGCAAGCAGCGCGCAGGTGACTCGTTGATCAGCGAGGAGCAGCAGCCCGGAGATGGCACCGCCGCCGAGGAGATGTCCCAGTCCTCGATGCACAAGCGAGCGCCGCACCCGGACCCACACCTGCGAGCGAACCGGCTCAGCGCAGGCCTGCTTGTCGATTTGCGGCATCGAGCACCGCCGCTAGGGATCCTCATCGTGGATCTCGGGCGCCGTGAAGGCTCCTCGAGACCGGTTCACGGTTCGCGAGGGCCGGACGCGTTCTCGACCGGTCGGCCGGGCGGACTCAGAGCACAATCGCGCCACTGTTATTGCGCAGCCGCGCAACAAGCCGCAGCAGAGATCGGGTCCGCTCAGCCCTCGTGCGCGTTCAGAAGCGCCCCAACAGACTGTGAAATCGTTCCTTCCACCGGAGCGATTCATTCTTGGTGCCCGGTCTCTCCCGTTCGGCCCCCCCAGGCTCTACATGGCTAGAGAACGTTTTCAACAAGAGCCGATGATACGTTCCTTGACTCAGAGATGTCAAGCGAATACGATTTCGCATTCGTCCACGTCCCAAGTCGCCAAGCTACGCTGGGGCGCGGTCGCGCTCGCCGTGCCGACCTCACAGAACACGTTCTCTAACGTAATTTCTGCCCCAGTTCGCAGTCGACGCAGGACTACGATGAAGGAGGTTGCCGCTGTCGCCGGCGTAAGCCTCAGCACGGTTTCGAGGGTGGTGAACCACGACCCCTCCGTGCGTGGGGAGCTGCGTCAAAAGGTAGCCCGCGCTGTCGAGATCCTGGGTTACCGCCAGAATTTCACGGCGAGCGCGTTGCGACGGGCCGACGGCATATCGTCGAGTATCGGTCTAATCGTCGAGGATATAGCCAACCCATTTTTCTCGGCGATGCAGCGCGGCATCGAAAATGTCGCTCGTCAGCGAGGTGTGCTGACCTTTACCGGCAGTACCGATGAGCTCCCAGAGCGCGAGCAGCAGCTTGTGAACGATTTTGGAGCCCGCGGCGTCGACGGCCTCATTGTCGTGCCGGCCTCCGGCGACCATGGCTACCTCTTGCGCGATCGCGACGCTGGCATTGCGCTGGTGTTCATCGATCGGCCGGGCCGGTTCATCGACGCCGACACGGTTCTGAGCGACAACGCGAGCGGCGCATACGCGGGCGTTTCCCATCTGATCGCCGCCGGTCACCACCGTATCGCGTTCCTCGGGGATCGAGGAACCATCTACACGGCGAGCGAACGGCTGCGTGGATACCGCAAGGCCCTGGCGGATCATGGCATCCCGGAGGATCCTGAATTGATCCGCCATACCGCGCGCCCGGCCGCCGATGCTTATCCGGTGACACGTGAGTTTGTACTTGGGTCGAACGCTCCCACCGCCGTATTCTCCGCTCAGAACCTGGTCACTGTCGAAGCGGTCCGCGCTCTCCACGACACCGGGCTCCAGCGCAGGGTCGCGTTTGTCGGCTTCGACGATGTCGCGATGGCAGACATCCTCGACCCCGGCATTACCGTAGTTGTTCAGGACGCTACCGGCCTGGGCGCGACCGCCGCTGAGCTGCTGTTCTCGCGGTTGGAGGGCTTCGACGGCCCTTTTCAGGAGGTCGTCCTGACTACGAGCCTAATACCGCGAGGCTCGGGCGAGATCTCGCCACCAGCGTCCTGACAGCGCCAATCCTTGTGGCGGTGAGGCCTGTGCCAACCCTCTACCAGTCGGGCACATCGGCCTGAGTCCGAGCCGGCTAGAGGACGCGCAGGCGCAGACCCTCGAATGCAAAGAAGTCGCGGTCGCTGCTCACGAGCTCGAGATCGTGCCTGATCGCCGTAGCGGCGATCAACGCGTCGGCGACACCTGGGCGAAATCCCGTTCCGCGAGCAGTGGCGACGATCTCCCCGAAGCGTCGCGCGACCTCGTCGTCGACCGGCAGCCGCTCGAACGTGCGCTCGACCCATACCAGCCGGCGCAGGCGCGCCGCGCGCTCACGCTCGTCTCGGACGTAGAGAACCCCGACATGCAGTTCGGCGAGGGTCATGACGGAGATCGCACCCTCGCCCTCTCCGAGCTGGGGACGGTCGCTGATCAGCACCGAGGTGTCGAGCAGGCTGCCTATCGGCGCTCTTGCTCCCAGGGGTCACGCGCCTCGTCATCGCCGATCGCGTCGGCGATGTCCGCGGCGAGGTTGGGATCGACGGGCGTCTCCGCCAGACCCTGTGCGATCTCTTCGAACGACACGAACGTCCTGCGTTCGCGGATCGGCACGAGATCGGCGACCGGACGGCCGTGGACCGTGATCCGCAGCTCGGCACCGGCCTCGACCTCGCGCAAAACCTCGCTGATGCGGTTGCGCAGCTCTCGCTGAGGGATCTCGCGAGGAGTCGCCATCGACACCGAGCGTAGCAGTACGTAGCAATCCGGTCGGGCGTTCCTCGGCGACCCGGCTACGGCTCGTCGTCCGGCTCCACTGGCGGATCCACATCTGCTCGATGAGGTTGATCTCGCGCTCGTAGTGCCAGGCGAGCTCCGCGTCGTTGTCGTGTTCCAGCGCGCCTGGTGGATGTACATGTAGACGTGGTCGGCCGAGATCGGTGCCGTGAAGTCGCCGACGCCCGCGTCCGGCCGGGCGGCGTGGGCGACCGCTGCCCGCCCGCATGCCACCCGCCCGCGGTGCTCAGGCTGCGTTCTTGCCTCGCGCGGAAGCGAGAACCCAGAACTTCACCTTGCCGGCGTCCGCGGTCCGGCCATCGACCGTGCTTGCGGTCAGCGTGGCGACGTACGTGCCTGGCGCCAGCGCGGAGGGCGACTGCGGGAGGGCCATACGGTGCCGGCCCGCATTCAGCCTCCGTCGGACGAGCATCCGCGCCTGGGCGCTCGGACTCGTCCGTGCGGGGAAGAGATTGCCCGCCGCTCCGACCGGCACCGATCCCGGTCCCGCGCCGGCGGGCAGCTGGAACACAATCGGCGTACCCAACCGGCCCGGTTCACCGCGCGGGCGGCGCGTCGGACAGTGCTTGAACGGGGACGAGTTCAGCCGGCGGCGGATCGTGAGAACGATCGTCGCGGGCTCCGACAGCGCGAATGTGAAGCCCAGCCGGCGCCGGGCCCCGGCGAGCGGCCCACCGTAGCTGATACATCCCGGGCTCACACCGAAGCCGGTGAGGCCCAGGACGGACGAAGCGGCCACCGGAGGAGAAGGCGGCGGCGGGGGAGGAGCCGCCGGAGCCGGCGGGGGAGGCGGCGGCGGGGGAGGCGGAAGCGGAGGATCAGGGGGAGCAGGGGCCACCGGGTTCGGAGCGCGCGGCGCATCGAACACCGCCGCACGGATGTCTCCCGCGGGATTGTCGATGTCGCCCAGGTTGCGCTGCCAGACCACCACGGCATCCGCCTGCGGTGAGAACGCGATGTCTAGCTTCGTCGCCGCTTCACCCGGCGACAGCACCTGCGCATCGTCGAAGCCACCCGTGGCGTTGCGCGCCGAGACCAGGACGTTGGCCTGATCTCCCGTCGTGCGGATCCATGCGATGTACAACGTGCCCGCCGAATCAGTGGCCAGGCGGGCATCCGAGCTGTCACCGCCGCCGGGAACCGATTGCGTCGTTTCAGGCACACCGGGCGCCTCTATCCGGACGCGGACCGCCTCGCTGTCTTCGGAAGCCTCGGTCCAGGCGAACGCGATGCCGGGCCCGGGCACGGTGGCGAGCGCCGGTTCGCTGGCGACCGCGCCGGAGGGAGAGATCGCGCGCGACGCGGCGTAGGCTCCACCAGGCAACGCGGTCGCTTCCTTGATGCGTCCATTGTCCGACGCGTCCAGGCGCGTCCACGCCACGTGCAGCACACCGCCCTGATCGAAGAGCACCTCGGGTTCGCCTGCATTGGCATCGCCGCCAGAAGCGACGCGGGGCTGGGACGCGGTGGCACCGAGCGCGCCATGAAGGACCCGTATCTGGCCGCGGCCAGAGCGGTCAACGCTCGTCCAAGCGACTGCGACCGCGCCATCGGCGCCGACGGCGATCGCTGGTTCCGAGGCATTCTCGCCGGGCGCGGTGAGGCGCCGGGGCGAAATCACCCCACCATCGGGCCCCAGGCCAGCCCCCATCACGATGCCCGAGCCGCCGGCATCTTCGACCACCCACGCAGCGTAGACGTCGCCGCCAGGTCCTCGGCCCAGCACAGGCTCCGCGGCGCCATCGACGGTAGCCAGCGCCGGACCGGCCGCAAACGGGCCGCCCAGCGGGCGGCGAGCCGTCGGCAGCGTCGAAACGCCTCCTGTGTCGGATGCCCAAGCCAACGTCAACTGCCCGGACCCGTCGTAGGCAGCCGCAGGCGCGTCGATCGCCTGGTTGTCTCCAGGCACCACGCTCACGGGTGGCGACCAGATCGGGGCGGCCGGTGCCGTACCCGTGAACGCCAGCAGCGCCAAGCAACTCGCGACCGCAGCCACGAGCCGCCGACGGCTGGTCATTGGATCCCCCAAGCCCACGCCGTGGAGGCTAGCGCGAGCAGCCACATTCAGGTCTAACGCCCGCGCGGTGGCGGTCGTGGGCATTTGGTGCCGGGTACCTGCTGGTAGGGTCCGCGCTGATATCGCGGCGTTGCTCGGGAAGCCGGCGTGTTGGTCACGACGCGATCCGCTGGCTGGCGCAACTCAACTACCAGCGATGCCGCTGTCCATCGTTTCAGAAAAAGGAGGCGGAATGGTTGCGATGAGGTCACCTCTGCCGAGGACGAGTCCTCGCCGGTGCGTCGCGCTGGGTGTTCTCGCGCTCGCAGCCGGCGCGTCGCCCGTAGCAACCGCGGAAGCCGTCCCAGCAGCGCAGACGATCCGCTGCACATCGGGCAGAACCGGATTCGACTTCTGCAAGAACGTGAAGTTTCCGATCAAGAAGTGCCGCACGGTGCGCGTGAAGATCATCGACTCCGGAGACAATCGCTGGATCAAGGTCCAGGTGCGCAAGCCTGGAGAAGACTCAGCCCGCTGGGAGTCCGACAAGCTCCGACCAGGCCAGACAGACAAGGGTCAGGCCGCTGGGAGGGACCGCTTCAAGCCCGCCATCTGGGTCGACGCGGAAGGGTTTTCCGGGACGGACGTGACGATGCGCCTCCGCTTCAGCGGTTGCTGAGACGCTACGTCTCCAGCCAGACCGTCCGGCTCCTGCGGGAGCCGGTCGCCGCGCTGGCGTGTTGCGTGCTCGTGCTGGCGAGCGTCGCGGCATACGCTGGTGGTGGCGCGTGCAGCCAGGGGAAGCGTCCCGGAGCCTATGGGGCGTTCGTCTGCTACGCGCCCGATGCGTTCGTGTTCCTGCTGCCGGCGCTGGCAGCCATGGTCGGCGGGATGCTCGTGGCGAGCAGCAGGTCGCGCGGCGAGGACGTGATCTACGCCGTGCGCGGCTTGGCGGGACCGCGCCTGGCCGTGGGTCGGCTGCTCGCGGGCAGCGCGGCGGCGGCGGCGGTCGTGCTCGTCGCCGGATTGATCCTCGTCGCGCTCGCGCTGCTGTTTCTGCCCCATCGCCCCGAGCTTGAGATCGCACCTGGAATAACTGTTGACGCTGGTGCCCGCGTGCGGGAGCCTGGGGTACCGATTCCCGCGTTGTGGCACTCGGCGCCGCTCGCGGGAGACCTCGTGGGCGTAGTGGTCTATGCGTTGGCGGCCGCGGCGCTGGCCGCGGTCGGCAACGCGGTCGGCCAGCTCGTGGCCCAGCCGCTCATCGCGTTCGCAGCCCCTGTAATGCTCGTGCTCGTCACGCAGGTGGCGCCGCTGCCAGGCGCGGGGGAGTGGATCTCCGGTTACGCATACCTCAATCTGGAGCCCGTCTACTCGACGATGACGCGGATTGCGGGGGACTGGCGGCTGCCGGCCCTGCTGGGGTACTGGTGCGCGCTGCTCGCGCTGAGCTTCATGGTGGCGATCCTCGCCGCGCGCAGACAGGCGGCCGCGGCATGAGCGCCCGCGCCTCAGGCATGGCGGACCGCCGGCGTGGTCGCCGCCGCGTCAGCGCGAGGTCCGCGACGCCCGGCGATGCCGTCGTCGTCGCGCGGGGACTGGGTCGCCGCTATGGCCAGCAGTGGGCGCTTCGCGACGTCGATCTCGATCTCGCCGGCGGTGAGATCCTTGGGCTCATCGGCCCCAACGGAGCGGGCAAGAGCACGTTCCTGAAGCTGCTCGCGGGCCTGACGCGCGCGTCGGCCGGCCACGTCGAGGTGCTCGGCAGCGACCCGGCGCGACGGGTCTCCGACGACCTCGGGCTCGTCGCGGAGCACATGGGCCTCGTACCAAACCTATCGGCGCGCCGCAACCTGCAGCTCATCGCGGCGATCCGCCGCCGGGCGAGCGACGACGACATCGATCGCACGCTGACGCTCGTCGGCCTCGACCCCCGCAATCGCAAGGCGGTCCGTGGCTTCTCGCTTGGCATGCGCCAGCGGCTGCTGGTCGCGCAGGCGTTGATGGAGCGGCCGCGACTGCTGCTGCTCGACGAGCCCACCAACGGCCTGGACCCCGAGGCAATCGTCGCGCTGCGCGAGCTCCTGCGACGGCTCGCCGACGAGGACGGCGTCACGATCGTGCTCGCAAGCCACCTGCTGACCGAGGTCGAGCGCGTCTGCGACCGCGTCCTGCTCGTCGCGCGCGGGGAGATCCGCCGCCGGCTTGACCTGCGCGACATGCAGGGCCTGCTGCTGCGCGTCGAGCCCGCGGAGGCGATCGCGCAGCTCGAACGCCACGCCGCCGCCCGCGGCATCGTGCTGGAGCGACTCGACGAGACGAGCGAGGTTCTCCTGCGCGATCCGCGACCGATCCCGCAGGTGCTGCACGAGTTGCTCGACGCCGGGGTGCCGATCGTCGAGGCACGGCCGGCACGCGCGTCGCTGGAGGCCGAGTTCCTGCGCATCCTCGACGGCGGCGCCGCGCTATGACGCTGCTCGCCCTTGTGCGGCGAGATCTCCTGCGCCTACTGTGGCGTCCTCGCAGCCTGCTCCTGCTCGCATACCTTGCGGCCGCAGCATGGGCGAGCGTCACCGTCCCCAATGTGGAAGAGGGCAACGGCGTGCGCCCGATCGGCGTCGCTCTCACCGACGCGATCCCGCACGCCTTCCGCGACAACTGGTCGCTCGTGGCGACGCACGCGCTGCCGCTCGTGGTGCTGGCGACGGCGCTGATCGTCGAGGATCGCGCGGACGGGGGGACGTGGATGACCGTCCACCGTGCCGGCGGCAAACGCCACTGGTGGACGGCCAAGCTCGTTGCCGCGGTCACGTTGGCCGCCGTGCTCGTCGCGCTGTCGGCCCTGTTGGTCCTCGCGGCCGCGTTGGCACGCGGCTGGGACCCGACGCTGGCGGTCAGCGAATACGCCCGCGCCGGGACCGACATCGGTTACGACCGTATCGGCGACACGTCACCTCTGGTGGGAACCGTGATCGTGGTCGCGCTGCGCATCGCCGTGCTCAGCGCCCTCGCCCTCTTCGCCGTGGCGCTCGCGGTCATCGTCCGCCGCTCGGCAATCGCCTACGCGCTGCCGATCATCCTGCTGGTCGCCTACTGGCGCTTGACGACTCGTGCCCTGCCCGTGAGCTTCACGACCCACGCGGATCTGCTTGCCCAGGCGTTCTGGGACCATCACGGTCCGGGCTACGAGGTCTCCTGGTGGTGGACACCGCCGGTCCTCGCGCTGTGGACGCTCGCCGCACTGGCGCTCGGGCGGGCGCTCGTCAGCCGCGCGGAGGTCACCGAGTCATGACCGTGGTGTACGTCACAAGCGCAGAGCAAACGACTGTGGAGGACGCCATGACACGCAAGATTCATCGGCTGGCCATCACAGCGATCATCTGCGCATGCGCGCTGCTCTCCAGCTGCGGCGGCGGCGCGGACGAGCCTCGTGCCCTTCCAAACGTCACCGGAATGACGCTCACCCAGGCGGAGAGGCGCCTGCAGAGCACGAACGTCTCGTGGGTCTTCAACGAAGAAGAGGGGCCAGCCGCAAAGCTGTTCGAAACCGTTCGCGAGTCGTCAGGAAGCGCCAACACAGCGCTCGCCAACCGACGTGTGGCCGCCCAGGACCCGAAGCCGGGCTACAAGGTCACAAGCGGCGACGTCGTTCTGCTCAGGCTCCGCCGCTGACGTTCAGCGCGGTTCGTCCGCCGCTGCCTGAACGATGCCCGTCCGGCCGAAGTCAGCGGCCTTGAACGGCTGCGGCCGTTCGGTCGCCTTCGCGATCACCCGTCGTCGGTCAGGTTGTCCGGATGCTCGGCGGGAAGCTCAGGCTCGTCGCGCTCCCACATCTGCTCGATGAGGTTGATCTCGCGCTCGTAGTGCCAGGCGAGCTCCGCGTCGTTGTCGCGGTTCCAGCGCGCCTGGTGGATGTACATGTAAACGTGGTCGGCCGAGATCGGCGCCGTGAAGTCGCCGACGCGTGCGACGAACGCCGCGCGGCGGCGGCCGTAGTCCTCCTCGAGCCTCAGCGACCAGCCATCCTCGGCGGGCGGGCCGAGCTCGCCGCCGTCCTGGTCTCGCAGCGGCCGCTGCGCGGCTCCCGCGGCAGCGCTGCGAGCGCGTTCTCCAGCGGCGCGCGGATCGACCACTCGTCGTTGCACAGCGCGATGCGGATCTCGAGCAGGGGCTCGGGCGCGCGGTGCACGCGCAGGTCGATCCAGTAGCGGTGCGAGTCGCGGACCCGCAGCTCGAACCACGTGTGGTCGGACCCGGCGGGCTCGGCGCCGCCCTCCCGCAACGCGACGACGACCGCGTCCTCGAGCTCCGGCGCAAGCGTCAGGAAGTAGCTGGCCGACTCGCGACCCATCGTCACGAACGTACCCGCTGTTCGTGGCGACATTCGCTAATCAGGGGGCTGCGGCGGGTGGGTCCGAGGCCGATCGGGGCTTGCCCGAGGCGTCAGGGCGGATAGATTGCGCGCTTCATGGCGGAGGTGCTGTTCTTCCTGGCCGGGATCGGAGCGATTGCGGGGGCCGTTGGCGTGGTCGCCTTACGCAACCCGTTCTTCAGCGTGCTTGCGCTCGTTTCGCACCTGCTGTCCCTCGCGGCGCTGTTCCTGCTGCTGCACGCGGAGTTCGTCACCGCCGCCCAGGTCGTCGTCTACGCGGGCGCGGTCATGGTCCTCTACGTCTTCGTCGTCGCCTACGTCGGCGGCCAGGACGAGCCGCTGGGCCCGCGCGCCGGCAGCGGTCTGCGCCTGGTCTCGATCGTCTTCGGCGCCGTGCTCTTCGTCGAGCTGTGCGCCGCGACGCTCGGCTCGGGCCTGCAGCTCATCGACACGAACGGGACCGCCGTCGGCCCCGGCTTCGGGTCCCCGGCGCAGATCGGGGAGCTGCTGCTGACGAGGTTTCTGCTGCCCTTCGAGGTCGCATCGTTCCTGCTGCTCATCGCGGCGGTCGGCGCGGTCGTCCTCGCGCGCCGGCGCGGCGGCCTGACCGCGGCCGAGGACCAGGCGCGCTACAGCGCGATGGACGTCCTGCGCCCGGCGTACACGGGCACGACGGCCGAGGGTGTCGGCGGGCCCCATCGGCTGCCCGCGGCCACCGCGGCGGCGCCCGCGCAGACGACCCCGGTCGAGGACGCCTGATGGACATCGGCTGGTACCTCGCCGTCTCGGCGCTGATCTTCACGATCGGCGCCGCCGGCGTGCTCACGCGCCGCAGCCCGCTCGTCATCCTGCTCTGCCTCGAGCTCATGCTCAACGCGGCGAACCTCGCGCTCATCGCCTTCGCGCGCATGCACGGCGATCCCGACGGCCAGATCTTCGCGTTCATCGTCATGGTGGTCGCCGCCTGCGAGGTGACGATCGGCCTCGGCATCATCGTCGCGATGCACCGCGGGCGCCTGCCGATCGACGTCGACGAGCTGCGGGAGCTTCAGGGGTGACTGCGCGCCATTGCTCGACCGTCGTCTGCGCGAGGCCGGAAGGCCGGTCCTCGCGATGACGTCGCTGAAGATCTTCGCCTGGCTGACGCTGCTCGCGCCGCTGGCGGGCACGATCGCGATCGGCCTCCTCGGCCGCCGCCTGCCCGGCCGCGGTGCCGGCTACCTCGGCACCGCCGCGCTCGCACTCTCCTTCGCCTCGGCGATCGGCGCGCTCGTCTCGCTGCAGGGTCTCGGCGAGGAGGAGCGCCAGGTCGTCGCCGTCGCCTGGGACTACGCGAACACCGTGGGTGTGGACGCGCAGCTCTCGCTGCTCGTCGATCCGCTGTCGGTCTTCATGATCCTCGTCGTCTCCGGCGTCTCGATGCTGATCCACCTGTACTCGATCGGCTACCTGGACTCCGACCGCGGCTACGTGCGCTTCTTCGCGTACCTCAACTACTTCGTCTTCTCGATGCTGCTGCTCGTCCTGGCGGGCAACTTCCTCGTGCTCATCATCGGCTGGGCGTTCGTCGGCGCCGCGTCCTACATGCTCATCAGCTTCTGGTACCGGCGCGGGACCGCGACGCGCGCGGGCATCAAGGCGTTCGTCATCAACGTCCTCGGCGACGTCGGCCTCGTCCTCGGCACGTTCTTCATCTTCAAGCACGTCGGCACGCTGGACCTGCTCGGGACGTTCGAACGCTCCAAGGAGGCGTTCGAGCCCGGCAACGCGGACCTCACCGCGGGCTGCATCCTGCTGCTCGTCGGCGCGTGCGCGAAATCCGCCCAGATCCCGCTGCACACGTGGCTTCCGGACGCCATGGAGGGCCCAACGCCCGTCAGCGCGCTCATCCACGCGGCGACGATGGTGACGGCCGGCGTCTACCTCGTCGCGCGCATGCACCCGCTCTTCGAGCTCGCCCCGACGGCGGCGGACGTCGGGGCGATCATCGGCTGCCTGACGCTGCTCGTCGCCGGGACGATCGCGATCGCCGTCACCGACCTCAAGCGCGTCATCGCCTACTCGACGATGTCGCAGATCGGCTACATGTTCATGGCCGTGAGCGCGGGCGCGTACGCCGCGGGCCTGTTCCATCTCATGACGCACGCGTTCTTCAAGGCGCTGCTCTTCATGGCCGCGGGCTCGCTCATCGCCGCGATGGCCGGCCAGCAGGACCTCGACAAGATGGGCGGCTTCCGCCGCGCGCTGCCGTTCACGTACGGCTGCTTCGCCATCGGCGGCCTCGCGCTCGCGGGCGTGCCCCCGTTCTCGGGCTTCTTCTCCAAAGACGAGATCCTGCTGCTCATCGGCGACCGCGGGGGCTGGTACTGGATCCTCTACGTCGCCGGCTACGTCGGCGCGTTCCTCACCGGGATCTACACGTTCCGGATGATCTTCCGCGCGTTCTTCGGCGAGCCCGTGCCGGAGGCGCGTGAGCTCGAGCAGGGCCACCTGCACCATGCCGAGGTGCACACGAACCCCGCGACCGGCGAGGTCGAGGACACCGACGTCGGCTTCCCCGGTCCCGACCACCACATCGCCGAGCGCGAGCCGTCGATGAAGCTCGCGATGGGCACGCTGGCGCTGCTGGCGGTCGTCGGCGGCTTCCTGCAGATCCCGAAGGTGACGCATGTCATCGACCACTTCCTCGAGCCGACCTTCCATGACTCCGCGCTCTACGAGCGCCATCCCAGCGACGGCATGCTCGCCTTCGGGCTCGCCCTCGGGACGGTCGTCGCGCTCGCCGGCATCGCGATCGCCTACTACGTGTGGGTTGCCAACCCGGGCCTGTCGGCGCGCGTGCGCTCCCGCCTGGCCGCGCTGCACACCGTCTTCGTCAACAAGTGGTTCTTCGACGAGCTCATCGACGCGCTCGTCGTGCGCCCCTCGCGCTGGTTTGGCTCCTTCGCCCAGCAGACGTTCGAGCGCGTCGTCGTCAACGGCGTCCTCGTCGGCGGCACGACGGGCGTCGTGAAGGCGGGCTCGTCCGCCGTCCGCGCCGCGCAGACGGGCTTCCTGCGCTACTACGCGGCGCTCATCGTCCTCGGGATGGTCGTCATCGGCTTCTACTTCCTCATGGCCGCATGACGCTGTACCTGTCGATCCTGCTCTTCGCGCCGCTGGCGTTCGGCGTACTCGGCCTGCTCGCGCCGCCGCGGGCGGCGGCGCGCGTCGCGCTGGCCGGCACGCTGCTGACGGCGGCCTACGCAATCGCCTTCCTCGTCGACTTCGACAGATCCTCGGGCGCGCTGCAATACGTCACCGACGAGACCTGGATCGCCGAGCTCGGGATCTCCTACAAGCTCGGCCTCGACGGGCTGAACCTCTTCCTCGTCCTGCTCGCGGCGGTCCTCTGGTTCGCCTGCACGCTGTGGGCGAGCATGCGCGACTACGACAAGCCGCGGCTCTTCTTCTTCCACCTCGCGCTCGCCGAGACGGCGGTGCTCGGCGCGCTGCTCGCCCAGGATCTCGCGCTCTTCGTCGTCTTCTTCGACCTCATGCTCGTGCCGTTCTTCTTTCTCACCGGCATCTGGGGCGGCGCCAAGCGCGTGCAGGCGACGATCAAGCTCGTGATCTACACGCTCGTCGGCTCGCTGCTCATGCTCACGGCGGCTGTCGCCACCGGCGTGCTCGCCGCGACCGGGCCGCTCGATCTGTCGTTCGCGTTCTCAGACCTTGCGCAGCGCCCGCTGGCGACCACGAGCCAGTACTGGATCTTCCTCTTCTTCGCGGCCGCGTTCCTCGTGAAGATGCCGGCCTTCCCCCTCCACGGCTGGATGCCCGACGGCTATCGCAACATGCCGCTGCCGGTGCTCGCGCTCTTCTCCGCGGTGCTGAGCAAGGTCGCGGCCTACGGCTTTTTGCGCATCTGCCTGCCGCTGTTCCCGGACGCGACGAGTCACTTCCAGACGCTCATGCTGCTCGTCGCGCTGGCGTCGATCCTCTACGGCTCGGCGATGGCCTTCACGACGACCGAGACGCGGCTCATCCTCGGCTACTCGTCGGTCGCGCAGCTCGGCTTCATCAC
>Ga0136617_10002226_pt1 | contig 17315 bp, 18 predicted proteins | sample AntDrymUQ3222106_2_FD_129672 | JGI IMG/M metagenome (GOLD analysis project Ga0136617, IMG submission 129672) | Polar desert sand microbial communities from Dry Valleys, Antarctica - metaG UQ322 (21.06) | ecosystem: Environmental > Terrestrial > Soil > Desert | place: Antarctica: Dry Valley...
CGTCCCGCAAGACCCGCCCGGAGCAATGCCCGGTGAGGCCGCTTGCTTCCTACTTCGGCGACCGTACGGTGATCACCTACGATCCGCGCGGCCTCGGCCGCAGCATTCGCAAGGACGGTCGTTATGACAGCACCCCCGAGATGCACGTCGCGGACCTGCACGCCCTCATCACCGCACTGGGCGTCGGACCCGTGGACATGTTCGGCAGCAGCGGCGGCGCGATCAACGCGCTCGCCCTCGTGGCAAACCATCCCGACGACGTCGGCACTCTGGTGGCCCACGAACCGCCCCTGCTGACCCTCCTCCCCGATGCTGACCGGGCGCTGGCGGCTGAACGCGATGTCCAGGCGACGTACCAGGACAAGGGTTTCGGCGCGGGAATGGCCCGCTTTATCGCCTTGACGTCGTGGCAGGGCGAATTCACCGACGAGTACGCCGCACAGCCCGATCCCGACCCAGCCCAGTTCGGCTTGCCTACTGAGGACGGCGGCGTCCGCGACGACCCGCTGCTGTCCGGGACGCTAATGCAATCACCAGCTACCGTCCCGACGTCCAGGCTCTCGCTGCAGCTCCGACGCGGGTGGTCATAGCTGAAGGTGTCGAGTCACGAACCACGATGACCGGGCGCGCCGCCGCGGCGACGGCCCAGGCGCTGAGTCAGCCGTTGACCGAGTTCCCGAGCCATCACGGGGGCTTCCTCGGTGGCGAGTTTGGCTACGCGGGTGAGCCGGAGGCCTTCGCCCATCGACTGCGTGAGGTCCTCGACACCTAGCCCGGCCGCCTTCGCGCCGACTCGTCCACTCGCGCTGATGCGTGCGAATTGAGGTGCCAGGAACAAGCGCTCAGCGCAGGTATGCGCGACGAGCCTCATCGGTGAGCCGGTACAAGACATGCGGCCGTACGGGGTGACCCTCCGGCACCGACGGATGCTCAAAGTCCTCGGCCGGATCGCGCCGCATGCCCAGTCGTTCCATCACTGCCCGCGAGCGGATGTTGGTTGCCGCCGTGAACGTGAGGATTTCGGGGAGCTTCGCCTCCCGGAACCCGAACTGCAGGGCGGCCCGTGCGCCTTCGGTTGCGAAGCCGTGGCCCCACGACTGTCGGGCAAGGCGCCAACCGACTTCGACGGCCGGCGTGAAGTGGGCTTCGAACTGTGCGTCCGCCAGGCCGACGAAACCCACGAAAGCAGGGCCGCCCACGACGTGAACCGCCCAGAGGCCGTAGCCGTTAGTCGCCCAGGCGTCGTTGATGCGGGCTACCCAGGCATCGCTATCCGAGCGCGGCATCGGTCCGCGCGACATGAACTCCATCACAGCCGGATCCGCGTTCAGCGCGGCGAAGGGCTCCAGATCGGAATGCTGCCAAGGACGTAGGAGCAGCCGCTCGGTTCGGATTTCGGGAACACCGTCGAACACGCGTCTATGACAGCATGTTTGAGCAAGGATGCCGGTGTGCATCTTCCGCAACTGGAGCTGGCTGGCGAAGGTCTGTCCTACCGCCGACTGGCGGATGCGGTGGACGCGGCACGAGAGTGTGGGTTCGTCGCGATCTCGGCGAATGATCACTTCTTCTTCGGCGCCCCGTGGCTGGACGATCCCACGATTCCCGCGGCTTCGCTGGAGAGATCGGGACAGATGACGTTGGCAACCACCGTGTCCTTGCCGACGTTGCGCGGGCCGGTGCCGGTGGCCAGGGCGCTGCTCGCGCTTGACGTGCTCAGCGGAGGCCGGGTGATCGCAGGTCTTGGTCCGGGTTCATCACGGCAAGATCATGAGGCTGTGGTGTCGCGTACGAGGAGAGGTGGCAGCGCTTCGAGGAGGCGATGATACTGGTGCGGGCGCTGCTGCATGGGGAGACGCCGTCGATGAGCGGGCGCTACTACCCGGTCCCGCAAGCGCGGATGTCACCGTTGCCGGCGGAGGCCGGGGCGATTCCGCTGTGGATCGGAAGTTGGGGCTCGACCGCTGGCCTGCGCCGTGTGGCGCGCTTCGCTGATGGGTGGCTCGCGTCTGCCTACAACACGAGCCCAGCAGAGTTCGCCGTCGCGATGGACGTACTGAGCCGTGAACTCCGGGCCGGCGGTCGGGAGGCAGTTTCGTTTCCGCATGCCTTGGTCACGATGTGGACGCGCTGCGCGGGCGGTAGTGCGTCGGGCCGCGAGTCGGTGCCTGAGCCAGTGTCAGCGATCGTCCGGATTCCTACCGCCTGCCGCCGGCGGCATCGTCACGGGTCGCGGCCTGCAGCATCTCGATCATGGCGATGGTCGCGGGCGTCGGGAAAGAGTCACGCGGCCGCGCGGCCCAGATCCGGCGCGTCGGCACCAAGTTGCGGATCGCCCTGACCTCGACGCCGCGCAGCGCGGCCGTTGCGGCGAGCCCCGGTACTACTGCAATGCCCAGATCAGCTGCCGCGAATGCCTGGACGGCTCGGTAGTCGTCGGAGATCAGAGCGACCCGCGGATCGAATCCAAGTTCGTTGCAGGAGTGCCTCACGATGCGGAACCAGGTGCTCGACGGACCTCCGCCGATCCAGTTCTCGCCTCTGAGATCGGTGAGGGCAATACTGCGACCGCTTCGGGAGAGTCGATGTCCGCTCGGCAAGACCACCCGGTAGGCATCGTTGAGAAAGTGAACCAGGTCGAGGTCTTCGGCGGCCGGGATGGGTACGGCGTCGTGGTCGTAGACGACAGCCAAGGCGGTGCTGTCGCCCGCGCGGCGTGCGCGTCGTCGCGCTACGACCGAACTTCACCCCCGAGACGGCTCCGGAGGACTCGCTCGACGACATCCAGTATCTGATCGACGGAACCGCTCTCGGCCGCCTGCCTCGACTGGCAGAGGTGGCCGGCACCGCCGCGTTCATGGCCTCAGACCGTGCCGGTGCAATCACCGGTGCGGTCGCGAACCTCACCTGCGGCGCCATCGTCGACTGAGCGTCAGGGGTTGTCGATGGTCGAGCGCCCGACTCAGCCGAAGGCGGCAAGCAGCCGGGTCCACGCGGTCTCGATGTGGGAGTACGTCAGCTCGCCAGCCTTGACCGCGTCGCCGTCAATCACGGCTTGCAGGATTTCAGCGTGCTCGCGTCGTTCAGTATCCCAGGAGGAATTCGCCCGCCACCCGGCCGCTGCGACGAAGGCAAGTTGGTCACCCATGCCATCGAGAGCCGACTTCAGCAATTCGTTGTGGCACTCCTCGTACAGCCCCTCGTGAAAACTGCGGTTCAGGCGGCTCAGTTCGCTGAGGTTGTTCTCCTCACCGAGCTGCTGTCCGAGATCGAGTTTCTTCTGCAGCTTCATGAGGACACCCGGATCCTGGTGGGGTACGGCCATACGAACGGCGGCCGGCTCCAGCAGCAGGCGGTATTCGTACAGGTCCTCGACCAGTTTCGCGTTCGCCTGCCGTACAACGACGCCGCGAGACGGATAGGACTCCAGCAGACCGCTGGCTTCCAAGGACCGAAGCGCCTCGCGCACAGGGGTTTTCGAGACTCCTAGCTGATCCGCGAGCACACGCTCGACGAGCTGTTCACCCGGTGCGAGCACGCCACCGAGAATCGCCTTCCGGATCGCATCGGTGACCATGTCCATCCGCGAAATCGGCTCCGACAGCCGGCTCAGGGGTTCCATGTCACGACCGGAATCCGTACAGCGAGCGGGCGTTACCACCGAAGACCAACCGCTGCTCGGTGGTGTGCTCGATTCCGACGGCCTCGGCCACCGCCTGCGCCGACTCCAGATAGGTCCCGAAGTCGTAGACGTGTGGCCAGTCGCTTCCCCACAGAAGTCTGTGCGGCCCATAGGAGTCCAGTAGCTCCCGCACCGGGTTGTGCAGGTCCAGATACGGAAACGAAACCTGCGACAAGTGAGCCAGCGCCGAGACCTTGACGCTGACATTGGATAGACGGCTCAGACCGAGCAGCACCGGACCCCAGAGCGGCCAAGCATCGGCGACGATCCCGCCGAGGTGATCGACCACGATCTGCAGACCTGGTTCGAGCTCGGCGAGGGTCTCCACGAGCGGCAGCTGCACCGGAGTGATCAGCAGACCGATCGGCAGGTCGACCTCGGCAAGTCGGCTCCACAGGCGCCTGGCTTCGAGACCGACGAGCCACTCCGCGGGTTCGGGCCTGAGCGCGATCACCCGAAAGCCGGCTACTCCACCGTGGGAGACCAAGGCCTGCATCTCCTCGACGTTCGACGGCCGTACGGCGTTGATCAGCGGGACGACCCTGAGTCGATCCTGCAGAATTTCCGCAGCCGCGAAGAGGTAGGAGTGGTCATAGCCATAGAACCGTGGCTGTATCGCCAGTGCCTGCGCCACACCCGCATCATCCATCTCGCTGACCAGCCGGGCGACGTCGAAGGCAACCTCGGGCGCTGCCAGACCATCGTGCGGACCGAACGGGTAGGCCGCTTCATCGTCGCTCCACACGTGGACGTGAGCATCTATCCGAGGCGCCACGTCATCGCCGATCACGTTCTGATCTCCCTCCCCAGCGTCGGTCTCATCCTAGGAGCGCAGCCGGCTGCCCCGACCTCGGCAGGGGGCCGAGGCGACATCCTCAGTCCAGCGCTTCGAAAACACGGTCCAGCAGGCCGGTCTGAGCTCGTGCCTCCTGCGCGTGGGCGAGCGCGATACGAGGTGGGCCGAGGCGGCCGCCCGCGACGACGAGCCGGCCCTGCAGGTGTACGGCAACGGGACGGCTCAGCGTGCTCAGGTCCGTACGCAGATCCCCGTCGTAGGCGGCGATGTCCGCGTCGCGTCCGGCCGCGATCGTGCCGCGATCTGACAACCCGAACGCCTGAGCCGGAACTGCTGTCACCCGGGACATGAGCTCCTCAGCGCCGAGTCGCCATTCTGAGCCTGCCTGGCTCAGCTGATCCGGGAAGGAGCCGATCGCCGGACCGAAGGCGTCGCTGGTCAGGTACATGGCGACGCCCGCCTGACGCAGTGGCTCGAGCAGATCCCATCGGCAGCCGGGCTTCGGGGAGTTCTCAGCCCAGTCCAGCACCTCACCATCCGTATCGGCCAGCGGCCGCCGCGCTCCTTGGACGTTGAGGTCGACGACCACGCCGTCCTGCGCCATCCGCTTGATGGTCGGTCGATCCAGCAGCACCGTGCCGGGGTCGGCTCCCAACCAGTTGCAGTGCGCCACGATGTCGATGCCGGCATCGACCGCGCGGACGATGCCCTCGGTGGCGTTCGCGTGTCCGACGACTCGCCGCCCGAGACGGTGCGCATCCTCGATCGCCGCCCGCAACTCCTCGGTGCTGTATTGCGGCTGTCGACGGTTGGTGTGTGGGTCGGTCGCTCCACCGGTCACCATGATCTTCACGAGGTCAGCGGATCGCGCGACGAGCCCGCGGGCCGCCGTACGCATTCCCACGACGTCATCTGCCGTGATGCCGATGTCCTCGCCATGCCCAGCCGTTGTCGTGATCGCTTCCCCTGAAGCGAGTACCCGTGGGCCGCAGGCGATCCCCGACCGCACCAGATCTCGTACCTTCAGTGCCAGACCACCGGGCGAGCCACAGTCGACCACCGTCGTGATCCCGGCCACCAGCGCAGCAGCACATGAACTGAGCCCCCAGGCCACGATGGCCGCGGGATCATTGTCCAGGTCCACCCAGGCACGACTCTGCGGCGAGCCCCAGCACAGATGGGCGTGAGCGTCGATCAGACCGGGGACCACGGTGGCATTGCTGTAGTCCAGGATCGGAGCTGCGTTGTCCCCGTTTCCACGCTCGTACGCGCTCCAGGTCAACACTGCGGCGACCCGCCCGTCCTCGATCGTCACCGCCATGTCCGCCTGAGCGGGCGAGCCGGTCCCGTCGATCAGGACGCCGCAGCGCAGGACCGTTCGTTCTACGTCGGGGGCAACGTCAGGCACCGTTGTCCTCGACCGGGTCGTGCGCGCGAGACGGGCCGTGCCGCGGCCGAAGGTGCTCACCGCCGTCGATCGGGATCACCGCCCCGGTCATGAACTGGAACGACCCGGTGACCAGATCGCAGATGGCCTCTGCCATGTCGCGTGGTCGGACAAAGGCACCCATCGGGGTGGGCGCCTCGCTGAGGCCCTCGTCGCGCAGCCGGCGGAGTTCCTCCTCGTCGGCGACCGGGCCAGGTGCCACCAGGTTGACTCCGATGCCCTCGGGAGCGAACTCGGCCGCGAACTGCCGGACCAAACCCGTGAGCGCTGCCTTGCTCACCGCGTACGCACTCGCGCCCATCGTCGGCACGAGTCCCTGTACCGACCCGACGACCAGAATCTGTCCACACGGCTTGGCGCGCAGCAAGGCGCCGAACTCCCGAATGCAGACCAGGGCGCCGGTCAGGTTCACCTCGATCACCCGGCGCCAGAGGTCGAGGTCGACGGTGCGCAAGGTGTGCGTCCCGAGGCTGGGCGAGCGGCCGGTCATCGCGGCCGAATGAACGATGGCGTCGATGCCACCATGCTCGGCGTGCACGGCCGTTGCCGCGTGGCGGACTGCAGACTCGTCGGTGAGATCGACCTGGACCATGCGCCAGCCACCCGGCGTGCCCCGGTGCGCCGCCACGGCGTCGACCCCGATGACGTCGACGCCGATAACCTCGATCCCCCGCTCGGTGAGCACATCGGCGATCCGGGCCCCGATCAGCCCGGCCACGCCGGTGACGACCGCAACCCGGCGACGATCGGCGTCCTCGGCGGGGTTCTCGGCGATGGTCACTCCCGCTGTCCGGCTGGCTCGGCCAGACCGATCTCCACGGTGTCCTCGCGCGGTCTCAGCACGTGCTGCTCCAATTCGTCCTGGTAGGCGAACAGCGCGGGCACCCCGCCGGTATGCACGAAGACGACCTGAGTCTGGCCGGCCGGATCGGACTGGAGATCGGCCAGCGCTCCGGCCATCCCCTTGGCGGTGTAGACCGGATCGAGCAGCAGCCCCTCCAAGCGCGCGACGAGGTCGAGGGCGGCCCAACTCTGTGCGGAACCCACGCCGTATGCGGGGCCGCCGCCGGGCAGGATCCGTAGGTCTTCCGGTGACACCTGGGTCACCAACCCGAGCAGTGCGGCGGCCTGCGACACCTGGTCGGCCAGCCGTTCGGGGGTTCCCGGTTGCTCCGGGCGCCAGTCGACTCCGACGACACCCCAGGGTAGGCCGAGGGCTCGGCTGGCGAGTACCAGTCCGCCGAGCACCGCACCCTCGGAGGCTGCGTAGATCCGGGTCCGAGTCATTGCCCCGCCTCCGCCTCCGCCTCCGATCTGGCTCGCCAGCTCGATTGCCGCGTCGACGTAGGCGACGACACCGAGCGGATGCACCGACGAGACCAGTACGTACGGACGGCGCCCCGCCGCCGTCAGTTCGGCGGCGACCTCGTGCATGTGGGCGGCGGCGGCGGCGCGGTCGCTCAGCAGCGGGTCACCCTCGAGCCAGCGGATCTCGCCGCCGAGCAACTGCAGCACGAGGTGGTTCCCGTTTGACCGGAATCCCTCGTCGCGACGCTGCAGCACGATGACCGCGTCCATGCCCGCCCTCGTCGCCGCGGCGACGCATTGCCGGGCGTGGTTGGACTGCTCCACCCCGCCACCGGCAATCAGCACGTCGCAGCCGCGGGCCACGGCCTCGCCGATCACGAACTCCATGGTCCGGCTCTTGTTGCCGCCCATGCCCAGACCGGTGAGATCATCGCGCTTGACGAGGAACCGTGCGACGCCGACGTGCTGGGCCAGTCGTGGGAGTTCCTCACATGCGGTGGGCAGCGCAGCGAGCCGCTGCCGCGGCAGACGCGCTATTCGGCCGCGCAGTTCGTCGATGGAGACCTCGGCCGGCCGCGTCATGCACGCTCCGGAGCAGCGTTCGCAGGTGCGTCGACGACTGCGATGGCGGAGACCTCGACCAGGAAGTCGGCTCGACCGAGCGAGGAGATCTGCACGGTCGTCCGGCTCGGGTAGGGCCCCGCAGAACCGAAGTACTCGCGATAGGCATCGTCGAGGGCGTCGATGTCGGCCATGTCCATGAGGTAGACGACAGTGGAGACGATGTTGTCCCGGCGCATCCCGCCGGCCGCGAGCGTGCGGTCGAGGTTTGCCAGGACGGCGGCGGACTGTTGGCGGGCGTCGCGACCAGCCGTCTGGCCGCTGGCATCTACCGGCACGTGCCCGGCAAGAAAAGCGAGCCCTCCGGCTAGGACGCCCGAGGAGTAAGGACGCTCAGACTTCCAATTCTCCTGACTCCGGATCTGCTGACTCCTGAACTGCTGCACAAGGCTCCTTTCGCCCTGACTTGGGCGACCGCCGCAGGCCGGCTACCTGCTGGCCCGATAGGCATCGAGTGTGGACTGGTCGGGTGGGTAGGTCCCAGGCAGTGCTGCACCCTTGTCCACCCGGTCCAGCAGGAATTCCTCCAGGCCCTCCTGCTCAGCGGCCGGCTCGGCGATCTCCTTGGCCAGCTGACTCGGGATGCACACGACGCCCTCCGCGTCGGCCACCATGATGTCGCCCGGGAAGATCGGCACGCCCGCGCAGCCGATCGGCACGTCGAGGTCGACGGCATGGTGCAGAGCGAGATTGGCCATCGCGGAGACGCTGTGCACGAACACCGGGAAGTCCATCTCCGCGATCCGCTCCGAGTCGCGCACCGACCCGTCGGTGACCAGGCCCGCGACGCCACGCCTGAGCAGCCGGGTGAGCAGGATATGGCCGGCCGAGGCCGCTCTCCCGTCCCGGCGGCAATCCATGACCAGCACCGAACCGGCTGGGGCGGTTTCGACCGCCAGACGTTGCGGATGCATAGGGTCCTCGAAGCTCTCGACCACGTCGATGTCTTCTCGCGCGGGGATGTACCGGAGCGTGAACGCCGGACCCACGACGCGCGCCGCTTGGGGGTTCAACGGACGAAGACCGTGCAGAAAAGTGTTGCGCAATCCGCGCTTGAGCAGCTGCGTCGAGATCGTGGCCGTGCTCACCGTAGCCAACAGCCGAAGTGTCTCCGGGTCTTGACCGATCATGGGTGGAGTATGATATACCAGATCTTATGGCGCAAGCCCATCCGGATGTTCTGCCGCACTCCGAGGCACTGACGGCCGACTGGTCAACTGCATCGGTGCCCGACACCGACGCAGCCGAGCTCGAGGGCATCCTCTCCTCGGCCGCAGGCGCCGCCGGACCCCTTCGTGATACGGATTCCGCAGCGCGAGCCGGGGCGCTACGCAGCGTGGCCGACGCACTCGATGGGGCAGCCGACGAGTTGGTTGCGATTGCCATGGTCGAGACATCCCTGGCCGAGCAACGGCTGGTCGGAGAGGTCGCCCGTACCACCGGGCAGCTGAGAATGTTCGCCGACGGTCTCGACGAGGGCTCCTGGATGGACATCATCATCGACACCGCTCGACCGGCGAGCACGCCGCCGCGCCCGGACCTGCGTCGGTTCCAGCGCGCCCTCGGGCCGGTCCTGGTCTTCACCGCCAGCAATTTCCCGTTCGCGTTCAGCGTCGCCGGCGGGGACGTGGCCTCCGCGCTGGCCGCGGGATGTCCCGTCGTGGTCAAGGTGCATCCCGGTCATCCGCAAACCTCGGATCGTAGCGCCGCAGTAGTCATCGAGGCGTTGGCCACCGCGGGAATGCCCGATGGTTGCCTTGCGCTCATTCACGGTCAGGAAGCCGGCGTGACGGCGCTGCGCGATCCGCGGATCGCTGCCGCGAGTTTCACCGGATCCGAGGTCGGCGGACGCGCACTGTTCGACATCGCCACCAGCCGGGACGTGCCCATTCCGTTCTTCGCCGAGATGGGCAGCCTGAACCCGGTATTCGTCAGTTCCGGGGCGGTCGCTGCCCGGGGAGACTCGATAGCTTCGGACTACGTCGCCTCGTTTCTGCTCGGACTCGGCCAGTTCTGCACCAAGCCCGGCCTGCTCTTCCTGCCCCGCGATCATGGACTCACCGACCGGCTCGTGGACGCCGTACGGGGTGTTGCTCCTGGTCGCCTGCTGATGGATCGGATCCACGACGGGCACCGGACCGGCCGAGACGCCCTCGCCTCCCGACCCGGCGTACGTACCCTCGTTCAAGGTGACCTCGACGGCAGGACGGCCGGCGGAACCTTGTTGCTCACCGACGTCGCGACGCTCTGCAGCGACCCGGCCGATCTGTTGACCGAATGCTTCGGGCCCACCTCCATCCTGGTCGAATACGACGACCTGAACGAGGCACTCGCGGCCGCTCGGCTGTTCCCCGGTTGCCTCACCGCGACCGTGCACGCCGAGGCGGGAGAGGACTTCGGCACGCAGTTGCTGGACGAACTCAGCGACCGCGCCGGCCGGCTGGTGTGGAACGGCTGGCCGACGGGTGTGGCGGTCTCCTGGGCAATGCACCACGGCGGCCCGTATCCAGCCACCACCACACCGGAGCACACCTCGGTGGGCATGACCGCGATCCGACGATTCCTCCGGCCGGTCTGCTATCAGGACTGCCCACAAGAACTGCTGCCCGACGTGCTGCGCGACGCGAACACATCCGGCATCCCGCGTCGGATCGACGGCAGGCTCAGCACTGATGACATCACCAGAGCTGACCCGGTCCCGACATGACGTGTCGGCACTGCACCTGAACCAGACAGCGCCAGACGGCACCACCGTACTTGCCGAATCACCCAACCACAGAGGGGTTCTCATGTCGGGAGCGGACAGCCAACGCGGACGGTTCATGATCAATCGCCGCCAGCTACTGATGTCAGCAGGGGCGGTGATGGCCGGCTCGGCTGTCTCGGCATGCGCAGGCGGCAGTGGCGGTGGCTCGGCTGGCTCGGCGGGGCTTCGGTACGGCGAGGCCGGGGCGTTCTCGACCTTCAACCCGTGGGCGCAGTCGCTGAACCAGCTGTCCACGGCCAACCAGATGTTCTCCCGCCTGGTGTCCAAGACCCAGGACGGGGAGCCGGTCGCCGACGTCGCCGAGTCCTGGGAACTCGCCGCGGACGGCCTGAGTATCCAGATCACCTTGCGCTCCGGCGTCAAGTGGCATGACGGGGAGGATCTCGTCGCCGACGACATCGTCACGATGTATGGCTACCTCACCGATCCGGCCGTCGAGTCTGACGCCGGGGTGCAGAAGATCAAGGAGCTGTTCGCACCGGTCACCGGAGTCACCGCAACCGATGACAGCACTGTCGAGATGACCTTCTCCTCCCCGGTGCCCTATGCCCTCGACCTGCTCAACTACTGGTACATCCTGCGGCTCGACGATCCAGCCGACACCAGCTTCATCGAACACTTCCCGACCGGCACCGGGCCGTACAAGATGACCGACTTCACCCAGGAGAGCGCGACCTTCGAGGGATTCGCCGACTACTACGAGCCGGATCTGCCCAAGCTCGACTCGTTCCGCTTCGACATCTTCGCCGAGGGCTCGAACCTGGTCTCCAGTTTGCAGGCCGGACAGATCGACGGGGCGCTGGTCAGCAACTACGCGCAAGTCGAGTCCCTGCAGGGAAACTCGGACTACTACATCGAGCAGGTTCGCCTGGGTGTCTGGCTGCTGATGGTCAACGCCTCCAAGCCACCCTTCGACAACCTCGCCGTACGCCAGGCGCTGTCCTGGTCGATGAATCGCGAGCAGTTCGCCCAGGCCGGCAACTTCGGCCTCGAGGATCCGGTCACCAGCCCGTTCTTCACCGACGCCGCCACCGGCTACGTCGAAGACCTGGTCAAGGCCCAGTGGTTCGATCTGGACAAGGCAGCCAGTCTGCTCGACAGCGCCGGAGTCTCCGGCCTGACGATCAACTACCCGTACCCCACCTCCTTCCCGAACTTCGGAACCTACGGCGAGATCTGGCAGGCCGACCTCGCGACGATCGGGGTGACCCTCACTCTCGAGCCGGTCAGCCAGGGCCGCTGGGGGGAGATCGGATCCGGGGAGGAAGCAGATGTCACCGACGTCGTCCCGTGGCAGGTCGGCCGCTGCTTGCAGGATGGGGCGGTGTTCTTCGCCGCCAACAGCGGCTACCGGGGTGCCGAGCAGCGGTTCGGTTTCGTGAACCCGGAGCTGGAGGGGCTCATTGCCGCCGGCCAGACCGAAACCGACGAGGCCAAGCGGACCGATATCTACAAGCAGCTCAACCAGGTCGTGGTCGACCAGTGCACGAACATCTCCTTCGCAACCTACTCGGAGACCTTCTGCTGGTCGAACAAGGTCGAAGGCCCTGGTTATGACCTCGCCGGCAACCTGAGAGTCTCCGGAGTCGAGCTCACGGCATGACCGCCGCACCGGGCGGCAAGCTCAGCGGCCCGCCGGAATGCGACCGCGCCGAGGACGGGCGCGGTCGGTGAGGTACGCCCTCATCCGGCTCGCCCAGCTGGTGTTGATGCTGTTCATCGGGTCCATCGTGATCTTCCTGGTGATCCAGAACTCCCCGGGTGACCCCGCCCTGATCCGATTGGGCCTGGACGCGACTCCAGAACAGATAGCGATCGAGCGCGAGCGGCTCGGCCTGGACAAGAGCCTGCCCGAGCGCTATTTCATCTGGCTCAGCCAGGCGCTGCGCCTGGACCTCGGTAACTCGTTCACCACCGGTCAGCCGGTCACCGAGGTGATCGGCACCGCCCTGGCCTACACGGCGCAGCTGGCCATCGTGGCCGCAATCCTCGCGCTGGTCGTGGGTGTGACCCTGGGAATCGTCGCGGCGCTGCGTCGCGGCTCCCGGACCGATGTCGCGATCTCCACGTTCGCGGCCAGCTCGCTCTCGATCCCCGGCTTCGCCCTGGGCACCGTCTTGATCCTGATCGTGTCCGTCGAGTTGGGACTGCTGCCTCCTGCCGGTGCCGGACAACCCGGGCAGTCCTTCGGCGCGGCAGTCGAGTTCACCCTGATGCCGGCCTTCACCCTTGCCATCCCGGTCGCAGCGGTCCTGATCCGCTACATCCGGGTCGCGCTGGGGGAGACAATGGCGCAGGACTACATCGTGACCGCTCGATCGAAGGGTCTCAAACGATCGACGATCGTGGTCCAGCACGGTCTGCGCAACGCGCTGATCCCGACGATCACGGTGGCTGGCATACAGCTCGGCGGGCTGCTCGCCGGAGCCGTCGTCGTGGAGACAGTCTTCTCCTACCCCGGGCTCGGCAGGCTGACCATCCAGGCCATCCGGGGAGTCGACTATCCCGTCGTGCAGGGCGCCCTGCTGCTCGCCGCCGCCATCTTCCTGATCCTGACCTTCCTGGTGGACATCACCTACGGCCTCATCGATCCCCGAATCCGGGTCCAGTAGATGGCGAGCCTGCAGGCACTCGACGTACCGGCCCCCGTCGCGAAGGGTGCCCGGGTCCCGCTGGACCGCCGGCTGGTGGTGGGCGCAGTCGGGCTGGCGATCATCGTGCTTGCCGCGTTGGTCGCTCCGCTGATCGCCCCGTTCGATCCCATCGAGCAGCACCTCGACGACCGTCTGCTGGGTCCGACCAGCACGTACCTGTTCGGCACCGACAATCTCGGTCGAGACACGCTGAGCCGCCTGTTGTACGGGCTTCGCCCCTCGCTGATCTCCGGTCTGGCCGCGGTTGCGCTGGCTGCCGTGAGTGGTACGGCGGTGGGTCTGTTGGCTGGCTACTTCGGCCGGTGGGCGGACGCGGTGCTGTCCCGGATGGTCGACCTGCTGATCGCCTGGCCGACGATCTTCCTGGCCCTGGCGCTGGTGTTGGTCATCGGCCCCGGACAGTTCGGCGTGGTGCTGGCCATCGCGTTGGCCGAGCTTCCGATCTTCGCCCGGGTGATGCGGGCCATCACGCTGTCCAACGTCCGCGGTGAGCACGTCGAGGCAGCCCGCTCGATGGGAGCGACCGCACCGCGGATCATGATTCGGCACATCTTCCCGTTCGCTTTGTCCCCGTTGCTCGTCCAGTTCGCCATCGCAGCGCCGTTGGCCGTCGTCGCGGAGGCCTCGCTGGGCTACCTCGGCTTGGGTACCCAGCCTCCGGCTCCCTCGCTGGGCGCGATCCTCAGTGACGCCGAACTCTATCTGTCGCAGTCCTACTCCGCGGCGGTGTTCCCGATCATCATGATCGCGCTGCTCGTCCTGTCCTTGACCCTGATCGCGGACGGACTGCAGAAGATGCTCGATCCTCGCGGGGCTCCGGTGGGGCTATGAGCGCGCCATCGATGAGCCCGCAACCGGGGAGTGCGCAACCACTGTTGGAGGTGCGGGATCTCCGAGTGAGTTTCGGTGCCGATGATTCCGAACGGGTCGCCGTACATGGGGTGTCTCTGACCATCCGCGAGGGCGAGACCGTGGCCTTGGTGGGCGAGTCCGGCTGCGGCAAGAGCTTGACGTCGCTGGCCCTGCTGAAGCTCACCCCTGCGGGCAGTCACGCGCGCGCCGACGTACTGCGCCTGGGTGGCGACGACATCACCGGGCTCGACGAGGGTCAGATGAGCAACATCCGCGGGAAGCGGATCGCCATGGTCTTCCAGAACCCGATGTCCGCCCTGAACCCGGTGCTGACCGTCGGGCATCAGATCACCGAAGTGCTCCGTCGACATCTGGGGCTGCGCGGCAAAGCCGCGCGTGCTCGGGCCGTGGAGATGCTCGAGCTGGTCGAAATGCCCGATCCGGCCGGCCGGGTCAGCCAGTATCCGCACCAGATGTCCGGCGGGATGCGGCAACGGGCCATGATCGCTGTGGCGCTGTCCGCCGGACCGGACCTGCTGATCGCCGACGAACCCACGACCGCACTGGACGTGACGCTGCAGGCGCAGGTGATGGACCTGCTGCAGCGTCTGCAGAAGGAGTTGGGCATGGCGGTGCTGCTCATCTCGCACGACCTGGGAGTGGTCGCCGAGGTGGCCGACGAGGTCAACGTGATGTACGCCGGCCGCATCGTGGAACGAGCCGATGCACGGACCCTGTTCCGCGACCCAGCCCATCCCTACACCCGCGCGTTGTTGCAGACCGTCCGTGACCTGGAGTCACCGGACACGGTCGATCTGGCGCCGATTCCCGGGGCACCGCCGCAGCTCGGGCAGGTCATCCCGGGGTGCTCGTTCGCACCCCGCTGCCCGCTCGTCTTCGATCGGTGCCACGTGGAATCACCCGCGTTACGCACCGTCGGACCGAACCACGAAGCCGCCTGCCACGTCGCCGAAGAGGTCATGAGCGGAAAGGGGTCCACTGATGACCGAGTCTGACCGAGCCGTGACTGACCGCCCCTTGCTGGAAGTCACCGATCTGGCGGTGAGCTTCAAGGTCGCTCGGGCGCGAGGATCCTGGACGCGACCGGTGGTGCGGGCTGTCGACGGCGTCTCGCTGCGCATCGAGGCCGGGGAAACACTCGGTCTGGTGGGCGAATCCGGCTCGGGGAAATCGACGACCGGCCGCGCCGTGCTCCAGCTCGTACCAGCCGACTCTGGCTCGATCTATCTGGACGGGACCGATTTGGCGTCGGCGGGTGCAAAGGGCCGAGACCTGCTCCGCAAGCGCGTGCAGATGGTGTTCCAGGATCCGTTCGGCAGTCTGAACTCCCGGATGAAGGTCGGCGACATCGTACGAGAACCTTTGGAGATCCAGCGGATCGGCGATCGACCGAGCCGTCGTCGTCGGGTGACCGAGATCCTCGACCTCGTCGGCCTACCCGCGGATGCGGTCAAGCGGTACCCGCACGAATTCTCCGGTGGACAGCGGCAGCGGATCGGTATCGCCCGTGCCCTCGCGGTCGAGCCGGCCCTCGTGGTCTGCGACGAACCGGTCGCGGCCCTGGACGTCAGCGTCCAGGCCCAGATCCTGAAGTTGCTCAAGGATCTGCAGCGCGAGACCGGCGTGGCCTACCTGTTCATCGCCCACGATCTCAACGTCGTACGGCACGTGTCCCGACGAACCGCCGTGATGTACCTCGGCAAGATCGTCGAGGAAGGGCCGAGCAACGGACTCTTCGCATCCCCTCGACACCCCTATACCCAGGCGCTGACCTCTGCGATCCCGATCCCGGACCCGGATGCACCGCGCCGTCGCCTCGTGCTCACCGGAGAGATCCCGAGTCCCACCAACCCGCCCTCCGGGTGCAGATTCCGCACCCGCTGCCCGCACGCGCAGGAGCGGTGCGCCGCCGAGGAGCCGCTGCTGGAGCCTGCCGGCGACGGAGTGTCGGTCGCCTGCCACTTCTGGAGGGAGATCGCGGCCTCGAAGGAGACGACCAAACCTGCGGCGTCCTAGCCCAAGTCAGACGAACGACGAGATAGTGAGGAACCCCACCTTGAAGAGCCGTTTGCTGAACTCCGTCCAGCAGGGTCGCCCGATCGTCGGCGTCTCCCATGTGATCCAGGACGAGTCGGTGACCGAGACACTGCGCGACGTCGACCTCGATTTCCTGCTGATCGACATGCAGCACATTGCGGTGACGATCGAAACCCTGCAGCGAACCCTCATCGCGCTGCAGCCCAGCGCGATGTCGGTCCTGGTCCGTCCGCTGCGAAATGACGAAGTCCTGATCGGCCAGGTCCTGGACGTCGGTGCCGACGGAGTCATCCTGCCGATGGTCAACACCGGGGATGAGGCACGCCGAGCTGTCGCCGCCGTCCGATACCCGCCGAACGGCGTTCGCAGCTGGGGTCCACGACGGGCAGCCCGGATACACGGTGGCGCCGAGGCGTATGCCACAGACGCCGACGACAACGTCATGGTGATCACCCAGGTGGAGACCGCGGAGGCGATCGAGAACCTCGACGACATCCTGGCGGTGCCGGGACTCAGTGGCGTCATGATCGGCCCGACAGATCTGGCAATCTCGCTGGGCTACATGCACGACCGTACGAACGTGCACGTGCAGGACGCCATCCAGAGTGTGCTCGATCGGTGCCACGAGCGTTCCGTGCCGTTCGGTTTCTTTGCCGGCTCGGTCGCGGACGGGATCTATTGGATGGAGCGCGGCGGCTTGATCCTCGCCTGCTCGTCCGACACGAGTTTCCTCGCCCAAGGCATGGCGCAGATGGCGGCTCAGATCGCGACTGCCCGCGAACGAGGTCCAGAATCCCCGGCTGCGCCTGCAGGAGGGTTGTAACCCCTCGAGCCATCCGACACCCAGCGACACGGCCGTGTCTGATCGCTTTCTTAATTCCGCTGGCTACCTTTTCTGAATGAGCGCTGAACTACAGATGGCGGCCGAGAAGACTGAGGCGGGCCCGGCGGCGGAGGCGGGCGGTGCTCTGGTCCGCTGGCCGCGGTTGTTTCTTGCCTTGCTAGCTGTGTCCAGTTCCCTCGTCGCGATCAGCCTGTTCCTGCCGGTCCTCATCGATCACGAGCTGACCCGAGACCAAGGCGATCTGCGGATCTTCACCTATGTGAACGCCGAGGCGAACCTGCCGACC
>Ga0136617_10002227_pt1 | contig 17313 bp, 21 predicted proteins | sample AntDrymUQ3222106_2_FD_129672 | JGI IMG/M metagenome (GOLD analysis project Ga0136617, IMG submission 129672) | Polar desert sand microbial communities from Dry Valleys, Antarctica - metaG UQ322 (21.06) | ecosystem: Environmental > Terrestrial > Soil > Desert | place: Antarctica: Dry Valley...
GCGACGCGGTGAGAGTGACGACGGTGCCTGCGGGGTAGGTCTCGGAGCAGTCGGCGCCGCAGGCAATTCCCGTCCCGCTGACGTCGCCCGTTCCCGTACCCGACTTGGTGACGGTCAGGGTCGCCGTCTTCGGCGCATCGAACTGGGCGTTCACCGACTTCGAGGCGTCCATGGTCACGGTACAGGTGCCTGTTCCCGTGCACGCGCCCGTCCAGCCCACGAAGGTGGAGCCGCCGGTGGGCGACGCGGTGAGAGTGACGACGGTGCCCGGCGCGTAACTCTCCGTGCAATCCGCGCCGCAGCTGATTCCACTCCCGGTGACGTCACCGGTGCCCGTTCCCGATTTGGTCACGGTCAGAATGGGGAAGGCGTCGAACTTGGCCGTCACCGCCTGGTTCGAGGTCATGCTGACCATGCACGGTCCCGTGCCGGTACACGCGCCGCTCCACCCGATGAAGGTGGACCCGCTGCCCGGCGTGGCGTTCAGGGTGACCGGCGTGCCCGCGGTAAACGTTTCGACGCAGTCTCCCGGGCAATTGATGCCGGGTCCGGTCACCGTCCCGGTTCCGTCGCCCGCCAGGCTGACGCTCAATGTGAAGGTATTGGGCGGCGGCGGCGGCGGGGTGGGCGTCGTGGTGACCGTGATCGGCCGTGAGCAGGTGGCGGTCTGGGCACCGCTGCGCACCCGCACCGTGGAATTGAACACGCCGGGGCTCACGAAGGTGTGTGACGGGTTCGGGTTGCTCGACTCTCCGCCATCTCCGAACGACCACTCGAATTCGTAGGTGCCGGTTCCGCCGCTCGGAAATGTCGCGAAGCTCACGCGCAGCGGCGCCTCGCCGCTGCGGGGCGAGGCCTGGCACGCGACGACGAGCCCGGAGGAGGGCGGCGGCGCCGTCGGTGGAGGCACCGTCACCGGCGGCGTCGTGGCGGGAGGATTCGTGACCGGCACGGTCGTTATGGGCGCCGTCGTGTCATCGTCGTTGGTCAGCAGGACGGCTCCGCCCCCGATCACTGCCGCCGCCGCAACTCCTCCCGTGATCACTCCGGTGGACACGCCACCCCCGACGAAGCCGGCGGGAATAGCGGGAAAGACGGCGGCAGGGCCGGTCGCGGACACGGGCGCGACGGGCAGCTTGGTGGTGCATTCCTGGGCGCTGCGGACGACGATGGGCGCGTACTCCGGCGTGCGGCCGGTGCCCCCGCCCTGGACATCGAGGTAGTAGAAGATCTTCTTGCCGATGAGCGCCTTGCTCGGCCTCAGGAGCAGGCCCGAGAAGCATGGCGCGTCCGAGGCCATTTCGACGTAGTACCAGGTCGAGAGCGTCTCCGGTCGGAAGTACACTCGCGCCTTTCCGACCAGCGACGCCGGCGAGAAGCACGCGTTCATCTTCGGAAACTGCCCGGCGACGATGCATCCGATCTCGTTGTGCTCGATGGCGACGCCCTGGGCGTGCGCGCCCGCGGGGATGAGCAAGGCGACGCCGAGCGCGCCGATGCGCGCCAGAGCTTTCGAGTTCAAGGTGCCTCCACTTGGGATCCGGTCTGAAACGATTCCGTGGAAAGTACCCTCATCACGGAGCCGCGTCAACGGCCAGTCGGCCGCCTCCGCTCGGTCAGTCGCCGGCGTCGAAGGTAAAGACTATCCGCTCGCCCGGCCTTCCCTTGAGCTGGAACACGACGGCATCGCCGGCCACCGCGGCGACGACTCCCGCGACGACCCGCAGGGACCCGGGTCGGAAGGCTCGTTGTCCGCTGAGCTCGAACCGCCACAGGCCCGGCCGTCCCGCCCCACGGACGAGCACCGCCTCGACACGGTTCGTCCCCGCGCGCCTCTCGACGGCAATGGAGGAGCGGCCCGCTTGCGCTGCCGAGGAGAGCTGCCCGTTGGTCACGACCTGGCCCTCGCCGTCCGGGACCTCGAGCTGGGACATGAACTGGAGCGGCGCGAAAGTGGGCTTCGTGTCCGCCCCCTTCGCAGTCACGGTGGCGAGGCTCAGGGTATCCACGGTGACGGACAGGTTGGAGGTCATGACCAACGTACAGGCCGTCGACGTGGCTGGAGTTCCCGAGCAGGCGCCACCCCATCGCACGGTGCCACCGCCCGTCGTCACCCCGAGCGTGACGGTGGTGTTGTCCAGGTACGTCGCGCTGGCGGCACACGTGGGCGGCCAGCTGCACGCGATGCCGCTCGGGTTGCTCGTGACCGACCCCGGGACGTCGGAGCTTGCGCCCGCCTGAAGGGTGAGCGTCCACGCGCGATCGAAGTGCGCGACCACGTTCCGGTTGGAGTCCATTGTCACGACGCAGGGCCCCGTGCCCGTGCAGTGCCCCGTCCATTCCTTGAACGCGCCCGGCGGGCTGGCCGATGGGCTTGCGGTCAGGGTGACCACGGTGCCCGGCAGGAAGTCTTCCTCGCAGTCCCTGGGGCAGTCGATCCCCGGGCCCGTCACCCTGCCGCCGGTGCCGACGATCTCCACCTTCAATCGGACGATCGTCGGCGAAGGGGAAGGCGACGGCGACGGCGAAGGCTCCGGCAGTGGCGCGACGGTGATCGAGCGCGTGCACAAGACGACCTGGTCGCCGCTGGTCACGCGTACGGTGGCGGCGTACACCCCGTTGTCCAGGAAGACGTTTGCCGGGTTGGGATTGGGCGAAACGTTCCCATCCCCGAACGACCACAGGAACTCGTACGCGCCGGTGCCGCCGGTGGGGAAAGTCGCGAACTGAACGCGTAGCGGCGCCGCCCCGCTGCGCGGCGCTGCCTCGCAGGCGACGACGAGCGGCGAGATCGGCGGCGGGGTCGGATTCGTCCCAGGCGTGGGCAGCGTCGTCGACGGCGGTGCGGTGACGACAGGAACGGTGGGTGGTCCGCCCCTCGGCGTGTCGTCGTCGTCGGTGATGATCGCGGTGCCGCCCGTCACGATGATGCCCGCGACACCCGCGGCAATGACGGCCCCCGAGATACCGGCGCCCCCGAATCCTGCAGGCAGCGACGGATAGACCGCCGGGGGACCGGTGGCGGCGACCGGCGCCGCCGGCAGCTCCTCGCAATCCTCCTCGCGCGCGACCACGACCGGCGCGTACTCCTGCGTGCGCGCGGTGCCGGCGCTCTGGACGTCGACGTAGTAGTAGATCTTCTTGTCGACGAGCTGCTTGGTCGGCTTGGGCAGGACGCCGGTGTGGCACGCCTCCTCCGCCGTCATCTCGACGTAGAACCACGTCGTCAGCGTCTCGGGCCGGAAATACACGCGCGCCTTGCCCACTTGGGAAACGGGCGTGAAGCATGCGTCCAGCTTCGGGAACTTGCCGGCGACGATGCACTCGATCGCGTCGTGGGCGATCACGACTTCCTGCGCCGGGGCGGCCGTCGGCCCGAGCAACGGGAAGAGCGCCACGGCGACCGAACCCAAGGTAAATCTCGACGTCATGTTTCTCCGCGAAGTCCCCGTCCAGGAGGTTCGACAAAGCTACGTGCGGGACCCGCGCCTCGTCAACCGGGGCTGTGATGGCCCGCACTGGTAGAATCGCGGCGAAAGGGGCGCGGTCTCATATGGCGCAAGCGCATCAGCCGGTGGTGGACGTCGTACGGATCATGAAGGAGATCCGCGAGTCCATCCAGAAAAAACGCGAGCAGGGGATCTATACCGAGGAGGAAGTCGACGCGCTCACCGAGCTCCGGCTGCGCACGTTTGGCGACGAGGTCCTGATCGACCCCAGGCTCGTGGAGGGGCTGCGCGGCCCCGGTCAAGGCTGGAACATCGCTTCCGATTACCTGATCAGGACGCAGCGCTCCGGCCCCGCGGCCTGGGCTCTCGTCACGCTCAAGAAGGCGCTGCGGCCCTTCGTGCGCCTGTACACCGACCACATCGTGAACCGCCAGGCGCAGCTGAACCTCTACTTCGCGCATCTGCTCCACGCGAACATCCGGGAAACGGCGCGCCTTCAAGTGGAGATCCAGGAGCTCCGCCACCGCTGCCGTGCCCTCGAAGCGGAGCGTGACGCGACGCGGCGAACCGCGAGCTGATGCGCCTGGGCGTCGTCGTCCAGCGTTATGGGACCGACGTCGTGGGCGGTGCCGAGCTCCACGCCCGCTGGATCGCGCAGCGCCTGGCGGCCCGGCACGACGTCGAGGTCCTCACCACCTGCGCGACCGACTACCTCACCTGGGAGAACGTCTATCCTCGGGGCACGTCGGAGGTCCTCGGAGTGCGCGTCCGCCGATTCCCGGTGTCGAAGCGGCGCACCGCGGAGGGATTCGACCAGCTTTCGGGCAAGGTCCATTTCTTCGCTCATTCCGACCGGGACGAGGAACGTTGGATGGACGAGCACGGGCCCGTGACGCCGGGCCTCCTCGACCACCTGCGGAAGCACGAGGCCGAGTACGACGTCCTCGTCTTCTTCTCCTACCGCTACTGGACCGCGTACCACGGCCTGCAGGTCGCGCCGCGGAAAAGCATCCTCGTCCCCACGGCCGAGGACGATCCCACCCTGGGCTTGCGGATGTTCCAGCCGTTCTTCGCGCTGCCTGCCGCATACGCGTTCAACTCTCCCGAGGAGCGCGACAGCATCGTGAAGGCGGCCGGTCAGACGGATCTGCCCGGCGAGGTGGTCGGTGTCGGCATCGAAGCGGGGGAGCCTTCCCAGGTGGACGACATGCGGCGGCGCCTCGACCTTCTGGGGGACTACATCGTCTACGTCGGACGCATCGAGCGGGAGAAGGGCTGCTCGCGGTTGTTCGCGAACTTCCTCCAGTACATCCAGCAGCGGTCGCCCAACCTGAACCTCGTCCTCGTCGGCAAGGCGGTCCTTCCGATTCCGACCCACGTGAACATCACGCACCTCGGCGTGTTGTCCGACGCCGACAAGCTCGCCGCCATCCGGGGCAGCCGCCTGCTCGTCCACCCCAGCGAGTTCGAGAGCCTTTCGATGGCGCTGCTGGAGGCGTGGATGATGGAGCGGCCCGCCCTCGTCAACGGCCGGTGCGCCGTCCTGCGCGGGCAGGTGACGCGCGCCAACGGCGGCCTCTACTACGCGACGCCGGAAGAGTTCGGGGAGGCTCTCCACTGGATGCTCGACCATCCGGCGGAGAGCGAGGCGATGGGCCGCGCGGGCCGTGAGTACTTCGAGCGCCACTACGCGTGGGACGTGGTGATGGACAAGTACGAGCGGCTGCTGGCCCTGGCGAGGCGGGACCGGCCCGCGGCTCGAGCGCCGGACCCGCCGGACCGCGGCGCTTGAGACTCTGCTTCGTGATCCATCGCTACGGCCTCGAGGTGGCCGGGGGCTCCGAGCTGCATTGCCGCTGGCTGGCCGGCCGGCTCGCCGCGCGCCATGAGGTGCGCGTCGTCACCACGACCGCGCTCGACTATCTCGAATGGGCGAACCACTACGCGCCGGGCGAGAGCGTCGTCGACGGCATCCCGGTGACGCGCCATCGCGTCGATCGTCCGCGGTCCATCCGGCGTTTCGCCGCCCTCTCCGAGCGTGTCTTCGACGACGACGAGCACACCCGCGAGGACGAGATCGCGTGGGTGGAGGAGAACGGCCCGTTCACGCCTGCTCTCGTCCGCGCTCTCGCGCACATGCGGGATGTCGATCTCTTCGTCTTCTATTCCTACCGGTACTACCAGTCGTTCTTCGGTCTGCCCGCGGTCGCCGCCCGCAGCGTCCTCGTCCCGACCGCGGAGGAGGATGCCGCCATCGGGCTGCCGATCTTCCACGCGTTCCTCCGCAAACCGCGGGGCATCCTGTACCTGACTCCCGAGGAGCGCACCCTCGTGCACACCGCATCGGGGAACGCGTCGGTGCCGTCGGAGGTGATCGGGAGCGGCGTCAACGTGCCCGCCGGCCACGCCGCGGTCGACGTGGCGGCCCGGTTCGGCGTCACGGGACCGTTTCTCCTCTACGCCGGCCGCATCGACCGGAACAAGGGCGCGGACCGGCTGTTCTCCTACTACCAGCGCGTGCGCGCGGAGTGGCCCGAAGTGCCGCCGCTGATCCTCATCGGGACCGCGGCGCTTCCGGTCCCGGACGATCCCGGAATCCGCCATCTCGGCTTCGTCTCCGAGGAGGAGAAGTTCGCGCTCATCCGCGAGTGCGCGGTGCTGCTGATGCCGAGCCCGTACGAGAGCCTCTCCGTCGTGGTTCTCGAGGCCTGGGCGATGGGACGCCCCGTGCTGGTCAACGCCGCCTGCCGCGTCCTCGAGGGGCAATGCATGCGGAGCGGTGGAGGGCTCTTCTATCGCGGCTACTCCGAGTTCGCCGACGCGCTGCGACGGTTGGCGGCGGACGCTCCGCTGCGGGCGGCCCTCGGCGCGTCGGGACGAGCGTACGTGCGGGCGGAGTACGACTGGGACGTCGTGGAGCGGCGGACCGAGAGCTTCCTCGAGGGGCTCCTGGCACCTGCCGGTGCGTACCGCCGCTAGGCGGTGCGGGCGCCGCTGACCCGTCGCACGTCCAGCAGCAGCGCTATGACCACGATCACCAGGGGGATCGCCCCCGACGCGATTCCCGCTGACGTTCCCAGGAGAGGCATCCGCGCGGCCATCAGGACGGCCAGGGTGAGCGCGGCGCAGAGAAGCGCCCACCAGCTCCAGCGGTCGCCGCGACGGTAGGAACCGAGCACGACGAAGAGGAAGAGGACGGAGTAGGCGGCGGCGAAAGACGCAGCGGTGCCACGGCGGGCGCGCAGCGCGGTGGCGGCTTCCGGATTGCCGGCGGTGAGAGCGTCAAGGGTGATCTGCGGTGTCAGCGCATCCGGCGCCGCGGGCCGATAGGCGGTGAACAACGACGCCAGGCTGAGCAGAAGCGTCAGAGCGCCGACGATCGTCAGCAGGACCCAGCTCGCCTTCTTCATGGGCAACCTCCGCGGCGGACCATATCAGCTAAAAAGCCATGGCGCGTGGCTCATCTCTGGGGGGTCTGGGCGGTGGCCGCGGCGACGATGCTCGCGCCAAAGGCCGACACGCGCCATCGGCGGAAGCTCTCGATGTCAAGCAGGTCCTCGGCGCGGGAGGGAGGCTTCTCGGCAACCTGCTCCAGCAATCGCTGCGGCAGGACGACGGACACGTCCAGTCCGAGGCGGGCGGCCTCGTCGGTACGCCATTTCTTGAGCGCCTCGATCCGCCGTCGCGTCGCGTCGCTCACCACCGGCCGCGGCACGTGGGGCATCCGCGGAAGGGCGTCCTCCGGCATCGCGGCCGCCTCCAGGACCCCGGCCAGCAAGGCCGGAGCGCGATCGGCGAAGCGCGGCGGAATCGCCCCGCGGACCTCCCGCAGCTCGGCCATCGTCGACGGCTGGCGCACCGCGACGGCGAGCAGGGTCTCCGACGACATGATCTTGAACGACGGGATGTCGGTCTCGCGGGCGATGGCCTCGCGCCAGTTGTAGACGGCCCGCAAGGTCAGCTGCTGTCGGCGGGACAGCTTGCGAGCGCCCTTCACTTTCTGCCACGCCTCCGGATCACGCTCCCGGCGCGCGGCGACCAGCCCCGCGACGGCGTCGGATTCCTCGCGCACCCAGTGGAGCCGGCCGGCCGCGGCGAGCTTGTCGATCAGGCGCGCATGCAGGACCAGGAGGTGCTCGACGTCCGCGAGGGCATAACGCTCCTGGGTCGGCGTGAGCGGTCGTCGCGACCAGTCGTCCTTCTGGCTGTCCTTGCTCAGGGCGACACCGAGCTCGGCCGCGGCCACCGCGGCAAGGCCGATCTCCGGCATGCCGAGGACGCGCGCCGCGATCATCGTGTCGAAGAGGCCGGCGAACGTGAAGCCGAAGTCGCGCTTCAGCGTGGTGACGTCGTAGTCGGCGCCATGGAGCACCTTGGCCACCGAGGGGTCCGCGAGCAGGGGGCCGAGCGGCGACAGGTCGGGGCCCGCGAGCGGGTCGACCAACACCGCGTGCCCGTTGTCCGATGCGAGCTGGATCAGGCAGACCTTCTCCTTGTGGTGATGAAGGCTGTCGGACTCCGTGTCGAGGGCGAGCGCGCGCGCCCCTTGCAGCGCGCCGGCGAGCGCCGCGACCTCGGCGGAAGTGCGTATCCAGTTGACCACTAGACCGAACCGTTGGGCCGCTCGGCCGCCTTGGCTTCCTGCCACAGGGCTTCCATCTCGTCGAGCGTCGACTCGGCGGGCGCGCGCCCGTTCTGGCGCAGCCGCGCTTCGACGTGGCCGAAGCGGCGGCGGAATTTCCGGTTCGCGGCCTTGAGCGCGCTCTCGGGGTCCACTCCGAGCATCCGCGCGACGTTGACGGCGGTGAACAGCAGGTCGCCCACCTCGTCGGTGACGCGCCGCAGGTCTCGCGGAGCGCTGTCCGCTTCCACCCGCAGCTCGCGCGTCTCCTCCTCGAGCTTGTCGATGGCCCCCGACGCGTCCGGCCACTCGAACCCCACGCGGGCGACCTTCGTGCTCGCCTGGAAGGCTTCCATCACCGCGGGCAGGCTCCTGGGCACGGTGTCGAGCATGGACTCGGCGGGAGCGGCCTTGCCGCTGGCCTTGCGCTCGGCCTGCTTCAGCGCCTCCCAGTTGCGCAGCACCTCGCCCGAGGACGACGCCGTCTCGCCGCCGAAAACGTGAGGATGGCGGCGGACCATCTTGGCCATGACGTGGGCGATGACGTCGCCGATGCCGAAGCGCCCCTCCTCGGCCGCGATCTGGGCGTGGAACACCACCTGGAGAAGCAGATCGCCGAGCTCGCCCGCGAGATCCTCGTCCGTCCCCTCGTCGATGGCCATGAGGACTTCGTAAGCCTCCTCGAGGGTCATCGGCTTCAGGCTCGCGTGCGTCTGCTCGCGGTCCCACGGGCAGCCGCCCGGAGCCCGCAGGCGGGCGATGAGCCGCACGAAATCGTCGAAGGCGGGGCCGGCGGCGCCCGGACTGTCCATGCGCTATTCTTCCTCGCCGGAGAGCGCCATGGAAATCCCGATCCATCACATCGACGCCTTCGTGACCGACGGCGTGTTCACCGGCAACCCTGCCGCCGTCTGCCCGCTCGCGGAGTGGCTGCCCGACGGCGTGATGCAGAAGATCGCCACCGAGAACAACCTCTCGGAGACGGCGTTCTTCGTCGGCGGCAATGGGCGCTACCAGATCCGCTGGATGACGCCCTCGACGGAGATCGACCTGTGCGGGCACGCGACGCTCGCATCCGCGCACGTCGTGTTCCAGAAGCTCGAGCCCGGTCGCACGGAAGTGACATTCCATTCGAAGAGCGGCCCGCTGTCCGTGCGCGCGGACGGAGAGCGCCTGGTGCTGGATTTCCCATCCCGTCCCGCGCAGCGGCGCGAGCTCGATCCCGCGGTGGCGCGGGCGCTGGGGAGGGCGCCGATCGAGCTGTGGGCCTCCCGCGATTACCTCGCCGTCTTCGGCAGCGAAGACGAAGTCCGCGCGCTCGCCCCCGACATGGCGCTCCTGCGCGGGCTCGACCGCAAGGCGGTGACCGTCACCGCGCCCGGCACCGGCGACGTCGACTTCGTGTCGCGCTTCTTCGGGCCCGGATACGGGATCGACGAGGACCCCGTCACCGGCTCGTCGCACACCTGGCTCATCCCGTACTGGTCGCATCGCCTCGGCAAGAAGCGGCTGCATGCGCGACAGGTCTCGGAGCGCGGCGGGGATCTTGCCTGCGACGATCTCGGAGACCGCGTCGCGATCGGTGGGAGGGTCGCCTCCTACCTCGAAGGCATCATCAGAATCTGATGCCGGCCGCGCCCCACGGCCCGTGATTCGCGTCACAATCGGAGTGGCCCTTATCCGTCCCGCCACGGCGGCAGGAAGGGGGTGGTCCGGCATGGACGAGGCTGGGCCGAGACCGCGGTTCGCGATGGATCGCTGCTCGGACGGAGAGAGACAGCGAGCCGAAGCAATCGTCGCGAGCGCGCTCGCAGGCCGCGATTCGAGCGAGACGTGGATGGTCGCGTTGCAGAGGTTCCACGGCGGGTGGGATGTGTTCATCGAGGGCCCGGATCCCACGACCGTGGCGCAGATCAAGGAAGCGTTCCAGAAGGCCGGTTTCATCCGTTGATTCGGACGTCCTGATCGTCGTATCCGCTCCTGGGGGCCCTCCAGCCTCCAGGAGCTTTTTCGTGGCCTCCGCAAATCCCGTAAGATGTCGGCCCGTGGATTCCTCCCCTGTCGAACCCGCCCAGGCGCATTGCAAGGTCTGGTGCTCCCGCTGTCGCCTCGATTTCGTCGTCGTGGGGACCGCGCGTCCCCACCGCGGCGTCACTCCGGCGGTCGAGCTCCTGAAGTGTCCCTACTGCGGGGAGCCGCGGAAGTTCATGCTCGCCCGCCACATGCAAGGTCCGGTTACCGCCGCCTACCGCATGGAAGAGTGGCAGCAGCTGACGAACCAGTAGCCGATCGCTATACCAGCGACCGCTTCACTCCCACCACGAGGACGTGCTTCTTGCCGCCGCGATCTCTCGCCCGGACGAGGTGCTCGCCCGCCTCGAAGCCCACGTCGCGCAGGCGCCGCAGGTACGGCGCGTCACGGGTGAGGGACCAGAGAACGAGCACGCCGGGCGTGCGGAGTGCGTCGAAGCAGCCCCGCGCGCCGGCGCGGGTGTAGAGCCCCGCGTTGGAATCGTGCACCAACGCGCTCGGACCGTTGTCGACGTCGAGCAGGATCGCGTCGTACGCGGCGCGATCGCGAAGGCGGTCCTGGACGTCGCCCTCGAACAGCCGCACCCGCGGGTCGTCGAGCGGCCGGCCAGGCGGCCCGATCGGGTAGGTGCGGTTCCAGCGCACCACGGATGGCGAGAGCTCGGCCAGTACGACCTGGCCGCTCGCCGGGACCAGCGCCAGCGCGGCGCGCAGCGAGTACCCGAGGCCCAGCCCGCCGATCAGGATGCGGGAGGCGCGCGGGACCTCGCGCAGCGCCAACCGCGGAAGCTCGTCCTCCGAGCCGTGTGCCCGGTTCGACATGAGGGTGGCGCCGTCGCTGCGCACCTCCCACTCGTCGCCCCGGCGGGCGAGCTCCAGCCGGGTGCCGCCAGGCGCGATCTCGGCGTCGACGATCACCCAGGGGATCATGCCCGGGCCGGCATGCGCCGAGTCAGTCCAGCTCGCATGTCATCTCGACCATCGTCCGCCGGAAGCCGACACTCGTCCGCCAGAACTGACTGAATTCGGTGCGCACGATGACCGCGCGACCGCGGAGATCGGCTCCCGCGAACAGCGGCGGGCCCACCGCCGGTCCAACCGAACGAGCGCCCGGATAGGTGACCATGCCCGGCTCGATGACGTGACTGACTTCCACGAAACGCGGCGCCATTCCCTGGACCTTTCGAGCCGAAGTCTAGACCACCGCCGGTGGTCGCTGATCTTCTCCCGGCGAGAGCTCATGGTGCCGGAGGTGGGGGTCGAACCCACACGAGGCTTGCGCCTCTCGGGATTTTGAGTCCCGCGCGTCTGCCAGTTTCGCCACTCCGGCGGGAGGGCAGACGGCCAGTCTAGCCGCTCCGGCCGGCCCGCGAAAAGCGGGCGCGCGCCCGTTTGCGAAAGCGGCCCGACATTGCTAAAATTTGTACCTCGGAATCATTCCAGCGTACCCTCACTCAGCAACCACCCCCGCGTCTTGTTCACGAAAGAGAGGTCTTCCTTGGACTTCCAGGTCGGTGAGAAAGTCATCTATCCCAACCACGGCATCGGCGTCGTGGAGAGCATACAGACGCGAGCGACACCCACCGGCAAGATCAGCCTCTACCAGCTCCGCATTCTCGCCAACGATTCGCGCGTGTGGATCCCGCAGCAGAACGCCGGCGGAGTCGGGCTACGTCACGTGATCAGCCAGGGTGATGCCCGCAAGATCTTCGTGCTCCTCGGGGACGGAACGATCGACCAGCATCCGAACTGGAAGGGTCGCTTCAAGGAGAATTCGGACAAGATGCGGACCGGCAGCCTCCACGAGGTCGCCGTCGTCCTCAAGGGACTCACGTTCCTGGCCCGCAAGAAGAGCCTCTCCTTCCGCGAGAAGCGGATGCTCGACCGCGCCAAGTTCTTGCTCATCAGCGAGATCGCCGAGGTCGAGGGGAAGACCCAGGCCATCGTCGAGGAGCGCGTCGAAAAGGCGCTGGCCAAGACCTTCGCTCCCGCCGACGCCGCCAAGGGATCGATCCAGAAGCCCGTGGGTGTCCGCGCCAAGTCGGACGCCTGATCGTCCGCCCCTATGGGGGCAGGATCGAAGAATCGTCGTGGACACCGCCCGGCCGCACGCCGGGCGGTCGTCCGTATGTCCAGCAGTTTCCTTGACTTCGGCGGGATCGGGGGACTACAATCCCCTCCGTTCACCCTACTAAGAAGATGACCCCGGCCGGACGCACGACGCATCTGGAGCGCTCGTCATGACCGATTCACCGACTCCGCGGAACGCGATGACCAAGGCGGACCTCATCAACATCGTCGCAAAGAAGCTCGACATCACCCAGGTCCAGTCGGGAATCATCGTCGAGGCAGCTTTGAAGAGCGTCGTGAACGCCCTCCAGAACGGCCAGGAGGTCGAGATCCGGGGCTTCGGCAGCTTCCGGTTCCGAAACCGGGCGCCCCGGAAGGGTCGTAACCCCAAGACAGGCGAGAAGGTCGACGTGCCGCCGAAGAAGATCCCGTACTTCAAGATGGGCAAGGAATTGAAGGCCCTGTTGAACGGGCAGGCCGCGGCGGAGGAAACGGTCCCTTCGTCCACGCCGTCCGAGCCGTCGACCCGTTCCTGATCTAGGCGCTTCGTCGCGCGCCGGCCATCCATGCTGCGCACCGCCATCGTCCTCGCCTTCCTCGCCCCCTATGCCGTGGTCGCGTGCCCGGTGGCCCTTCTGCTCTCGATGGCGACACGGTCGGCCCGCCCGCTGTATCGCCTCACGGAATGGGGTTTTCGCGTCGCCTTCCGTATCGCGGGCATCCGGATCACGGCCGAGAACCTCGAGCGCCTCGGCGACGGGCGGAACGTCCTCATCGTCTCGAATCACACCAGCCACCTCGATGCGCCCGCCCTGTTCCTGGCCCTGCGGATCCACTTCGTGGCCCTGGCCAAGAGGGAAGTTTTCGATATCCCCTTGTTCTCGACCGTGCTCCTGCGGGCGGGGTTCATCCCCATCCAGCGCGGCGAACGGTCGGAAGCGGTCGGGGCGGTGGCGCGTATGACGGCGGCCCTTCGCGCGGGGGCGAGCGTCCTCGTCTTCCCGGAAGGGACGAGGTCGCGCACCGGGGCGCTCGGCCCCTTCAAGAAGGGCGGCTTTATGGCCGCGGTCGGCGCGGGGAGCCGCGTGGTGCCCGTGGCCCTGCACGGCACGCTCGCACTGATGCCCCGCCATGGGTATGGACTACGACCGGGTCACGTCAGGGTTTCGGTCCTGGACCCCGTGGATGCCGCCGGTTACAGTGAGAAAGATCGCGATCTGGCCGCGCGGGTGCGCAGCCAGATCGACCGCGCGCTCACCGGCGCGGGCGGCGATCCGGAAGGGGAGCGCAGCGTCGCATGAAGAGCAGCGGCAGCCTGGCCGAGCGCGATTTCCCGACGCTCGTACAGCAGCTCCACGAGCAGCGCGCCACCGGCTACCTGACCCTCACGCACGCCGGGGTCGGACGCAGCATCGCCATCCAGGACGGGGGGCTGGTGTTCGCGTCTTCGTCGAGCCCCGACGACCGCATGGGTCCCCAGCTGCTGCGACGCGGCCGCATCACCCTGCGCCAGCTCACCGAGGCCGCGAAAGGCGTCACGACGGGGCGGAGGATGGGCGCGGTGCTGGTCGACCAGGGCGTGTTGTCTCCGAAGGAGCTGATCGCCGCCGTCGTCGAGCACACCCAGGAGATCATCTACGGCGCGTTCTCGTGGACCGAAGGGCAGTACCGGCTGCAAGAGGGCGTGCCTCCCTCGGAAGCGATCACGTTGAAGATCAGCACCCCGGACATCATCATGGAGGGCATCCGGCGCATCGACGCCTGGAGCCGCATCGACCACGCCGTCGGCGGACCCGACGCGCGGTACGAGCGCGCGGCGACGTACGCGGAAACTGCGCGCGCGATGGACGCGCCGCCGGAGAAGATGGCGTTGTTGCGGTCTCTGGATCGGCCCGCGCGCGTCGACGACCTTTGCCGCGGGTCGGAGCTCTCCGACTTCGAGGTGTGCCGGGCTGTGTGGGCGTTCCGGGTCATCGGGCTGGTGCACCGTATCGGGGACGTGGCAGCACCGGCCGTCGAGCTCGAGGACGAGAGCCTGGGCATCGTCGTTCCCGAGGACTGAGATGACTGTCACTCCGGACGAGAAGCGACGCACGCCGCGCATCCGGCCTTTCGTCGCCCCCTGTCAGGTGGCCGCGGGCACGCGCCGGATCTCGGCCTACCTGACCGACCTGAGCCTCGAGGGCGCGCGCGTGGCCTGCGACGCCGAGCCGCCGGCGCCCGAGGACTGGGTGACCGTCGAGGTCCGCCTCCCGCGGCAGCTCGAGCGGTCGAGCCTGCCCGGCCGGGTGAAATGGGTGCAGCCGGCGGAGAGCCGCCAGGGACACGCCTTCGGGATCACCTTCGAGGGTATGAGCGCTTCGGGGCAGGCCACCCTCGGATCGGTGCTGGCGGAATTCCGGCGCCTCGCGGCCGAGCTGTCGTGATCCGCGCCATTCCATCGCGATGAGCGACGAGGGACGGCAGGAGAACGCGAAGGAACGCCGCCGGGGTACCGCGAACGCGTCGCCGGACGCGCCGCCCGGGGGCAGCGAATGGCTCCGGCTGAGCGACGACGACCTGCTGTACGAGATCCAGACGCTCCCCGCCGCGCACGACGCGGACGCCCACCTCCTCGAGGTCGTGAACAGCGCGCGTCATTTCTTCATCCGACAGGAAGCGGCCAAGCGCGTGCGCGATCACGATCGGCTGAAGGCGCATTCCGGCGATCGTCACATCGGCCAGATCCTGGTGCGCGGGTTGAACCGCACCGACGACGTCTCCTATCTCGAGCGGCTGCTCGCCGAGAGCCGGCACATCGAGGTCAAGAAGGCGGCGGAAGCGCAGCTCCGGACGATCGCGCGCGCCAAGACGGTGCCGACGCTCCCGAAGAAGTCCTGAGCTTGGAGCCCCTACGGAAAAAGCGCAGACCGCCGCACGCGCGGCGGCCTGCGTCCAAGGGATTCGACTACGCGCCCCGTCGCCCGCCGAACAAGCCGAGCGCGCGGACGATCGCGATGAGAAGCATCGCCCCGATCAACGAGACGAGGTACTTCGCGGGCCCGTCGGGCGCGAAACCCAGCGCGCCGGCAAGCCACATTCCGAGGAAGGAACCCACGATGCCGATCAGGACGTTCGCGATCAGCCCCATCTGAGCATCGCTCTTCATCACGAGGCTGGCGACCCACCCGATCACGCCACCGATGATCAGGGTGATTAGCAAATCCATTCGATTCCTCCTGCGGGGCGGATAGCGCTCCCGACTTGCTTGTCCCCTTAAGCAATCGCGGTGCCATGGCTGGTGCGGTCAGCGCAAGTAGCTGATGCGAAAGCCAATGAGGGCACGGTCGGAGCGCCCGGCCCGTTCCAGGAAGATGTCGTTACGCCGCTCGACGGAGGCAAACAGATCGAGCGTCCGCCCGTCCCGCGACCACCGCGGGCCCCCTTCGACGCTCGCGTCCGCGAACCCCCCGCGGTCGAGCGCAGGATCGGGGTCGATCGAAACCGCGCGCACGTTCAACCGGACGAACAGGGCGGCGGATCCGATCCGGCCCGGTTCCGCATCGACCTCGGCGATTCCTTCCCACCTGTACCCCACGAGCGAGGCGAGCGTGGTGTGACCGACGGACACCGTGACGCGGATGGGATCCTCGCCGGTCCGGACCGGCCACACGAGGCGAGCGCCGAGGACGTTCCAGTCCACGGCCTGCGTCTTCGGCCGGTCGACGTAGTGCCGGGAGACATGATGGAAAAACGCGGTCGCCGTGGCCCCGCCCAGGCGCTGATGGACCCCGGCTTCGAGATGGTAGTTCGCCTGGTTCGCCTCGAACGTGCGGAGGGTGTCCCCGATGATGGTCTCGACGTCGGCGGTGAAATACGCCGTCGTCCCCGAGGCGCGGAGCAGGCTGGCCCCGCCGCCGATCCATCCCTGCCAGTGGAAGTCGGTGCGCGCGGGCACGTAGCGAGCCGCCCGCAGATGCACCGCGATTTCCGGCAGCAGTTCCGCCGTCGCGGCCGGCGTGGCGGCGAGCAGGGACAAGGCGGCGACGACGGAGGCGACCTTCATGACGGCTACGATAACCGCCCGGCGCCGATCCCGCGGGCGCGGAAGGCGCGGAATGTCCTACACTTCGGCATGGGCCGCGCCGCCATCACCGTCGTCTTCGCTTGCGCGCTGGCCGCCACCGCCCGGGCCGGGGTCGAGATCACGACCGCGGGCGACCGCGTCGACGTCGTCGCCGCGCGCGTTCCCGTGTCCGAAGTCCTCGACGGTCTCGCGCGCAAGACGCGGATGAAGGTGGTGTACGAAGGCCCCGTGCCGCGCACGCCGGTGACGGTGGACCTTCGCGGCCGCACGCTCGCCGGCGCCGTGCTCGGCGTCCTCGACGGCCTGGGATTGAACTACGCCCTCGTCCTCGATCCGTCCGGCACCACCGTGGAGACCCTGATGATCGTCGGCGCGGCGCCGCGGGTCGTGACGTCGACCGTGAGCGGAGGCGGGCGTCCCGCGCGCAACGGGCGAGGCGAGTCCCCGGACACGAACCCGGAGAGCCCCGAGATCGCGAGCGACGAGCCCTTCGTCGTCGAGGATCAACGCATCCAGGACGCCGTCGCCGAGGTCAAGGCCGAGGAGATGGTCAAGGGCGCCGTCAAGGAGAACCTCCGCGTGCCCCCCGCGGTCGGGCCGCTGAACCCGACGACCGCGTTCCCTGTCTCGCCATTCGCGCCGGGAGCGTTGCGGACGCCGCCGCCGGTCGTTCCGGTGACCGGTTCGGCCCCCGCGCCGAGCGCCAGTCCCGCGAGCGAGTGACCGTCAGCGCGGGTCGATGATGGCCGCGGTGGCGACCGCGAGCGACGCCGCGAGCAGATCGGGCCGCGAGCCTTCGAGGGCCTCGACGTTCGGGAACCCGCCGGGGATCCCGATCGACCACGCCCCCGCGTTGTGCGCCATCTCGACGTCCTCCGGACTGTCCCCGACATAGACGGCCCGCGCCGGAGGGACTCCCAGGCGCCCGAGCGCCAGAAGCAAGGCCTCCGGGTGCGGCTTCTTGTTCACCGTGTCTGGCCCGCACACGACCACACCGAGAATGCCGTCCAGGCCGTGAGCGGCCAGCTCCCTTTCCACCCGCACGCGGTCGCCGCTCGTGACCAGCCCGACCTCGA
>Ga0136617_10002228_pt1 | contig 17312 bp, 18 predicted proteins | sample AntDrymUQ3222106_2_FD_129672 | JGI IMG/M metagenome (GOLD analysis project Ga0136617, IMG submission 129672) | Polar desert sand microbial communities from Dry Valleys, Antarctica - metaG UQ322 (21.06) | ecosystem: Environmental > Terrestrial > Soil > Desert | place: Antarctica: Dry Valley...
CTCGTCGACTGCACCGGTGGCGCTCCTTCGTACAGAGAACGTCAATGCTCGTCCGATGGTGCTCGGGCCGGAAGGGCAGACAAGCGCGGCGCGCAGCTGAGTCGCATGCGATCACGGAGGCGGCGCTTGCCAAGACTGTTTGGTGGAGACGCGGGAATCGAACCCGCGTCGACGATCGCTTGACCGCCGCCTCACGCCAGATCAGCTGCTGCTGCGGCGGCGGCGGCGCGAATCAAGGGAGCTCGAACTCGCCGTCCTTGACGCCCGCGATGAATGCCCGCCACTCGCGCGGCGTGTAGCGCAGGGCGGGGCCACTGCGGTCCTTGCTGTCGCGGACGGCGACATCGCCGTCGGCGAGGAAGGCGGTCTCCACGCAGCCGTCCTCGGTGCCGCTGTGGCGGCTCTTGCGCCACATGGCGTGGGCGAGCTTGGGATCCGGCGTCTGTCCGTCGTTTCGCGCAATCATCTGATCTCCCCGGCGATTTCGCCAATCATAGCCACGGACTCCTGCGATGAGAGCGCGACCGCTTCGAGGCGCCGCAGCGCGCCGGCGAAGGCGGCCGGCCGTTCGAGATACATGAGCCCGCCGCGTGTTTCGACGTAGACGATGTCGTCCTCGTCGCGGAACTGCAGAACGTCGAAGGCGCCGGTGAGGCCCGCGTGGGCACCGGCCGCGAACGGGACGACGCGGATGTCGACGTTCGGCAGGGCGGCGCGTTCGACGAGGAACCGAAGCTGGGCGCGCGCCGTCTCCGCGCTGCCGACCGGGCGGCGCAGGACCGCCTCGTCGAGGATCGCCGAGAGCTCGAGCGGGCCCTCGCCGCTCAGCCGCCGCTGACGCAGCTCACGGGCGGCGATCGCGCGGGCGAGGCGCGCGGAGGTCGCTGTCGGAAGCCAGGCCATGAGCACCTCGCGGGCGTGCTCGGGCGTCTGGAGCAGGCCGGGCACGAGGACGGTCTGGAATGTCTCGATCCTCCACGCCCTGCTCTCCAGCCAGATGTGGTCGGCGGTGGAGTCCGATACGTCGACCTCCGAGACGCCGGGCTGCCGCGCCTCCTCCGCGCGGCGCATCAGCGTGTCGCGCGCTTCGTTGCGAACGCCATAGATCTCGAGCATGTAATACATCTCTGCAGGTCGCGGGATCAGGTCGCCGGACTCCCACTTGCTGATCGTGCCGCCCGAGCGGCCGATGCGCTTGCCGATCTCGGCGCCCTTGACCCCGGCGGTCTCGCGGTGCGCACGAAGCTGCGCCCCGATCCATCGCCCGCGTCTCGAAGCGCGATCGATGCCGACTCGCAGCACCGTGGTCGACTCTGGAGGTCCGCTCGCAGGGCTTTCCATCCTGTCTGCCTTTCCATCGGGGCTTGCTTACTTTCGTCACGAACGCGGGAAAGCGAAAGTTACCCGATCTGTCCAGAGAAACTTGAAATTTGCAGTGGTTGCCTGAAATCCTCGGGGCGTGAAGTGGAAAGCCGACCGTCCTCCAGCTCCGGGTCGATCCCCGACCGCAGTCCCCAGAGGTAGCGCATGAGCGCCGACCGACCGACGATCGCGCTCGCAGGCGTGCGCGCCGCCCGGGGCGAGGTGTGCCGGGCGGCCGGGCTGCTGCGCCAGGCGATCCATGTCGCGGCCGGCGAGGGCGTCTCGGTCGAGCGGCTGGCGCAGGCGGCGGGTACCTCGATCGATCAGGTCCAGCTCATTGCACGCCGCGGCGACGAGGATCGTGATGGCAGCGCATTGGCGCGATCGGATCGCGACGGACGCGGGGATCCGTCGTGACGGTGCTGCAGCGCCTGGAGGGCAGCGCGTACCGCAACGGTCAGCTCGTGTGCGCGCGCGTGGCTGTCACGGTCGTCGCGAATGCGCCCTCGGCGCGGCACGTCCTCGTCCGCTTCGTTGACGGCGTCGACCAGCAGCTGCGCGGCGAGCTCCAGCGGCTGATGGCGCGCCGGGGAGCGTTCGCCGCACGGCTCGTGGAGCTGCTCGATCCGGTCGAGATCGTCGGCAGGGACGCCCGCGGCAGCCTGCAATGGCGGCTCGTGGGCCACTTGGAGCGTCCCGCCGCGCAGCACCGGCCGCCGGCCGAGACCGAGTTCTGGCTGTGCGAATCGACCGAACCCACGACCCTGCCGGCGAACCCGCGGGGGTGACGATGAGCAAGCAGACACCGGCACGGCGGCTCAGCGCAGCCGACGTCCGTGCGCTCAGGCGCGCCGGCCAGCGTGAGCTCAAGCGCTGGGCGAGGGTCGAGCCGGATCCCGAGCGACAACGACGATCAGCCGACCTGAGGCAGGCGCTGCGGGTGTTGCGCGAGTTCCGCGGCGGCTGCGAGCTGCGCCCGATCTGCGAGGAGGATCACGGTCAAGGATCGGGGTAGCGACGCGACCCGTTGCGGATCACGCGCTGACCTCGACGCGGTTGCGGCCGTGCTCCTTGGCGCGGTACAGGGCGCGGTCGGCCTTGCGCAGGATCGTGTCGGCGTCGACCGCGTCGTCGGGGTAGGCGGCGATCCCGATGCTGGCGGTCAGGGTGCGGTCGACGCCGGGAACCTGGAGCGCTTCGACGGCCCCACGCAGCTTCTCGGCGAGCACCTTGGCGCCTTGCGCCGTCGTGCCGGGAGCGAAGACGACGAACTCCTCGCCGCCGATGCGCCCGGCGAAGTCGCTGGCGCGAATCGCTGCGCCGATCGCCGCCGCCGCGCTTGCCAGCACCTCGTCGCCGCGGTCGTGGCCGTAGCCGTCGTTGATCTGCTTGAAGTGGTCAAGATCGATCGCCAGCACGCTCATCGGGGCCAGCGCGCGCGAGGACTGCGCGAGCATCCGCTTGAGCGTGTCCTGAACCGCGCGGCGGTTGGGCAGGCCGGTGAGCGCATCGGTCGCCGCGCGCTGCTCGGCCATCGCCAGGTTGCGCATGTTGGCGATGACCGGCGCCACCTGCGCCACCGATTGCGTAACACGCTGGCGCTCGAGCTCCGCCAACGGCGCGGTGTGCTCCATGAGCACCGACCCGATGACCTCGCCGCTGACGACGAGCGGCGTACAGGTCGTCTGAGCGGGGCTCTTGCCGCACACCGCGCATGCGATGAGCGCGAAGTCGTCGCCCTGACCGGCCTCGAAGGGCTGGCCGAGGCGCACGGCCAAGCACGAGCGCGGGACCGCATCGAGGAGCCCTTCCGTGACGGTTGAGCCGTCGCCGATCTCCGTCACCGCCTGCAGCCGGTCGGCGCTGTTGTTGCGCCGCAGCACGACGACGACCGAGCCGGGAAGGGAGTGCTCGAGATGGCGCTTGACGAGCTCGTGCGCCTCGGCCTCGCTCTCGACGATCTGCGTGGTGTTGGCGAAACCCGCCTGCGTCTCGCGATAGCGACGCTCGGCGAGATCGCGGACCGCGCGGACGCGAGCGCCACGCGAGAGCGACAGATATGCGACCAGCGCGAACAGCAGGCTCAGCAGCAGGATGACGGTCACCGCGGTCTGCCCCGCGCGGGCAAGCTGCGCGTCGCGACGGCGGTCCAGCAGGCTCTGCAGGCGCGCGTCCGAAGCACGGAAGCCGTCCATGAGCCGCTTGCGGCGCGTGATCGCGTCGATCGAGACCGTTCGCGTGCCGCTACGGCGACGCGCGATCGCTCCTTCGGCCTCTCTCAGCCAGCGCCGCGAGATCTGCGCGCTGCGGTCAAGTTCGTCGTGGATGCTGCGATCGCCGCGCGCCGTGTAGCGGCGGGCGTCGGCCAGGGCACCGGCGTAGGCACGCCGGCCGTCGTCGAACGGGCGCAGATACTCCTCGCGCCCGGTGAGCTGAAAGCCGCGCAGACCGGTCTCCTGATCGACCATCGCGGTCAGCATCTGCGAGCCCGACTGGCTCTGGCGAAACGCGTCGGCGACGGCATCGCGCTGATACAGGGACGTAAACCACACGCTCGCCGCGATCGCGGCGACCGCGGCCGCCAACAGAATCCGGCCGCGTCCCTGTGAAGCCATACGGACGCTATCGGTGGCGACCACACGAAACTTGAGCAGACATCGCCGACCGGCGGCGTGGGGTCAGGCCCCCGATCCACTTCGTGGGACCTTGCGGACGTCTCATCGCCGCTGCACTCGCGATGAGTTTCGTGCCGCTGGGCGGTCCTAGCTGCGGTGGGCTTGACTCAAGCACGGATCGGATCGAAAGGACATGAGAGATGAGAAAGCTGATCGTGAGCACCTTCTTGACCCTCGACGGGGTCATGCAGGCCCCGGGAGGACCTGAAGAGGACGACAGCGGCGGCTTCGCGCACGGTGGCTGGTCGGTGAACTATTGGGACGAGCGGATGGGTCAGGTCATGGACGAGGCGATGAGCGCGCCGTTCGACCTCGTTCTCGGACGCAAGACCTACGACATCTTCGCCGCCCATTGGCCGCACGCCGACGAGGCCGAGGCCAAGCCGTTGAACGACGCCGCCAAGTACGTCGCGTCGCGCAGTCATCCCACGCTGGAGTGGAGCAACTCGGTCCTGATCGAGGGCGACGCGGCCGAAGGCATCGCTGCGCTCAAGAAGCAAGACGGGCCAGATCTGCAGGTGCATGGCAGCGCGAACCTGATCCAGACGCTGTTGCGCCACAACCTTGTCGACGAGTACAGCCTGTGGGTCTTCCCCCTCGTCATCGGGTCTGGCAAGCGCCTGTTCTCGGACGGCGCCATCCCCTCCGGGCTGAAGCTCGTCGACAGCAAGGTCTCCACCACCGGAGTCGTGATCGGCACGTACGAGCCGGCAGGCGAGATCGTCACAGGATCGTTCGCGCTGGACTGACGGCGCTCGGGATCACTCAGTCCGACCCATCAGATCACAGCGCGTTCCCCGCGGCGTGACGAGCAGCGGACAGCCCGCCTTCCTCGCCAGGACGGCAGTCGTGCTTCCGAGCAGGACCGCGCCAAGGGGCCCGTAACCGCGGGAGCCGGTGACGAGCAGGTCGATGTTGTTGCTTTCCTGCGCCAGGACCTCGTCCGCGTCACCGTCGCGGAACTCGCCCTCCCCCTCGACGCTCTTGGCAGCGTCCGCTACCGCCTCGTCGTGCAGTGCGCGCAGTTCGGCCCTCATGACGTCGTTAGCGGACTCGTCAGGGAGCGCCGACACCGACACACCGCCAAACGCCAGTCGCTGATAGGCCGTGATGACCCGAACTCGGGCGCCGCCGGCCCGAGCGATCACGACTGCGCCATCCAGTGCCCGGCGTGCCTCATCCGAGCCATCGAAGCCAACCCCGACACACGCCAGGCGCGACGGGCGCCGCGTACCATAGTCCCGCGGCGCGATCGCAACGGGGCAAGCCGCCCCGGCCAGCAACCGCTCACCGATCCCACCGACCAGCAGCCGGCCGACCGGCCCACGGGTCGTCGATCCCACCACGATCACCCCGGTCGTCGGCTGCTCCGTCAGGCGATGAAGCTCTCGTCCCGCGAAGTTTCCCGCGATGACCCACGCCTCGGCCACATCGAGGCCTTCGGAGGCGCCAAGCTCCAGCAGCGTGGCGCGCGCGTCGTCGCGCAGACCGATCAACTCCGGGCTATCTCGATCCGCGAGTGGGGGGTACGGGAATACCGTCACCAGGACGGCGGGTGCTTTCGTGGCTTCCGCGAGCAGACGGCCGAGTGCGAGCGCATCGATCGTGCGCACCTTGGCGTCTACGGCAATGACGATGTTCTTGGCCACGATGTCCTCTCGACTGGAACGATTGCGCCCGCCCGCGATCAGAGCAGACCCTAACCGCGCGGGGCGCGCTCACTCCTGCGCCGCTGACAAGCCGCGCCATCGTTGCCGGCCGAGGGGACTGACATGGAGCAGAACGTCAAGGGGGTTGGCTCGGTTGGGTGGATCTCCTCGCGGGCTGGAGCAGCGGATGGCCCTGGGCAGCGAAGGTGGATCAGACTGACATTCGCCCGGTCGGGACGGCATGACTGGGAACCGTCGGGAGCTGCCTCGCCCTAGCGTCGCGGGTCACCTCACCAAACCAAGCGCCTACGCGCCAATCGATGACCCCAAGTTGACAAACGACTCTCCATATCAGCTACGAGCTAGGCTCGTCGGATGCTGACTCTTGCCGACGAGCTCGTCCTGCTGGCGATCAACGAGAATGGAGACGTCGCATCGAGCGCATCGCTGAGCCTCGATCACGGGATCGCGGCGGCGCATCTCCTGGAGCTGGCGCTCGCCGGCCGCGTCCGGCTCAACGAAGGCGATGTCGTGGTCGTGGATCGCACGCCCACCGGCGATCAGCCGGTGGACGAGGTGCTGAGCGCCGTCGGCCGCGCCACGCCGCCGCGGGGCACGCAGCAATGGCTCGGCGAGCTGGCGGCAGGGGTGCGCGGGCCGGTACTGGCCGGGCTCCACGAGCGCGGGATCCTCGACGAGCGCACGGGCAGGGTGCTCGGCCTGATCCCTCGGACCCGCCATGTCGAGGCGGATCCCGTCCCGGAGCGCGAGGTTCGCGCGCGCCTGCATGCCGCGCTGGCGGCAGCCGGCGAGGTGGACGCCCGAACCGCCGCGCTCGGCTCGCTGGTCAAGGCGACCGAGCTGTGGTCGGAGGTCTTCCCAGACAAGGACGAGCGCGCGCTGGCGCGGAGCCGTCTCGGAGAGCTGTCGACCGGACAGGCTCTGCGTGATGCGCTGGGCGCCGCCAACGAGTCGCTCGTCACGACGCTGGGCATGGTCGTCGCCACGCCGATGGCGGCGTCGGTCGCCTCGACGGGTGCGGCTGTCGTCATCGTCGGCATGTAGCCCGCCAGCGCTACGGTCTCAGATGAACGGGTGAGGGTAATCCACGATTCCGCCGCGTGCGACGCCGCACCGCAGCTTCCACTGTCGCTCGGGCAGATCCAGCCTGCGCCGGTTCCAGGTCCAGCTGTGTCGTTCGCTCATGCGCAGCGGCTGGTGATACGGCGCCAGCGCCTTGACGGCGTGCCAGCCGAGCTCGCGGATCGGGGCGGGCAGCCGCGGCGTGAGGTCGACGACGACGACGCCGCGCACGGCCAGCGTCCAGTCGACGGGCTCGGCGACAGGTCGGCACGCGAGGGTCGCCGGGCCCACCGGCGGTCCGAAGGCATGGATCCATCGCTGCATGGCCGCCATCGCTTCGGGGCGGGCCCACAGGCGCGCGCGGTCGAGGTCGGAGCCCACGGTCGCCGGCGGCGGCTCGCCGCGGTAGCGCTCGGCGACGCCGAGCAGCACGGTGCGAACTTGCAGCGCCTCCTGCACGGCCTTGACGGCGGCCGCTGCCGTGGTCTCGCATACCGCGAGACCGGCCGCAGCGATCCCCGCCTCCGCGTCGACGAGCACGGCGATGACGCAGTCCGCGCCCGGGACGCCGGTGGGCGCGATCCCGGCGACGGGCGTGAGCCCTACCTGCGCCGCGGCGGCGAGCAGCCGCGTCATCCCCCGCGCCGCCGCGGGGTCCGCTCCGTCTGCGACCGCCGTCAGCTCGAGCGCCGGCAGCCGCGCCTGGCGCGCCCAGGCGATCATCGCGGCGTCGCGCTCGAGGATCTCGCGTAGGGCCGCGTCGACGGCCGCCGCCCGCGAGGATCCGGCGGCGGCGCCCGACGGCGTCGGGTCAAAGCGCGACAGCAACTCCCGATCGGGCACCGGATAGTCCACCGAAGCCGCCGGCACCCGCAAGTGATCGCCCGTCGCGAGGGCGATCGCCGCGTACGTCGGGCAGGGCATGGCGTGCCCCGGTCGCCACAGCGCATCAGCTTGCAGCATCGGCGCCGCGGGATCGTCGGCGAGCGGGCGCGCCGGAAGCAATGCCGTGCGTTCGACCGCCTCGCCGCACGCTCGGACGAAGGCGTCGGCGCGCTGCGCGCCGCACGCGCCGACGAGGGTGAGGGGATAGTCGTCGTCGGCGAGCCGCTCGCCCGAGTACTCCTGCTGGCCGATGTCCGCTGCCACCGACCACAGCAGGTGGGTGTCGCCGTTGGGTGGCAGCACGGCGAAGTCGCGGACGAGTCCGCTTTCGGGCTGCATCGTGCGGAAGAAGTCGAGCGCCATCGCTCACATCCGCGCGGTCGCGATGTCAGCCGGCAGCGCTGCCAGCGCGTCGCCGACGAGCGCTCCGAGATCGTCCTCGCCGAAGCGCCCGAGCATCGGCAGCCGGCCGCCCCAGCGGCGCATGAGCCGGCGCGAGACCTGCTCGACGGCGTCGGGTCCGGCGTCGACGCGCTCGGGTTCCAGGTGCCAGCAGCGCAGCATCGATCGCGTCGCGCCGGCGACGTCGCTGTCGAGGTGCGCCGCAGTGCCGCTCATCGCCGGCCACGTCGCCGTGAGGCGATCGTGATCGCCCCAGCGAGCGTCGCCGGCGGCCACGCGTTCGAGCCAGGCGGGCAGGAGCATCGCGGTCGCCGCGATCTTCGTCACGCCGAGGACGGCCGACAGCTCGGCGGCGAGGAACCACAGCGGCGACGGGAACGGCGAGCGGCCGGCGAGGGCCCAGCCTCGGTGCGTAGCGTTGGAGAGCTGGGCGATGAACAGCCGCAGGTCGTCGCCGGGCTCTTCCTCGTCGCCGCATTCGTCGAGTGCCTGCGCGAGCTGCCGCGTGAGCAGCAGCGCCTCGGTGTTCGCCATTCGCACGCTGCTGGGGCAGCCGATGTGCGCCCCTGCGACGCGCAGCATCGCCTCCAGTGCCCCCTCGCGGGCGAGGCGGCCGGGCAGCGTCGAGGTGGCGAGCGGATCCAGGACGGCGACGGTCGGACGCAGGCTCGGCGAGTACACGAGCGTGCGGTCGCCGCCCGCGCCCGAGACGACCGCGACCGAGCTGACCTCGGCGCCGGTGCCAAGCGTCGTCGGCACCGCCAGCAACGGCAGCCCCGTGGTCAGGGCTCCCGGGAGCGGCGCGTAGCCCGCGCGGCGGGCCAGCTGCCCGAGGTGGCGGACCGACCCCGGCGTGCCAGCGAGCGCAACGGCGAGCTTGGCGAGGTCAAGCACGCGGCCTCCGCCGACCGCGACGAGCGCGGCCGCGGGCGACGCCTGCAGCCATCCCACCGTCTCGTCGAGGTCGGTCAGCATCGGGGGACGGTCGACGCGGCGGCACGCGAGGCGGTGATGCGGATGGAGCCGGCCGATCTCCTTGAGCAGGTGCTCGACGGCCGGTTCGTAGAGCACGGCGACATCGCCCGGCGCGGCGGCGCAGAGGATGGCCGCTGCGGTGCCACGGCCGGCATGGACGGTCGTCGTACTGCCGATCGAGGCGGACGGCGGGGTGATCGCGCGGCTCACGCCGTCACAGCCGCTGTAGCGTGCCGCCGACCCGGTCGAGCAGCCGATCGAGGTCCGCCTCTTGGTAGGTCAGAGCGGGGATCAGCTGGACGGCGGTCGGACCGGGATGCACGGTCGCGCCCGCGTTGCGGCAGTCGGCCGCCACGCTTTCGACGCGCTCGACGCCGAATGGGGTGCCGTCGGGCTCGCGCAGCTCAATCGCGCGGAAGCAGCCTGCGCCGCGCACGTGCGCCACGGCAGGCGCCTGCGCGGCCAGCTCGCCGAGCCAGATGTCGAGGCGCGCGGCGACGCGTCTGCCGTTGGCCAGGGCGTCGAGCTCGGCGAACTGCGCGATCGTGGCCTCGATCGCAGCGCACGACGGCGGCGTGCCGGCCTGGGTTTCCCCGTGGACGAGCACGGCGTCGGCATGGTCGAAGGTCTCGCTGACGCGTCGGGCCCAGAGGATGGCCGACGCCGCGCAAGCCCCGTTCGTCAGACCCTTGCTGGTGACGAGCAGATCCGGCTGTGCGCTCCAGTGCTGCGAGGCGAACATCGGGCCCGTGCGACCGAACCCCGTGGCTACCTCGTCGGCAACGACGAGGTAGCCGTGGTCCTCGCGCCCGCGCAGGATCGCCTCGATCACCGCTGGCGCGACGACGTGCGCGCCGGACCCGAGCAGCGGCTCGAGCACGATCGCGGCGATCGAGTCGCCCTGCGCGCCCAGCAGCCGCACGATCTCGGTCGGGTCGGCGTGGTCGACGTGCCGCACGAGTCGCTGGTCAATCGCGTACTGCGCCTGTCCGAGATCCTCGCCCGTAAGGCCGTGCGCTCCGAACGTCATGCCGTGGTAGCTGCCGCGGAGGCCGACGATCACCCGCCGCTCGGGTTGTCCGAGCAGCTGCGAGTGCTGGCGTGCGATCTTGATCGCGGCGTCCAGCGCGGCGCTCCCGGCCGTCGAGAACAGGACGCGGTCGTAGTCGTGGGGTGCGGCGACGCCGATCAGCGACAGCGCGGCGCGCTCGGCGTAGTCGTGGCTCTGGCGAAAGAGCGTCAGGTATGACGCGTCGCGGCTCGCCGCGCCGACGGCGTCCGCCACCGCCCGGTTGCCGTAGCCGAGGTTGACGTTCCACAGCCCGCTGGTGCCGCACAGTGCGCTGCGCCCGTCGGCGAAGTGCACCGTCGTCCCCTCGGCCCGGGTCGCGCGCCGGCTCGAATCACCGAACCGGCTCGGGGCGACAAACAGCTCGGCCACCGCCGGGCGGCGCCGGCGTCGGGCGTCGTCCGCGGTGAGCTCGAGCAGGACGTCCTCGCGTCCGGCGGCGCCCGTGCCCAGGTCGATCGCATGCCTTCCCGCGAGCGCGAGCCCGGCACCGGCGAGCTCCTCGATCAGCTGCGCGCTCGGGAGTAGCCGCATCGACGAGCTGAACAACTCGCGCGGCGCGCCCGTCCCGTCCGACAGCACGATCGACGTCCAGCGCCGTTCGGCGACGGGATCGAGGTACTCGAGCAGCTCCCCCGACTCCGTGGGCAGCGGCGTCGAGCTCTCGACCGGCTCTCGACCGGCTGCGGACACGTCCATCGCGGACATGAGAAACGTCCCGCCGGGCCGAAGGTGGCGGCGGACGCAGGCAAAGCAGGAAGCCCTCGCCTGCTCGTCGAGCAGCGTGATCGAGGTGGTCCCGAGCACGATCGCGCCGAAGCGCTCGGCCAGGTCGAAGTCGGACATGTCGGCGACGAGCGCGCGCAGGCTCACCGGCCGGTGGGGCAGGGCGGACGCGCCGCGCACCCGCTCCTCGAGCAGCTCGACCATCGCCGGGGACAGGTCCAGCGCCGTAACCGCGAACCCGGCTGCGAGCAGCGGCAAGGTGAGCCTGCCGCTGCCGCAGGCGAGTTCTAGCACTGGCCCCTCCCTGCCTCGCAGCCGGCGCAGCAGCTCGGGCACCTCGGTCGCGTCGAGCTCGGTCAAGCGGTGATACAGGGGCGCGCCGCGGACATCGTAGATCGAGTGATGCGCCGACCCGGGAAGGCACGCCAGCACCCGGCCTGCTGCGCCGGGCAGCGTCATGCGAGCTCGGCGAGGCGCAGCGGAAAGCCGAGCTCGTCGAGCGTGCCCTGCAGGTCGGCGAGCGCCGCTGCCGCGGTTGCGCCGGACAGGTCAAGGTGCCTCGCAACGTCGTCGACCGGCTCGCCGGCGTCGCCGGCGAGGACCGCCTCTAGGATGCGGGCCGCGTCAGCGCCAGTGCGAAACACGCGGCGTGATGGCGGATCGCAGACCAAGTGCTCGGCGCCGACGCGCAGCAACACCGGAGCCGACGCGGCCTCCACGGGCACCGGGTCGAGATCAGCGCTCAGGCGGTGGCCGAACCCCGAAACCTCGATCGGACCGCCGAAGCGGTGGCCCGCGAGCCGCAGCACGTCCAGCACGAGCAGGTAGCGCGACAGCCACGGACGCGCTGCGCGAGCGGACGCGAGATCGGCGGGTGGGACGCTCCCGCCCAGGCATGCGCTGCACGCGGTCGCCGGCTCCTCGCCCGGGGCGAAGTGCAGACCGGCCAGCGACGGGCGGCAGACGCCGTCCCGCCCGACGACCGCGCGCGTGCGCGTGGGCGTCGCGCAGCTGTGCTCGGTGCCGAGGCCGCAGAGATCGCCGAGCATCGCCAGCGGATGCACGAGGACATCAGCGAAGGTGCCCGTCAAGACCGCCGCATCGGCGTCCTGGTGGAAGCTCTCGTAGTCCGCGACGTCAGTCATCTGGATCGACGTGGGACACGTGAGCGGGACGAAGGTCGCCGAGATGTAGCTTTGGAAGCCGACGACGAGCCCACCGGCCAGCAGCATCTCCTCGTCGTCAGATCCTGGGCCGCCCTCGTACGTCAGGATCTGAGCGCCGCCGACGTCCTCGGGGCGCACGCCCATGCTCTTCGGGACGAAGATCGCGCTGTCGGGGTCGAGCGCAAGCGATGCCATCGCACCAGGGTCGGCGCCGGCCAGTACGAGCACGTCCGCTGTACCGGTACCGAGCGCCGGCAGCTCGGCGTTCACTTGTCTCGCGGTGTAGTCGCCCGAGAGCAGCCGCTGTAGCCGAGCGGCGGAGAGCTTCGTCGATGCCTTGCTCATGCGGGTATCCGTTCGTTCGTGAGGTGGCTCGAGCGGTCGGCGGCGGCGGCCAGGTCGCCCAGGATCTGCAGCTGGCGCGGCTGGCGCCGACGCAGCACGCGCTCGGCGGCGCGGGAGTGCGCGGCGTCGGCGCACCACAGCGGGATCGCGACGTGCCAGCGGCCCCAGAGCTTTGCCGGCGCGAGTTCGGCGACGCCCGTCGCCGTCTGCGCGAGCGCATCCGCCCAGCGCCGCCCTGCCGGCTGTGCGCCGCCGCAGGGCCAGACGGTCAGCCGGTCGGCGAGCAGATCGTCGCCCCACGCCTGCAGGTCGGCGAACGTCGCCTCGCGCAGTCGCTCCTGTGGCGCACCGCACATCGCGTGTGCGAGGTCGGCGGCTTGGGCCTCGCCGCCGACCTCATGCACGGGCAGGAAGTAGGCGCAGGGCACGCCGTGGCGACGCGTCGTCTCGGAGACGGTCAGGCGCGTGGTAACGCGATCGACCGGTTGGAACGCGATGCCGGCGGCGGTGAGCCGCCACCACAGGTCCCAGTCCTCGAGGCCCACGCCGAGATCGCGCCAGCCGCCGGCGCGCTCGGGCACGCCGCGGAGGTGCAGCACGCGCGACGGCTCCGTGTAGGGATCGGCGACCGCGATCTCCGGGTGCCATGCCAGCTGCGGCCCCCTCACTCGTCGCAGCAGCTCGCCGTCGCCGGATCGGTACTCGGCGCCGGAGACGACCACCGGGTGGCGCTCGTCGCACGCGGCGAGCAGCGAGCCGAGATGTTCGGGAAGCCACTCGTCGTCGTCGTCGACGTAGGCGATCGCGCCGCCGTCGGCGGCGGCGAGGGCGAGATCGCGCAGGGGCGCGGGGTTGCCCTGGCGACGAACCTCGAGCAGGCGGACGCGAGCGTCGTCGCGACGCGCCTGCGCGACCGCCTCGAGCGTGCCCTCGGTGCTGCCGTCGGCGATGACGAGCAGCTCGAGATCGGCGTGCTCCTGCGCGAGCACGCCGGCGATGGCGCGCCGCAGCATCGCGGGACGGTCGTGGGTGGGACAGATGACCGACACCTTCATCGCGAGATCCCCAGGCCCTCGAGTGCGGGCGCGAGATAGATCTCGACGATCCGCGTGCCGAGCGGCGCGTCCGGGGCGCTCGCGGTGCTGCGACCGATCGCGGGCGGGCGGGTGTCGCCGTCGAGGCGCAGCGTCAGGCAGCGGGCCGCGAGCGTGTGTCGCGTGTCGCGGACGGGCACGAGCGCGCCCAGCGGGGCGTCGCACGCGCGTGCGACGCCGGTCACGGTGGCGGTCGTCAGCGTCGGTCCGGTCACGAGCCCGCTGCGCGCGATGCGCACTTGCGTGCCGGGCCGCAGGTCGTCGGCGGCGGAGGCGCCAAGGCCGAGGACGAGCGCCGGCGTGCCTCGCACGACCGCGTAGCCGCCATGCAGGGTCCGCGGGACCTGCACGAGCACAAGGATGCCGGCGAGTGCGAGCGCGAGCGCGACGAGGACGCCGACGCTCCGCAGCCGGCCGGCGCCGTGGCGTAGCGCGCCCGACGTGAAGGCACCGAGCGCGCGCACGACGAGGCCCGCGAGCAGGACCGCCAGCAGCAGCGCCGCGACGGCGCCGATCGTTCCGAGCGGCAGCAGTGCCGGTCCGAGGCTCGCGACGGCCATCGCGAGCACGACCGCCGGGACGATCGCGCAGCCCGCGCCGAACCACACCGCCCAAGGCTCGCGCAGTGCGCGTGTCTGGCGCTCGGCGCCGAGCACGCGCTGGGCAAGCGCCGCCTGGAAGTCGGCCATCGCCTTGCGTCGCAGATGCGGGATGTCGAGGCCCGCCGTCAACGCCACGTACCCGTCGAGCTTGATGAACGGCAGCAGGTTGACGGCGCCGTAGACGTAGCACAGCAGCGCGTAGTAGATGAGCCCCTGCTCGAGGCTGCCGGTGGCCGGAACCGAGGCCAGCGCGGCGAGCGCGGCGAGCGCGGCGAGCGCGCATTGCGTGACGATGCCGGCGAGCGCGACGCGGACACGGTCGCGCGGCGCGAGCCGCCAGGCATCCGAGACGTCGCAGAAGAACGCCGGCAGCAGGTAGAAGATCATGAAGCCCATCCGTCGCGGGCGCCCGCCGTGCGCCGTGAGAACCGCTCCATGCGCGAGCTCGTGAATGCCGACCGTGATCAGGAGCGCGAGGATCACGAGCGCGTACGTCGAGACCTCGGCGGGATCCTGCAGCGGTCCGGACGCCGAGAAGAGCGCCGCTGCGAGGATCGGCACGCCGGCAGCGACGAGCGCGATCGCCACGGCCGTCCCGACCCGGCCCGTCATCGCGCGCAGCGCCGGAGCGGCACGCGACAGCAGGCGATCCGGGTGCACGAGCGTGAGCTGCAGCGACATCGGCGGCCGGTACTCGATCCGCCGCCACGCACGCGGCGGCTCTTCGCCGGCGCCGTCGCCGGTGATTCCGAGCTCGGTCAGCCGGCGCACCGTCTCGTCGACGATCCCCGGCGTCCACACGCCACCAAGCTCTGACGCCAATGTCCCCGCGGTTGGCTCGTCCACCGCGTCCTCGAGGACATCGAGCAACCTGCCGACGTCCTCCCCGACGCGGGTCAGTCGGTGGTCGGGCAGCTCGACCACGCGATCGCTCGCGCCCGCGGCGAGCGCGGGATGGACAACCACGCCCGGCGCCAGGCGCATCAGCCCCGGCAACGAAGCTGCGCCCGCCGGCGCGTCGCGCTCGCTGTCGTCGACGGCGCTGCCCTGGCTCACGCGAGGTCCCGGCGCCGGACAAGAGCCACCGAGCCGAACGCCGCGAGGCCGATCCAGGCTGCGAACAGGAGGTAACCGTAAGGCGTCGCCACGGGATCGCCGTTGGCGAAGTCGCGATAGATCGAGGCCTGTGCCCCGCCCGGCAGGAAGCGCCCGACGCCGGGTGCTAGCGAGACGACCGCGCTCTCGGCGATCAGCGTCCAGGCCATGATCCCGATCAGTGTCGGCATCTGCGCCCTCACGATCCAGCCGATGAGCATGCCCCACAGCGACGACAGCACGCAGACGGCGAAGACGCCGATGACGATGAGGATCGACTCCTGATCGAGGACCAGATGCTGGCCGCGGGCAGATAGGTACACGGCGGTGGTCGCGACGGCAGATCCCGCACCGAGGAGCCCGAAGAGGGCGCCGCCGGCGACCGCCGCGACGGACTTGGCCGCCATCAGGCGCTCGAGGCGACGGGCGATGAACAGCGAGCGTCCGATCGACCCGTGCCGGAACTCCGACGTCGTCAGGATCGCACCAAACAGCGTCGCGAACAGCAGCGTGCCGAAGCCCAGGCGCAGAAGGTCGTGAGACACGGTCGCCAGCGACGCACTGCCGGCGTCGAGCTTCGCGATCGTCGGCGCTGCGTTGCCGAGGATCGCCAGGCAGTTCAGTGCGAAGGCGACCACGGCGAGGGTGGCCAGCGAGCGTCCGCTGACGACCCGCAGCAGCTCAGCTCGAAGCAGCGGTGCCACTGAGCTTCCTCCTGTCGTCGATGAGGGTGGGCGCGGGCTCCACGACCGGCCTCGACGTAACGTCTGGGTCGAGCAGCTCGAAGTAGGCGTCCTCGAGGCTCTGCTCCCCGCCGTGGGTGAGGTCGTCGAGCGAGCCGGCATAGCGGACCGTGCGCTTGAGGACGATGACCTCATCGGCGATCTGTTGCAGCTCGGCGAGCATGTGGCTTGAGATGAGCACGGCGCCGCCGCCGTCGGCGTGTTCGCGCAGCGCGCGGCGCAACCAGCGCACGCCTTCGACGTCGAGACCGTTGGTCGGCTCATCGAGGATCAGGATCTCCGGCCGACCGAGCTGGACGGTCGCGAGCGCCAATCGCTGACGCTGGCCGGTCGACAGCTTGCGCGTGCGCTTTCGCGCGCAGTCCTCGATCCCGTACTGCTCGAGTACCTCGCACACACGCGAGCGCGGGATGCCTGCCATCGCGGCGGCGATCTGCAGGTGGCGGGCGACCTTGTGGCCCGGATCGATGCCGGGCGGGTCGAGCGCGAAGCCCAGGACGCTTGTGGGCGATCCCGAGTGATTTTCCAAGCCGGGTACGCGTACGGTGCCCGCAGTCGGGCAGATGAGGCCGACGAGTGCCTTCAACGTCGTCGTCTTGCCGGCGCCGTTGGGGCCGAGCAGGCCGACGACGGTGCCGGGCATGACCGTGAAGGACACGTCCTGTACCGCCAGCCGGTCGCCGTAGCGCTTGCTCAGGCCGGACACCTCTACCGCGGCGCGAGTCACCTCTGCGACGACTCCCGCGCCCGCATCATCAAGCCGATCGCGACGCCGATCGCGATCACCAGGAAGGCGAGACCGATGATGACGCCGAGGATCAGCCCGGAGCCCGACGATCCGCCGGCAATCACGGCGCTGACCGCCACGAGCGCACCTACCAGGCCGACGAGGGAGCCGGAGATGACGGCGATCCTGGGAATGCTCTGGGAGGAGTTGGTCATGAAAACCATCACGTCCTTGCGTTGGGTAGCTCTGGTGTTGTGGTCGATCGGGCGCCCCGAGCGCCTCCGTCCGAGCGCGGTCAGGCCGCGCCGGGTCGCGGAGGCTGCTCGAGGAACGGGCGCTAGGTGATCGCCACGCCGATGCCGATGCCGCCCGCAACCACGCCGGCGGCGCCGACGCCGATGGCGACGCCGCCAAAGAAGTCGCCCCAGTCCCACGCGACATCGAGCGACTCAAGCTCCTCGGCGCCCAGCGACAGCCGGGTGAAGTCGAACTCCTCGGTACTGCTCTGCTGATCCTGCGTCAACGTCTGCATATCGAATCCTCCTTGATGGTCAGCTCGAACGGGGCACGATGTCCGACGGCCGCGATCAGGGGTCATGTCGGTAGAAGTGGTGTAACGGAAGTTCGCGGAGAGTCCGGGGTCGCGTACGGCGTCGGTCATCGCGGGCTCCGAGACTCGTCGGTCGAGACCAATCGATCGATGAAGGGGAGCAC
>Ga0136617_10002229_pt1 | contig 17306 bp, 18 predicted proteins | sample AntDrymUQ3222106_2_FD_129672 | JGI IMG/M metagenome (GOLD analysis project Ga0136617, IMG submission 129672) | Polar desert sand microbial communities from Dry Valleys, Antarctica - metaG UQ322 (21.06) | ecosystem: Environmental > Terrestrial > Soil > Desert | place: Antarctica: Dry Valley...
CTTCGAAATCGGCACACCGCTCGCGGAGGCGGAAAGACAGCTGATCTGCGCAACGCTCGATTATTACGATGGCAACAAGAAGAAAGCCGCTGAAGTCCTCGGACTCAGCCTCAAGACCTTGTACAACCGGCTCAACGAATATCGCACCGCGCACGATTACCATTCCGCTACACGCCCGGCGGATCGGGAAGCTTTTGGCTAGCAGAAAATGTCAAAACCAGGGCGCCTAGTTTATTAAACTCCAAAAGGACTTAGAGATGAAAACGACAATGAAAGCATTTGTGGTCTTCGCAACGTTTTTGCTGGCGCTGACCGGCTGCGCCGGCTCACAGACAAAAGGAAGTACCGGGGATTTAATTGACGACGCAACAATCACCACAAAGGTAAAAACTGCGTTATTGGGCGCCCCTGACGTAAAGGGCACGCAAATCAGTGTCGAAACCTTCAAGGGCACGGTCCAGTTGAGTGGTTTTGCGGACAACGCTGAAGCAAAACGGCGTGCTGAAGATTTGGCAAAAAGGGTTGACGGCGTAAAGTCTGTCAAAAATGACATTCTCATCCGCGGCAAACAGTAACTTGACCCCGGGGATATAGGCCATGAACATTAGAACGGAAAAGATCGCTGATGCCACGACCGAGCTTGCGCACCGCTCGGACGATAAAATTGCGGATGCGGCAAGTTCAATAGAAACCGGTTTGCGCGCGGGGGCCGACTGTATGCGCTCCGGCGCGGAGAAGTCGGCAAGCCAGGCAAGACAGCTGGTCGATGCAATTCCACTCTCGTCGATTGCACTTGCGGCGTTGGTCGGCGGGCTGCTGGTGTGGCTTATTAAGCGCTAGCGCAATCCGACACGACTGGCGAGCAAAACGGCGCGTTTTCTTGCGCCGTTTTTTGATTCCGACACACATCGCCACGCTGGCCTTTTCGCGGTTACATCAGGGGAATCACAAACTGTGAAAATTCTTCTTTGGATCGTGTCGGCATCATTTTCGTTATCGGACTACTCGTCGTGACGGGGGTATTGAAACTGATCTTTTAGTTCTCCTGCTCAGCTTTTCTTTTGCTTCCTGCTCGACTGCGTTCAGCACGCCAATCAAAACATTTTAACGCCGCAACAGCGTTGCAAAGGGGATTAACTACGCTTTTGCTGCCGCTCGAGCCGCTTCAGCAGTTGCAGGACGCTGCGCTCGGCTGAATCGAGTCCAGACTTTCTTGTTGGCTGGACCGCGACAAACAAGCTTTGGTCGCGATGAGCGTCAGCTAGTCCCGGATGTATATAGTACTTGCGGCAAACCGAGGGCGTATTGCCCAGATGCAGTGCGACCGCTTTGACGGCGGTATCGAAATGCTGCTTGGTGGTGCCGCCGCTGTCTTCTTCACGCAACTGGCTCAATACACAGCTCGCCGCGACCGTTCCCACCCAGGTGCGGAAATCCTTGGCTGTAAATCGCTCTCCCGAGGCATCGCGCAGATACTGGTTCAGGTGATCGGATGAAATGTCGCGTGCAACCCCCTGCTCATCGAAATAGTTGAACAATTCCTTGCCGGGCAGCTCCTGACAACGGCGGATGATGCTGGCTATCCTGTGATCGGCGAATTCGACAGCGTGATGTTTACTGCTTTTGCCCTGAAACTGAAAGCGGATTTTTTTCCCGTTGACCTCAACGTGACGCCGCCGCATCGTGGTCAGTCCGAACGAGTGATTGTCGCGCGCGTATTCGGCGTTGCCGACACGAATTGCCGTCGCATCGAGCAGCTTGATTATCCCCGCCACCACTTTCGCCTGGGGTAAACCGGGCAACTTTAAATCGGCCTCAATCTGTTTGCGAATTCTCGGCAGCGCATCGCCGAAAGCCACCATGCGCGAGAAATTATTTTCGCTGCGAGTGGCCCGCCATTCGGCGTGATAACGATATTGTTTACGCCCGCGCGCGTCGCGGTCGGTCGCCTGCAGATGGCCATCGGGCAGCGCGCATATCCAGACATCACGCCATGCGGGCGGAATTGCCAGCGTTTTGATGCGCGCAAGGGTTTTAGCCCCCTTGACGGTTTTTCCATCGACACCGCTATACGTAAAATTCTTGCCGCGAGAACGACGGCGCCGGATTCCATGCGTCCGGTCGTTTACGTAACGCAGACCCGCCCGTCTGGCGGCATCCTGTGAAACAATCTCCAATGAATCGGGCATGCAGAAATTTGGTATGATGACGCGGTACTGAAAAAAGCATTTTAGCAAAACGCATGCCGGCCGCTTCGCGCCTGCCTGACCGCCCTTCTCTCAGACAATATAATATGTTGTCATCCGTCAAAACGTCCGACCCAGTAGAAAAAATGATCAGGATTCTGGTTGCCGACGATCATGCGATCGTTCGCGAGGGATTGAAGCAGATTCTGGTCGGGGTCGAGGATATGCACGTCGGTGGAGAAGCCTGCACCGGCAAAGAGGCGTTGGCCAAAATCCGCGAGTCGTCCTGGGACGTCGTGCTGCTCGATATATCGATGCCCGACAAAAATGGCATCGATACCCTGAAGCAGATCAGGCAGGAAAGGCCGGATTTGCCGGTCCTGATCCTGAGCATGTTTCCGGAAGATCAGTACGCTGTCAGTCTGCTGCGCGCAGGGGCCGCCGGCTACATGACCAAGGAAAGCGCGCCCAGCCAGTTGGTGAATGCGATCCGCAAAGTCGCGCAGGGGAAAAAATTCATTAGCGGTACCTTGGCGGAAACTCTTGCCTTGGAGCTGGGCGGCGACATCGCCAAACCCGCGCACGAAAGTTTGTCGGAACGCGAATTCCAGATCTTTTGCAAGCTCGCTGTCGGACAAACCGCGTCGCAAATCGCTGAAGAGTTGTTCATCAGCGTAAAGACAGTGAGCACTTATCGCTCGAGAATTTTGCAAAAGATGAAGATGAAAACCAATGCCGATCTCACTTACTACGCGATCAAGAGCGGCTTGGTCGAATAGATTTGCTTTGCTTGTCGGAATAATCCTACAGAATTAACAGACGCCGCCGATGGCGCCGCCATCTGAAACGTCTATAGTTGTCGGATGTTGATTGAACAAATGGAAAAACGGCGTCCGATCCGGGTTTACATCGTCGAAGATGCCGAGATCGTTCGTCGACGTCTGATCGACGTTGTAGGGGAGACGCCCCACAGCGAAGTGATCGGCTTCGCCGACACCGAATCGACCGCGATCGATGGAATATGCCAGGCTCGCCCTGATCTTGTCATCATCGACATTCAGTTGCGGCATGGTAACGGCATCAATGTGGTTCACGCATTGAAGAATATGGATCTTGCGCCGCTACCGAAAATGATCGTTCTGACGAACTACGCTTTCCCGCAGTACCAGAAGAAATGCGAGGACTCGGGCGCCGATTATTTTTTCGACAAAAGCACCGAGTTTTCCCGCATCAGCGAAGTTCTGGAATCGATGTAAGCAAGCTCCCGAGCGCAGTAAATTGGCCAATCGAACGGCCGACCCCCGAACAACTACGTCGCGGCCGGTTTGACCTTCAGTTGCAGTTTTTCCTTGATACGCGCCGATTTCCCTGAACGCTCGCGCAGGTAATAAAGTTTGGCGCGCCGCACGTCACCGCGCCGTTTGACTTCGATCTGCGCAATGGAAGGCGAATGCATTTGAAAGGTGCGCTCGACGCCTTCGCCGGACGAAATCTTGCGCACGATAAACGACGAGTTCAGCCCGCGATTACGACGCGCGATAACGACACCTTCGAACGCCTGCAGACGTTCGCGGTTTCCTTCCTTGACCTTGACCTGCACGACCACGGTATCGCCTTGGGCAAAAACCGGAAATTGCTTTCCGATACGGGCCATTTCTTCATCTTCAAGCTGCTTGATCAGATTCACTTACCGCTCCTTGACTTAGGGAACCTTAGCTGACTTCCTCGCCGGCTTGCCGCTCATCCTGGTTTTGCCGCTCATCCTGAATGGCCTGCCTGAATTCGTTTAGCAACATCCTTTCATGCTCGCCCAGCGTGAGCCGTTCGATCAATTCCGGGCGACGCAACCACGTCCTGCCCAACGCCTGCCGCATTCGCCAACGCATGATTTCCGCGTGGTTGCCCGACAATAATACCGCGGGTACTTGTTTGCCCCGATAAACTTCCGGCCGCGTGTAGTGCGGCCAGTCGAGCAGGCCATTGACAAACGAATCCTCGGGCGCCGATCGGGCATCGCCCAAAACTCCGGGAATTTGCCGCACCAGACAATCGATCACCACCATCGCCGCCAACTCGCCGCCCGAAAGAACATAATCGCCGATCGAAATTTCATCGTCGATCTCTTCTTCGATCACGCGCTCGTCTACGCCTTCGTAACGCCCCGCGAGTAAAATCAAACCTTGCTCGGCGGCCAACTCCGACAAGGCGGTTTGCGATAGCAGACGACCCTGCGGTGACAGGTAGACGGTTTTGCTGCGATCGACACCGGCGCTTTTTTGCCGCTGCCTGGCAGCGCCGATGGAGCGGCGCAAAGGCTCGGCGAGCATCACCATACCCGGACCACCGCCGTAAGGCCGGTCGTCTACGGTGCGATACGCGCCGTCAGCGAAATCCCGCGGGTTCCACAATACGAGTTCGTAATGTCCCGCATCGCGCGCGCGCCCGGTGACGCCGCACGTCGTTACCGCATCGAACATGCGCGGGAACAGCGTAATCGCATCGAACTGCATTGAAGATGCTTCGCGCAACACTCGCCTACTCTTCCCAATCCACGCAGATCCTGCGCGCTGCAAGATCCACTTCGATTACCGCCGAAGCGATGAAGGGGATCAGAAGCTCGCGCCGGCTCTCCTTTCCGTTCGTGACGCGCAAAACGTCGTTCGCACCCGTCTTCAGTAATTCGGCGACTTCCCCGAGTTTCCCGCCGTCGGCCCGGACAACCTCGAGGCCGATCAAATCGGCCCAGTAATACTCGCCTTCGTCATTCGCCGGAAGCGAAGTGCGCGGCACCGCGATGACCGATCCTTTCAAGACCAGAGCGGCATCGCGGTCTTCGCAGTCGGGAAATTTCGCGACGACCGATTTTCCCTGTACCGCGAAACCTTCCGGTACGACTTCACGGAAATCCCGAAAACTTCCGGAAGCCTCGTCTCGTCCCACCCACCACGTTTTGTGGCCGCCCAGGCCGTCCAGCGTTTCGGTGTAAGTGTAGAGCTTGACCCATCCATTCAGACCCAGGGGCGCGAGTACACGCCCCATTATTACCAGCCGCTTCGATTCAGACGGCAGCGGTGTCCGCACCTTCGGTAACAGCAGTATTTTCGCCCCGCTCAGCGGTATTTTCGCTTTGCTTGGGGCTCTGCCGCTTCAACAAGCGGGTGACGGTATCGCTCAGCTTCGCGCCCTGACCCTGCCAATACGCGATGCGTTCAGGCGCGATGCGCAGACTTTCGGCATTGCCGCGCGCCAGCGGGTTGTAAAAACCGACGCGCTCGATAAACTTGCCGTCGCGCGCGCGGCGCGAGTCAGCCACGACTACGTTATAGAAAGGACGGTTTTTTGCGCCGCCGCGCGCCAGTCGAATCACTACCATTGTTTGCCCGCCGGGTTATAGCCGCGCCGAGTTGGCCGCGGATTGAATCGCAAATGCAGTCGTGAATGCGCGAAGCCCTGCGCTGAGAGAGAAAAGGCGGGATTTTACGCTGCCGCCGCCAGCCTAGGCAAGTTTTTGCCGGGAAACCCGGCGCGTTACTGTTCATCGCGACAGGACGTCCGAGCGCTGAGCAGGCATTTAACGCATGCCTGGCAGCATGCCTTTCATACTCCGCATCATTTTGGCGGCGCCGCCTTTCGAAACCATTTTCATCATCTTTTGCATCTGCTCGAACTGGTTCAGCAACTGATTCACTTCCTGAACGCTGACCCCAGCGCCGGCCGCTATCCGGCGTTTGCGCGACGCCTTTAGAATTTCCGGCTTTGCGCGCTCGCGCGTCGTCATGGAATCGATGATGCCTTCGATGCGCCCAAGGATTTTTTCGTCGAACTGGCTGCCCTGCGCGGCTTGGCTCAATTGCGCTGGCAACTTGTCGAGCAACGCACTCATGCCACCCAGCTTTTTCATTTGTCGCAACTGCGCCTTGAAATCCTCCAGATCGAAACCTTTGCCGGCCTTGACCTTTTTTGCCAGCTTCTCAGCTTCGGCGTGATCGACATTGCGCTGCGCGTCCTCTATCAGCGTCAGCACATCGCCCATGCCGAGAATGCGCGAAGCCATCCGTTCCGGATGAAAAGCTTCGAGGCCCGTCAACTTTTCGCCGACGCCGATAAACTTGATCGGCTTTCCCGTGATATGGCGCACGGACAGCGCAGCGCCGCCGCGCGCGTCGCCATCGAGTTTGGTCAGCACAATGCCGGTCAGGGGCAGGGCTGCCGCAAATGCTTTCGCAGTATTGACGGCGTCCTGGCCTTGCATCGCGTCGACAACAAAAAGCGTTTCGATCGGTTTGACAGCACCGTGCAAATCGGCGATTTCGCGCATCATCGCCTGATCAATGGCGAGGCGGCCCGCGGTGTCCACGATCAGCACATCGTGAAAATGGCGGCGCGCGTGGTCGAGTGCGGCGCTGGCGATCCGCACCGGCTCGGAAACCGTATCGGCTGCGAAGAAATCCGCGCCGATTTGATCAGCCAAAACGCGCAACTGCTCGATCGCGGCGGGGCGGTACACGTCGCAGCTGGCGAGCAGCACTTTTTTCTTGCGTTGTTCACGCAGGAGTTTCGCCAGCTTGCCTGCGGTGGTGGTCTTGCCGGCGCCTTGCAGCCCGGCCATCAGGATCACGGCAGGCGGCGCGGCATGCAGATTCAGCGCGTCATTGCGTTCACCCATCAGACGCACGAGTTCACGATGGACGATGCCAACTACCGCTTGTCCCGGCGTCAGGCTGCCCATCACTTCTTCGCCCAGCGCATCTTTCCTGATGCGCTCGATAAAATCCTTGACGACAGGCACCGCGACATCCGCTTCGAGCAGCGCCATCCGGACTTCGCGCAGGGCGTCCTGAATATTCTCTTCGCTCAGGCGCGCCTGACCACGCAAATTCTTGATGACGCCGGACAGGCGTTGCGACAGATTCTCGAACATGGAAACTCCGCTGGATGCGCCAGGGGGACAAGATTCGCCGACGCAAGATGGTGTAGACTGAAACGCGAAAACCGATACCGATGTCCGGCATTTTACCTTATCTCATCAATGCACTGCTGTATGCGGTGCTCGCTATTCACTTCTGGCGCGGCGCCTGGCGTCCGCAAGCAGGCGCCGCGCTCGGTGGACCGCTACCGATCGCTGCTGATACGCACAGCAATGATTCCCGGCAGCGCAGCAATTGGCTCGATCAGCTCGCTGTTTTTGTTCCACTCGCCCTCCATACCGCGTTGTTGTATCGACTGCTGTTCGCGGACGGCGGCCTGCACCTCGGTGTTGGTGTCGCTATTTCCGCAATCCTCTGGCTTACGGTGCTGATCTACTGGCTCGGCAATTTTTTTTACAACCTGCGAGGTTTGCAAACGCTGGTTATCCCGATCGCGGCGTTTTGCGCTGCGGCGCCTGCGGCCTTCCCCGCGCTGCATCCGCTCGAAAATACGGCTTCGCCGGCGTTCCGCGCGCATCTGCTGATCGGCCTGCTCGCCTATAGCCTGTTCACGATCGCTTCGTTGCATGTCATTTTGATGACCATGCTCGAGCGACGGCTGCATAGCGGCGCAATGCCGCCGATACTGCACGGACTGCCCCCGCTGCTGACTATGGAGAAACTGCTGTTTCGAATCATCGCAGCGGGATTCGCGCTGCTGACGCTGACCTTGGTCAGCGGTTTCATTTTTTCCGAAAACCTGTTCGGAAAACCGCTGCCGTTGACCCACAAGACTGTTTTCGCGCTGTTGTCGTGGCTGATTTTCGCGCTGCTCCTGAGCGGACGAAGATTCTACGGATGGCGCGGGAGTACGGCGGTGCGCTGGACACTTGCCGGATTCATCACACTGGTGCTTGCTTACATCGGCAGTCGCCTCGTCCTCGAAGTCATTCTGCAGCGGTAACATCCTGCGGGCGCGCCTTGCGCCTTGGCCTACACCCCCTTCCGACCGACGGTATCTTTACAAACAGACGCCGTACGTGCATTATTCCGCAAGTCAAATATCACGGCAATTCAATATGGTTGCAGCAACTTTGCAAAGTAATTTAACCGGTTTGGGTCGGGCTCTCGTGCAAAAGGGCAAACTGCGCGAGCTCGAAGCCGAAACGCTGCAGTCGCAGGCGGCTTCCGCGCAACTGAGCTTTGCCGAGCAACTGCTCCTGAGCAAAAAGATGAATGCGCGCGAACTCGCGGAATTCGCCGCTTACACATTCGGTTTCCCGTTATTCGATCTGAATGCATTCGACCCCGATCACCTGCCGAAGAAGCTGATCGATAGCAAGGTCATGCAGACGCGGCGCGTATTGCCCTTATACAAGCGAGGCAATCGTCTTTTCCTCGGCGTATCCGATCCCAGCAATCGGACCGCACTCGAGGACATCAAGTTTCAGACCGGCCTCATCATCGATCCGATCGTCGTAGAAGACGACAAACTCTCGGCTTTGATTCACAAGACTGTCGAAACCAGCGATGTCAACCTGACCGATCTGGTCGGCGACGACGTGACGCTCGAATTCGCTGATGCCGAGGCGCAAGCCACGGCGGACGATAGCGCCGATGTCGACGATGCGCCGGTCGTAAAGTACCTGCAAAAGATCCTGCTCGACGCAATCAATTCCAACGTTTCCGATATTCACTTCGAGCCGTACGAAAAATTCTTCCGGATTCGCTACCGCATGGATGGCGTCCTCTACGAGATTTCGCAGCCGCCGCTCGCGATCAAGGAAAAAATCGCTTCGCGCATCAAGGTGATATCCAAGATGGACATCTCCGAAAAACGCGTGCCGCAGGACGGCAGGACCAAGTTGGTGATGTCGAAATCGCGGGCAATCGATTTTCGGGTGAGTTCGCTGCCGACGCTGTTCGGCGAGAAAATCGTCATGCGGATTCTCGATCCGTCGAGCGCCCAACTCGGTATCGATGCGCTGGGTTACGACCCGGATCAAAAACAATTATTGATGAATGCCATCGCCAGGCCCTACGGAATGATCCTGGTTACCGGCCCGACTGGCAGCGGCAAGACGGTCTCGCTGTACACCTGTCTGAACATTCTGAACAAGCCGGGCACCAATATTTCGACTGCCGAAGATCCGTCCGAAATCAATCTGCCGGGCGTCAATCAAGTGAACGTCAACGACAAGGCCGGATTGACTTTTTCAGCGGCGCTACGCGCTTTTCTACGTCAGGATCCGGACGTCATAATGGTCGGCGAAATTCGCGATCTGGAAACCGCCGAAATCGCGATCAAAGCCGCGCAGACCGGTCACCTGGTGCTGTCGACCCTGCATACCAACGATGCGCCCAGCACGTTGACGCGGCTGATGAACATGGGAATTGCGCCATTCAATATCGCGTCGTCGGTGCTGATGATCACGGCGCAACGGCTGGCGCGGCGCCTGTGCAGTTGCAAACGCCCGGCCGATATCCCGATCGAGGCGTTGCTCGCCGCCGGTTTTACCGAAGAAGACGTCGATGGAAGCTGGGAGCCCTATCACCAGGTCGGCTGCGATATCTGCAAAAACACCGGTTACAAGGGACGCGTCGGGCTATATCAGGTAATGCCGATTTCCGACGAGATGACGCGCATCATCATGCGCCAGGGGAACGCGATCGATATCGCCGATCAGGCGAAACGCGACGGCATAAGCGATTTGCGGCGCGCGGGACTATTGAAAGTGAAACTCGGCATGACTTCGCTCGAAGAAGTCGAGGCCGTTACCAACGAATAGGGAGCAAACGATGGCTGCCGTGATTGCGAAAAGAGATGTCAAGCAATACAACTTCTCATGGGTCGGACGTGACAAATCCGGCAAGTCGATGCGCGGCGAAATCCGCGCGAGCGCGGAATCGGTCGTCAATGCGACGCTGCGCCGGCAAGGCATGACCCAGGTCAAAATCAAGAAGCAGAGAGCCCGGCGCGGCAAGAAAATCACCGACAAGGACATCGCGCTGTTTACGCGCCAGCTTGCAACCATGATGAAAGCCGGCGTTCCGCTGCTGCAGTCGTTCGACATCGTCGGCAAGGGACACAGCAACGGGTCGGTGCAGAAATTGCTCGGCACAATCAAGTCTGACATCGAAACCGGCAGCAGCCTGAGCCAGGCGTTCCGCAAGCATCCGCTTCATTTCGACGCACTGTATTGCAATCTGATCAGCGCCGGCGAGCAGGCCGGTATTCTCGACAGCCTGCTCGACCGGTTAGCGACCTACAAAGAAAAAATTATCGCGATCAAGGGCAAAATCAAATCGGCATTGTTCTATCCGATTTCGATCATTGTCGTTGCCTTCATCATCACCGCCGTCATCATGCTGTTCGTGATCCCCGCGTTCAAACAGGTGTTCACGAGTTTCGGCGCCGACTTACCGGCGCCGACCTTGATGGTGATTGCGATGTCGGATGCTTTTGTGAGTTACTGGTATCTGATTGTCGGCGTTCTGGGCGGTGGTGGCTGGTTCTTCTTCTATACCTGGAAGCGGTCTAAAAAAATGCAGATGGTGATGGATCGCTGGCTGCTGCGCATGCCGCTGTTCGGCGAGATCCTCCGCAAAGCGACCATGGCTCGCTGGACGCGGACCCTGTCGACCATGTTCGCGGCCGGCGTGCCGCTGGTCGAAGCGCTCGACTCGGTCGGTGGCGCCGCCGGCAATCACGTTTACCTCGAGGCGACGAAAAAAATCCAGGGAGAAATTTCAACCGGCACCAGCTTGACGATCGCCATGCAGAACAGTGAAGTGTTCCCGAATATGGTGCTGCAGATGGTCGCGATCGGCGAAGAGTCGGGTGCGCTCGACTCCATGCTGTCCAAGGTCGCGGATTTTTTCGAGGCTGAAGTCGACGATTCCGTTGAAGCGCTAAGCAGTCTGATGGAGCCCATCATCATGGTCGTGTTGGGTGTCTTGATCGGCGGCATGGTCATCGCGATGTATTTGCCGATTTTCAAACTCGGCCAGGTCGTATAACGAGAGCTCGAAAAGTCGGCGCAAAGGATCGGAAGACCGGTCTTTTGCGCCTTTTCATCAGCACCGACAATTCCGCCTTTCCTTTCCCCCTGATCTTGTGATTGACGCGCTGCAAAGTTTACCCTCTCTATTCATTTCGGTATGCGGCCTGCTCGGCCTTGTCGTCGGCAGTTTTATCAACGTCGCCATTCACCGCGTTCCTAAAATGCTCGAACGCGAGTGGCGCGAGCAATGCGCCGAATTGAGTCGCAGTGAATCGCACGGCTCCCCAGGCGCCGAATCGGCGGCCTTACCCCCGTTCAACCTGATCAGGCCGAGGTCGCGCTGCCCCGCTTGCGGGCACACCATCGGGGCGCTGCAAAATATCCCGGTGTTGAGCTATGTGTTTCTGCGTGGTAAATGCGCGGCGTGCAAAACGCCGATCTCGCTGCGCTACCCGTTGATCGAGATTCTGACCGCGGTTCTCAGCGCGTTCGTCGCGTTTCACTTCGGTTTCAACGTGCAAACGTTGGCGGCATTGTTTTTTGTATGGGCCCTGCTCGTGCTCGCCTTCATCGATATCGACACCCAGTTGCTGCCTGACAACATCACGCTGCCGCTGCTGTGGAGCGGTCTCTTGCTAAATCTGGGCGCGGTTTTTACGGACCTGAATTCCGCCGTGATCGGCGCCGCTGCCGGCTACCTGACGCTCTGGTCTGTGTATTGGCTGTTCAAGCTTGCCACCGGCAAGGAAGGCATGGGTTTCGGCGACTTCAAGCTGCTTGCGGCGATTGGCGCATGGTTTGGCTGGCAACTGCTGCCCGCGGTGATTCTGCTGTCGTCGCTGGTCGGCGCAGTCATTGGTATCGGGCTGATCGTATTCGCCCGCCACGGGCGTAATGTGCCGATTCCATTCGGACCTTATCTGGTGCTCGCCGCGCTGATCGCGCTGTTTTGGGGGCCGGCGCTCAACCGCGCCTATCTTGGAATCTAGGGCCTGTTCACGGATGCCGTTCACGGTAGGCCTCACAGGTGGTATCGGGTGTGGTAAATCGCGCGCAGCCGATTTCTTTGGGGAACTTGGCGCCGGGATTGTCGACACCGACGTTATTTCTCATCACCTGACCCTGCCAGGCACAGCAACCATAGCTGCGATACGACGCGCCTTCGGTGATGATTTTTTCGAACCGGACGGGACCTTGAACCGAAGCAAACTGCGCAGCCGTGTTTTTTCCGATGCTCGCGCCCGATCCGCGCTGGAGTCGATCCTGCACCCGGAAATTCGACGAGCCGCGGAGACCGAAGTCGGCGCGTTGAAAACACCTTATGGGGTACTGGTCGTGCCGCTCTTACTCGAAACGAGCGCGCTGCGCGAACTCGTAGATCGCGTGCTGCTTGTCGATTGCGCCGAGCATCAGCAGATCGAGCGTACGGTCCGGCGCGGTCTTGCCGAGAATGACGTGCGGGCAATCATGGCATCGCAGTTAAGCCGAAGCGAGCGCCTTGGCCGCAGCGACGACATCATCGACAATTCGGCAGGGCCCGAAGAACTGAAGCTCTCGGTACAAACGCTGCACGAGAGATATCTGGAGATGGCATATGCGCGTGGCGCAACACCCGCCGTCAATTTGTAAAAGCACGCCGAATAACGCAAAATTCAGTCTCCAATCCGCTCCCCCTCCATCGTGATCAGCTACGAATACCCGCTCGGCGAGCGCATCCGCACGCTTTTGCGTCTCGAAGATTTGTACGACAAGGTGCAATATTTTTCGGCGAAAGCGGGCCCTTACGATCACCATTCGGCGCTGCTTGCGCTTTTTGAGATTCTCGAAGTGGCCAGCCGCGCCGATTTGAAGTCCGATCTGCTGCAGGAACTCGAGCGCCAGAAACAAACGCTCGACGCCTTGCGCGGCAACCCCGCGATTTCGGAACAGGCGCTGGAAAGCGTGCTGGACGATATCGAGACGACTGCGACACAGTTGCTGGAAGTTCCCGGAAAGGTCGGTCAGGATTTGCGCGACAACGAATGGCTGATGAGCATCAAGCAGCGCACCAGCATTCCGGGCGGCGCCTGCGAATTCGACTTACCGTCTTATCATTACTGGCTGAATCAGGACGCGGCCGTGCGCCGCGGCGATCTCGAAAACTGGCTCGAGCCATTTTTGCCGATCCGTAACGGCATTGCCATTGTCCTTCGCGTGCTCCGCGATAGCGGCAAGTCGACGCAGCAGATGGCGGCGCAGGGCGTGTTTCAGCAAATGATGACCGGTCGCCAGGCGCAGATGCTGCTGATCAGACTGAGCCGCGAATTCACGTGTGTGCCGGAGATCAGCGCGAACAAATACGCGCTCAATATTCGTTTCACCATCCAGGAAGGCGCGCAGCGGCCGCGCGTTGCCGAAATCGATGTGCCGTTCGAACTGACTTTCTGTAATCTATAAACCTGTTCCAAGCCGCTAGAAAAGTCTGGAAAACCTCCATAAGCCCTCGTAACGTCGAGGGCTCTGGTTCGTATATGAAGGGCTGAGAATCGGCCATGATGTCGTCGGATGTTTGTCCCAATTGTGGACGTTCAACGGCAATCAGCGGGCAATGGCTGCCGCTGGACCAAGGCGCGTTGTCGAAAGCCCGACGAGGCGATTCGCGGCGTTACGGCGGGGGACTCCAGTGGCGCGGGTCTAGCTCGCCTGGCAAGCTCCGCCCCGGAGTCCGTTCAAGGACAACCCGATCCATTAGTCACCCGCCCTGAATCTGTCTGCAGCATTGCGCCCCGTTGTTCGTGCGCGAACAGCGGAGCCCGCGTCCGAGGAGAAGGCCGTGAACCAGGAGCGTCATTCCAGTCAATCGCATTCGGCACTTACCCTCGCGGCGCTTGGCGTAGTTTACGGCGATATCGGCACCAGCCCGCTGTATGCAGCCAAGGAAACATTCAATCCGGGTCACGGCATCCCGCTCAACACCGAAAACATCCTCGGCGGCGTCTCGGCGATCTTCTGGTCGTTGATGATCGTCGTGTCCCTAAAGTATGTGATCCTGATCATGCGCGCCGACAACAAGGGCGAGGGCGGCATCATGGCGCTGCTCGCCATGGCGCTGTCGGCAATCAAGGATCATCCGCGGTGGCGCGCACCCATCTTGCTGCTGGGTGTCTTTGGTGCATCGCTGTTCTATGGCGATGCCGTACTTACGCCGGCGATTTCGGTGCTTTCGGCCGTTGAGGGCTTGGCGGTGGGTACGAGCGTGCTCAAGCCATACGTCGTGCCCATATCGATTGGAGTAGTGGTCGGCCTATTTATGTTGCAACGCCGGGGTACCGCCACCGTTGGCGCGCTTTTTGGCCCTATCGCTGTGTTGTGGTTCCTCTGCATCGCGGTTCTTGGTGTCGCCGCCATCGCGAAAAATCCGACAGTGTTGGCAGCCGTCGATCCTTCCCACGCGTTGCGGTTTTTGACCCAGCACGGCTGGGCGTCGTTCGTGGTGCTCGGTGCAGTCCTGCTTGCCTTCACCGGTGCAGAGGCGCTGTATGCGGACATGGGGCACTTCGGCAAGACACCGATCAGAATCGCCTGGTTTTTTCTCGTTTTCCCTGCGCTTACCCTGAACTACTTCGGACAGGGCGCGCTGCTCATGGCGAACCCGAAAGCGCTCGAGAACCCCTTCTATTTGATGGCACCGGACTGGGCACTTTATCCGATGGTCATATTGGCGACCGCGGCGACGGTGATCGCGTCGCAAGCCACCATCTCAGGGACTTACTCGCTAACCAAGCAGGCTATCCAGCTCGATTTCCTGCCGCGCCTGGAAGTCACGCAGACTTCAGCCAAGGCAATCGGGCAGATCTATCTTCCGGGTGCAAACTGGGTCCTGCTTGGTGTGATCGTCGCGGCAATGATCGGCTTCGGCTCGTCGGAGAGGCTTGCCTCCGCCTACGGCGTGGCGGTAACCGGTACGATGTTCGCCACCACCGTCCTCACCTTCTTCGTAGTTCGTTTCGCGTGGGGTTACAACCTGTTTGTGGCGACTGCCGCGACCGGTTTTTTTATCGTTGTCGATTTAGCGTTCTTTTCGTCGAGCCTGCTCAAGATCGCTGAAGGCGGCTGGTTCACGCTCGCACTCGGGGGCATAGTCTTCACGCTGATGACCACTTGGCATCGCGGCCGGGAACTCGCCATGGAAAGGCAAAAGCAGACCGGGCTTCCCGTGGAAGAATTTCTGAAATCCCTCACCGAGCATCCGCCGCAGCGCGCGCCCGGCACGGCGGTATTCATGGCGGGCAATCGGGACGCACTTTCCCGCGCATTCTTGATGAATTATGCGTGCAACGGCGTGGTGCATGAGCGGGTAGTGCTGCTCACAGTGATGATTTGGAATATCCCGAGGGTAGGATTGGCGGAGCAAATCAAGCTCGAACCGCTGAGTCAGGGCATTCACCGGGTGACCCTTTCCTTCGGTTTTATGGACCGCATCGATGTGTCGCGGGCGCTTGAGCGCTGTAAGGAGCACGGCCTGCCGCTCGATCTGTCGGAAACGTGGTTTCTCTTGAGCCGAGCGACGATCGTACCCACACCGGAGAAGAAAGGAATGGCGCTGTGGCGCGAGCACCTTTTCGGCGTCATGGCCCGCAATGCGCGGACCGCCGGCGATTATTTCCATATTCCGCCCGGCCGGGTCATCGAGCTGGGATCAAAGATCGAAATCTAATACGGCGGATTGCCGAATCGAGCGCCACGAGGCGGGGAGCGGGCGCCGGCGGGAATCGAACTCACGACCAGTAAAGCCCGGTCAATGTTAAATATTTTCCTGTAATTAGCCATGCTCAAGTCTCCTTCCTTGCAAGCCGCGCTGCGATCTTGGTGAACTGCTCCAACGCCGCTTCCAGATCATCTGCGATCTCAGTGGCGGTGTTGTCAGGCGCCGGGCAGCGAGTCGTTGTCGGTCAGGCTCTTGTCCTTAATCCAGAAGAGGTCGAGGTATGCGTTGCAGAGAAAGCCGCCGGTGCCCGCCGCCGGGTCGCAGATGCTGTCCTCCGGCGTCGGCTGCGTTACCTCGCACATGGCCTGGATTACCGGACGCGGCGTGAAATACTGGCCCGCGCCGCGCGAGGACTCCAGCGCCGAGCGCGAGAGCAGTTCCTCGTAGATCGTGCCCTTCATGTCCACCGACGGCGAGAGCCAGTCCACCTTGTCGAGAAGGTTGACAATGAGTTGCTTGAGCAGGGCCGGGTTGTGAATCTCGCAGCGGGCGCCCTTGAAGATGACGCCGAGCATGCCCGGTTTGATACTGAGCTTTTCCAGGCTGGCGCGGTATTGGTCCTCCAGCGCCGCGCCATCGAGCGGCAATAGCGCCTTCCAGCCGAGTTCCGGCGGTAAGATGGAGGCGCGGTTGTAGGGCTCTTCGGTCAACTGGTCGGCCATCTCGAGGAAGCAGCAGGGTCAGTTGCTCCACGTATTCGAAGCAGGAAAGCCCGGCGTCCTGCAACACGCCGGCGTAGCTCCACGCCCCTTTTGCCGATCTGCGATGCGCCCATCAGGCGCTCTCTCGTGGGTTCATTTTCGGTCCCCACGCCGGCCAGTGCGGGGGCCCTTACTGTTGTGGCGACCTTGCCGGTCCGCTTGTTGATTGCTTCCGGGCGGCGGCTTCGCGGGCGCGGGTTTCGCGCTCGACGGCAATGCGCTTGCACACAGTGCTCGGGGCAATCGCCCGCGGACACTTCCGCGGACGGGACGAGCGATCGAGAAAGCTGGCCTGACCTTGCGCCAGGTAACGCCCCACCCATTTACGGACAGTCGCCGCGCTGACACCAAAGAGCGCCGCCACAGAACAGAAGTCGGCTGGACTCCTTGACAGGCGAAGAAAAGCTGGAACCTCCAAGCTTCTCAAACCCAGTCCGAATGGACCACTACGTATTGCAACATCACATCGAGCGAACGGCAGCTCTTGGTGTCGGATCGCAACATGACGGTAGGCGACCCGAAGGAGACATTCGCGGTCGTCCCGCGAAGGACCCGCTGCGATCGAACTCCACGTTCGTCGCCGAGCAGCGCCCGGCGTTCTGACGCCGTGCCATCAGGCGGCCTGGGTAACGATGCTCTTCACGCGTTCCAGTTTCGGAGATACCACGGGCACCGTAAGCATGGTGCTCGCAACGGCCATCAGCAGCAGTGCTGTGAACGTCTCGCTGGTGATGACGCCCTTGTCCATGAGGACATTGCGA
>Ga0136617_10002230_pt1 | contig 17304 bp, 10 predicted proteins | sample AntDrymUQ3222106_2_FD_129672 | JGI IMG/M metagenome (GOLD analysis project Ga0136617, IMG submission 129672) | Polar desert sand microbial communities from Dry Valleys, Antarctica - metaG UQ322 (21.06) | ecosystem: Environmental > Terrestrial > Soil > Desert | place: Antarctica: Dry Valley...
AAGCAGCCGGGAGATCGTCGATTTGCCGGCGCCGGAAGGTCCCACGATCGCCACCGTATGACCGGGCGGCACACGGAACGTCAGATCACGGATGATCGGACGTTCCTTGTCGTAGGCGAAATACACGCTCTCGAACGCAACCTCCGCCTTGTTAACCTTGAGCGGCATGGCGCCGGGCTTATCGGCTATCTCCGCGTTCACCTTGAGCAGGTTGAACATCTGCTCGACATCGATCAGCCCTTGCTTGATCTCGCGGTAGGACGAACCGATGAAATTGAGCGGCATATAGAGCTGCACCATCAGCGCGTTGATCAGGACGAAATCGCCAACCGTCGCCTGGCCCCGCGAAATCGCCAACGCCGACATGGCCATGACGATGGTGAGGCCAATGGCATAGATGAAGGCTTGCCCGGCGTTGAGGACCGCCAGCGAAATCCAGGTCTTCACCGCGGCCTTTTCGTATTTCGCCATGGAAACATCGTAGCGCGCGGCTTCGTGATCCTCGTTGCCGAAATATTTCACGGTCTCGAAATTCAGCAGGCTGTCGATGGCCTTGGTGTTGGCGTCATTGTCGGCATCGTTCATGGCGCGGCGGATGGCGATGCGCCACTCGGTGGCGGCATAGGTGTACCCGATATAGAGGACCACGGTTGCGAGGATAACGGCCGCATAGGTCCAGCCGAAAGACCATGTGAGGACGCCCGCGACGAGGCCGATCTCGAGGATCGTCGGAAACGTGTTGAACAGCGAGAAGCGCAGCACCGTGTCGATCCCCGCGGTGCCGCGCGAGACGATGCGCGACAGCCCGCCGGTGCGGCGCTCAAGATGGAACTTGAGCGACAGCGTGTGCAGATGGCGGAAGGTGCGGATCGAAAGCTCGCGCACCGCCCGCTGCCCCACCTTGGCGAAGATCGCATCGCGGAACTGGGCCAGCGCCACCATCATGATGCGACCCACGCCATAGGCCAGCACCATGAACAGGGCGACAGAGATGGCGATGGCGGCGGCATTGCCGCTCGCCGTCAGCGCGTCGGTTGCATATTTGAAGGAATAGGGTGTCGCTACGGTAACGAGCTTCGAGACGACAAGCGCCACCATGGCGACAGCCACGCGGGCCTTGAGATCGGCCCTGCCCTTGGGCCACAGGAACGGCAACAGATCCCGGAGGATGGCCCATTGGTTGCCATCATTGCCAGGTGCTGCGGCAACGCCTGGCGGCTTCCTTCGGCTCATCCAGCGCCGCCGCCTTCCTCAGGCTTAAGCGAATCGCGGCGCTTGGGATCGATGTTCTCGGGCGGCACGACATTGGGTGTCATGAACACCTGGCCGGGGAAAATCAGGTCGGCGTCCCTGATCTGGTCTTTGTTGGACTCGAAGATCACCGTGTATTTGGTGCCGCTGCCGTAAATCACGCGGGAGATACGCCACAAATTATTGCCGGGCTGAATGATGATGCGGCCGTCTTTGGGCTTGGCGATCTCGTTCGTCTCCGTTGTGGCCGAAGCGACGGTTTGCTCCGCGGTGGTTCCGGTTGAGGTTGCGTCACGCGTGGCCGTTTCCGCCGGGATTTCGGTTGCTGCGGTATCGGGCGCCGGCGTTTCGGTTGTCGTTGTGTCGGCCTGCGTCGTTCCGGTTGCGGTGGACTCGCTCGTGGCGGATTCGACCGCCGGCGTTTCGTTTGTCGTTGTTTCCGCCTGCGGAGTTGGGGTTGTAGTTGTTTCGCTCGTTGCGGATCCAACGGCCGGGATTTTGGCTATCGTTGTCCCGGTCTGTGTGGTTTCGGTTGCTGAGGTTTCGGGTTTCGAGGATTCGATCACCGGCGTTTCCGTCGCAGCAATTTCATCCGTGGCGGATTTCGCGGCCGGGGTTTGCGTAATCGTGGTCGTTGCCGCCGTCTGCTTGGGAGCGGCACTCGCGACCTTGCTGGGTTCCTCGCGGAAGAACGGCAGCTCGGCGCGGCTCGTGACCTTGCCCGCCGTATCGACGCCATCGACTCGCAGCGTGTGCTTGCCGGCGGGGATGGGCGATGAACCAGCGAAACTCCAGCGGCCATCTTCGCCAGCCTTGGCGTCTCCGGCCACGGCGTTGTCGACATAGAGCCTGACTATCGATCCCGGCCGGCCACTGCCTGAAAAGACAATGTTGCCGCTCTCGTCGTAGTCGACCGCATCAAGGCTGGGCGGTGTCGCCGCGGCGATCTCGGTTGTGGCCGGCGGCGTGGCTGTTTCGATAGTCGCGGACGCTTTAGCCGCGGGCTCCGTTTTCTGCAAAATTTTCGTGGGCTCATCAGGGTTCAGGACCGCGACAAGTGCGTCCTTTTTTTCCTCGGCGGGAACCACCACGGCCACGGTTGCTTCCGATTGCGTGATCTGTTCGTTGGTTTTGGATTCAACCGTCAGCGCGCCGCTGCCGGTGGGAAGCGGTTCCTCAGGCGTTACGACAAAGGCACCGTCGTTGTTGGCCGTCGTCTTGCCGATGGCCTTGCCATCCAGCATCACGGTTACTTCCGAACCGGGTTCGGCGCGGCCCGCGATCAGCGCTTCGCCGGTTTTCTCCACGCGCACCGTATCGAAGCTTGGCTCCACCGCTTTTGTCTCGGCGCTCGTGGATTGCTGCGGTAGGCTGGCTTCAATCTCCGCTGCTGTTTCCTTCGAAACCGTGGCTGACGGCTGCTCGGCTATCGCCGCCGTTTCCTTCGAAACCGTGGCTGATGGCTCCTCGGTTACCGCCGCTGTTTCCTTCGAAATCGTAGCTGATGGCTGCTCCGCGACCGCTGCTGTTTCTTTCGAAGTCGTAGCTGATGGCTGGTCGGCGACCGCTGCTGTTTCTTTCGAAACCGTAGCTGATGGCTGCTCGGCTACCGCCGCTGTTTCCTTCGAAACCGTAGCTGATGGCTCCTCGGTTACCGTAGCTGCTTCTTTCGAAACCGTCGCTGACGGCTGGTCGGCTACCGGTTCTTTTGGCTGTTCTGCTTTGGGCTGCTCTAGGGCTGCAGTTTGTTCGGCCGAATCCGCCGCTTGCGTCGCATCCGGCGCTTGAATCACCGCCTGCTTCTCAGCCGCCGGCTTTTTGGTCGCGGTCGCGGTCTCGGCGATGTTGGCTTCGGGGGTCGCCGGTATCCAGCGGTCCTTGGTCACGCCGGCCACGGCCACCACCGCGACGGCAGCCAGACCGGTGAAAATCAGTATCGGGTTGTTTTTCATCGCTGTGTCGCCCAGTTAGATTTTCGCCCTGTGGCGAATGGACCCTTCCTCGGTGTCCACCACTGTCTTATTAAGGCCGTCGTCACGTTTCTGCAAAGATTCGCTGGGGCTTTTCCGGCAAAATCAAGAAGAAAGGTGGCATTATCCCCCTCTTGAGGCTGAATTAATGTCCCCGGCAAGAAAACTTTGTGTCTACTGCGGGTCCGGGTCCGGGCGTAACCCCGCCTATGTGACCGCGGCGCGGCGGCTTGGTGAAGCCATGGCCGCAGCCGATATCGGACTTGTTTACGGCGGCGGAAGTCTCGGCCTCATGGGCGAAGTGGCGAAATCGGTGCTCGCCGAAGGCGGCCATGTCACCGGCATCATCCCGGAATTTCTCGCGGGCAAGGAACGCATGTTGACGGATGTGAACGAGCTTGTCGTCACCAACGACATGCATGAGCGCAAGATGGCCATGTTCGCCCGCGCCACCGGCTTCGTGGCGCTCCCCGGCGGCCTCGGCACGCTGGAAGAGCTGGCCGAGATGTCGACCTGGGCCCAGCTCGATCAGCATGCCAAGCCCATCATCCTGTGCAATATCGAAGGCTACTGGGATCCACTGGTCAAGCTGCTCGACCACATGCGCGCCGAGAAATTCATCCGCGAGGGCCTGGAGTTCCGAATGGACGTGGTGAAGACCGCCGAAGACGTGATCCCCGCCTTCGAATACCGGCTGCGGACCACGCGGCCCAAGGTTCCCGCCGAACCGCTGCTGGGAAAACTTTAGGAGCAATTAAGGGGGCTCCGGCGGCACCGCCGCCAGAGCCCACCCCCTATCCTACCACTCGAAGCGCAGCCCGCCTTGTCCGCTGTAGGCCTCATAATCGTCGCCAGAGAACTGATAGTTGCCGCGCAGGAAGCCGGACCAGCCGCTCAACGCAACCACGCTTACGCCAAGCGACACTTCGCCGAAGGTTTCCTCGACCTCGTCGGAGGCCTTGAAGCTGCCTCCGCCCGGGAAGCCGCCGATCCTCACGCTGTTGTCGCCCTCGAACTCGTGCCAGATACTGCCGACGATGTCAGGAGCGATGCGATAGCCGTCCTGCTCGATCACGCCGCCCAGCCGCAGGCCAAGACGGCCGCGGGCGCTCAGTTCGTCATCGAAGGATACTTCACCGCCGAAGATATCGACATCATCAATGTCGCTTTCAACGACCGCGAAGGTGGCTTGCGGCTCGAGGAAAAGGCTCTCACTCATCAGGAATTGGTAGCCTGTGTCGAAGCGGCCGCCAAAGTTGGTAACATCTGTGTCAGCACTTCCGTTCTGCGCGAAGTCCGAGTCGATATCGATATCGAGGAAGTCGGCCTTCACCAGGAAGTCGGCGTAGAAGCCATCATCGAGGTAGGTGGCGTAGATGCCGGCGGTTGGACCTTCGAAGTCCCACTCGGTGCCGCTCGCGTCGAAATCGAGATCGGATTGCAGATAGCCGCCCAGCACGCCGAACAGCAGCCTGGCATCGGTCCCCACATCGACAGCGAGATCGAGGCCTCCGATCACGCCATAGATCTCCTGCTCGCGGCCGAGATCGAAGCCCGAGCGCCGCGTCTCGCGGTCGACTTCGGCCGCCATGACGTCGATCCAGATGCCCGCACGCGGCCCCGGCAAAGGCACCGGTTCCGAAATGTCGGCCGTCGGCATCACCATGTTGCCGTTGGCAAGACGCAAATCGGCCTGCCGCTGCAACCACACGCCAGTCGTCTGGTACCAGATATCCTGGGCCGCCGTGATCCCCACCGGGAACTCGAACCCGCCTTGGCCAAGACCGGTAGTCCGCAGTTCGTGAACGTTCCCGTCGAGGAACAGATCGAAGGCGAAGAAGCCTTCATTCAATGGCCCGTCGTTGAGGTTGAAATTCTCCTCGCTGGTCACGCCGCTGACAATCACCACCGGAATGCCATCGAAGTTAGGCGAGCTGCCGTCCGGGTTGGTGTTGTTGACGTCCACGCCCGTCTTGCCAAACGTGCTGCCGTTGATGATCAGCATGTCGGAAAGGCCTGCCGGTGCTGAAGCAAGAAACGCATCCACTCCTAAGTTGGAATTGCCCGACCCGGTAAAGGCGACATTGGGACCAATGGTGAAACTGTCCCCGGCCTGATCGTCCTCCAGGCTGATCAGTCCCGGCCCGCCGGTCGAGCTGCCATTGTTGAAGAACTCGAGGTTGTTGAAGAAGACATTCTCGATCACCGACGAATTTTCGGCCGTTGATAGAACGCCGCGATTGTTCACGGTGTCGATGCCGCCCCGGAAGTCGGAGGCAAGCCGTGCTGCGAACAGGCCGTCATCCTCGTTGTCGACCGTATCGTCGTTGTCGGTCAAATCGATGAAGCCCAGGATCGTGCCGGTGTTCACCACTTCGGCCGAAGCACCGACCGCATCGATCGCAAACAGCGAATCGGCGGACAGGAAGCCTGAGTTGATGATGTCGTTATCGATCGGGCTCTCGGCATAGACGCCGATCGTTCCGCCGAACAAGAAGCCGGAATTGTCAACTTCGACCGTGCCCACGGCTATGGCGCGCACGCCATTACCGCTGGCAACCACAATCCCCGCATTGTCGACGAAGATATTGCCGGTGATGCCGGCACCGGCCAAGCCGCCCGCGCCGCCTGCGCCGCCAGATCCATTAAAGCCGGTGCCGGGTGTCCCGGGAGCGCCAGGCAAGCCAGCCACCCCAACAGCACCTCCCGCACCTGCGGCGCCGCCAGTACCGCCGGCACCGCCCGCGCCGCCGACACCAATGCCACCGGCGCCACTCGCGCCGCCGCCGCCGCCAGCGCCATTCGTGGTCACGGCAAAGATACCGTGCGAATCGAGTCCGGACGTCACGATGACGCCATCGACGTCATTGGTGATGGTGATGGCGCCTGCGTTGCCGCCGCTGCCGCCATCGCCGCCAGTGCCGCCAGCGCCGCCGAAGCCCCCGCCGCCAAGACCGCCATCACCGCCATCGCCGCTGATGCCGGCCGACGTGGACGTCGTTCCGGTGCCCACGGTTCCGCCATCACCGCCAGCGCCGCCATCGCCGCCGGTCCCGCCAGCTCCAATTCCTCCAATACCGCCCGTACCACCTGTGGCGCCGAGGCCGCCTGTCGAGGTCACGAAGATGCCGTGGGAGCCATCGCCCGTAGTCGAAACGAGAGCGCTGTTGGTCACTGTGATGTCGCCGGTATCGCCGCCAGCACCGCCGCTGCCGCCATCGCCGCCAAAGCCGCCGAAGCCGGAACCACCGGCTCCGCCCGCTCCACCAAGACCAGCGATGCCGCCGACCGCTGTGCCGGTGGTACCCGTGGCATTGCCGACCGTCCCGGCGCCGCCGCCTACGCCGCCGGTGCCGCCATCTCCGCCTACGCCCACGCCACCTGCTCCACCGGCGCCACTGACGCCGGTTCCGCCCAGGGCGCTGACACGGATACCGTGCGAAGCTACGCCCGCCGTGGTGATGTCGCCGCTGTTGCTTACGGTTATCAATCCGGTGCTGCCGCCGCTGCCGCTACCGCCAGTGCCTCCGAAACCGCCAAAGCCGGGCCCGCCTGCGCCGCCGAAACCGCCTGAACCTCCGAACCCGCCGAGTACAGTGGCGTCGCCAGATGCCGTAGTGGTGTTGCCGATCGTTCCGCCACCCCCGCCAGCCCCGCCATCCCCGCCATCTTCGCCCACTCCTATCCCACCATCTCCACCGGCACCGCCGACGCCGATTCCACCGTTTGCAGTGACAGAAAGGCCATGAGACCCATCGCCTAGGGTGTCGATGGCGCCGCTGTTGTTGACAGTGATGTCGCCTGTATCGCCGCCGTTGCCCGCCCCGCCATTCCCGCCAAAACCACCGAAGCCAGCACCTCCAGCACCGCCGAGACCGCCCAGGTCACCTAAGCCGCCGACCACCAAGACATCCGTGAAGGCACCGGTGAAGTTGCCGATATTCCCACCAGCGCCGCCTGCCCCGCCTTCGCCTCCGGAACCTCCTAAGCCCAGTCCGCCGTCGCCACCAGCTCCACCGACGCCGACTCCGCCAAACGCATCGACAGAGATGCCATGAGCGCTGTCGCCCACAGTGTCGATAGGCGCGCTGTTGTCGACCGCTATCGTTCCCGTACCGTCGCTGGTGCCGCTTCCACCGCTACCGCCGAAGCCGCCAAAACCGGCGCCGCCAGCGCCGTCATTGCCCGTCCCGGCGCCGCCCCCAGCACCACCGACGCCGCCAAATATCGCGGTCCCGCTCACATCGTCGAAGGTGTTGGCGACATCACCGAAGGCTCCACCATCACCGCCCGCGCCTCCCGCGCCGGCATCACCGCCAACGGCCAATCCACCGGAACTACCGCTACCGCCCACGCCGACTCCGCCTAGGGCAGTGACCGAGATGCCGTCGGAGCCATCGCCCGTCGTGCTGATGGCCCCGTCATTATCGACGGTGATTGCGCCCGTGGCGCCGGTGTTGCCAGCGCCGCCAGTTCCGCCGTCACCGCCGAAGGCGGTGCCTCCCGCGCCGGGATTTCCACCCGCACCCCCAATCGCGCCAAACAGCAAGATGTCGCCGAATGTGGCGGCTGTCGTGCCGACGACGCCAGCGCTTCCACCCGCTCCGCCGGAGCCGCCAGTCCCACCAACGGTTATGCCGCCAGTGCCGCCCGTTCCGCCTATGCCCACTCCGCCAATGGCCGTGGCGGAAATGCCGTTGGCGCCCGCGCCCGTCGTGGTGATGGCGCCGGCGTTGTTGATGGTCATCGCGCCCATGGCGCCGCCGTCTCCGGCCCCGCCAGACCCGCCGGAGCCGCCGGAAGCAAAGCCCCCGTCCCCGCCATCGCCGCCAGCGCCGCCAATACCGCCAACGACGAGGGCGCTTCCGAACACCGTCGTGGTGTTCCCGATAATACCACCACCGCCGCCATCGCCGCCAATGCCGCCTCCGCCGCCAACGACCACGCCGCCAAACCCGCCGTTCCCGCCTATGCCCACTCCACCAATCGTCGTGGCGGAAATGCCATTGGCGCCAGCGCCTGTCGTCGTGATGGCGCCGGCGTTGTTGATCGTCATCGCGCCCATGGCGCCGCCGTTGCCGGCCCCGCCAGACCCGCCGTTCCCGCCCAACGCAACGCCGCCGTCCCCGCCATCGCCACCAGCGCCGCCAATGGCGCCAAATACGAAAGCGTCCCCGAATGTTGTCGTGCTGTTCCCGATAACGCCACCGCCGCCGCCGGCGCCACCTGCGCCGCCGTCACCGCCAACGACCACGCCGGCAGACCCGCCGTTCCCGCCTATGGCCACTCCGCCAATGTTCGTGGCGGAAATGCCATTGGCGCCAGCGCCCGTCGTGGCGATAGCAGCGCTATTGTCAACGAGGATAACGCGGGTGGCGTCACCAGTGCCCATGCCACCGGCCCCGCCAGATCCGCCGGACGCCAACCCACCGTCGCCGCCGACGCCGCCGTCGCCGCCGACGCCGCCGGTTGCACTGCTGTCCCCGAACACATTACTTGGATCGCCGATATCCCCGGCGGCGCCACCGGCCCCGCCAGCCCCGCCTAAACCGCCAACGACCACGCCACCGCCGCGCCGGCGCCACCAATTCCCACTCCGCCTACCCCTACGACATTGATGCCATTGGCGTTGTCTCCGGTCGTGGTGAGAGCGCCATCATTGGTGATCGTAATATTGCCGCTGGCGCCACCGGTGCCATCGCCCCCGGCGCCGCCATTGCCGCCGGACGCGGAGCCACCAGTACCACCAGCGCCGCCATCGCCGCCGTTGTTCGCAACCAGTACAGCACCGCTGCCGACAGCCACGCCGGCACCACCGGCACCGCCGGCACCGCCGGAACCCCCAACGAGCACGCCGCCATCGCCACCGGCCCCGCCTAAACCTATTCCACCGCTGGCCACGGCATTGATGCCCTGGGCGTTTGCATCTGATGTCTCTATGCCGGCTATATTGGTGATCGTTATATCACTGCTGCCACCCGTCCCATCTGCCCCCGCACTACCGTTTGCGCCGGAGGCGGAGCCCCCACCACCACCAGAACCACCGGCAAGACCGGGGCCACCCGCCGCGCCATTGCCTCCTGAACCGCCGACACTCACTCCACCATCGATACCGGCGCCGCCGACGCCAGCGCCGCCCACGGTTGAGGCGAAAATGCCGTCGTCGAACGAAGTGATGTTGCCGAAATTGTCGATAATGATGAAGGCGCCGCTGCCGCTGGTTTGCGTATTGATACCTCTGGCGCCGGTTGAGACAAGTGTTCCGGTATTGGAAAGGTCAATGAAATTGCCATCGCCCGTCGTGGTGATGATAATGCAGTCGAGGGCGGAATTGCAGTCGGCGGCGTTGTCAACGGTGACCGGCGTGACCTGGCCCGGGAGAACGACGGCCTGCTGCGCGCTGGTCGGCGACAGGATGCCCAAGCTGCTGAGAACCAGCGTTGAAGCCAGAGCCGTGCAGCCAAAAAGGCCGCCCCGCCGCAATCGGGAAACAGTTGAGATCTTGTGCGGCGCCCGCGATTCGCTGTCGTGCTTGCATATGCGAACCGGCCTCTGTGAAAGGTTTGCCATCTTAATCCCCCTGCCCATGCGCTTTTGCGCTGTAAGCCGCGAAATGCGACTCCCCGTCCTTCGACGCTATCACGCGGCGGCAACATTAAAAATTGGAGAGTCGGAGCGAAATCGATTTTCTCGGCGCCCGTTGCATTTTTAACACAATCTTAACCGGGGTGCGAAGCCGGTAAGCGATCGCCTATCTAATCCGCCCGAAGGCCTCGGTAAACCCGGCCAGCGACATCGGCAGAACGACGCTCTTCCGATCCAGATATTGGAACGTGACATTAAGCTTCTCGCCCTTGAACATGCGTTCCAGCATGCCGGCGGGGAGCACAAATCCGGTGTAGCAGCCGGTCGCATTGCAGGTCTGAAGCGGGAAAGCCAGCGGTTGCGTGCCATCGACGTCGAGCGTTACACCGGCGGGGAGAAACAGGCCGAGGGGCATCTGGACCATGGCGACCGGATCCTTGCTGTCCGCCGGAACCCTGAGGGTGATCGACCCCACTAACTGACCATTGGTGGTGATCACGCGCTGCGAAATCGCGCATTCGGGCCGGGCTTGGCGCTCAACCGAGCTACAATTGCTGGCCCAAGCCAGCCGCTGCGGCTTCGCTGATTGCTTGGCCGTCCCCTCGGTCGCCGCTTGTTGGGCGGCAGCGGTGCAGGTGCCCGCCGTCAGCGCGCCGATCAGCACGGCCAGGCTCAAGCGGAGGCAGGCGAATGTACGCAACATGATGGAGCTGCTTGTAGAGTATCTTTGTTCACCTGACAATTGCCGCAGATGCTTCGAGGCTCCCGTGCTCCGCACGGGAGCACCTCAGCATGAGGGTATGTTAAATTTTTCCTCACCCTGAGGTGCGACCCCGGACTTGATCCGGGGGAGCCTCGAAGGGTCAAACCGGGTCCGCTTCCTGGCGCCGGTTGCGCTCGTCGCGCAGTGCCGAGACGGAATAGATGGCAAGCGCCAGCCAGATGATGGCGAAGGACACGAGTTTCCAGGTCTCGAGCCGTTCCCCGAAAATGAACACCGCCGTCAGGAACACCAGCGACGGCGAGATATATTGCAGCAGTCCCGCAGTCGAATAGCGGATGCGCTTGATGGAGGCGGCAAACAGGATGAGCGCCGCGGCGGTGAGCACGCCGCAACCCATGAGCATCAGCGTGTCGAAGGCGGTTGCGCCGAAATGGGCTTCTCCCCGGGAGGCGAGCCACGCTTGCACGCCCAACACGGGCAACGCAAGAATCGCGACTTCGATCAGGAAGCCCTGGGTTGGACCCACGTCGATCGTCTTGCGCAGGAAACCGTAAATGCAAAAGGTCGTTGCCAGCATGAGCCCGAGCCATGGAAAAACCCTGGCGGAAACGGTCTGGATCGCCACCGCAATGACGGCAAGCCCCAGCGCCACCATCTGCGGCCGGGTGAAGCGCTCGCCCAGAAACAGATAGCCCATGATGACATTGAGCAGCGGGTTGATGAAATAACCCAGACTCGATTCAAGCGTGCGGCCAACCTCGATCGACCACACGTAAAAGCCCCAATTGAACACCGCGAGTGCCGAGGTCAGCGCCAGTATAGCGAGAATGCGAGGATTGGCGGCGGCCCTCCAGACATCGCGGAACTGGCCGAAGTAGAGGACGATCAGCGCCGCGATCGGCAGCGCCCAGAGCGCCCGGTGAACCGAAATCTCCAAGGGCGATATGTGACGGAGCAGACCGAAATAGACCGCCATGCCGCCCCACACGAGGTGTGCTGCGATGGCGAGGAAGACGCCCTTTTCCGCCTCGCTCATGGCGCGGGCGGGCAACGATTGTTCGGCACTGGACATGGGCCCAGCGCTTAGCCCTCTGACCTCCGTTCCACAAACGGCCCCTCGTCATGCCTCGCATGAGCGCCCCGCATGTCAATTCGCCGGAACGCCCTCGCGCACCAGTTTGTAGATGATCGAATCCGACAGCGCCTGGAAGGATGCCTCGACGATATTGGGCGAAACGCCCACGGTGAACCAGCGGTCGCCTTTGCCGTCCCGGCTTTCGATCAGCACGCGTGTGGTGGCGCCCGTGCCGCCGTTGAGGATGCGGACCTTGAAGTCCACGAGCTCCATGTCGTCGATATGGCGCTGATATTTCCCGAGGTCCTTGCGCAGCGCCACGTCCAGCGCGTTGACGGGGCCATTGCCTTCGCCCGCGTTGAGATAGGTTTCGCCGTCGATCCTCACCTTCACCACCGCTTCGGAGACCATCGCCTTGTCGCGCTCCTCGACGATCACCCGGAAAGACAGCACGTCGAAATAATGCGGCACCGTTCCCAGCGTGCGTCGCGCCAGCAGCTCGAAGGAGGCGTCCGCCCCGTCATAGGCATAGCCCTGGGCTTCGCGCTCTTTCACATCGCGGAGCAGCGCATCGAGCCGCGAGTCATCCTTGGCCACCGTCATGCCGATCCGCTGCAACTCCGCCACCAGATTTGACTTCCCGGCCTGATCGGACACCAGCATGCGGCGGCGGTTGCCCACCGTTTCCGGCGGCACATGCTCGTAGGTCTCGGGCTCCTTGACGATGGCCGAGGCATGGATGCCGGCCTTGGTGGCAAAGGCGCTCTTGCCCACGTAAGGCGCCTGCGAAAAGGGCGCGCGATTCAGCAATTCGTCGAAGCTCCGCGACACATGGGCGAGGTTGCGCAGCTTTTCCTCATTCACGCCGGTTTCAAAACGGTCGCGATAGTTTTTCTTGAGCACTAGCGTCGGAATGATCGATACGAGATTGGCATTGCCGCAACGCTCGCCGATGCCGTTCAGCGTGCCCTGGATGTGGCGCGCGCCTGCATCGACCGCCGCCAGCGAATTTGCGACCGCCTGCTCCGTATCGTTATGGGCATGGATGCCGAGATGGGAGCCCGGCACCGATTTCGTCACGGCACGGACGATCTCGAAAACTTCCGCGGGCAGCGTGCCGCCGTTGGTATCGCACAGCACGGTCCAGCGCGCCCCTGCCTCATGGGCGGCCCTGGCGCAAGAAAGCGCATAGTCAGGGTTGGCCTTGTAGCCATCGAAGAAATGCTCGCAATCCAGAAGCACTTCCTTGCCCGCCGCTTTCGCCGCTTCGATCGACTGGCGGATTGAATCCAGATTTTCTTCATTGGTGCAGCCCAGCGCCACGCGCACATGATAATCCCAGGTCTTGGCGACAAAACAGATCGCCTTGGCCTTCGCTTGAAGAACCTGCTGCAATCCCGCATCGTTCGAAACCGAGCGCCCCGCCCGCTTGGTCATGCCGAAGGCGGTGAAGGTGGCGCGCATGTGCCGCTCTTCCGCAAAAAGCCGCGTGTCGACCGGATTGCCCCCCGCATATCCCCCCTCGATATAATCGACCCCCAACTGGTCGAGCATCTCGATGACCACAAGCTTGTCATCCAGCGAAAAATCCACTCCCGGCGTCTGCTGCCCATCGCGCAGCGTCGTATCGAAAAGATACAGGCGCTCGCGGGTCATGATTTCTCCCTTCCCCCCTCGGGGGGGAAGGTGGCGCGCAGCGCCGAATGAGAGGCCTTCTTGGTCATCGCTTCACTTCCCAAGATGTCGTACTGTCCTTGTTGATTTTAAGAACAATGTGCTTGTCGAAAAGATCACTTCTTATGGCATCAGCTGCCGCATAATTCTTGATTGAACGGGCATCCGTATTAGCCGAATCGAGTTTCACGATTGTCCTCAGATTTTCGACGATCGGCCGGATATCTCGAATGGTTGTGCCTGCCGTGAACTTGCGCAGCAAGTGCGTAGTAGCCTCGGCCCGCTCCGCAAACTTTTTTTCGAAATGTTCCGCGATTACGTGCAAATCATAATCACCATTTGACGCTTTCAACCCTTCAACCACCTGAAAGGGATTCGAGTTAAGGTCACTTTCTGAGTAAGTAATACTCAGATTCAAAGTGAAATTCTGAAAAAACCCCATAAATTCTAGGCTGCTTCTCAGTTTGCGAGCGCTAGTCATATTTCCAGCGGATGCTTCATTGAGAAGTATATTGAGTCGAACGATTGCATCAGATGAGTTCAGGTCATCAGAGAGAGCGGCAAGGATCTCTGTATCGGGAAATTCGGCTGGAAGGTGATCGCGTATCGCGTTGCCCATCGAGATCCACAGTCGCCGACTCTCCTCCAATCCCTTCATTGTCCAATCAATCGGTTGGCGATAGTGGGTGCGAAGCATGTTGAATCTGAGTACGTCGCCGGGCCAGTTTTTCAGAAGTTCATTGATCGTCACGAAATTCCCCAGGCTCTTAGACATCTTTTGTCCCTCGACCTGAAGGAAGCCGTTGTGCATCCAGATGTTGGCCATGACGTCTTGTCCGAAAGCGCAACGGTTTTGGGCCACTTCGTTCTCGTGGTGGGGGAAGAGAAGGTCGATGCCGCCGCCGTGGATGTCGAATTTTTCGCCAAGGTGTTTCCAGCTCATGGCTGAGCATTCGATGTGCCAACCGGGTCTTCCGGGAACCTCAATCCCACAAGGGGATGGCCATCCTGGCTCCGAAAAGTTGGCGCCGTCCTTTCCAGCCACCTTCGATGGCTTCCATAGAACGAAATCCATCGGCTCCTTCTTGTAAGGAGCGACATCGACTCGGGCACCGGCTATCATTTCATCGAGAGAGCGTCGCGACAGTCGGCCGTAGTTCGCCATCTTGCTCACTTGGAACAGCACGTGGTTCTCAGCGACGTAAGCAAATTCGCCCTCGACGAGCCGTTCGATGACCTCTTTCATCTCCTTGATGTGTTCCGTCGCGCGTGGTTGTGCGGAAGGCTTCAAGCACCCGAGCGCTTGAACGTCTGCATGAAATTGTGCCTCGGTCTTTTCAGTCACTGCGCGAATAGCATCGTTAAGCGGAAGGTGTGGGTATTCGACCGCCGCCCTATCGTTGATCTTGTCGTCGACGTCGGTGATGTTGCGGACGTAAGTAACCATCGCACCCCGCGGCTCATAGATATGCTTGAGCAGCCGGAACAGCACGTCGAAAACGATTACGGGCCGCGCGTTGCCGATGTGAGCGAAATCGTAAACCGTAGGCCCGCAGACATACATGCGCACGTTGGCGGGATCGAGGGGCTGGAACAGCTCCTTTTTCCGCGTCAACGTATTGTAAAGCATCAGGGACATGCGTTCTCTCTCAGGCGCTGGGCCCGGGAACGCTTCATCTCAATCTAGGTCAAAGCGGCGCCCGGCCAGCGGTTATCGGCTAGCTGCAGATAATAATGCCGCAAATATTAACGGCATGGTGGTGGGCGGTGTTCATTGGAGGCACAAAATGATGGAAAGCCCCCGCCCCGTCAAGTGCGGCGCTAAAACAGGGTTGCCATGCCGTTTCCAGCCTACCTCGCGGCAAGCGGTTCCCCTATTCATCAACAATGACCGCCGTCGAACAGCAGCAACACCGGCTGGGCCTTGCACTTGTCGCCGCGGCCGCCCTTGCCTGGTCGACATCGGGCATCTTCATCCGCCTCATCACGGCCGATCTGATGACGGTGCTGTTCTGGCGCGGCATCTTCTCAGGCAGCGTCATGATGCTGCTGTTCTTCATCATCGAGGGCGCAAGGGCTCTGCCAATCCTGCGGGGTTTGCGCTGGCCGGCGCTGGCGGTTGCGGTGCTGTCGGCGCTTGGAATGATCACCGGCATCGGAGCCTTGCGTTTCACGAGCATCGCCGATGCCATGGTCATCTACGCCACAGTGCCGTTCGTAACCGCAGGGGTGGCTTTCGTGTTCATCGGCGAGCGGCCTTCGCGGTCCACCATGATCGCCAGCGTTGTGGCGTTGCTGGGCGTCGGCATCATGCTGTGGGGCAGCGAATGGGGCGGCAGCCTGTTCGGCAAAGCGCTCGCCTTGGGCATGACCTTCTGCATGGCGGGCTTCACCACCATCATGCGGCGTCACCGCGAGGTGGCGATGCTTCCCGCCATTGGACTCTCCGCCTTGCTCTGCGCCCTCTTCTGCTGGTTTTTCGCGGAGCCGCTTGGAGTATCGCCAAGGGACCTCGGACTGCTTGCCGCGTTCGGCGTGATGCAGAATGCGGCGGGGCTTGCTCTCTATACTTTTGGGTCGCGCTGGATTCCCTCCGCGGAAGCAACGCTTATCGCCGCCATGGAAGTTCCGTTGGCGCCGCTTTGGGTGTGGCTGCTGTTCGGCGAAGCTCCCGCCGTGCAGACCCTCATCGGCGGAACCGTGGTTTTCGCCGCACTCTTCGGCCACATCCTCTTGCAATTCCGCAATGGCAGGGAGAGCGCCGCCCAGCCGTTTCAGGCTGCGCCGTGACTACTGCCCATAAGTAATCGCTGCCTCATTCGGTGACGATGGGCGCCTTCGGATGAAAGGCGTGCGCGACGAACGCAAAAGTGATATCGTGCACCACATCGGCGCCGTCCTTCGTCACGCGCACGGCGCCGACATCCCGTCGTTCCGCTATGGTCGCGTGATCCAACGCGGATGCGACGCCTTCCTCCGCTGTGATCCGATAGCCGTCCCGCTCAAACCCGTCCGTTCTCACTTTGTCGAGGCTGACGATGATGGGCGCGGTTTCGGTCCTGACGACAACGACTCTCGCCATCGCAGGAATGTTCGGGGGAAGATCGCCACGATAGAGGAAAGGGACCGAAGCGGTGTCGTAGCTCGCATAAGGATTGCGCCCGTAGTCGCGAAAGCCCGGATCGTTCGGGACCAGAACCCGCCCCTGCGGATTGGCCATCCGGAACGCGCCGAACGAGACGATGCGCGAGGGCAGGAGCTTGAGCTTTTTGCCCGTCAGAGTGCCGACAATCGCTTCGCCAGTGAACTGCTGCCACCAGGTTTCGGTCTGGCGGTCATACATGATGAGATCGGAGTGGCGGAGCTTGCCCGTGGTGCCGAATTCGAGAACCCGGCCATCCATGCGGCGGTCGAACACGATGGCGGCGTTGCAGAGCGGGCAATAAGTGACGGCAACAGGCGTACCTCCGACAGTGTCATTGGCAATCTCATGCCACATCAGGACCCGGAGCGGATAAGCTCTGGTGTCGCCGTCCAGGCCGAACTGGATGACCGGCTCGCGATCGCCAACGCCCGCCACCTCGGAGGCGCTGGCGAATTTGGGATCGTCGATCGAGGGAATGCCGTCGCGAGGAGGACCGCCGGAAATGATCTCGTCAAACCCAACCGCCGCCCTCGACAAATCCGTCTTCCAGCCTTCGCGGGCCCAGCTCTCGGGATTCGCCATCGCATGCGCGGCCGGGATTGTGACTGCCGCCAATAGCACAAAGACTCTGATCAATAGCCCGCATTGACCAGCTGTCAGGAGTTTCGCGCGGCGCTTCCACATTCACCCCGAAGCCAAACATGCATGCGGCTCACGGTCCAATCAACATTGCGTTTTTGGCAATGGGCTTATTTGCGATTGAACGCCGACGGGCCGCAAAAATATTTCACGCCGGGGTTGCCGCCTGGCAACGTGACGATCAGACTGTGACGGTCGCCGCGCTCTGACCGAACAGCACTTTCCGTTCTTCGTCGGTCAT
>Ga0136617_10002231_pt1 | contig 17301 bp, 17 predicted proteins | sample AntDrymUQ3222106_2_FD_129672 | JGI IMG/M metagenome (GOLD analysis project Ga0136617, IMG submission 129672) | Polar desert sand microbial communities from Dry Valleys, Antarctica - metaG UQ322 (21.06) | ecosystem: Environmental > Terrestrial > Soil > Desert | place: Antarctica: Dry Valley...
CCGTCGAAGCGATGGAACTGCTGCTCTCGAAGATGGGCAAGACCAAGAACAACAACGAGTTCCTGTCGTCCATGGCGGCGGGAAAGTAGGCCTCACAGACCGGGGGGCGTCAGACCCATCGATCTGACGCGCTCGGCAAACCGCGAATCGTCGCGAAGACAATCCCATTGCGGCGCCACTGCCAGGTGAACCAGGCTGGGATCGCGCCGCTCGATCGCGGCGTCCAGTTGCCGGAAGGCTTCATCCAGGTTCCCCGACTCGCCGTGAAGCAGCGCCAGCTGCACAGCAGGGGCACTGCCGACGGCCTGACGGAGCGCGTACTCCACGACGCCAGCACGCCCGCCGAGGGCATAGACGCGTTTCAACTCGTCAAGGGCTTCAGCCGGCACACCGTGCGATGCTGCGTGTGCGATGGATTCCGCCATGTGGCGATCGAGATCCCCCTTCTTCAGATATGCGCCGGCCACGAACTCGCGGGCGAGCAGATGCGCCGGATCCAAGGCCAGGGACCGGTTCGCCCACTCGATGACTTCGTCGTAGCGGCGCTGATTCCAATACGACATGGCGATCTGCAGATGGACGGCCGCTGAGGAGGGCTGGCGTTCGAGCGCCTTTTGTTTCGCGGCAAGTCCCTGTTCGAGATCTCCAAGCGCTTCCATGAGGCGCCCGTACACCAGCCATCCGTCGGTGTGACCCGGATCGAGCTCCAGCGCGCGCTCGAGGCTTCTCTTTGCGCCTGTCCAGTTCCAGTCGCTCAGGAAAAGGACCGTGGCAAGGGCGACCTGGGCGTCGGCGGACGAATCGTCCATCGCCAGCGCGCGAAGCGCGGCCGCCCTGGCCTCGGAGTAGGCCGCTGCGACCGGAGTCAGCCGAAGTTCCGCCTGTGCGCAACACGCGAGCGCCAGGCCGGCGTGCGCGGCTGCGTATGTCGGATCGAGCTCAATCGCATCCCGGAATGCGGCAACAGCCTTGGGAGTCGCCGACCGCGACGCCGTCAACAGGCACGATCGACCGCGACCGATCAGCTCGAAGACAGCAGGGTGCGCAGGGAGGACTCCGATCGGCCACCGCATCGATAGCCCTTCCCCGGGGGCCGAGATGCGTGTGACAGCCGCAGTGAAGCGGTAGCCAGCCCGAGGCACCGTCTGGATGAGAGCCCTGTCTCCGAGCGCCTTGCGGAGTGCCGCTACATGCACGGCCAGGATGCCCTCTTCGACACTGGCGTCTGGCCACACGACATCCAGCAGTTCGCGCTTGCCGACCAGAAAGCCCGCCTGACGAACCAGAGCAACGAGGACATCCTGTGCTTTCGGTGCGAGGGGGATGACCTCCTCGGACTTCAGGAAGCGACGCTCGTTCACGTCGAGAGCAAACTCGCCGAACCTGTAGACCTCGTGACGCCGCATGCTGTTTAGCGGAATCTTAAGCGTTCCTTCGGGACTTCGTGCAGTCTGATCGGCGATCGTTGGCTGCAGGAGGTCTTTATGGACGATCCGTTCATCGGCACGTGGAAGCTGAACCCCGGCAGCTCGCAGTTTGACGCGAATCACCGGCCCACCGAAGCGGTTATGCACTGGCGACTCGCGGCGGACGGCGCTTATCTCATGGAGGCGGAAGGACTTAACTCAAAGAGCGAGCGCGTTTCCGAGCGGCCGCAGAAGCTCGTGCCCGATGGGAAACCTTATCCGGTTCCCGATTTTCCCGGGTTGAGCACCGTCACGACACGCCCACAGCCGAAGGCGCTCCGAGCCGAGGTGCAAAGGGAGGACGGCTCGGTTGCCGGCGCCGGCAGCTACACCGTTTCCGAGGATGGCAGGTTGTTGACGGCGACGACCGCCGGCTTTGACACACAACTCCGGCGTTTCGAGACGCGGACTGTCTGGGATCGGCAGTAGTACACCGCGCGCAAGGGCCTAATCCGAGACGATCACCTCGCCTGGGAGAATGGGGCGCGTGCGCGGGAGCAGTCCGAGCCGTGAGAGGTTTCCGACGAACGCGAGAATGCCGAGGAAGACGACCAGCTTGACCGCGTCCGCGGTCCGGCTGACCGGCAGTACGGCCCACAGGAACCACAGCACCGGCTGCGCGATGCAGACCGCCCACACGGATCCATAGAAGAACCTGCGCTCGTGACCTTCGCCCCGGGTGGACCGCGTGACCCGCGGCATCCACCCGGCCGCTCCCGCGATCCACACGGCGATGGCGAGCGGGAAATACGCGACGTCGTACATCTGGCGCAGCTTCCATTCACCCGAATAGAGCGCGTACGTCATACCCGCGACGTTCAATACTGCGAAGGCGATGACCTCGCTCCAGGCAAGCGTGTAACAGATTCGCCGATACAGCGGGTTCGGCCGGTCCTCGGTGAACCGGACGATATAAGGAGCGGGCTCGACGCCGGGTAGCCGCCCGCGGATGGCGGCGATGCCTGTTCCGACGAGCACGACGGCGAGCCACAGCACAATCTCCAGGTTGAACCCGGTATGGAACAGGCCCGCCGTGAGGGGACCCGGGGCGATGAAAAACACCCAGATCCATATCGGCCAGTGCGCCAGCCGGTAGCTGACCTTGTTGCGCAGCCGGATCGGCCGGTCCGACGCGAGTTCGACAACCCGCGCATGGCCGACTTGATGCTGATAAGAGGGTGGGAGGAGCGAAGGAAGCACGCGCTTCGAATGTAGCATGCGGGCGAGGGATTGGAACTCCTTGACACATTTATCCGTAACGGATATATCAGTAGCGGATAAATGTCCCCCACACGAAAACCGGCGCTCGACGAACGCGCGAAGCGGCTGCTGCCGCTGACCCCGGCTGTGCTTCAGATCCTGCTCTCCCTGTCATCGGAAGACCGGCACGGCCTCGGGATCGCGGCCGACGTCCGGGAGTTCACCGGCGGCAGATCGATACTCGGACCTGGCACGCTCTACGGCACGATCAAACGCATGCTCGACGCAGAGCTGATCGACGACCTCGAGAGCCCGGCCGGGGACGCGGACGATCCCCGCCGGCGGTATTACCGCATTACCGACCTGGGACGCCGGGCCCTGGAGCTCGAAACCGACGGGCTCGCCTCGCTGGTTGGCACGGCCATGCGGCGGCGCGCATTGAAACGCACGTGAGACTCAGCGACCGCATCTTCCGCGGACTGCTGCTGCTGTATCCGGCCGCATTCCGCCGACGGTTCGGCGGCGAGATGCTGGAGATGCTCGCGGCGCGGCGCGACGCCGCGCGCTCCCCTACCGCCTGGCTGGCCTTGTGGACGGGCGTCGTTTACGACACCGCACGGTCGGTCGTTCGCGAACGCCTTCCAGTCAGGAGGAACCTCGTGGAGTCTCTGCGACAGGACGTTCGGCACGCCTGGCGGGTCGTCCGCCGGACGCCCGGATTCTCCGTCTTCGTCATCCTGCTGATGGCCATCGGGGTCGGCTCGACGACCGCCGTTTTCAGCGTCGTCCATGCCGTTCTGCTGCGTCCGCTGGCGTTCAAGGACGCCGACCGGCTGGTGTTCGTGTGGGAACAGCGCCACGCGGTGCGCCGGAACACGGTCGGCGGACACGAGTTCCCCGTGTGGAAGGAACGCAGCCGCTCATTCGAAGCGATGGCGGCGATCGCCTTCGACAGGGATTTCAGTCTGACGGGCGCGGGAGATCCCGCGGTTCTGAACGGAGTGCGCGTCACCTCCGACTTTTTCAACGTCATGGGCGTGCCACCCGCCCTCGGACAGGTCTTCGGTCCCGAGGCGGATGTCCCCGGACGCGGCGACGTCGCCGTGATCAGCCACCGTTTGTGGACGGAGCGGTTTGGCGCCGATCGCGGCCTGATCGGCAGGACGATCGCCCTCAACGACCGCTCTCATATCGTCGCGGCGGTCATGCCGCCGGACTTTCAGTTCCCGGCCAACGGCGCGGGGCTCGCGCCCGATCTCTGGACGCCGATAGCGGAACCGATCCACCAGTACCGCGGCCGTCACTATCTCTTCGTTGTCGGACGCCTGGCACCAGGGGTATCGCAGGTCCAGGCGCAGACCGAGCTCGCCTCGATTGCCGATGCCGTCGCGAGGGAGTTTCCGCCGAACAAGGACCACCGTGTCAACGTGCAGCCGCTCCAGTCGGAGCTGGTAGACGACGTGCGCAATGCGATCCTCATCCTCTTCGCGGCCGTCGCCGTCGTCCTGCTCGTCGGGTGCTGCAACGTCGCCAACCTGCTGCTCGCACGCGCCACCGCGAGGCAACAGGAGATCGCCATCCGGGCGGCACTCGGCGCCGGGCGCTTGCGGATCGCGCGTCAGCTCGTGGCGGAGGCCGCGTTGCTGTCACTTGGCGCGGCAGCTCTTGGGCTTTTCCTCGCGGCGTGGCTGGTAGACATCATCCGTTCCGCTGTGCCGGGGCAGGTTCCTCGGCTCGCCACGGTGGCAATCGATCCTGCAGCCGTCGCATTCGCCATCGCCGTGGCAATTGCGACGACGCTGATCTTCGGGATGGTGCCGGTCTGGCAGCTGTTCGGCGTCCAGGTCGCCGATCGTCTGCGGACAGGGAATAAGGGCGTGCCCTCCCCCGTTCGACATCCGCTGCGCAGCGTATTGATCGTCGCGGAAGTTGCACTCACCGTGTCGCTGTCGATCGGCGCAGCGCTGCTCCTCCAGAGTTTTTTCAAACTGCATCGCGTCGATCCGGGGTTCGATTCGGCCGACGTGATGACGATGGGGTTGACGCTGCCGGCGGCGCGCTACCAGGGAGCGGTACACCAGCGCACCTTCTACATCGACGCGGTCGAACGGATTCGCGGCGTGCCCGGCGTCGAGAGTGCGGCGGCCACCAATATGGTCCCGCACGGCGGCGGTCTCTCGGGGATCGCCATCGCCGTGGAAGGGCGTCCTTCGCCGCGCCCAGGTGAGGAAGCGACCGCCCGATACCGGGTCGTCTCGACCGAGTACTTCAGGACGCTGAACATCACGACGCCACGTGGACGCACTTTCATCGCGGCCGATGCTCGTTCGGCAGTGCCCCTCATCCGCTGGTTCGAGCAGCAGCCCTTACCGCCGCGGTTCGCCGAGTCGCAGGCGCCACCGGCCGCAGTCATCAACGAGACGATGGCGCGCCAGATCTGGCCGGGCGAGGATCCACTGGGGCGACGGTTCCGCGTGCTCTTCAGCCCGCCGATCGTGGTCATGGGCATCGTCGCCGATGCACGCAACGCGGCACTCAGCGATGAGCCGGTCGCCGAGTTCTACTTGAGCGACCTGCAGGAGCCCCAGTCGCGGATGACGCTCCTCATCCGCTCGCGGGACGGAGACGCGGTTCTACCCGCGATCCGGGCACAGATCGCTGCGCTCGATCCGAAACTGCCGATCGCGTCCGTGCGGCCGCTCGAGGAAGTCGTCGCCACCAATCTTGCCCCGCATCGTTTCATTTCCACTGTCATGGGAGGGTTCGCGCTCATCGCGCTGCTGCTGATGGTGGCGGGAGTGTATTGCGTGATCTCCTACGCGACCGCGCAACGCTCGCAGGAGATCGGCATCCGCATGGCACTCGGCGCGACCAGGCTCGACATCGGACGCCTTGTCGCCCGCGGTGGCATCGTCCTGTGTGTCGTTGGCGCAGCCCTCGGCCTGGCCGGCGGATATGCGCTCGGGCGCTCCGCCTCTGGACTGCTCTATGAGATACAGCCGGCGGATCCCTCCACGTACGTTGCGCTCGTCCTCGGCGTACTCGCGATAGCCGCGATCGCGTCGTGGATCCCGGCGCGCCGTGCGATGCGAGTCGATCCGACGACCATTTTGAGAGCGGAGTAACGCCTCCGTCTCAGATCCGGTAGCCGATCGCCACGGCGGCCCAGACCATGCCGACGATCAAGAGGGCGCCGCCGATCGACATCACCGCGCGGGCCGAGGAAGAATAGCGCTTCAGGTACGTACACTCGCTCGACAGCATGAGGGATGCCGGGAAGGCTGAGTACAGCAGACCTTCGGACAATGAATTCCGCCCGATCTGCTGCTGGAGCCCGAGGCTGATCGCGGTGAGAACAACCGATCCGCCGATCATCCACGCCCCGCTCCGCCATTGGTCCGCGACTGAGACGCCCGCCGGTGAGCAGCGAAGAACTTTTACCATCTGGTCTACTCCAGTTGCTTGCCGGCGCGCTGCGCCAGCGTCATTTCAGGGTTCATCCGAGCGTCGACAGCGCCGGCGATGAGGTCCGCACACGTGCGGAGGGACGGTTTTTCAGACGCGAGCAATTCCCGCATCTCGGAGCCGTAGCGCTGCCGCCAGGCGCGCGGATAGAGACGAACGAGCGCCGACGCCACGGCCGTCATCCGGCCTCCTGCGATGAGAGACGCTGCCGTCCTGCGCGGGCGACGGCCTCCAGCGTGGCCAGGCGCAGCCGAAGCGCCTTCTCGCCAAGGCCCGTCAACCTGTAAGGATTCCGGCGATCGGCGGACTCGATGGCTTCGATCAGCCCGCGCGACTCGAGTCGGGCGATCGCGCCATAGAGAGTCCCGGGCCCGAGCTTCACCTCGGCGATGGACGCGATGTCTTCGGTCATCGCGTAGCCATGCTTTGGCGCGTCGGCCAAGCTGATGAGAATAAGGAGGGCCGGTTCAGAGAACCTTCCGAAGTCTGCAAGCTCATTGTTTTGCTCTGTTTCCGCCATTGCTACGCCCCGCGTAATACGTTAGACGTAATACTACGTCGTGCGTAGTAACGTGTCAAGTATGGTAAACTTACGTTTTTGCCACAGCCCTGAAGGGCCGGCCTACGACCGCAACACACAGTCCTAAAGGGCTGGACTACTACTAGGCACAGCCCCGAAAGGGCTGGACTACACGACCGCAAGGAGTGACTGTGAAGGAAGGGATTCACCCGAAGTACCACGAGATCGAGGCGCGTTGCGCCTGCGGCGCGACGTGGAAGACACGGTCGACCAAGCCGGAGCTGCACCTCGAAATCTGTAACAACTGCCACCCGTTCTTCACGGGCCGCCAGAAACTCGTCGACACCGAGGGGCGCGTCGAGCGCTTCACGAAACGCTTTGGCGCACAGACGTCCGAGAGCCGCAAGGCCGCCGCGAAGGCCAAGAAACAGCCGGCAGTCACAAAGTAAGAGGTCGAATCGCGAGCTGCGAACCGCGAACGACGAAGTTAGAAGTCGGCGCGCAGTGAGTCCACGGGATTCACTGCAATAGCGCGCCGCGCTGGCAGGAACGCGCCGGCCACTCCAACCGCCAGCAGGATCGCACAGGCGGAAACGGTTGGTGCATCCCTCCCGCCGACGCCAACAACATCGTCTCGACGATCCGCGTGGACGCGAGAGCGACCGGCAGCCTGCGGCAATGCCGGCGGCCGTGATCAAGACCGCGCGCCGGGCGACGAGCCTGACGACGTCGTGTGGCGCGGCGCCGAGGGCCAGCCGGACGCCGAATTCCTTCCTGGAATCCGCGACCCATCCCGCCATCAATCCATACATTCCAACGGACCGTCTGCACTCCGGCAAGCAGCGCGAACAGTGCCACCAGCAGTACAGTGAATCGGCGCGGCGCGACGGTACCGGCGACGTGATCCGCCGCGGTGCCGACGTTGTAGACCGGGCGGGATGCGTCCATGGTTTTCAGGCGCTCGCGCACCGGCAACACGAGCGCGGCCGGATCCCCGGAGGTGCGCACGACGAACGTCATCACCGGCGACGGATTCTGAGCGTGCGGAATGTAGACGTGCGGATCCGCCGCATCTTCCAGCCTCGTCTGCCGGACCGCCCCCACCACCCCAACGATCTGCCGCGGCGTTTTCTCATTCGTCATCTGAACGCGCCGGCCGACCGCCGGCTCTCCAGGAAGGTACCGCTGCACGAAGGTGTGATCCACGACGGCCACGGGCGCGCCGCGCGCGTCATCGCGGTTTTCGAACGCGCGTCCCGTGCCGAGAAGTACCAGTAGCGGCAGCCTCACGTCACCCGTCACACTCTCGTGCAGCGGAACAACCGTCACGCCCCAGCCGCGATTGGTCGCAGGATATGCGCGCTCGAGACGGGCGGCGATCGTGCGCAGAACGTCGGTGGCGCCAGCCAAAGTGGCGGCTGGACCGAGCCGTCCGATCACGTCGAGGTAATGGGCCGAGCGGGAACGCCCCCGCAATCTATTCGCCATCGGCACCCAGAGGTCCACCGCGGGAGACGGGAAATCGAATCCGGGCGGCATGATCCCGACTACCGTCACGAGATCATCGGCGAGGTTCATCCGCGAACCGAGGGAGACACCTCGCGTGCGCGGTATTCGCGCCGATCCCCAGTGTCAGCGTCGTGACCGCTGCGGCAGTCAGCGCCGGTCTCCGGCGCAACGCGCGGAGGGCAAACGTGATGTCACTGGCGGTCCGTTCGACCGCTCCGGATGCGCGACGCCGCCGCATCGCGAGCGCGGGCCCAATGGATCCAAGGACCTGCCGCCACGCTCGGGACGCACGTGCCGGACAAACTCATCGTCCAGGTCGCACAGGACGGCCCTCCGCTCGTCTGCCGGAAGCAGGACAGCCAGCAGCGAACGGGCTATTCGAGGAGGACGGTGCACTATGGGCGCCCGGCTTTCTTCAGGCGCAGGCCCGACCACATCCGTGTCTGCATCCGTGAGGCGGCATCGAGTGCATCGATGCCGCTTCGAGTGAGCTCGAAGAACCGCCTCGCCCGGCCATCGCGGTCGGCGTCGGGCGGCGGTGCGACAGCGCGGACGTAGCCCTTGTCCTGCAGTCTTTCGAGAGTGGAATACACCGCACCGATGGCGACGCTCCGGTCCGTGCGGTCTTCGATCTCGCGGCGGATGCTCATACCGTAGGCCTCCTGCTCGAGACGGGCAACCGCGAGCATGACGATCTGCTCCAGTTCACCGAGGTATCCAGTGCGTCCCATGTCACCTATTTCTACAAAAGAGAAAAAGATTGTCAAGTGAGACGGCTGAGGGCCGAAGGAAGTTCCTGCTATTTCAGTGGAGAGTTACCACAGGAGCTGAGCGTCCTGGCCGCGCGCGAGCTTGCGGTCGAGGCGTGCGATGCGGTGGCGGACGCCGTCCGCGCGGCGTCCCGCGGTTTCTTCCAAGGCCGCGAATGCGAGCTCGCGCGCGCCGGCAAAATCCCGGGCGCGATGCTCCTGGTGGATCGCGAGCGCCTCCACCGCAATCTGTCGAAGGTCCCCCAGCCGCCCGCCCCGCGTTGACCGGGGGGGGGTCAACTCCGCGAGCTCGCGCCAGGCAGCGGCGGCATCGATGAACCGCCGGTCCCGGCGCAGCCTCACCGCCAGCTGGAACAACGCCTCGGCGCGTGTCGCCGCGTCCGGTGCCTGCGCGGCGTGTCTGTAACACGCCTCCGCCCGGCTGAAATGCTCGGCGCGCTCGAAGATCCGTCCAAGCGACAGCGCCTCGGAGCAATCGGTGCAGGCATCCCGTCCGTCGCGCGCCAGCTGCAGCGCGCGCGCGGTTACGGCAGCGAGCGATATCAGATCGATCCGGTTGTGCTCGAGCACGCCCTCGAGCGGTCGGGGATCGCCGGACCGCACAAATCGGAAAAACCGCGATGGAATGTCCATCCCCGGGACATCTCCCACGCGCTGCACGTCGAACAGCCGCCGTTCCAGCGTCGAGAGACGGCACCCGCCTTCGTCAGGCGGACGCCCTTTCCACAGTCGGCGCGCTGGGTGAAGCATGTCGAAGTGCGGCACGCCGTCCAGCGGCATCTCCATGCGATGAAACATCCACCGCGTTTCCATCACCGGGACGTCGAACGTCTTCCCGTTGTAGGTCACGATCAGATCCGCATCGTCAAAGAACTCCGCGACCGCCGCGAGCAGCGCCCGCTCTCCCGCATGGCTGGTAAGGAGAAACTGGCGCACCTGGAAGGCACCGAGATCGAAGTAGCCGCAGCCGACGAGAAACGCCAGCGTGCCCGCGCCGCCGCTGAGGCCCGTCGTTTCCAGGTCGATGAAGACGGTGCGCGGCACCCCTGAAAGGGCGGGCGCACGGCTGGCGAGATCAGGATCGAGGATGCGCAGCGATTGAAAGTCGTCCAGCGTGCAGTCGCCGATGCGGATGCCGCCGTGCCAGCGATCCGATTCGTATCGTCGATCGATGGCGATGCATTCACCGAAGCGGGTGGACACACGGCGGCCGCCAAGCGCGCTCGCCACAGAGTCGGGGTCGAACGCCGCGGCATTCCGATATCCATCGTCCGGCTCATACGTGAGCTCGCGGACATCTTTCGGGGGAGCGCTCTTGACGATGGAGCGCAGTCTCGAAGTGAGATCCACCTACAACGCCTCGCCCTGGGCTTCGCGAACGGTGCCGGTGTGGACGTCCGGAATACCATTCGCGGAGACGAGCGCCGTAAGAATCCGTGATGCGACCTGCTTGGCGTGCGGGCCGGTATTCCCCTCGGGTCCGACACAGGAGGGACACCCCGAGTGGCATTCGCAGCCGGCAATCAGTTCCTGTGTGCGGGCGAGCAGCAACTCGTGCATCTCGTACAACGGACGGCTGAAGCCGATGCCGCCCGGATAGTTGTCGTAGATGAACACGTTCGGCTCGACGGCCAGCGCCTCCGACCCGCCTCCGCCATGCTTCGGCGAGGCAGGCCTGCCGGTTCCGCCCGTCCGCATCGACCGGTCGAGCGAGCCGCCGTCGACGGACAGCCCGATATCATGGCCGTCGCACATCAGCAGCAGCTGGGCGATGTTCTTCATGGCGAAGGCAAGGCCCACGACACCATCACGGCGATCGTCGCCACCGAACGGCAGAGCCGCCATGACCGTCGCCGGAATCGTCAGCCAGTATGACGACGTGTGCATCTGCTGCTCGGGGAGATCCAGCTCACCGGAGCCAATGTTCTCGTTGGTGTAGAACTTGATCTTCTTGAACCCGACGACGCGCGAGACCACGTGCACTTCTCCGTGTGACTTTCCTGAGCTGGACGCTGAAAGCTGAGAGCTGGAGGCTCCGTTCTCAAAGGTATCCAGTATCGTCACCTTCGTGTAGGTAATCGCGTCGGTGTAGTAGTCGCAGTCGACCGAGCGCAGGTAAGCCTTGCGTCCGTCGAAATCGAGCTTCTCCACCTGGAACAACTGCCCTTCGAGGATGTAGATCGCCTTCTCGTGCAGCGTTGACGGACCGCTGGTGAAGTCGGTCTCGCCAATGACGCGCTCGCCGTTGGTCGTGTTCACGATGATGAAGTTGTCGGACGACACGGACCGAAGGCTGACGGCGTCGGCCGGATAGGACTCGTTGGTCCAGTTCCACTGCCCGTCGGCGTGGTGGACGAACCCTTCCTCGGAAAGGACGGCAAGCACCTGCTGGACGTCTTCGTCGCCGAACCGTTCGTCGTCTGTGAACGGCAGCTCGAAGGCCGCGCATTTCACGTGATCGAGCAGGATGTGCAGGTTGTCGGGATTGATCAGCGCGTGTTCGGGTGAGGCGTCGAAGAAATACGACGGATTGCGCACGACGAACTGGTCGATCGGCGCGCTGCTGGCGACGAGCACCGCGGCCGAACGGGTGCTCCGCCTGCCCGCGCGCCCGGCGCGCTGCCACGTGGACGCGATCGTCCCCGGATAGCCGGCCATCACCGCAACGTCGAGTGCGCCGATGTCGATGCCGAGCTCCAGCGCGTTGGTGGAAACCACCGCCCTGACGGTGGCTTCGCGAAGCCCGCGCTCGATCTCGCGGCGCCGGTTCGGCAGATATCCGCCACGATAGCCGCGAATCATTTCGGCGGATCCCGGTGGGCCGTGAAACGTGTCTTTCAGATACGTCGTCAGGATCTCGACTGCCAGGCGGCTCTGCGCGAAGACGATGATCTGAAGGTTCTGCTTGAGAAACTCCATCGCGACGCGTCGTGTTTCGTGGAGGTACGACCGGCGGATGCCGAGCTCGACGTTCACGACCGGCGGGTTGACGAAAAGAAAGAACTTCTCTCCGCGCGGTGCGCCGCTCTCCGTGACCAGCTCGAAGGGACGTCCCGTCAGCCCCTCTGCAAGTTCCCGCGGATTTGCGATGGTGGCCGAAGAGCAGATGAAGATCGGATCCGATCCGTAGTGGCGGCAGATGCGCTGGAGGCGGCGAAGAATGTTGGCAAGGTGGCTGCCGAACACGCCGCGATACGCATGGAGCTCGTCGACGACGACGTAGCGCAGATTCTCGAAGAGCTTCGCCCACCGCGGGTGATGCGGCAGGATCCCGGAGTGCACCATGTCGGGATTGCTCAGCACGACATGGGCTTTGCCGCGGATCGCACGACGCGCATCCGACGGCGTGTCGCCGTCGTACGTGAACACCCCGATCTCGACTTCTGTATCTCGCGTCACCAGCTGCGACAGCGCGTGCAGCTCGGCGAGCTGGTCCTGCGCGAGCGCCTTCGTCGGAAACAGGTACAGCGCGCGCGTTGACGGGTCCTTCAGGATCGAGTTCAAAACGGGCGCGTTGTAACAGAGGGTTTTTCCCGACGCCGTTGGTGTGATGGTGACGACGTTGCGGCCGCCGAGTACGTGCGTGAAGGCTTCGCTCTGATGCGTGTAGAGCTGCTCGATCCCGCGGCCGGCCAGCGCCGCTTTCAGCCGCTCGTCTGCTCCGTCAGGGTACGGGCCGAAGGCGGCCGTCACCGGCGGCATCCGGTGGATGGCGGTGACGATCGGCTCCGCCTCGGCGCCCAGCGGGGCACGCGACGACGTCAGGCGGCCGAGGACCTCCTGGAGGGATCGGTCCTTGTCGCCGCTGATGACCGGGAGCGTCTGGGAAGCCATGGAAATCGTTGAGCCGGAAGGAATTGGGGCACATCTTAGCAGGAGGGCGAAGATAGAGCAAACCCATCCCCACATGAGGTCAGGAGATCAGGAGCAATTATTTGGAAATAAAAGAGTTCCTGTCGTACGCGGCTTTGGCGGCGATCCCGCTCAGGGCAACCACCCCGATCAGGTTCGGGAAGATCTGCAAAGCGTTCATCAAATCCCCCCACGCCCAGACCAGCGCCGGCTTTGACAGTGCGCCCAACGGGATCAGCAGACAGTAGATCCAGCGGTAGGGCATGACCACGCGCGGCCCGAGCCAGTACTCGAAAAACTTTTCCCCGTAGTACGACCACCCGATGAGCGTGCCGTAGCCGAACAGAAACACGCTGAACGCGAGCAGGTACCCGCCGAAGCCGGGCATCGCTGCATCGAACGCGATACCGACGGCGGCCGTGCTCGTCGCGCGTTGCGTGACCGGCACCGTCCAGTCGATGACGCCCGACAGCATCACGACGAGCGCTGTCAGGGTGCACGTGCCGAAGGAGACGATGAAGGTCTCCATCACGCCGTTCAGCCCCTGCTGCGACGGACGCGTCGTCTGCGCGGTGCCATAAGCGACGGCGGCAGTACCATACGCGGCCTCGTTCGCGTAGAGTCCGCGCGCAAGTCCGTAGCGGATCGCGGTGTAGATGCCGAACCCCATCGCCGACTGCGTCGTGAAGGCTTCCCGGAACACCATCGCAAGCACTTCCGGCAGGCGCGAGGCGAACGTGATGATGACAATCAGGCTGCCCACCAGGTAAATGCCTATTTTCGCCGGCGCCAGCTTCTCGAACGCGCGACCGATCGGCTTGATACCACCAATGATGACGAGCCACGTCAACACGGCGACGACCACGCCGGAGATCCACGTCGGCACTCCCACCTGCGACTCCATCGCGACCGCGATCGAGTTGGTCTGCGTGAACGGCGTCGTCGTCAGCGCCGCGATGCCGGCGACGACGGCGAACGCCATCGCGAGCGCCGGAGACTTCAGACCGTCGCGCAGGTAGTACATCGGTCCGGAGCGGACCTGGTCCGGACCGACGGTCTCGCGATAGGTCACGCCGAGGACGGCCTCCGCGAACTTGATCGCCGTGGCGAAGAACCCATAGGCCCAGATCCAGAACAGCACGCCGGGCCCGCCCGACACGATCCCCGACGTGACACCGGCGATGTTGCCGGTGCCGATCGTCGTTCCCAGCGCCGTCATGAACGCCTGGAACGGCGTGAGCACGCCGGCCGCGCCACTGACACGCCCGCCAAAGAACGCGCGCACCGCCTCGCCGAAGCGCCGCACCTGGACGAACCCAAGGCGGATCGTGAGGAACAGGCCCGTCCCGAAGAGGACGATAACGAGCACGGGCACGAACAGCCAGTCGGCCGCCGACTGGATCAGGTCTGCGAGCTGAGACATCGGGGGATTGTAGTGGTGAAACGCTGATCGCTCATCGCTGATCCTCCATCCCGGATCGCGCATCCCGCATCCCGCATCCCGGCTATACTGCGACGGCCGTTGTGCCAACAGATCTGGAGACCGGTCGCTCGCTGATCGCCGCCTGGCGGACGAACAATCGGGTGACGATGTATCTCATTGAGAACCTGCCCCCCGAGCTGTGGGCGAGCGCCGTTCCCGGCGTTCCACGCCGGACGGTGCGGATGATTGCGGCCCACATCCACAATGCCCGATGCATGTGGATCAAGATGATGGGCGCGACGCACGGTGTCGCGGTACTCAAGACCGTCGATCCGCGCCGCGTTCGCGCGCCGGAGCTGCTGCGCGCGCTGTCGCGGAGCAGCGACGGGATCATCAAGCTGCTCCAAATCGGCATCGCGCAAGGTGGCGTCGTGCCTCGGGCGGCGTGGCAGAACTTCCCGAACGACGTCGTGCACTTCCTCAACTACTTCGTGGCGCACGAAGCCCACCATCGTGGCCAGTTGTGTATGGTCGCGCGCCAACTCGGGCAGCGACTACCAGGGCCGGTTGCGGCAGGCCTGTGGCAATGGTCGAAGCGAGCGCGAGAATGACGCTGACGTGCCTGCTGTTCCTGGTGGCGCTCGGAGGATTGGGCACGCATGCGGGAACTGGCGAGCCGGCAGGCACTCGGGGACGTGGTCGATCCGCGCCTTCGGCGATCGCTGATCGCCAATCAGATATTCGACCGACTCTGACAGCCGTCAACCGTGATCGAGGCGCCGCTGACCCAGCTGGCGCGGTCCGAGGCGAGGAAGGTGACGACGTTCGCCACTTCGTCGGCGCGGCCGAAACGGCCGAACGGAAGGTCGCGCTTGACGAACTCCTCCATCCCTTTCGGATCTGCCTGCTGACGTTTGTGCCAGGAGCCGCCGGGGAACATGATCGACCCGGGAGCGACGCTGTTGACGCGGATGTTGGACGGCGCCAGCTGCTGCGCCATCGCCTTCGCCAGGCTGATCTCGGCGGCCTTGACCGCGTTATAGGTCATCCGTCCGCCTGACTCGCGCCCCCAGATCGACGCGATCATGATGATCGATCCGGCTCCGCGTGCCTTCATGTGCGGAACGGCAAGGCGGGACGCACGGATCGCGGGGAACAGCGTCTCGTCGAAGGCTGCCTGCCATTCGGCGTCGGACGTCTCGGCGATATCCCCGCCCGTCGCGCGACCGACGTTGTTCACCAGGATGTCGAGACCGCCAAATGTTTCGAGGGTGCGGTTGACCACGAGCTCGATCCCGCTCGCGGTCGACACGTCTGCCTCCACCGGGAGGACGACATCGCGCCGTTTCGCAGATACTTGGACCTCAGCGGCGGCTTCCTGCAGCCCGTCCGGAACTCTCGCACAGATGCACACGCGGCAGCCTTCCGCCGCCAGGGCACGCGCGGTCGCAAGCCCGAGCCCGCGGCTCGAGCCGGTGATGATCGCGACCTTGTCGGTCAGGCCGAGATCCATCAGTCCGGTCTGCCGCCCGTCAGGTCGTTCAGACGCCAGTCGAACGCGTGAAAGACAACCCGGAAGGCGTTCTTCTGCACGAACTCCTTCTCGAGCGGCAACAGCCGCGGCGTCATGAACGCGATGATCGCGCGCTCGATCGGCGAGCGCTTCGCGAGTGGTCCCGAATCCCCCTTGTCATAGGCGGCAATGAATTCCGCCTCGTGCCAGCTGATGATCGGCGTCACCGACAGGACGTCCGCCGCGCGGTCCGTGTTCATCATCCACCGGCGCGTCATGAAATCGGTCTGGACGGCATCGAGCTGGGCGGCGAGCCGGTCGCCGGTGAACGCCTCGCTCCGCAGCCGTCCGCTGCCGAGCGCACCGCGGCCAAGCGCGAGATACAGGCGTGGCTCCTTGAAGGCCGGCAGGATCGTCTTCTCGATTTCATCGAGCGTGACGCTCCGTCCGGCGGCCCGGTGCTTCGTCCGCTCGAACGCGCCGGCAATCTGTCGGATGCTGGTGGCCGGATACGCCTCGCTCCGCCCGCGAATCGGATAGTTGTCGATCACAGTCCGGAGCACGAACACGTTATACGCGTTCACCCAGAAGGCCATCTGCTGCTCGCGCGACCACGCCGCGTAGGTCGCGGGGGGCACGTCGAGCGACGACACGTAGCGGTCGAGACGGGCGCGCTCGGACTTCAGGGCGCGGTAGTAAACCAGTCCATCGCGGACGTAGACGTCGAGTATCGCGTCGAGCGGCCGGTGCATGAGCTCGACGTCTGGAGAGCTCTGCGCCATGAGCGCCAGGAGGACGAAGGCGAGGATCTTCATCGGGATCGGACCATCAAAGCATCATAACGTGGACCTTCACACCGCAGAACCGGGCGTTGGTCCCACCTGGACAGACGGCGCGTCCTTTCGGAGGATAATCACCGGACAAATCCGGAGGTCTTTCGCATGAGAATTCTGACAGCGTGCGCCGCCGCGTCAGCGGCCGCAGCATCGCTCCTGGCGGTCCCCGCATCGGCGCAATCGGTCGACGACATCGTCGCCAAACACCTCGCGGCGCGCGGCGGCTACGAGAAGATCAAGGCGATCCAGACGCTGAAGATCACCCGCACGGTCGCGACACCGTTCACGTCGGTCAAGGTCGTCGTGTTCAAGAAGCGTCCAGCCCTGGTGCGGTTCGAACAGACGGCCCTCGGCCAGGCGGCCGCCGTTCCGCGCGGCATCAACGCGGACGCGGTCTGGGACTCGGGTCCCGGAGGAAAGGTCACCACGCGGGCGCCACAGTTTGCAACCGAGGCGCGCGAGATCGATGGGGATTTCGACGGCCTGCTGGTCGACTGGAAAGAGAAGGGGCACACGGTCACCCGCGAAGGCAAGGAGGCGCTGACCGGCTGGGAGGGCCACAAGCTCAAAGTCACCACCAAAGGGGGCGTCGTCCGTCACATCTACATCGATACGGCGACCTATCTGACAGGCGGCACGCCGGCACGGTCACGCTGCCCCCTCCGGCCAATGCTCCAGCGGGAGCGCCCGCGCGCCAGTACACCTTCGTGTCTGATTTCAGCGACTGGAAAGAAGTCAATGGGGTGA
>Ga0136617_10002232_pt1 | contig 17294 bp, 14 predicted proteins | sample AntDrymUQ3222106_2_FD_129672 | JGI IMG/M metagenome (GOLD analysis project Ga0136617, IMG submission 129672) | Polar desert sand microbial communities from Dry Valleys, Antarctica - metaG UQ322 (21.06) | ecosystem: Environmental > Terrestrial > Soil > Desert | place: Antarctica: Dry Valley...
ACTCCACCGGATGCAGATATGGCAATGTCGCTCGCCACGCGGCTGGTTCCACGCGCCGCCGCGACCCGGCAGCGACCCGGTCGTGGTGGCACCCCCTCCGCACGGGTTCTGTCTCAGTTTTCCGTTTGAGGCTTTCGGGATACGAACCAGGCCGCCCACAGTACGACTACGGCACCCCCGACCTTGAAGATCAGGTCCACGACGTCCCGGGGCTATGCTCCTGCCGATCCGGTGGACCACGGCGAGCGCCTGGCGGGCAGGATTCCCGATGTCGCGCGGCAGGTCGCCGTCGCGGTCCTCCTCAGGCGCTGGCAGGTTCGGTCTCCGTGTCGGTCCGTTGGGTTGATTCGATCCAGAAAATGCGGCCGTCGAGGGCCGCGTACGCATCCAGCACGCGAACCGTGGCCCAGACCTGATTGCCGAACGCGTCGGCGAGGGGCGAGGGCATCGCCGCCACTGTAGAACCAACGTCCAGACCTGGTCGTGATCGGGCGTTGCGCGGCCCGGGCGCCGCGCCGCAGCTGTCAACTGTGGAGGGGCGCAACGGTAGTGTTGTGACGCTCCTGCACCCGCTCTGAGGTACCTGATGACCAGGTTCGTCGTGGACGCCAGTGCCGTGCTTCACCTAGCGAGCGCGGAGGTCGAGCTCGCCGGCGCGCACAACCTCCTCGCACCGACGCTCCTTCGTTCCCAGACGCTGTCGGCTCTGCACGAGGCGGTCCAGCGGGGCGAGATCACCCCGACGTCGCGCGCGAGCGCCTCGCCCGCATCGGGCGAATGCCGATCAGGCTGCTCGGCGACGCGGTGCCCGACGTCGGGCCTGGGACCTCGCGGATCAGTTGGGCTGGCCCTCGACCTACAACGCCGAGTACGTTGCGCTCACCCAGCTCCAGGCCGATGCGTTCGTCACAATGGACGCGGAACTGGCGCGCAGTGTCCACGGAATCGTCGCCATAGCGTCGATCGACGCGCTGCGCCAGGAACATCCCTAACCGGAAGCGTCGCTTACTCGCCGGCGTCGCGCTTCTGCGTCTCGGCCAGCTTTTTCCGCTCTTCCATGCTGGCCTTCAGCCCGTCGCCCATCGACGCCATCGGCGGGTCGGCGCGGTCCTTCCGCCGAGGTCTCTCGCGTCGCGCCTCGTCGCGTGTCGCCATCCGCGCCGCGATGGTCGCTTCGTAGCCCTGATCGCCGGGGACGTAGTAGCGACGACCGACGAGCTCGTCCGGCAGGTACTGCTGTGGCGCGTCGTCGCCCTCGAAGTCGTGCGGGTTGACGTACCCGACGCCGATCCCGTGATGCTTCATCCGCCGATCGCCGGCGGTGCGGACGTGATTCGGAACGGGGAGCGACCCATGGGCGAGGACGTCGGCCATCGCGGCGCCGTACGCTCGCCCCAACGAGTCCGACTTCGGCGCCGACGCAATGTAGACGGTGGCCTGCGCGAGGGCGTACTGCGCCTCCGGGAGGCCGATCCAGTCGAGTGCATGGCCGGCCGCGACCGCGACCTGGAGCGCCCGAGGGTCGGCGTTGCCGACGTCCTCCGATCCACTGATGATCAGCCGGCGGGCGATGAACTTCGGGTCCTCGCCGGCCGCGATCATGGCGGCCAGCCAGTAGAGCGCCGCGTCCGGGTCGTTGCCGCGTAGGCTCTTGATGAACGCCGACGCCGTGTCGTAGTGCCCGTCGCCAGCGCGGTCGTAGGCGAGCACGCGCTGCTGGGCTGCGGCCTCGATGTCGGTCAGCCGGGGCGCCACCCGACCGTCGACGTCGCGCGCCTCCTCCGACTCGGCGATCGCGACCGCCCCCTCGAGCACGTTGAGCGCCGATCGCGCGTCGCCACCGGCAAGGTCGACGAGGTGGGCGAAGGCGTCGTCGGCAACCGAGACGCCGCCATCGGGCCCGAACGAGCCCGCCAGCCCCTGCTCGGCATCGTCGATGGCTCGCCGGACGACCGTCCCGACATCCGTGTCGGCCAGCGGCTCGAGCCGCCAGACGCGCATGCGCGAGAGCAGCGCGGCGTTGACCTCGAAGTACGGGTTCTCGGTCGTCGCGCCGATCAGGGTCACCGTGCCGTCCTCGACGTGCGGGAGCAGCGCGTCCTGCTGGGCCTTGTTGAAGCGATGGATCTCGTCCAGGAACAGGACCGTGCGCGTCCCGTGCAGCGCGAGGCGGTCCTGCGAGCGGGCGATCGTTGCGCGAACCTCGGCCACGCCGGACATCACCGCGCTCATCGTCTCGAACTCCGCGCCGACGGCCTCGGCCAGGAGCCGGGCGAGGGACGTCTTGCCGGTGCCGGGCGGGCCCCACAGCAGTGTCGACGAGAGGTGGCCGCGGGCGGCGCTCCGGCGCAGCGGCCCGCGCTCGCCAACGAGGTGCTGCTGGCCCACGAACTCCTCGAGCGAGCGTGGGCGCATGCGGGCCGCGAGCGGCTGACGCTCGGGCGGCGGCTTGAAGAGGGCCTCGGGTCGAGCGCCCGTCGGTCGGGCGGGGGAGCGCGGCATCCGTCGATGGTACGCGGCCGGACTGCGCCGGCCGTGGTCAGAGGCGAATGACGCCCATCACGTTGATCAGGATGTGGAACAGGAGGAGGGTCGCCAGCATGAGGGCCCCGACTCGCGCGATCCGGATGATGTCCCGGCGCACGTACGCGTACTCGTTGGCGGCGCTGACGGCAAGCGGGGCGGCTTCGCGGACGTGAGGGCCGGCGAGATCGGCAGTCCGGGCGCGATCGCGGGTTCGACGCTGGGTCTGGGACGCCGCGCGCTCCTCGGCCAGGATCTGCGCCTCGAGCTCGGCGGCCCTGATCTCCTCGTCGACGGTCAGCGCGCCGGGCAGACGGCCGGTGGTGGATTTCGTGGGGGTCGTGGGATCGGCCGGCCGGGCAGGAGAGGAGGAGCGCTGCGATCCGGATCGCTGGATCGGCTGGCGTTGGCCGGGCCGAATGGTTCCCCGGCTGCGCTTGGGCATCGGTGGTGTGGTCTCCTGCAACGCCGGTGCGTCCGGCACGTCGATTCTGGGCGAGAGGATAGCACCGGTCCGATGCCCGGCCGGGTACGTGAGCGGCAAGCGCCCGCTGCTAGACTCGGGCTCGTCCCGCCCGTTCGGAGGAGCTCCGATGGATCGCCGCCTGCGCATCGACGGACGGTTCGAGGTCGTGACAGGGTAGGTGTCACTGCGGCCCGCGATGCTCCGCGCATGGTCCTCGACCCACATCTTGACCTCGATGACGTGACTCGCGTGCGTACCCGGCGTGAGCCGGATCCGCTCGATCAGCTGCCGGTATGGGACGGCTTGCTGGACGCGCCGGAGGTGGACGAGCGGGGCGATGCGCCGCTTGGCCTCGATGCGCTGCTGCGTGGCCTCAACCCGGAGCAGCTCCGAGCGGTGACGCACGGTTCGGGTCCCGTGCTGGTCGTCGCCGGCGCAGGCACCGGCAAGACCCAGGTCATCACCCGGCGCATCGCCTGGTTGATCGCCACCCGTCGGGCCCGGCCATCGGAAGTGCTCGCGCTGACGTTCACGGACAAGGCTGCGGAGGAGATGCAGGTCCGGGTCGATCAGCTCGTGCCGTATGGCTATACGGACACTGCAATCGGCACCTTCCATGCCTTCGGCGATCGGGTGATCCGTGAGTACGCGCTGGAGCTGGGCCTGCCGACGGACGTTCGCGTCCTGTCCCGGCCGGAGGTCGTGATCTTCCTGCGCGAGCAACTCTTCCGGCTGGACCTCGACGAGTACCGGCCGCTTGGCGATCCCACCCGCTTCCTGTCCGCGCTCGCCACCCTGTTCAGCCGCTGCAAGGATGAGGACATCGCCCCGGCCGCGTACCTGGAACACGCGGATCGGCTCACGGCGGAGGCGGCGGCGCTGGCCGCTGCGGCCGGGCTCACCGACCTCCCGGACGACCACGCTGGGGCAGCCGCCGCGCCCGGGGAGGTCGCGCGTCGCCAGCGCGAGCTCGCCGGAGCCTATGCCCGCTACCAGGAGCTCCTCGCCGAGCACGGCTTCATCGACTTCGGTGACCAGGTCGCCCTGGCCCTCCGCCTCGTGCGCGATTCCCCGGCCGCCCGGGCGGAGCTCCAGCGGCGCTTTCGGTACATCCTCGTCGATGAGTTCCAGGACACGAACCGCGCCCAATCAGAGCTCGTGGCGCTGCTCGCCGAGCCGCACCGGAGCGTGACGGTCGTGGGCGACGACGATCAGTCGATCTACCGGTTCCGAGGCGCGGCGATCAGCAACATCCTCGACTTCCAGGACCGCTACCGGCGCGCCCGGGTCGTCGTCCTGCGCCGCAACTACCGCTCGCTGGGGCCCATCCTCGACGCCTCGTACCGGCTCGTGCGGTTCAACGATCCAGATCGGCTGGAGGTTCGGAGCGGCATCTCCAAGCGGCTCCGCGCCGAGCGTTCGGTCGATGATCCGGCACCCGTCAGGCTGGAGGCCTTTGCGACAGGCTCGGAGGAGGCGGACTGGGTCGCCGGGGACATCGCCCGACGAGTGCGGGAAGGGGCCGCCCACCGCGACCACGCGGTCCTCGTTCGGACGAACGGTGCCGCGGATCCCATCCTGCGCAGCCTGAACATGGCCGGTGTTCCGTGGCGCTTCTCGGGCACGTCCGGCCTGTACGCCCGACCGGAGATCCGCCTGCTCCTGGCGTTCCTGCGCACGATCGCCGATCCGGCGTCGAGCGTTGACCTCTACGCGCTGGCGGCCTCCCAGGCCTACGGCGTCGCCGGCGACGACCTCACCGCGATCGTCAACTTGGCCCGCCGCCGCAATCGTCCGGTTCGCGAGGTGCTCGAGGAGCTCGAACGACAGCCGGGCATCCTGCGCGTCGGTTCCGGGACCAGGGTCACGGTCGCGCGGCTGGTGGCTGACCTGCGCTGGTATCTGGACCTGGCCGCTGAGCGCCCCGCCGGCGAGGTGTTGTACGCGTTCCTCCGGCGCAGCGGTCTGCTGGCTCGGCTGGCCGCGACCGACACCAGCGCCGCCGAGGAGGAGCTCCAGAACATCGCCCGCTTCTTCGAGATCGTGCGCGCCCAGTCCGCCCTGCTGACGGACGACCGCGCCATCTTCGTCGCGCGGCACCTCCAGACCCTCATCGAGGCCGGTGACGACCCGCCCACCGCGGACGTCGATCCGGATGCCGACGCGGTCGCGGTCCTGACGGTGCACAAGGCGAAGGGTCTCGAGTTCCCGATCGTCTACCTGCCCGGGCTCGTCGCGGACCGCTTTCCGATGCGGTCGCGGGCCGATTCGCTCGCGCTGCCGGTGGCGCTCATCCGGGGCACGCTCCCGGAGGGCGACTTCCAGCTCCAGGAGGAGCGCCGGCTGTTCTATGTGGCGATGACCCGTGCCCGCGACGAGCTGATCCTGTCGCACGCCGCGGACTACGGCGGGGCCCGTGCCCGGCGCGTGTCGCCGTTCGTTCTGGAGGCGCTCGATCTGCCCGTCGCCGCCGGCGTGCCGGGGAGCGGGGCGCGCGTCTCCACGCCGCTCGAGCGGCTGGCGACGTTCGAGCCGGCGACGCCCGCCAGCCCGCCGGAGCGCGAGCCGATCGACGAGCCGCTGATGCTCAGCTTCTATGCCATCGACGCCTACCTGACCTGTCCGCTCAAGTACAAGTACGCGCACGTCCTGCGCGTCCCGCTGGCGCCGCATCACGCGATCGTCTACGGAGCGGCGCTCCACCAGGCGGTCCAGGTCTTCCACCGCCGGCACGCCCGCGGCGACGTCATGTCCGAGGAGCAGCTGTTCGAGGTGTTCGAGACCGCGTGGACCAACGAGGGGTTCATCTCGCGCGACCACGAAGAGGCCCGTCTGGAGACCGGCCGGAGCACCCTGCGCCGGTTCCGCGAGGAGCAGCTCGCTCCGGGAGCCGTCATTCCCACGTACGTCGAGCGGGAGTTCAGCTTCTCGCTGGGCGGCGATCGGATCCGTGGCCGGTGGGACCGGGTCGACGTCGAGCCGGCGGACACGACCGCGACGGCGGAGCGGCCGGCTGGAGAGCCGCATGCTGATGTCGTGACACCCACGCTGCCGCTCCTCGGCCGTGAGCAGGTCACCATCACGGACTACAAGTCGAGCGACGTGCGTGACCCTGTCCGCGCCCGTCAGCGAGCGCGCGAGTCGCTCCAGCTCCAGATCTACGCCATGGGCTACGAGGCGCTGACCGGGCGCCTGCCGGACGCGGTCCAGCTCCACTTCCTGGACTCCGGGCTCGTGGGCCGCGCCGAGGTCGAGCCGAAGCGCCTCGAGAAGGCCCGGGCGCAGATCGCGAAGGCTGCGGCCGGCATACGCGCGCGCGACTACACGCCAAAGCCGGACAACATGTCGTGTTCGTGGTGCGCCTTCCGCGAGATCTGCCCTTCGAGTGCCGTTGGGCGCGGCTGAGGGACGCGTCGGCCGGCGAGGCGGCAGGCCTCGGCCGCTTCTGGCGAGCCCGTAGACTCGCGCTGATGGAGGCGCGCGACCGGCTGACGAACCTGGGCGTGTTCGCGGCCGCGGCCTTCGTCTGGCTGCTCGTGGGGCTCGTGGTGACGACCCGCGACCCGCGCGTCGATCCGGGCGCCGGTTTCCTTGGCGCTGCGCTGATCGGGCTGGCGATCGGGCTGACGGTCGTTCCGCTGTTCTGGCTGTCAGCATTCGCCCGGCACCGCCGGATCGCCTATCGCGGTGACTGGATCCGGGCCGTGCGGCGCGGTGCGTGGGTGGCAGTCGTTGTCGTGCTGCTGGTAGTTCTTCGACTCCAGGACCTGTTCCAGGTGCCGATCGCGCTGTTCATCGTCACGATGGTCCTCGTCGCCGAGGCCACCTTGTCCATCGAGCGCTGACGCCGGCGCCTGACCCAGACCGAGGAGCGCCGCTTGTCCGTCTCACTCGCCACGACCCGTCCCGCGGAACCGGCCGCGGACGCCAAGCAACGCCTGGCCGAGGCCGTCGACGCGGCCCGCGACGAGATCCTCGAGCTGAGCCACCGGATCCACGCGTCACCGGAGCCGGCCTTCGAGGAGCGTCAGGCGGCGGGCTGGGTGGCCGAGGCGATCCGGCGCCACGGGTTCGCCGTCGAGCACCCCGCGGGGAGCCTCGAAACAGCGGTTCGTGGCCGGCTGACGGGAGGCCGGAGCGCCACGGGACCCAGGATCGCGATCCTGGCCGAGTACGACGCGCTGCCCGGGCTCGGGCACGGCTGCGGGCACAACACGATGGCCGCTTCCGGGGTTGGCGCGGCGATCGCGCTGGCCGCGTTGCGCGACGAGATGGACGGCGAGATCGTGTTCCTCGGCACCCCGGCCGAGGAGCGGGGGAGCGGCAAGCAGATCATGATCGACGACGGCCTCTTCGAGGGGCTCGACGCCGCGCTCCTCTATCACCCCTGCGACCGCAACCACGTCAGCAGTCATCCGCTCGCGTCCGAGGACGTGTACGTGACGTTCACGGGCCTCCAGTCGCATGCCGCGGCGGACCCGTGGAAGGGTCGCAACGCGCTGGACGCGCTGATCATGCTGTTCTCGTCCGTTGGGCTGTGGCGCCAGCAGCTCCGGCCGGAGAATCGGGTCCACGGGATCGTCCAGGAGGGCGGCACGGCCGCCAACATCATCCCGGACCGGGCGAAGGGGTGGTTCATGCTGCGCAGCCCGGATCAGGCCGAGTACGAGCGCATGAAGGCCCGCTTCCGCGAGATGTGCGCCGGCGCGGCGCTCGCGACCGGGACGAGCGTCGAGGTGGTCTTCGAGGGTGGCGCGACCACCATGAAGAACAACGGCGTGCTCGCCGAGCGCTGGATCAGCAACGCGGCCGCCTACGGCATCGCTGACGAGGGCCCGGACCCGGCCAGCGGCAGCACGGACATGGGCAACGTCAGCTGGGTCGTCCCGGCGATCCACCCGGATCTCGCGATCGTGGCGGAAGGCACGGCCGGACACTCGATCGAGTTCCGTGACGCCGCCGCCACGCCGCGGGCGGACGAGACGACCCTGCTGGCCGCAACGCTCGTCGCGCAGACCGCGTGGGACCTGCTCGCCGATCCTGGCCTCGTCGAAGCGGCGTGGCGCGAGTTTCGCGCCGAGGGCTGAACCGGCCGGTGTAGGATCAGGCGAGGCGCGCCCCGCTGGACGGCTGGACCCGAACCGGCGGCGCTCCCTCGAGACGGACGATCCGCCGCGGCCGGTCCATCGGGACCGTCGCCCGCGCCACGTCTTCGGGAGGACCCCCTGTGGCCGAGCGCCTGCACGACTTCGCCGCCCGCAACGGCTGGGACCGCGAGTACGAGCACTACAGCGATTACGACCTGCCGGTCTACGTTGGGCCCAGCACGTTCCAGAAGCTGCCCTGGATCACCGACCCGGCCGAGCTCCGGGCCCGCAAGGTCGACGCCGCGATCATCGGTGCGCCGTTCGACGACGCGGTGAGCCACCGCCCGGGCGCCCGCTTCGGGCCCCGCGCGATCCGCCAGGCAAATTACGGGACCGGCTCACTCAACTCGCTCCAGCTCGATGTCCAGCCGTTCGAGGTCCTGAACGTCGTCGACGCCGGTGACGCGAACATCGTGCCGGCCTGGATCGACCGGGCCCACGCGCTCATCTACCGGAAGGTTCGCGAGGTCGCGGAGACCGGCGCGATCCCCTTCGTGCTGGGCGGCGACCATTCGATCACGTGGCCGTCGGCGACCGCGATTGCCGAGCTGCGCGCCCCGCGGAGCATCGGAATCGTCCACTTCGACGCCCACGCCGACACGGCCAACGACGACTGGGGCGTGCTCGCCGGCCACGGCACGCCGATGCGCCGGCTCATCGAGTCGGGCGCCGTCGCCGGCCGCAACTTCGTGCAGGTGGGTCTGCGCGGCTACTGGCCACCGGCGGAGACATTCGAGTGGATGAAGGCCAACGGCCTGCGCTGGCATCTCATGCGCGAGATCGAGGAGCGCGGCGCGGAGGCTGTCGTGGCCGACGCGATCGAGCAGGCCCTCGACGGGCCGGACGCGATCTATCTCAGCCTCGACATCGACGTCATCGACCCCGGGATGGCGCCCGGCACGGGCACCCCCGAGCCGGGCGGGATGCTCACCCGCGAGGTGCTCCGCGCGATCCGGCAGGTGGTGGGACGGGTCGATCTGGCGGGGATGGACGTCGTCGAGGTCAGCCCGCCGTACGACCACGCCGAGACCACAGCCATGGCCGCGAACCGTGCGGTCCTCGAAGCGCTCAGCGCGCTGGCCGTCAAGAAGCGCGACGGCGCGACCGTGCGCTGGGAGGGCTGAGCGCCCTCGGGCCCCGGCTCAGCGCAGGACACCGCCCAGCGCGGAGCGAGCCGCGTGCATCCCGCACAGCCCATGCACCCCGCCGCCCGGCGGCGTCGAAGACGAGCAGATGAAGATCGAGGCGTCCGGCGTCGAGTACGGATCCCAGCGGACCGCCGGTCGGGTGAAGAACTGGGCCCAGTGCTGGAGCCCGCCGTTGATGTCGCCGCCGACGTTGTTCGGGTTGTAGGCCTCGTAGTCGGTCGGTCGGGTGACATGAAGGGCGACGATGCGGTCCCGGAAGCCGGGCGCGAAGCGCTCGACCTGGCGCTCGATCGCCTTGGTCGCGTCGCCCGTCCAGCCGTTGGGAACGTGGCAGTACGCCCAGATCGGGTGGCGGCCGGCCGGTGCGCGCGACGGGTCGAACTGGGCCGGCTGGGCGAGCAGCACGAACGGACTCGTCGGCGCGCGGCCCTGCCACACGGCGCGCTCGGACGCCTCGACCTCCTCGAGCCGGCCGGCGAGGTGCACCGTCCCGGCACGGCCAACGTCCCGGTTCGTCCACGGGATGGGCCCATCGAGCAGGAAGTCGACCTTGTACGCCGCCGGCCCGTATCGGTAGCGACGCAGCTGGGCGGCGTACGCTCCGCCGAGCCGATCGCCCGCGACCGCCAGGACCTGGCGCGGTGTCAGGTCGAGGAGCGCCGCCCGGTGGCCCGGCAGGTCGTCCAGCGTTGTCGCTCGCCGACCGGTTTCGATCTCCCCGCCGAGCTCGCGCAGGTACGACGCCAGCGCATCGACGATTCGTTGCGACCCGCCCCGCGGCATCGGCCATCCGACGGCATGCGCGCTCACCAGCAACCCGAGCCCGAACGAGGCGCTCAGCGGCGCCGATAGCTCCAGGAACGAGTGCGCCGCGCACCCCGCGATGAGCGCCCGGGCCTCGGGCGAGCGGAAACGCCGCGCGACGACGGACCCTGGCAGCAGCGAAGGCAGCCCGAACCGGGTCGAGGCGATGGGATGCCGCAGGATCCGGTCCGGGCGCAGCGGCCCCAGGAGGTTGTGGGCCACGATGTCCCACTCGCGGGCCAGCGGCTCCATCCATCGGCGGTACAGCCGCGCGTCCCCCGCGTCCCCGAAGCCGTCGGCCGTCGCGTCGACATCGCGCCACACGAGCGCCGCCCGCCCGCCGTCCAGTGGGTGCGCGATCTGGATCGGCGGCTCGATCCACTCCAGGCCGTGCCGGTCGAGCGGCAGCGCGCTGAAGAAGGGCGACGAGCGGGCCAGCGGATGGATCGCGCTGCACACGTCGTGCAGTACGCCGGGCTCGGTCAGCTCGGCCGACCGGCAGCCGCCGCCGACCGTGTCACGCGCCTCGATGACCCTGACCGTGCGCCCGGCCCGGGCAAGCGCGATCGCCGCCGCCAGACCGTTGGGACCGGCACCGACGACGACGGCGTCGAGATCGGTGGGGCGGACCATGGTTCGAACTCTACCGGTGGAGCCGTTCCCGGGTGGGTACGATCCCGGAGTGAGCCCCGAGGAGGACGAACGCGCCGCCCTTGCCCGGCTGTATGACCTGGACCTGGCGGAGGATCCGGGCGACGCCGACCTGTACCTGGCCCTGGCGGCCCGGGCGGGTGGACCCGTACTCGAGCTGGCCGCCGGGAGCGGCCGTCTCGCCGTCCCGCTGGCGGCCGCCGGCCATGAGGTGACCGCCGTCGACATCGATCCGGCGATGCTCGCCCGCGGGCTGACGGCGGCGGCGCGGGCCGGCCGCGCGGTCGCCGGCCGCATCCGCTGGATCGAGGCAGACCTCGTGGGCCTCCGGCTGCCCGACGCCGGCCGCTTCGCGCTCGCCCTGATCGGCCTGAACTCGCTGCTCGCCCTGGGCTCGCGGCAGGCCCAGCGCGAGGCGCTCCGGACCCTTGCCGCCCACGTCGCACCGGGCGGCATCGTCGTGGTCGACGTGTGGCAGCCGGACCTCGACGACCTGGCCCGATTCGACGGCCGGCTGCTCCTGGAGTGGGTCCGCGACGACCCGGACACGGGCGAGCAGGTGACCAAGACCGGATCGGCCCAGCACGACGCGCCCGCCCAGATGCTCACCGTCACCTCGATCTTCGAGACCTCGGTCCCGGGTGGGCCGGTGCGGCGCTGGCTGCGCTCGGACCCGATGCGGCTCGTCTCCGCCGACGAGCTGCGCGGGATGGCCGAGGACGCCGGGCTTGAGATCGAGGTGATGGCCGGCAGCCATGGCCTCGAGCCGCTCGGTCCGGGCAGCGACCGGGCCGTGCTCGTCGCCGTCCGAGGCTGAACGAGGGGACCATCGCCGGGCTGGGGCGGCGGGTCCTGCTTGGTACACTCGCCGCGATGTCACCATCGGACCAGACGCGCCTGCTGCTCGTCGAGGACGTGCCGCAGGTGGCCCAATACGTGCGCGGGCTGCTCAACAGCCAGGCCTCCATGAAGCTGGTCGACGTCATCAGCGACGGGGCCAAGGTCCTGGGTCAGGCGGGCCAGCTCCGGCCCGATGTGATCCTCGTCGACGCGCTGCTCCAGGGCCGGATCAAGGGCCCGCAGCTGGTCGAGCAGCTCCGCCAGTCCGGTCTCGGGATGCCCGTGATCATGCTGACCGTGCCGCAGCAACCGGTCACCGTCAACGCCGAGCAAGGCGTCCATGGCGTGCTGACGATGCCGTTCTCGGGCTACGACCTCGTCACCCAGGTCAACCAGGTGCGCAAGGACTATCTCGAGGCCAATTCGGTGGGCGCCTCGCGGGTCATCTCGGTGTTCGCGCCCAAGGGCGGCGTCGGCAAGACGACGATCGCGTTCAACCTTGCCTGCGCGATCGGCCAGCTCGACCAGCGCACCGTGCTCATCGACGGCAGCCTCCAGTTCGGCGACCTGCGCTCGCTCCTCAAGGTGCCCGCGGACGCCCCGTCGATCCTCGACCTGCCCACCGACAGGATCGCCGAATCGGATCTCCAGGACGTGCTCTGGCGGGACCCGTCGGGGATCGACATCCTGCTGGCGCCGCCACGCATGGAGATGGCTGAGATGGTCACCACGCGCGACGTCGACAAGGTGCTGTCGCTGCTGCGGCGCGTGTACCAGGCGATCGTGATCGACATGAGCCCGGCGGTCTCCGATCTGAACCTGGCCTTCCTCGACGCGAGCGACACCATCGTCGAGATCGTGACGTACGACTCGACGACGATCCACAACACGATCGCACTGGCCGACACCTTCCGGGTCATCGGCTACCCGGCCACGAAGGTGCAGTACCTCGTGAACCGGGCCGATTCGTCGGGCGGGATCCGGGCCGACGACCTAGCCCGGGCCCTCGGCCGGCGGCCGGAGCACAGCATCCCGTCCGACGGCCTGCTCGTCGTCCAGAGCAACAACGAGGGCTTGCCGTTCGTGCTGGCCAACCCGGGCGCGCAGATCAGCCAGGACGTGGTCAAGATCGCGACCGTGCTGATGGCCACCCGGCAGCCGGTTGCGGCCCGGCGGTAACGGCCACGATCCCGTGAGCGACGCTCGGCCGATCGGCGTCTTCGACTCGGGCGTGGGCGGTCTGACCGTGCTGCGCGAGATCGTGCGCCGCCTGCCCAGCGAATCCACGATCTACCTCGGCGACAACGCTCGGGCCCCGTACGGCGTTCGGCCGGACGAGGAGGTCCGATCCTTCGCGATGCAGACGCTGGACGCGCTCGTCGAGCGTGATGTCAAGGCGGTCGTCGTCGCGTGCAACACGTCCACGGCCGTGGCCCTGCCGGACCTCCGGCGACGCTACGACCTGCCGATCCTGGGCGTGATCAGGCCGGGTGCCGCCGCCGCGTCGCTGGCCAGCCGCAACCGTCGGGTGGGCGTCATCGCGACGCCCGCCACTGTGCGCTCGCGGGCCTACTTCTTTGCGATCAAGGAGGAGAACCCGGCGATCGAGGTCTACGAGCACGCCACGCCGGCGCTCGTGCCGATGGTCGAGGCTGGGCACCTGAGCGGCCCGGAGGTGGAGCGCACGGTCGCCGCCGCGCTGGCGCCGCTGCTGGGAGCTCGCGATGCGGACGGCGAGTTCGTCTTCCCACTGCCGCCGTCGGCCCGGATCGATACGCTGCTCCTGGGCTGCACTCACTACCCGCTCCTCCGCCCGGTGCTGGCGGCGATCGCCGGCGAGCGGGTGGCCATCGTCGACTCCGCGACTGCCACCGCCTCCGCGCTGACCGAGCTCCTCAGCGTCAACGGGCTCGAGGCGCCCGGCACGAGCCGGGGCACGGCCGCCGATGCCGGGCGCGACGGGCACGAGCCGCCGGAGGGCTCGCTGGCCACGGCGACCCACATCCAGCTCACGACCGGCGATATCGAGGCGTTCCGGGCCGTCGCCACGCCGCTCTTCGGCGACGCCTTCACGGACATCGAGAACATCGAGCTCCGGTCGGCGGTCGCATGAGCGGTCCGCGCGGCCACAGCGCCGCACGCCGACCCACCGGCTGGCGAGGCGATCGCGCCTGGCAGGCCGGCTTCCTCGTCGGTTCGGCGTTGGGTGCCGCCGCCACGCTGCTCGCCCGTCGCGCCGAGAGGTCTGCCCGGCGGGGGCTCGTCGACTGGCCGGCCGCGGAGCGGATCGCCGCCGGCCGGCTACGCCGCGCGCCCGGCTCGCTCGGCGCCGAGGAGCTGCGGGCCACCGAGCCCGCCTACGCGGCCGCCATGGCCCGCATCGTCCCGCGCCTGTCCGAGGCGCTCGGCGCGGAGCTGCCGGGCGTCGTCGAACGGGCCGCCGTCGTGGACCGGGCCGGGTGGGTCCACGCGAACATCACGACCTTCGCCTCACTGATCGGCAGGATCGAGGGCGAGCTGCTCGACCAGGTGGTGCCGGTGGGAGGCGGGCTGGGCAAGTCCACGATGGCCCTCGCCAACCGCTACGTCACGACCCGTCAGCTGGGCTTCCTGCTGGGGTTCATGGGCCAGAAGGTCCTCGGCCAGTACGACCTGGCGCTGCTGTCGGCGGAGGCGAAGCCCGGCCGGCTGCTGTTCGTCGAGGAGAACATCCGCTCGACGGCCCGCGCGCTCAACGTGCCGATCGGGCCGTTCCGCACCTGGATCGCGCTCCACGAGACGACCCACGCCTTCGAGTTCGAGGCCCATCCGTGGCTCCGTCCGTATCTGGCGGAGCGGCTCGAGCGCCAGCTGACGCTGTTCAGCCGCGACGCCTCGTCGCTGGGTCGCGAGGCGCTGCGCGGCCTGGGCCGGGCGCTGCGCGGGGAGGGCAGCGGCGAGCACTGGATGGAGCGCCTGATGGGCGACGAGCAGCGCCGGCTGTTCCGCGAGACGCAGGCCGTGATGAGCCTGCTCGAGGGCTTCAGCGACTACGTGATGGACGAGGTCGGAAAGGACCTGGTCCCCGATGTCGAGCGGATCAGCGCCCGGTTCCACGAGCGCCGCGAGCGGCGGACGCCGTTCGAGCGGGCCATCCTGCGGATCACCGGCATGGATCTCAAGCTCGAGCAGTACAAGAAGGGCGAGAAGTTCGTGCGGGCGATCGCTGACGCCCGGGGCTCGGACGCGCTGCGGCGCCTGTGGGACGGGCCAGAGACGCTGCCCCGGCCGGGCGAGATCGAGGAGCCGCAGCGCTGGCTGGCCCGGGTCATGCCGCCGGCGGCCGGGGCCGGCCCCGGCACGGTGCCGGGGAGCGCCCGGACGTGACCGACGGCGCCGGCTCCGCGACCCGGACCGTGGGGCCCGGCGGTGGACCTGCCGGCGTGCCCCTCGCGATCGCGCTCAGCCCCATCCTGGCGGCACGCTACCGCTCGCGCGACCTCGACCGTGTCCGGGCCGCCGCGCCCGGGGCGCGGATCATCTCGCTGTCCACGGAGGGTCTTGCCGACGCCCCCCTCGAGGAGGTTGAGGTGCTCCTCCGCGGCTGGCTCTCGGGCGACGCGTTCGACCGGCTGCTGGCCCGGGCGCCGCGGCTCGCCTGGGTGCACAGCGCCACGACCGGCGTGGAGCGGGCGCTGACGCCGGCGGCCCGCGAGCGGGGCATCGTGATCACGAACGCTCGGGGCGTCTTCAGCCGGCCCATCGCCGAGTACGTCCTGATGATGATCCTTGCCGTCTCGCGCCGGCTGCCCCAGCTCCTCGAGCTCCAGCGCGAGCGGACCTGGCAGCCGCTCGAGGGCGCGGAGCTGCGCGATGTGACCGTCGGGATCGTGGGGCTGGGCTCGATCGGACGGGCCGTTGCTGGGCTGGCCGGCGCCTTCGGCTGCCGGGTGGTCGCCATGCGCCGGCGGATGGACGCCTCGACCGAGGACCCGGCGGCCGACGCCGACGGCGGCGCGGTCGGCGAGCTGCGGCTGGATCGCGTGTTGGGCCCCGACGGCCTGTCCGAGCTGCTCGGCGAGTCGGACTTCGTCGTCCTCGCGGCGCCCCTCACCCCGGAGACCGAGGGCATGATCGGCGAGGCGGCGCTGTCCGCGATGAAGCCTGGCTCGTGGCTGATCAACGTCGCCCGCGGCCGGCTCGTCGACGAGCGGGCGCTGCTCCGGGCGCTCCGCGCCGGGCCCATGGGTGGCGCCGTGCTCGACACGTTCGCCGACGAGCCACTCGCACCGGACTCGCCCTTCTACGAGATCGACAACGTCATCGTGACGCCCCACACCTCGTGGTCGAGCGGGCGCGTGCTCGATCGAAGCGTTGAGCTCTTCTGCCAGAACCTCCGCCGCTACGCCACGGGCGCCCCGCTGGTCAACGTCGTCGACCCGAGCGCCGGCTACTGAGCGCCCGATGATTCGCCTCGTGATCCGCCGCATGCGCCGACGGGTGCTCATGGCCTGGGTCGCGCAGGTCGCGCTCGTCCTGGGGCTTGCGATCACGGTGGCAACGGCGGCGAGCATCGGCATCGAGGACTGGAGCTTCATCGCCGTGATGGTGATCCTGATCGCCTTCGGGTTGACGCTCTGGGTGCGCTTCGCGTTCGGGATCCCGCTGCTGATGGCGAACATCGTCTACCTGCTCATCGGCGCGGGCCTGTCGTCGCCCGCGGCCGGCGCCGCGGATCCCATGCCGGGGGTCAGGACCGTCGTGAGCGCACTGTGGATTGCCGGCGGCCTCCTCGGGGTGGTCGCGATCGCGCTGAGCACCCGCGTGTCCGGGAATCCCCGCGACGACATCGACACGACCGCGTATTGAGCCACGGCGCATCCCCGGTAGCATCCGCCCATGCAGATCGCCATCGTCGGGCTGGCCGGCTCGGGCAAGACGACCGTCTTCAACACGCTTACCCGCGGACACGCCGAGACCGGCGGCTACGGCGGGCTCCAGCTCAACGTGGGCGCGGTCAAGGTGCCCGACGAGCGGCTGGACCGGCTGGCCGAGATCTTCAAGCCGAGAAAGATCGTCCAGGCCGATGTCACGTACGTCGATCTGCCCGCCCCGCCGGCGTCGACCGAGGGTCGGGTAGGGACGGAGGAACTGCCGGCCGAGCACCTGGCCCGTCTGCGCGACTCGGACGCACTGCTGCACGTCGTGCGGGCCTGGGACGATGCGGCCCATCCGCATCCCGATGGCTCTGTGGACGCCGCCCGGGACCTCGAGCAGCTCGACCTGGAGTTCATGCTGGCTGACCTCGCCATGGCCGACCGGCGGCTGGAGCGGCTGAGCACGAGCGGCCGGCACGGGACGCAAGCGGAGCGGGAGTCGAACGAGCGCGAGGGAGTTGTGCTGGCGCGGCTCAAGGCGGCGCTCGAGGGCGGCACGCCGATCCGGGACGTGCCCCTCGAGGCCGACGAGGAGAAGGCGATCCGCGGGTTCCGGTTCCTGACCCAGAAGCCGGTCCTCGTGCTGATCAACGTGGGCGAGGCGGACCTGCCGCGGGCAATCGACATCGCCGCGCAGATCGCCGGCGGCTACCGGCACGAGCAGGCGCTGGTCGACGCGTTGTCGGCGAAGATCGAAATGGAGCTCGGCGAGCTGGAGCCTGATGAGGCGACGGTGTTCATGGAGGAGCTGGGACTGGCCGATTCGGCCCTCGGGCGGGTCATCGGGCTGAGCTACCGG
>Ga0136617_10002233_pt1 | contig 17294 bp, 16 predicted proteins | sample AntDrymUQ3222106_2_FD_129672 | JGI IMG/M metagenome (GOLD analysis project Ga0136617, IMG submission 129672) | Polar desert sand microbial communities from Dry Valleys, Antarctica - metaG UQ322 (21.06) | ecosystem: Environmental > Terrestrial > Soil > Desert | place: Antarctica: Dry Valley...
CGTGTTCAACGTCCTCAGGCCCGCTAACCGTCGCGTCGTGGAGGCCCGCCGGATCTGCACCGGGCGCAGCGGAACGTTCGTGAACCTGCTCCCGCTGAGCTACGCCTGCGTCCTACCACGCGCCACATAGGCCGCCCGCTCCACCGCCTGACCTAGCAGCACGAGCACACGAAGAGACCAAGCTGGACGGAGGGCCGCTAGAGATAGCAGCACGAGCACACGAAGAGACCAAGCTGGACGGAGGGCCGCTAGAGATAGCGGCCCTCCGGCTGCGTTCAGCAACCAATCCGAGGCTGATCGCGCTATCTCATCACAGCCGAAGACGGGACCACCGACGTCGACCACGCAGGGAAAGCGCGCGGCGGCGGGGAAGCGGGGCGATGATGCCGAACCCCTCCGGTTCGCCTGAGCGCTTGGCCGGCGACGCGGAGGCAGCCGTAGATGGCCGCTGGCCTGATGGCGCTGGGTCGTACTCCACGAGTGACGCACGTTCGCGAGCTGGGCACGGTTCGTCTGTGGCGTTGACGGAGGCGGAGCTGCAGGGGCTCGCCGATCCGGACGTTGAAGGCCTGGCCGGATGATGGCTGGGCGTGGTCGTACCGGGCGATGATCCTGTTCGCTGGGTATGTCGGGCGCCGACCGGGTGAGCCGTTCGCGCTGCGCCGTAGCCATGTCGTCGGGGATCTGCGTCTGATCGAGCGGGCGCTGGAGTCGAAATCCGGTGAGGTGGGCAGACGAAGAACGGACGGGCGCGGACCGTGACGGTGGCTCCCATGGCGCGCGACGCGATCGCCGAGCTGCCGCCGAACGCGTCAGGGCTGCTGTTTGAGTCGCGCCGGGGCAGATGTGGCGTCAGCCGTCGCACCATCACTGCTGGAACGTTGTTCGCGCGATGGCCGGCCGGCCGGGCCTAGACTTCTACGAGCTGCACCATTGCGCGGCGACCATGCTCCTCGAGCGCGGGATGACGCCGTGGGATGTGGCGGTCCACTGGGTCATCAGGACGGCGGCAGGCTGGTCACGTCGCTGTACGGTCACCCGTCCGAGGCGGCGGCTCGGGAGCGCGGCTGGCGGCGTGGGATCAGTCTCCGGAGCACGTCGCCGAGATCCGTGCGCCGGCAGCGGTCCGGCGCAGGCCCCGGTAGCTCAGCTGGATAGAGCAGCGACTTCTATCTTTGTGTCTTGCCCCCGTAGCTCAGTTGGATAGAGCGTCGGCCTTCTAAGCCGAATGTCGCTGGTTCGAGTCCAGCCGGGGGTGTTTTTTCCGTCCCAGTTGCGGGAGGGGGTGTCGATCAGCGCACCGGTTGCACGCTAACCGTGCGCGGGCGCGGTGGCCTTGGACCGGGTGGAGCAAGCCGGCGCCCTGCGACAGGCCGAGTGGCCAAGCGCCGGGGCGCGGCGCTACGACGGAACGGGCGTGACGAGGCGGTGCAGCGCGGCCGCCGCGGCGACGACCGCCGCGGCACCGAGCGCGAGGAGGAGCTTGCGCTTCACGTCCTCATTGTCATCAGAACGCGACGGACTTCGCCACGCCGTGCAGCGCGACGGCCTCATAGCTCTGCCCCGGCCCGACGGGCGGCCCAGCGATCGTCGTGTGGTTCGTGGTCTTGATCGCCAGCGTGTCGAACTGCGACTCGCCGTCGGCGTCGAGCTCGAACGACGGCAGCAGGAGGGTGATCGTGATCGTGTGCAGGTCGGGCACCGTCTCGAGCGTGACGGTGACCTCGGTGCCGAGCGCGCTGGAGAGCGTGTCGATGTCGTCGCCTGAGAAGCTCAAATCGCCCTCGGGACCCGAGTAGCTGAACTGGGGCGGGCCGGCGAAGCTGGTCGTCGAGAACGTGATCTGCGTGCCGTGGCAGCTCAGCTCGAACAGATTGGCGGCCTGTGTGGTGGCGGTGGCCATGGGGCGTTCTCCGATCTGCTGTGGCTCCTTCCCCGGTAGCGATGGTGGACCCGTGGGGGCGGGCAGAGCGTGAGGTGCGTCACGCTCTGCCCAGCGTGCGGCGCGTTGCTAGCTCTTCCACTTCACCGAGCAGCCGCGCGGGCGGGTCTCGGCTTCGGGCGGCTCGGCGCCGGCGAGGACGGCATCCAGCGCGTCGCGCAGGTAGCGCGCGTCCTGCGCGGGGTCCCGGTGGTCGGCGTCGGGCGCGCCGCGGTAGCGCAGCCGCTGGTCGGCGTCGAGCACGAAGACGTGCGGCGTGACCTGCGCGTCCAGTGCGCGCGCGACCACCTGGGACTCGTCGTAGAGGTAGGGGATCGGCCAGGACTGGTCGCGGACGAAGCGCGCCTTCGCCGCGGGCGAGTCGGCCGGGTAGCGGCTGGCGTCGTTGGCGTTGATCACCAGAACGCGCACGCCGCGCGGCGCGTACTTCTCGGCGACCGCGCGCAGGCGCGGGTTCCAGGCGATGACATAGGGGCAGTGGTTGCAGGTCACCACGAGCACGGTCGCCGCAGGCGCGGGATCGGCGGGCACGCTGTGCGCGGTGCCCTCGGTGTCGGCCAGCGTGAAGGCCGGAACGGGATCGCCGAGTTCGAAGCTCATGCGCAGATGATCTCAGCCGCGCCCCCGCTGCTAGATTCAACGCCGCACGGTGGGCGTAGCTCAGTTGGTAGAGCTCCTGGTTGTGGTCCAGGCGGTCGCGGGTTCAAGTCCCGTCGCTCACCCTCGATCGACAAGAGATGGTCTGCATCCTGGTCTTGCAGTCGTCGGTCCACCGGCAGCGCGCAGCGGTAGGCGATGCGCGGGTCGCCGGTGCCGGTGAGCGCGCCGCCTTCGCCGGGCCCGGCCGCCTTGGCTGAGGGTCCGCCGACGCCGTGGCGGCCGTCGATCTCCCACGTCATCGCCGTCAAGTCCTGCACCTTCTCTGGCTGACCGGTGCTGATGCCCTTCGGCTCACCGGCCATCCGCCCATGCAAGACCTCGGCGCCGTCCTTGCCGCCCAGCGCAACGAGGTCCAGCCCCCACAGCAGTTCGCCCGTCGCCTTGTCGGCCCGCTGGCGCGGGGGCACGCAGCCTTGACGACCGAACCCAAGCACCGCCAGAGCGCCGCAGATCTACGCGCAGCCATTACGCCGGCGACTATTCGCCCGGCGACCGGCTACCTGGAGAGAACGACCTCATGGTCTGCTACCAGGTCGATCGCGTGACCGCCCGTCAGGCCCTCGACGCATCCGCCTACGTCCTGCGCTACGACTTCGAGGCGTAGCGCCCCCCATTCCCGCAGGCCAATTCCATGAGGATCTCCGCTGGGCGGACATCCGCCAAAACCCCGGCAGGTTCATCTTCACAGGATTCCCCTCGCGGTGAGTTTCTCCCGTAGGGTCATCCTCAGCGAAGTCTGGAGGTATGGGTATGACGGCTGGCGCGGAATACGACGTGGCCATTGTCGGGGCGAGCATCGCGGGTTGCGCCGCCGCAGCACTGTATGGACGGCGCGGCGCGCGCGTGGCACTGATCGAGCGCAACGCCGACCCGCTCGCATACAAGAGCGTGTGCACGACGTTCATCCAGGCGAGCGCGACACCGGTGCTCGAGCGCCTCGGGGTGGTGCCGAAGCTGGATGCGGCGGGCGCGGTGCACAACGAGGTCGAGATCTGGACGCGCTGGGGCTGGATCCGGCCGCAGCTCGACGACGGCTACAGCGGCGTGCGATACGGATACAGCGTGCGGCGCGAGACGCTCGATCCGATGCTGCGCGCGCTGGCGGTGGTCACGCCCGGGGTGGAGTTGCTCGCCGGCGCATCCCCGAGCGCGCTTTCCAGCGACGACCGGCGGGTCACGGGCATGGTCGTGCGCGACCGCGCGGGAAACGAGCGCAAGCTGCGGGCGCGTCTGGTCGTCGGCGCGGACGGTCGCGGATCGAGAGTGGCCAGGCTGGCGGGCGTCGCCGCCAGAAGCAGGCCGAACGGCAGGGTCGCCTACTTCGCGCAGTACCGAAACGTCGGTCTCTCCGCCGGCACGCGCTCGCAGATGTGGGTGCTCGAGCCCGACGTCAACTACGTCTTCCCACACGACGATGACGTGACGATCCTCGCCGCCATGACGGCGCGCGACAATCTGCCGGCGTTTCGCGCCGACCCCCAGCGGCGCCTCGAGCAAGCGTTCGAGGGCCTTCCGCGCGCGCCGTCGCTCGCGGGCGCGCGGCTGGTGTCGAAGGTGATCGGCAAGCTCGACATGACGAACACGTCGCGGCCCGCCGCTGCACCGGGGATTGCGTTCATCGGAGACGCGGCGATGGCCTCGGACCCGCTGTGGGGCGTCGGCTGTGGGTTCGCGCTGCAGAGCGCGGAGTGGCTCGTCGACTGCACGGCCGATGCCGTGGTGACCGGCGGCGAGCAGCTCGACGACGCGCTGACGCGCTACCGTCGCCGCCACCGCCGCGCGCTCGGTGGCCACCACTTCCTGATGAACGACTTCGCAAGCGGACGGCCGTTGAACGCGATCGAGCGCACGATGTTTGCCGCGGCGGCGCGCGACGACGATACGGCACGGCACCTGTACGACAACGGATCGCGCCAGATCGGCCCGCTGCGGTTCCTGTCACCGCCAGCCGTCGCGCGGGCTGCCTGGGTGAACGCTCGCCACCGACACGACCCGCCGGCAGGGCGCGCGGCGGCTGCCGCCTGAGGGGCAGCAGCGATGGACATCGGCGAGACCGCGGTTGTCGTCGACGGGGTGCGCGCTCCTGTCCGCGAGGCCGGCCCGGAGGGCAACGAGGAGGTCGTCGTATTCGTGCACGGCAACCCCGGCTCCTCCCACGACTGGGACGACCTGCTCGTACGCACGGGCACCTTCGCCCGCGCCGTCGCGCCCGACATGCCGGGCTTCGGCCGTGCCGACAAGCCCGACGGCTTCGAGTACACGATCCAGGGCTACGGGCGCTTCCTCGGCGATGCCCTGGAGGCACTCGGCGTGCGCCGCGCGCACCTGGTGCTGCACGACTTCGGCAGCCCCTGGGGACTGGCGTGGGCCGCGGCTCACCCCGACGCGGTGGGCAGCGTGGTGCTCCTCAACATGGGGGTGCTGATCGGCTACCGCTGGCATTACCTTGCGCGGATCTGGCGCACGCCGGTGCTCGGTGAGCTCTTCCAGGCCACCACGACGATGGCGGGCTTCCGGCTGCTGCTGCGCCACGGCAACCCCCGCGGGCTGCCGCACGATTTCGTCGAGCGCATGTACCGCGATCTCGACCGGGGGACCAAGCGCGCGGTGCTGCGGCTCTACCGCGCGACGCCCGCCGGCCTGTTCGAGGCACCGCTGCCGGCCATGCGCGAGCTCGACCCGCCGACGCTCGTCGTGTGGGGACGGCACGACCCATACCTGCCGGTCAGGCACGCGGAGGCCCAGGGCCGGGCGTTCCCCAGCGCGGAGGTCGTCGTGCTCGACGGCAGCGGGCACTGGCCGTTCGCGGACGACCCCGAGCGGGTCGCCGCGCTCGTGGTGCCGTTCCTGCGCCGCCAGGTCGCCGCGGCCGCGCCTGGGGATGCATCAGGGTCGGGCCGCGATCGATCGTCGGGGACGCGCGATGGGGTGCGATGACCGTGAGCGGCGGGTCGAAGTAAACGGGCTGTCGTTTCGGGTCGTCGAGCAGGGCGACGGAACGCCCGTGCTCCTGCTTCACGGCTTTCCCGACTCCGCGGACCTGTGGCGCAATCAGATGCGGCCCCTGGCCGAGGCCGGCTTGCGCGCCGTCGCGCCCGACCTGCGGGGCTTTGGCGAATCAGACAAGCCGGAAGGTGTCCATCAGTACGGCCTCGAGCTGCTCGTGGGGGACGTGCTGGGCATCATGGATGCGTGCGGCATCCACCGGGCCCACGTGGTCGGCCATGATTGGGGGGCGTTCCTTGCATGGGTGCTGGCTGCGGTCGCGCCCGATCGAGTCGAGCGCCTGGTGGTCTTGAGCGTCGGTCATCCCAACAGCTGGGGACGCGAAAGCCAGAAGGTCGCTCAGCGTCGGGCGTCCTGGTACATGCTGATGTTCAACGCCCACGGGCTCGCCGAGACGGCGCTGACAGACGACGACTGGCGGCTGTTTCGCGACCTGATCGGCGACACCGTGGACGTCGAGCGCTACGTGGCCGATCTCGGACGGCCCGGCGCGCTGACCGCAGCACTCAACTGGTACCGCGCGAACGTACCGGTCGAGGTGTCGGTTCCCGGACAGTGGCCGCAGATCCCGTCCGTGGGGGCCGACACGCTGGGCATCTGGTCCAGCGGTGACGTCTATTGCCTTGAGCAGCAGGTATTCCGATCCGCCGAATTCGTGACGGGTCGCTGGCGCTATGAGCGGATCGACGACGTCGACCACTGGATGCCGCTCAGCGCCCCCGAGCAGGTCAGCGACGTGCTCGTCGACTTCTTGGGCGGCTGAGACGCCTTGGTGATGATGGGGCGTAGTTCAGGTCCGATCGCGAGCTGGTACGCCATTAACGGCCCGATCAGTGGCCACCCACGAAGCTCGTTGTAGACGGCTTCAAGGCTATTTGCGCGCGCGATCCGTTGCGGAACGCCGTCACCGAGCATCGCCGCTAGGAGGGCGAGGTGGTTCCGGTGCTCTCGTGGAAGACCGTACGCGCGGGTGGCGCAGAGGATGAACGCGCCCGTGTCGCAGACGTTGGCCCTGTGGATCGCTTCCCGAGCACCGCGGCGTAACGGTCCTGATAGGTACGACGCGCTCGCCCGACGTGCTGCACGCCCAGCTCGCGCCCGCTGCACGCCGGGTCTTCGCGCCCGACCGGCGCGCCCAGAACGGCGGCTGTCAGGAGACGGCGGCTGGCGGGAGCGCTACGCGAGGTGTGCGTGCCCGCATCAACGTCCTCCGCGGCGCTGGCGCTGTGGTGTGGCTGCTAGGTGCTGACAACGACCGCTTCGCGGACCAAGAAGGCGGGGTCCCGCGGCAACGCACGCGGGGGGAGAGAGCGTGCGCGGGAACCCCTCAGACGAGGCTAGGCACCAGCCGCAACCGCGCAGTGACCAGCTCGTGAATCCACTATGAACAGCGCGTTTCCCCCCGTTCACTCTAAGAAGCAGTCTGTTCGGGCTCCAGGCTGTCGCCGTACCCACGGCTGGCATCGCCCCATCGTCGCGCGTGCCGCCGCCTGGGTCGTTGGAGTGCTCTCGTCGCCCTGTGCGCCGTCGTTGCCTATATGCGCGAGGACGGCGAGGGCGTGGCCCACGGCCCGGGCGCGATGGGGACGGTCCTGCTCAGCCTCGGCGGGGCGGCGCTCGTCGCGCTGCTCGTCGTCAACCTGGGTGGGAAGGGCGCGTCTTCTCGCCGTGGGTCCTGCTCGGCGCTGGGATCTTCGGGCTCTTCTCGAGCGCGGTAATCGGCTGGACGAGCGGGAGCAGGGTGCCGCGGCGAACGAGACCACCCAGCGCGGCGAGGACAGCTGCCCCGCCGAGGAGCCGCCGGTGTTCGCGCGCCTGAGCCGGGGACTCGCGTACGAGCGGCTCGATGCCTCCGAACTCCAACAGCTGCAACCGCTCGGCGGCGGCGACGGACACGCCCGCCCTCCGTGCGGCGCATCGTGCACGACGGCACGGTGGTCGCGGGCGTCACGGTGATGCCGATCTCCGACCGCGAGCAGCGCAGCTTCCGCGCCGGTGTGTGGATGGACTGCGCGAGCGTCGCGGGCGCCCGAAGACCGCGGCCCGCGCGGTCGGAGGCAGCCTCTCCGCCACGGTCCACACGTTCAAGCCGATCGGCGAGGAGGAGGTCGCGCGGAGCTTCGCCGTCGCGCGCTCGGGCTGTCGATTCTACCTCGTCCAGTCGGCCGGCGGGGACGCGGCGGTGGACTTCGCCGCGGCGGTGCTCGGCGAGGCGCGCAGGCGGTAGCCGGGCGGAGCACAATCATGCCGCGCCTGCACGCGACAATGGCGCTCGTGCCGCCCGTCGCAGCCCAGCGCCTCGCGCGCCCCGCGGACGTCGAGCCGATCTCCGCGCTCATGCGCGTATCGGTGCTCGACCACTTCCCGCGCTTCTACGACGAGCGGCAGGTCGCGAGCGCCGCGCTCTACATCGCGCGCCTGGACGTGAAGCTCATCGAGGACGAGACGTACTTCGTGCACGAGCCCGAGCCGGGAGAGATCGTGGCCTGCGGCGGCTGGAGCCGGCGCGGCAAGCTGCACGCGGGCGCCGGCGACGCGCCGGGCGACGAGCGGCTGCTCGACCCGCGTAGCGAACCGGCGCGCGTGCGGGCGATGTTCGTGCGCAGCGACTGGACGCGCAGGGGCCTCGGCCGGGCGATCCTCGAGTCCTGCGAGCGGTCCGCCCGGGCCGAGGGCTTCACCCGGCTGGCGCTCATGGCGACGCTGCCCGGCGAGCAGCTCTACCGGGCGTTCGGCTTTCGCCAGACGGGGCGGCCGACGCTGACCCTGCCCGACGGGGTGACCGTCGAGGGCGTGGCGATGGAGCGGGCGATCACATGAGGTTCGTCGATCTGTCGGCGCCGATCGTGGCCGACCCGCCCGAGCTGCTGCGCACCGAGATCGACTTCGCCGGCCACGTGCGCAGTGCGCGGGACATCGAGGCGATGTTCGGCGTGTCGCCCGAGCTGCTGCGCGACGGCGAGGGTTGGGCGGTCGAGACGTTCCTGCGTTACATCGGGATCGGTCCCGGTGTCACGCCCGCGGCGACGCGCTGGCTGCACGAGCGCGGCGTGCGGGTCATGGGGATCGATGCCTGGGATGGGACCGCTCGCTGGGGATGCAGGCCGAGCACGCCAAGCGCTCCAGCGCGCCGGGCATCTTCTGGGCCGACGCCACGCGTCCGCGGGGCGCTCGACGGCAGCGCAGCAGACGAAGCCGCGCCCCGATCGACCCTCCGGGGCGCCGTCTACCCGCGCCCGGCGTTGTCGCCGACGATCTCGCTGACCTCCTCGTGCTTGCGCACGACGAGGTAGCCGTCGCCCTCGTCGACGACGTCCTCCGTGTCGGGAATCTGATGACCCGGGACGACGATGAAGAGCTTGTCGTCCGCGCGCACCGACGAGTACGAGTCCAGCGGCACGCGCACGGTCGTGTCGCAGTCGCCGTCGCCGCACTCGCAGAGGAAGCCGGCGAGATCGGGCTCGGTCTGCCCACGATGTACGTTGGCCTCGAGGCTCTGGTTGAGCTCGCGGAACGCGGCTTCGTTACGCGCGATGCGCTCCTCGCGGTCGGTGGCCATAACGCTTTCCTACCGTACACGCACGCCTTGAAACGTGGGAGGGGCGCCGCAAACGGGGTAGGAAGCCCCGGATGAGTCCGAGGGGATCGCGCGCAGGCAACATCCCGGTCGGCGCTGCGGCGGTTCCGGCCGGGCCCGAGGGCGGGGGCCTGAAGCGGGCGATCACCCCCGGGCTGCTGCTCTTCTTCATCGTCGGGGACATCCTCGGAGGCGGCATCTACGCCCGCGTCGGGCAGGTCGCCGGCGAGACCGGAGGCGCGATCTGGGTGGCGTTCCTGCTCGCGCTCGTCATGGCCGCTTTCACCGCGGGCTCGTACGCCGAGCTCGTCGGCAAGTATCCGCGCGCCGGCGGAGCCGGGTTGTACGTGCACCGCGCGTTCGCAAACCCGTTCGTGAGCTTCATCGTGGCGTTCGCCGTCGTCGCGTCGGGCATCGCGTCGGCGAGCGCGCTGGCGCGCGCCTTCGGCGGCGACTACCTGAGCGAGTTCGTCGACGTGCCGGTGATCCTCACCGCGCTCGCGCTCGTCGTGCTGATCGCCGCCGTGAACCTGCGCGGCATCGAGGAGTCGGTGAAGATCAACGTCGGCTTCACGCTCGTCGAGATGGGCGGCCTGGCGCTGATCGTGATCGTCGCGGTGGCGGCCATCGTCGGCGGCGACGCCGAGCCGTCGCGCGCGTTTGAGTTCAAGGAAGGCAGCTCGCTGCTGGGTGCCGCGCTCGCCGGTGCCGCGATCGCGTTCTACGCGCTGATCGGCTTCGAGGACTCCGTCAACGTGGCGGAGGAGACGCAAGATCCCGCGCGCGCCTATCCCAAGGCGCTCTTCGGCGCCCTCGCGGTGGCCGGCGCGCTGTACCTGCTCGTGACGATCGGCGCGTCGATGGTCGTCCCGACCGGCGACCTCGCCGGATCGAGCGGGGCGCTGCTGGAGGTCATCAAGCAGGGACCGCTCGCCATCCCCGAGAAGCTCTTCGCGGCGATCGGCCTGCTGGCACTGTCCAACGGTGCGCTGATCAACATGATCATGGCGTCGCGGCTGCTGTACGGAATGGCGCAGGAGGGGGTCGTGCCGCGGCCGTTCGCGCAGGTGCTGACCAGCCGGCGTACGCCCTGGTTCGCGATCGCCTTCACCACGGCGATCTCCGCCGTGCTCGTGGCGACCGGCGATCTGGACGCGCTCGCCGACACGACCGTCGCGCTGCTCGTCGTCGTCTTCGGGATCGTCAACGTCAGCGTGCTCGTGCTGCGCCGCGACCCCGTCGAGCACGAGCACTTCGTCGTGCCCCTCTTGGTGCCGGTGATCGGCGTGGGCGTCTCGCTGGCGCTGCTGACGCAGATCGAGGCGGAGATCTACGGTCGCGCGGCGATCCTCGTGGCGCTCGGCGTCGTGCTGTGGATCGTCAACTGGCTGGTCCTGCGCCGGCAGGGAGATCAGGCGGTTACGGCGCCGCCGTCCACTTGACCTCGCCGGACTCGCAGGTCTGGATGATGTTGCCGGAGGCCTTGTCGACCGTCCGGTCGCTGAGCGAGAACGTACCCTTCGCGCCGGCGCGTCCGATCACGGCGGTGAAGCTGTCGTCGACGTAGGTGCGCGTGGCGCCGTTGTCGATCGTGTACTTCTCGCGGTTCTTGACGCGCCCGTTGCCGTCGATCGCGATGTTCGTGCTCGGCGCCTCGATGCCGATCGAGCGCGTGTCGTCGCTGCACTTGACCTGCTCGCCGAACAGCGCGCGCGAGACACGCTTCCCGTCGCCGGAGATGCGCAGCACGATCGGCCGGCGCGGGCCGACCCCGCGCTGCGCGGTCGTGCCGAAGTAGCGCGCCCGGGCCGCCGCTCCGCGCCTGCCGATCTCGCCGTTGGGGCGGCGGGCGCCGAACGTCACTCGGCCGGTCTTGCAGCGCGTGGTCCTGCCCTCGGCGGACTTCTCGAGCGTGGCCGAGAGGGTGCCCTCGATGGCCGTCGGGGTCGTGAAGGCACCGGAGATCTCGAACGTCGTTGTGACCTTCTCGTCCGGCGTGGGCTCCTGCGTCGCCTTGCCGTCGGCGCTGAACGTCCCGTCGGCGGCGATCGTCGCGGAGGCGGCGATGTCGCCGCCCGTGCACTTGGCGCGCAGCGTCGTCTCGATCTCGAGCTTGCCCTCGTCCAGCGCGCGCAGGGCGATGACCGCGTTGCCCGCGCCGAACAGGTCCTTGGGAGGTGCCACGAGTGTCCCGCCGCCGAAGTTCCCGGTCGGGCGCTCGGGCGCGTCTGCCGTCGCGCCGGAGGCCGCCACGAGGGTGGCGGTGATGGCACACAGGATCGCGGGCGCGCGCACGCCACGCAGCCTAGCCGGGAATCCCGGGGCGATGGTCTCGCCTTTCGTTGGCGCGGGCCGGCGTCACCGTTATTCTGGTCTGTACCCGTCGGCTACAAGGAGGCAGATCTCATGGAAGACACCCAGAGCGGCTACGTCGCACGCGCGGGCGCGCGCGAGCGAGGTCAGCACCGCCATGCTGCTCGGGCAGGTCATGTTCCTCGTCGCCATCGCGCTCGGGTTCATGGTGGCCGGCAGCTACATCGGCCGCGACCTCAACGAGGGCACGGCGTTCATCCTGTTCCTTGTCGCGTTCGGGATGTTGATCGCGCAGAGCTTCGTCGAGAAGCTGCGCGTGGGCACGTTCGCGATCGGCTGGCTCTACGCGATCGCGCTGCTGATCGGCATCGGCATCGCCCCGGCGCTGAAGTACGTCATCGAGACCGATCCGTCCGCGGTCACGCAGGCGGCCGGCGCGACGGCGCTGATCACGCTGGGCATGGGCGCCGGCGGCTTCGCCCTGAGCAAGGACCTCAAGGCCTGGATGCGGCCGCTGTTGTTCATCATCCTCGGCTGCGTCGTCATCTCGTTCGTGATGCTGCTGTTCTCCAGCGGCGGCAACCCGATCCTCAGCGCGATCATCGCGATCGTCTCGTCGCTGCTGATCGCGGTCAACTTCAACTACCTGCGCAAGCACGGCACGGGCGACGATGTCGTGTGGATCGCGACCGGCATCTTCGTCTCGATCGTCAACATCTTCCTCTCGCTGCTGAACATCTTCAGCGATTGAGCAGCGCCGCGGCGGACGGGGGGCCGGGCGCCTACGGGCGCCCGGAGCCGCGCGCCCGAAGCAGCGCTCGCAACCAGGGCGCCCGATCATCGATGATGCGCGGCAGATGGCGCATCGCACCCGCTATGCCTGCAACGGCGACGTCAACATCGCCTACCAGGTCCACGGCGACGGCCCGATCGACCTGCTGTTCGTCAGCGCGTTCATCAGCCACGTCGAGCACCTCTGGGACGACCCGGGGCTCGCCCGCTTCCTGAACCGCCTGACGAGCTTCGCACGGGTGATCCTCCTGGATCGGCGTGGATCGGGGCTCTCCGACGACGGTCCGCTCGACGTCGAGCACGAGCTCGCCGACATCAACACGGTGCTCGACGCGGCCGGCAGCGAGCGCACCGCCGTGCTGTCGTACACCGCCGGCGGGCCGCTGGCGGCGATCCTCGCGGCGCGCCACCCCGAGCGCATCAGCGCCCTGATCCTCTACGCCTGCATGCTGCGCGCCACGCGCGACGAGGACCTGCCCTGGCTGCAGACCGCCGACGAGCGCGACGCGCGCTTCGCGCAGATCCTCGAGCACTGGGGCGAGGGGACGATGATCGACACGCTCGCGCCAACCGCCGCCGGCGACGAGGTCCTCAGGGCGTGGTTCGGGCGCCTCACCCGGCTCGCCGCGAGCCCCGGCCGGATGCGCAGCCTGATCGCCGCGCTGGCGCAGATGGACCCGCGCCCGGAGCTCGAGCGCATCGAGGCGCGCACGCTCGTGCTGCACCGCACGCAGGACGCGTTCATCGACGTGCGCCACTCGCGCGAGTACGCGCGGCGGATCCCCGGCGCGCGGCTCGTCGAGCTGCCCGGCATCGACTCCCTGCCGAGCGTCGGCGACAGCGACGCGCTGCTCGGCGAGATCGAGGAGTTCCTGACCGGCGCGCGCCGGGGCTCCGAGCACGAGCGTGTGCTGCTGACCGTCCTGTTCAGCGACATCGTCGGCAGCACGGAGCTCGTCGCCGAGCTGGGCGACAAGCGCTGGCGCGACCTGCTCAGCGCCCACGAGAGCGACGTGCGGCGCACGCTGCGGCGCTTCGAGGGGCGGCTGCTGCAGCGCCTCGGCGACGGCTTCCTGGCGGTCTTCGAGGGCGCTCCCAGCCGCGCGGTGCGCTGCGCGCGGGCGCTGCGCGACGATGCCGCCGGGGTGCACGTGCGAATCGGGCTGCACACCGGCGAGTGCGAGGTCATCGGCGACGAGATCATCGGGATGGCGGTGCACATCGCCGCTCGCATCGGCGCCCTCGCGCAGGGCGGAGAGGTCCTCGTCTCGGGCACGACGTACGGGACGATCGTCGGCGCGGGCCTGGACTTCGACTACCGCGGCCTGTACCGCCTGAAGGGCGTCTCCGGGCGCTGGCCGCTGTTCGCGCTCAACGAGTGACCGGCCCCCGGTCCGCGTTCCGCTCAGCGCAGCCGGCAGACGAACGCCTCCTGCTGGACGGGCGTGCGGTAGCGCCGGGTCATGTACGCGTCGAGGCCGGCCTCCTGGTGGGCGAACAGCGCATCGGCCTGGCGGGCGCTCATCGCGCCCGCGCGCACGGCCTGGTCGTCGCGCTTGCGCAGGATCGTGCGCAGGGACTCGCGCGACTCGCTCAGGCTCCGCCCGCCGCGCGCCGCGATCCGCTGTGGCGACCAGCCGCTGTCGCGCAGGCGGCGGTAGCGCGCCGGGCTCATGCCGAAGATCGCGCGCGCGTGGCGGGGGATCGCCGGCGTGTGGAAGATGTGAAACAGCACGTGGCGCGCGAGATGCGCCTGGGTCAGCATGTCCAGCGAGCGCGCGCGCAGCCGCCGCTTCATCGTTGCCGACGCGCCGCGCAGCCGCGGCGCGACGAGCTTGGCGGCCAGCGCGCGGCGGTCGCGCAAGCCGCGCCTGGCCGCGAGCTCGCCGAGCGTCCGGCGGTCGTTCAGCCAGACGGCGAGCTGTTCGCGATCGATGTCGAGCACGTCGTACAGCCGCGCCTCGTCGAAGGGAAGCCAGCTCGACATGACCCACTCCGAGCGCGGCAGCCAGTCGCCGCGCGCGCCCTGGGGCGCGTGCGTGTCGGCGGCCTGGGCGGCAGTCGATGCGGTGATGAACAGGGCGAACGTGACGAGCAGCAGGCGGCGGGACATACGTGGCTCCTTGCGCGGGCGGGTCTCCTCTCCTCAACGGCAGTGCGGTCGCGGTGGCCGCGCCACCCTGGGTGGTGGACCCGCACACCCGGCGTGCGCGGTCGCAGCAACGAAGCGGCGCGTTGCGCCACGATCCCGTCGTGGGCCACGACCTCAACGAGCTGGCGCCCGATCTGCCGGCGCCCGCCGACGACGGCGCCGCCGACCCCCTGCCGGGGGCGGCGATGCCCGCGCTGGCACTCGGCTCGACCCACGGCGGCGAGGTGCGCGTCGATCGCCCCACTCGGTCGGGCGCGCGATCGCCTACGCCTACCCGCGCACCGGCGTGCCGGGGGAGGCGCCGCTGATCGCCGGCGTTCGCCGCCGGCGGCCTCGCCCTGCTCCAGCGCCTGACGCTCGTCGTGCGCGACAGCGCGATCGAACACGTCGTCTATCCGGTGTTTGCACCCGATCGCCACGCCGCCGAGGTGCTCGCGTGGATCGCCGCCCATCCGGCGCCGTAGGGCCCAGCGGGAGCTCACATCCGCTCTAGACGGCCGCGCGCGCGCACGTAGCGGACGAGCACTCCGGCCCAGTCCGCGACACCGGCGTAGAGGTGGCCGAGCGGCCCCGTGAGGACCCACGCGGCGAGCACCTCGTGCGCTGGGCGACGGTGGCGCATGACCTGACGATAAGCCTAGATCTCAGTGAGAAGCTCGCGGCGTCTCGGCGTCGTGAGCCTTCGTCGGCGCGGATCGGCCTCGCGACGAAGGACCCGCCCTGCGAAAGCTCGGCCGATCCACGCTGACTCGACTCACAACGCCGAGCCATCCACGACCTTCGATCGATCCAGGCTAAGGTGGTTCGCATGGCCACCGCAGTCACCACCACCGTCACCGAGCTGCCCGAGTCGCGCGTGAGCGTGAGCGTCGAGGTCGCCGCGGAGGAGATCCAGCGCTCGCTGGAGAGCCAGGCGCGCAAGCTCGGACGAGAGATGAAGGTCCCGGGCTTTCGCACCGGCAAGATCCCGCCCGCCGTCGTCATCCAGCGCGTCGGCCGCGAGCCGATCCTCGACGAGGCCGTCCGCGACCGACTCACCGACTGGTACATGAGGGCCGTCGACGCGTCCGGCATCGCACCCGTCGGCGATCCCGACGTCGACCTCGGCAAGCTGCCCGACGAGGGCAAGCCGCTGACGTTCTCCTTCGAGGTCGGCGTGCGGCCGTCGGCGACGCTCGGCCAGTATCGCGCGCTGCAGGTGCCCAAGCGCGAGCCGGCCGCAGACCTCGCGATCGTCGACGAGCAAATCGACGAGATGCGCGAGCGCTTCGCGCGCCTGGAGGTCGTCGACCGCCCCGCGCAGAACGGCGACTTCGTGATCCTCGACTTCGTCGGCACGATCGACGGCGAGCCCTTCGAGGGCGGCGAGGGCCGCGACCAGCTCGTCGAGGTCGGCGCCGGACGCCTGATCCCGGGTTTCGAGGAGGGTCTCGTCGGTGTCTCCGCCGGCGAGCAGAAGACCGTCGACGCCACGTTCCCCGAGGACTATGCCGCCAAGCACGTGGCCGGCAAGGCCGCGCAGTTTCAGTTCACGGTCAAGGAGGTCAAGCACAAGGACCTCCCCGAGCTCGGCGACGACTTCGCCTCCGACGCCGCCGGCTACGACACGCTCGACGAGCTGCGCGAGTCGATCGCCAAGGAGCTGCTCGAGCACGACGCCAATCAGGTCGAGAACGAGTTTCGCGCGGCCGCGCTGGACGCCGCCGTCGCCGATGCGACGGTCGACGTGCCCGAAGCGCTCGTCACCGCGCGGGCGCAGGAGCTGCTGGACCGGATGATGCACTCGCTCAGCCATCAGGGGATCTCCAAGGCGCACTACCTGCAGATCTCCGGCAAGACCGAGGAAGAGCTCGTCGAAGAGTCAAAGCCCGACGCCGAGGTGGCGCTGCGCCGCGAGGCCGTGCTGGCGGCGATCATCGAAGCCGAGAAGATCGAGCCGAGCGACGCCCAGTTGCTCGACGCGCTCGAGGGCGCGGCCGAGAAGGAGCAGATGTCGCGCCAGAAGCTGCTCGACCGCCTGCGCTCGGCCGGTCGCGTGGAGATGCTCGCCAAGGAGGTCGCCGCCGAGCAGGCGATCGACCTCGTGGTGACGACCGCCGAGCCCGTCGCGCCCGAGGCCGCCGCCGCGCAGAAGACGCCCAAGGCCGAGTCCGGCGAGAAGAAGAAGCCCGCCGCGAAGAAGAAGCCGGCTGCCAAGAAGAAGGTGCCAGTCAAGGCCCAGGGCGAGAAGGGCGAGGAGCTGTGGACGCCCGATACGGACCCCGCGGCCGCGGGCGCCAAGGGCAGGCTCTGGACGCCGGACAGCTGATCGGCGGCCCAGGCGCACCCGCCGGACCGAACGGGTCGGTTGGTACGCTGCCCCCGGCAGGAGTTCGGCAGATGACGACTAACTGAAGCGAGGACCATGAGCCCCCTTGTCCCCATGGTGGTTGAGCAGACGTCGCGAGGCGAGCGCGCCTTCGACATCTACAGCCGCCTGCTCAACGAGCGGATCGTCTTTCTGGGGACGCCCGTCGACGACCAGATCGCGAACCTGGTCGTAGCCCAGCTGCTGCACCTGGAATCCGAGGATCCCGACAAGGACATCTCGCTGTACATCAACTCGCCGGGCGGCTCGGTCTACGCCGGCCTGGCGATCTACGACACGATGCAGTTCATCAAGCCCGACGTGTCGACGATCTGCGTCGGCATCGCGATGTCGATGGGCGCGCTGCTGCTGGCGGGCGGCGCGGAGAGCAAGCGCATGGCGCTGCCCAACGCGAAGATCCTCATCCATCAGGTCTCCAGCGGCTTCCAGGGCCAGGCGACGGACATCGAGATCCACGCCAAGGAGATCATCGACATCCGCCAGC
>Ga0136617_10002235_pt1 | contig 17286 bp, 7 predicted proteins | sample AntDrymUQ3222106_2_FD_129672 | JGI IMG/M metagenome (GOLD analysis project Ga0136617, IMG submission 129672) | Polar desert sand microbial communities from Dry Valleys, Antarctica - metaG UQ322 (21.06) | ecosystem: Environmental > Terrestrial > Soil > Desert | place: Antarctica: Dry Valley...
CTCGATCAAGGTTTGGGGAACAATCCCGTCGAACGAGTAGCCCACCGCCCAGCACTCCGAGGGCGACGTGCACGCGACGCCAATGAGAAAGTTAGTCGTCTGTCCGGCGCTCGCATTGGGCGACGGCACCACCGACCAGGCACCCAGCCCCGCCCCGGCCTGCAGCTCTGCCGGTTCGGAAGGAGTGAACGAGCTTCTTGTTGAAAGATGATTAGATGCGTCGCCCGCTAAACCCGATGGTCCGCTCCGGCTCACGCCGGTTTTTCCGCCAGGCGGCGCTGCCGCAAAACTAAGTACACCGAGAAGGAGGCCGACTAAGCACAGAGCAAAGCCAAGTAAGCCGCGCGGATTCCAGATACCAGCGCCCGCAATAGAATTGTTCTTCATAAAAAGCGCTGTTCGTCAAGGCAGGGCCGTGCCGGATGTGGATTTCACGAAATTGACGTCACCAACGTTGACTCGGCCGTCGAGATTCACGTCCGAGCGAAAGTTATCTTCATTCGTTAGGCTGCCGGAGCGCGACTTGGTTTGATTTGTGTCGCCGACGTTTACCCGCGTGTCCGCGTTGGTGTCGCCGGCCAGAACGTGCATTGACGCGGAAATGGCGCTGCTGCTGTTGCCAGCAGAGTCGGTCACATTAGTTAAGCTAACGGTAATGATCTGTGCATTGGTCACGCCGGTGAGGTTGACGATGTATTGATGTGCATCGCTGCCGATCGCGCTGCTGCTTACGCTGCCAGTTCCGCTCGAAACGGTGGCGCCGCCAACGTTGGTTAAAGCATTGGCGAAGGAAAACACCAGAGTGTGATCGCCGCTCGCGCCACCGCTGCGCGGTTCAATGCCGGGATCTCCCGTGAGCGGCAAATCAACGTCAAAGCTGCCAGCCGATCCGTGAATCTTACGTGAGACGGCGCTTAGCAGGCGCACCGGCGGCTTGGTGAGGTCGATACGGAAAACGACCCCTCCGTCAACGCTTCCGCCGGCATACGTCGTTCCGTACAGCTTTCCGTCGCTCGCGCGGAGTAGCCGACCTTGCGGATTGCCGCCGTCGGCTGGCATACCCGCAAACGAATGGACCGTCGTCACAAGGCCGTTGGCATCCATCTTGAAAACCGCCCCCTTGTCGGCGGCGCCTCCTGTATACGTGGTGCCGTAGAAGTTACCGTCGTCTGCCTGAATTAGCGGCGCGTAAGGGGAAGCTCCATCGGCACCAGTAAACGAGTGCAGCGTCGTGAAAGCGCCCGCCGAATCCATTTTGAAAATGCTCCCCTTCTCAGCGGCCCCGCCTGCGGAGGTCGTGCCATAGAACTTCCCGGCCGCAGTCTGGATCAGCTCGGCGATTGGATTTGCTCCGTCGCTCCCAGCGAACGATTTCAGCACCGTGACGATCCCGTCCGAGTTCATCTTAAAGATCGTGCCCTTGTCCGCTACGCCGCCGCTAAACGTGGTGCCATAGAATTGTCCATCGCTCGCTCGCAGCAACTCGCTGCGCGGATTCGCCCCGTCCACGGGCGCGCCGAGACAGGAGTGGAGCAAGGTCACGGCTCCCGCTGCGTCGATCTTAAAGATCGTGCCTTTATCGGCCAGTCCACCTCGGTACGTCGTTCCGTAGAAGCTTTCGTCGCTGCCTTGGATGAGGCCAGCCTGGGGAGTCGCGCCATCGAGCGGTTGGCCGCGGAAAGAATAAAGCGTCGTCATGAAGGTAGCAGCGTCGTCGAGTTCGAAAACGGTGCCCCTGTTATTCGTTCCGCCCAGTGAAGTGGTGCCGTAGAGCTTGCCACCGGTCGCTTGCATGAGCCCCGCCACTGGGCGTCCAGCACCGCCGAGCTCAAAGAGCGTTTTGATGGCGCCAGCGGAATCGAGCCGGAAAACCGTGCCTCGGCTAAGAATCCCGCCGCCTGCATACGTTGTGCCGTAGAAGTTTCCGTCAGTCGCCTGCATCAGGCCCGCTTGCGGATTTTTGGAATCGGGCCCGTCAAAGAAATGGATGATCGTTACTGCGCCGGAGCTATCCATCCTAAAGAGCGTGCCCTTGCTGTTCCTCCCGCCAAACGATGTGGTGCCATAGAAGCGTCCGTCGTTAGCCCGGAGCAACGGAGCTCGCGGAGCACTCCCGTCCGTACCTGAGAAGGAATACAGCGTTGTCACCGCACCCGAAAAATCCATCTTGTAGACGGTGCCGGAGCCAGATGCGCCGCCAATATAGGTCGTCCCGTATAACATTCCGTCGCTTCCCTCGATCAGCCCGCCGACAGGCCACCCACCATCAGGCCCACTGAACAAATGGACGAGCGTCGTCACATTGCCGGCGGGATCTACTTTGAAAACCGAGCCCTGGTGCACGGGGCCCTGCGCGTACGGCGTCGTCCCGTACAGGTTGCCGTCACTCGCTTCGATCAGCTCATGATACGGCATATCACCGTCGTACGATGAGAAGGAATGCAGCGTCGTGATCTTACCTGACGCATCCATCCTGAAGACCGTCCCATAATTGCTCGTGCCGGTGCTCACGCCGCCGCCGGCCGTCGTTCCATAGAAGTTTCCGTCGCTCCTTTGGGTCAGGCCAGCTCGTGGATTTCTGCCATCAGGCCCGGAGAAGGAATGGAGCGTCGTCAGGTTGCCTGAAGCATCTATCTTGAAGATTGTCCCGTTATTATTCGCGCCGCCCTGATAGGTGGTGCCGTAGAAATTGCCGTCGTTTGCCTCAAGCAGCCGCGCGTAGACGAATTCTCCATCGGGGCCGGTGAACGAATGCAGGTTCGTTACGTTGCCGGCAGCGTCCATCTTGAAGACGGTGCCCTTGTCTGCAGTGCCCCCGTAATAAGTCGTCCCGTAGAAGAATCCGTCGCTCGCCTGGATCAGCGCACCGTACGGACTCCTGCCTTCGGGCCCGGCGAAATAATGCAGCACGGTTACATTGCCGGACGTGTCCATCTTGAAGACCGTGCCCTTGTCGAAAAAGGTTGTGCCGTAGAAGTTCCCATCGCGCCCTTGGATCATCTCGGCGAACGGCCACGCGGGTGCCGGCACAAAGTGTTGAAAAACGTCGTATCGTTGCGCCTGCGCAGAACCGGCCAACAGCGCGATTGCGCAGAGACAGAAGGCGGCAAACAATTTAGTAGTTATTATCGGCCGCCGGCTTGGATAGAGAGCACTACTGGGCTTCTGGTGTGACCGAACGGAATGATTTTTCTGGGAGAAACGTTTCATCGGCGTGGTGATGGGCTGTCCGAGTTTGAGCTCCGGTTGATGTGCAGGCTGGGGAGCATGGCGTAGCGCCCCCGGCGAAGTTCGGTCACGGCAAGGCCAGTCTGTAGAAGCGTTTCTCGAAGTCGCCTGCGTTCGCATCTTCATATTGGAACGCGCCAATGTCGTTCGCAGTGGGGCTACCCACCGTGGCAAACGGGGCCACCAAATCAGGCGAAGCCTGCACGACGTACGGCTGATTGGGCACCCCCAGGCATTGCAGAAGGATCTGGCCGTTTTGCAGGCGCGTGATTGACGTGATTTTGGGGCCGGCAATCACCTGCACCGTTACCTTCGCGATGTTGGTGCTGAGCGTACCCCGCTCGTCTCTTACCTGGAGAGCGGCTTCGTATTGCCCGAGCGCGTGGTAGATGTGGGAGATGGTCGGCTGAGACTGGGAGACTGGAGGAGTTCCGTCGCCAAAATCAAATGTGTACGTCGCTACTCCGTCGCAGACATCGCCGTCACCTGATGCAGAGGCGTCAAAGCGGACCGTGAGCGGCGCGAAGCCCACAGTGGGTGTGGCTGACAACGCGCCCAGAGGCGGAGCGTTGAGATTGACTGGGACGGAACGTGTCCCGGACAATTCGCCCAGAGACGCGTTCGCCCAAACTCTATAGTCCCCTGGTACCAGCGTCGAAACATCGAGAGTCGCGGTAAAGGTACTGCCAGAGAGAATCATCGGCGTGCCAAACACGACCTCGTTCTCCGGTGTCCCGGTCGGGGCAATGGCGGTGCTCAGAGTCTTGACCGGGATTGTGGTATCGGAGAGTGGCACCTCGTCATAGGGAACGGCGCCGGCAACAGAGTCGCCCGCGGCCGTGAACGAACGCAGTGCTGTCAGTGCGGTTCCTTCGGCCACGCCCAGAGTAGCTCGCGGTAACGAAACCAACACTTCCACGCCCGTGGTGCCGTAGCTGCCGGTCAGGTCTGCTTGCTTCGTGCAGACGGCCTCGCACCGGTACAACTCGAAGACGGGAGCCGGACCAGCAGGGGTGGTAGCGCGCACCTCGTAGCGGATCTGCGCCACTCTAAATTCAAAGGTGTAAGTCGGGCCTGGACCCGTGGCGCTCACGTTTACGCAACATGGTGCGAACAGCGTGGGGAGGTCGGCAAGACTGAAGCGCACAAGCAGGTCCTCGAGTCCAACGCGATAGAGAAGGCTCGCGCCAATGAGTTCCGCGCCGACTGCGCCGGCTCCCGGCAACCCGTCATCCGCAGCATCGCTGGCTGACGCGATCGTGATGCCGGCAAAATTCGCATCCCCAGCGACGGTGACGGCAGTGCCTGCGGGGGAGGCGCTGAGTTCTCGCACTCCGACCGCCGGGCCGCGCTCGCGCAGAAACACCACGTCGTAGGTTCCGGTTGTGGGCTGGGGAATGAGGTTCGTAGCCTGACTCCAGAATGCCGTCAGGCGGCCGTCAGCGCTGATCGCTGGAAAGAAAGCGCCGTTATTTGCCTGGGCGCCATCGCTGCTTAGCGAAACGCGCTCGGTGATGGCTGTTGATTGATCGTGCACAAAGACGTCGCTCTTCGCGTTGGCGTCGCCGGGCACCAGATTCGTAGCAAGACTTTCGAACGCCACGTAGCGCCCGTTCGCTGAGATCACGGGGGTATAGGAACTCCCATTCGTCTCGGCACCGTTGCTGGCCACGCTGACCCGTCTCGTGGCCACCGCGCCCGATTCATCGAAAATGCCGTCGCCATCCGTGTCGCGGTCGCGCACGAAAATGTCGTTGAATGCGTTGGCGTCCTCAGGCACCAGGCCATGGACAACGCATTCGAAGGCAACGAATCGGCCATCGGCACTGATGGAGGAATACACCGCGCCCCTGCCTTCGCCGAAGTTCGGGATTTCGGTCCCGTCCGTCGCCACCGAAATTCGCGTGGTCGTCCCATCCTGCCGATCGCGCACGAACACGTCGTAGCCGGAATTCGCGATGCGACCGCCCAGGATGCTCGTCCCGTTGCGGTCGCCGGAAACCAGGTTTGTCGCGGGGCTGTAGAATGCTACATAACGGCCGCCCGTGCTGATCGCTGACGGAAGGCCGAGCAAGCTGGAGTGATCGTCCCCTTGCGTTTCCTCACTTGAGACCGAGATAAGCTCAGTCGTGCCGGCGACGCGGTCGCGCAGAAAGACGTCGTATTTGCCATTGGTATCTGCCGAAACGAGCCGTGAAGACAAGCTCGCGAACGCGACGTAGCGCCCATCAGGGCTGATCGAAGGCCGCTGGGTTAAGCGCTCGCCCTCGGCGGTCTGAGTGCCGTCGGTTGCCACGGAGGCGATCTCGGTCGTGACCGCTCCTGGTTCATCGAAGATGCCGTCGCCGTCCGCATCGCGGTCATGGACAAAAATATCTCGATTCCGATTGCCATCGCCAGCGACCAGGTTGGCCGCGCCACTATCGAAAACCAGGTAGCGTCCGTCCGCGCTGATGCCAGGATAAGCCGACTCTGAGTTCGCCTGCAGGCCGTCGCTATTTACCGAGACGCGCACGATGGAACCCGTGCGGAGGTCTTTCACAAAAATGTCCGAACTCCCGTTTGTGTCGCCGGTGACGAGATTGTTCGCGTCGCTGGTGAAGGCGAGATAACGGCCGTCCGCGCTCATGGTCGGCTGATAAGAAAAGAAGTTTGCTGGCGTGCCAGCGACATTCTCCGAAATGCGGCGCGTTTGTGGCGTGGGAGCGGCGGTCGCGCAAGGATCCGGTGTCGGTGTTGGAGTGGGTGTGGCTGTTGGCGTGGGTGTCGCCGTGGGCGTTGGGGTTGGAGTCGGCGTGGCACTCGGGCTCGGCGACGGAGTCGGCGTCGGGGTCGCGCCGGGGTCGGTCAAGGTCACGCGTACGGAGGCCGCACCGCATGTCACTCCGAGGCAGGCTCGCGCCCAAACGTCGTAATCGCCGAACGGGAGCGCGGAAACATCGATGCTCCCGGAGAAGTTTCCGTTAGTCAGGCCGGGCGAAAGCTCGTTCAGCGCAACCTGATTGAACGGCGTGTCCACGGGTGCAATCCCCGCGCGCAGTTGCTTGGCGGGGACGGCAGTGTCGGCCAGCGAAACCCGATCATAGCTGGTGCCCGCCGATCCGTCACTCCCGGCGGGAGCCGTAAACGCAGTCAAGCCGGTGAGCGCCGCGCCCTCGCTCAAGCCCGCGGCGGCGAGCGGCACGGCGATCCAGACTTCTTCCCCCACCGTGCCGTAACCGCCGGAGACGTTGGTTTTCGGGACACACACCTGCTCGCATTCGTAAAGCTCAAACACCGGCGCACGATCGGTGGCCGCCGTGGCTCGCGCCTGGTAGCGCTTTCCGCCGGCGCTGAATTCAAGCGCGTAGACCGCTGGCGATCCGCCGATGTTCGTGAACGGCGCGTCGGGTGGCAGTTTCACATTGATGCGGATGAGCAAGTCCTCCGGCTCGCCGCGATATGTGACGTTGGCGCCGGTCATTTCCGCGCCGGCCTCGCGTCCTCCTGCGCCGGCGTCATCGGCAGGATCGGCGGCCGAAGCCAGAATCGCGCCCGAGAAGGTGGCGAAGCCGGAGAGGTTTAACGCCGCATCCACAGCAGCGACATTCAGCGCGCCGACACCAATGGCGGGCCCGCGGTTCCGAATGAAGGAGTCCGCATTGCCGTTCGTATCATTGCTGACCAGGTTCGAAGCGCGGCTCGCAAATCCCGCGAAGTGTCCGTCGCCGCTGAGCGACGCGGCCTCGTATTGAAAGAGAGCGTCAGCGAATGGCCCGGTGGAGTGATCATTCCCCTGCGTGCCGTCGTCCGCCACCGAGACCCGCTCGGTGATGCCCATGAGTTGGTCATGCACGAATTGATCGAGCTTCCCGTTCGTGTCCCCCGGCACGAGATTCGTCGCCGCGCTGTGGAACCCAACGAAGCGTCCGTCGGCGCTGATGGAAGGATGGAGAGAGCGGCTGTTCGCCTCCTTTCCATCGCTGGCGACGCTCACTCTGCGGGTGAAGATTGCTCCCGGCTCGTCGAAGATGCCGTTGCCGTCCGCATCGCGATCGTGGAGGAATATATCCAGGGTGCCGTTATTATCGCTCGGGACGAGGTTCGAGGTGCTGGCTTCGAACACGACGTACCGCCCGTCGCCGCTGATGGCTCCGCTGCTCGGAAGCTCGAACTGAATGCTCCCGCCTCTTTGCGTGCCGTCGGAGGCGACGCTTACCCGGATGGTCGCGACGCCGCCTGGTTCATCCATGACGCCGTTACCGTCCACATCGCGGTCGCGCACGAATGTGTCGGGCGCGTTATTGGTATCGCCGGGAACCAGGTTTGTGGCATCGCTTCCGAACACGACATAGCGGCCGTTTGCGCTGATGGACGACATGCCCTTCGCGTAATTTTGCAGGAGCCCGGGAGGTCTCGGCGCCACCGCTTCGGTTCCATCAGTTGCGACGGAAACCCGCGCAGTCGTGTGCGTCTGCCGGTCGCGGACGAAAACGTCGTATCCTCCATTGGTATCGCCCGCCACCAAATTGGAACCCCGGCTGGTGAAGACAACGTAGCGACCGTCCGCGCTAAGCGACGGTTGCTCAGAGGTGTCATTCGACTGCGCGCCGCTGCTCGCCACCGAGACGCGCTCCGTCGATACCTGCCCGGGTTCGTCGAACACGCCGTTGCCATCCACGTCGCGATCGCGAACGAAGATGTCAGCTCGATTGTTCGTGTCGCCGGCAACAAGCGTTCTCGCGCCGCTTTCAAACGCCACGTAGCGCCCATCGGTGCTCATGGACGGGTGAATGGAGTAACTGTTCCCCTGCGTGCCGTCGCTCGCCAGCGAGACCCGCACGACGGCGCCGCTCTGGATTTCCTGCACAAAGACATCATCACAATTGGTGACGTTCCCGAAGCCATCACCGCAGTTCACATTCGAGTCGCCGGGCACGAGGTTGTCCGCGTCGCTCGGGAACGCGATGTAGCGCCCGTCGGCGCTGACGACTGGACCGGGGAAAAAGTTTCTCCCGTTTCCCTGCGTGCCATCGCTGGCTATGGAGACGCGAGCCGTTCGTCCTGGCCGGGGGTAGGCAGCAGCAAGGGCGAGGCTGACCATGAGCGCGACGCTGCCCATAAACAACAGGGCAGAAACCCAGCGCCGCAATTTAGGATCTATGAGTGTCATGGGTAGCGCCTGCGCCGTCTGCAAGTCTCCACTAAAGGAGAGATCGAGAAGTGGTTTTCGATGAATTCGTTCCAGGTGGAACTACCATTCGCTAGCCCATTTATGATCGGTAAGAATAACCAAGGGCGTTCAAGGGAGGGCGAGCCTATAGAAGCGTTTCTCGAACTCGTCTGCGTTCGGATCTTCAAATGGGAATGCACCGCTGCTGTTGGCGGTGACGTTTCCGATCGGGGCAAACGGAGTTACCAGATCGGGTGAAGCCTGCACGACATACACCTGGTTAGGCACTCCGAGGCATTGCAGAACAATGCGACCGTTGAGCAAGCGGGTGATCGAAGTGATTTTGGGGCCGGCGATCACCTGCACCATTACTGTCGCCGAGTTGGTGCTGAGCGTGCCCCGCTCGTCTCTTACCTGGAGAGTGGCTTCGTATTGCCCGAGCGCGTGGTAGATGTGGGAGATGGTCGGCTGAGACTGGGAGACTGGAGGAGTTCCGTCGCCAAAGTCAAAGGTGTAGGTCGCGACGCCGTCGCAGAGGTCGCCATCACTCGAGCCAGAGGCGTCAAAGCGGACCGTGAGCGGCGCAAAGCCGACAGTGGGAGTAGCCGTAAACGCGCCGACAGGTGGAGCGCTGAGATTGATTGGTGCGAAGGCTGTGCCGGACAAGTTGCCGAGCGAGGCATTTACCCAAACTTTGTAATCCCCTGGTGCCAGCATGGAAACATCCAGCGTCGTGCTGAAGGCGCTGCCAGCCAGGGTCATTGGTGTGCCGAACACGACCTCGCTCTCTGGCGTGTTAGGCGGCGTGATCGCAGTGCGGAGGGTCTTTGCCGGCACTGCGGTGTCGTCGAGCAACGCTTCATCGTAAGGGGTGGCGCCGGCGGCGGCGGCGCCCGCGGCGGCGAATGCTCGCAGCGCAGTCAGTGCTGTTCCTTGAGGCACTCCAAGTGTCGCTCGCGGCAGTGAAATCAAGACTTCGGTTCCAGTGGTGCCGTAGCTCCCGGTGAGGTCTGCCTGTTTCGTGCAAACTGTTTCGCAGCGATACAACTCGAAGATGGGAGCGGGACCAGCAGGGGTGGTCGCTCGCATTTCATAGCGGACCTGCCCCACCTTGAATTCAAAGGTATAGCTCGGGCCGGGGCCGGCGGCGTTCGCGTTCACGCAGCACGGGGCGTAAAGCGACGGGATGTCGGTAAGACTGAAACGCGCGAGCAGGTCGTCCAGCTCGCCGCGATAGATAAAGCTCGCGCCGACAAGCTCACCGCCCGCTGCGCTTGCGCCCGGGAGTCCATCAGTGGGCGCATCAGCCGCTGAAGCAAGAGTGGTTGCGAAGAAGTTGGCCTGGCCGGCGACCGTCACGGCAGCGCCGGCAGGAGTGGCGGTGAGTTCCCGCACTCCCACGTCGGGGCCGCGCTCGCGCAGGTAGATGACGTCGAAGGTCCCGCTCGTGGGCTGCGGAATCAGGTTGGTGGCCTGGCTCCAGAACGCTACGCGCGTTCCGTCGCCACTGATCGCGGGAAAGTAGGATGCGTTGTTCGCTTCCGCACCGTCGCTCGCCACAGAGACCCGCTCCGTAATTGCAGTCGCGAGGTCATGCACAAATATGTCGCGCGCTTCGTTTGTATCCCCGGGCACGAGATTGCTCGGGCCGCCCTCGAAAATGACATGGCGCCCGCCCGCCGCGAGAACAGGGACGAAAGAGTTGCCGAGACCCTCGGCGCCGTTGCTGGTCAAGCTGACACGTTTAGTAGCTACACCGGCCGGCTCATCGAAAACGCCGTTGCCGTCCGTGTCGCGGTCGCGCACGAAGATGTCCCGGCCTCCGTTGGTCGCGTTAGTGTCTTCGGGGACGAGGCCGTAAACCTGGCACTCGAACGCCACGAAGCGGCCGTCAGCGCTGATGGATGAGTACGCTGCGCCTGCGTTTACGCCGAAGTTAGGGATCTGCGTGCCGTCCGTGGCCAGCGAAACGCGCGTAGTGGTCCCCGTCTGACGATCGCGCACGAAGACGTCGTATCCACTCCCGGGAATACGCAGCGTTAACAAAGGATTGTTCCCGTTCGTGTCGCCGGGGACAAGATTAGCCGCAATGCTGTAAAAGGCGACGTAGCGCCCGCCGTCACTGATCGAGGAGGAGAAGCCCAGGACCGCCGAGCTGTCGTCTCCCTGCGTGCCGTCGGTTGCGATCGAGATCAGTTCGGTGGTCTGCGCCACACGATCCCGGAGGAACACGTCGTAGGCGTTGTTGTTATCACCAGGGACAAGTCGCGAAGAGAGACTCGCGAACACGATGTAGCGACCATCCGGGCTGATCGAAGGTCGTTGCGTCAGGGGTTCGCTCTGGAGCGTCCGAGTCCCATCGGTCGCGACGGAAACGAGCTCTGTGCTGATCGCTCCGGGCTCGTCATAGATCCCATCGCCATCCACATCGCGATCGTGCACGAAGATGTCGCCGTTCGTGTTGATGTCGTTCGGCACAAGGTTGTTCGCTTTGCTCAGGAACGATACGAACCGCCCGTTCGCGCTGATGCCTGGAAACATCGACGCGCCATTGCCTTGCACGCCGGATGTGTTCACCGAAACACGGGCAACGTTTCCGGTCCGCAGGTCTTTCACGAAGATGTCGGAAACCGAGTTCGTATCGGACGGGGCCAGGTTGCCTGCATCGCTGGTGAACGCCAGATGTTGGCCATCCGCGCTGAAGGTCGGCTGGTATGAGAAGTTGTTGGCGGCAGTGCCGTCGGCCTTTTCAGATCCTCGGCTCGTGCGTGGTTTTGGTGCGGGCGTCGCACACGGGTCGGGCGTGGGGGTAGGAGTAGCAGACGGCGTAGGAGTTGGCGTCGCTGTCGGCGTGGGCGTAGCGGTAGCGGTCGGCGTCGGTGTTGCAGTAGGCGTCGGCGTAGGAGTAGGACTCCCACCCCCGCCTAAAGCAACGGGCACTGCGGCCGATCCACAAACCTGCCCCAGACACGCCTTGCCCCACACGTCGTACGCGCCCGGCGCGAATCCGGCGACGTCGAGTGTTCCTTCAAAAAATCCATTTGCGAAACTCGTCACTGCATTGAAGTCGATGTCGCTTTCAGGAGTGCCTGCGAGGGCGATTCCGATGCCTGCGTTTTTCGCCGGAATCGTGGTGTCCGCCAGCGCCACTGAGTCATAAACCGCACCTTCTGCCGCCGAATCCCCGGGCACAGTGAAGGCGCTCAGGTTGCTCAAAGCATCTCCTTCCGCGGCTCCCAGCACATCGCGTGGAAGCACGATCAAGACCTCGGCTCCCGTGGTCCCATAGTTGCCGGTCAAAACGGCCTGGGGCACACAAGCCGTTTCGCATCGGTACAATTCAAAGACCGGCGCACGCTCCGCGGGCGCCGAGGCGCGCACTTCGTATCTGATCGAATCAAGATCGAACCTGAGCACGTACGCTGTCGCTCCGGCGCCGTCCGCGCCAATGTCGAAAGCGTCGGTGTTACGAAGACTGAGAAGCTTCAGACGAACCACCAACTCCTCCTGCTCCCCGCGATAGGTGAGGCTGGCGCCCACCAGTTCCGCGCTAAAATCCTTCGCTCCTAAAGCTCCATCGTTCGATGGATCAGTGGCCTGCGACATCACTGCGCCCGAGAACGTGGCCCGGCCAGACACCGCGACTTGATTGCCCGTCACAGAAGCAGCCAGGAGGCTGACACCGATCGCCGGACCGCGGTCGCGCAGAAAGATATCGGCGCTGTTGTTGTTATCGTCAGGCACAAGATTGCTCGCGAGGCTGACAAAACCGGCGTTACGCCCGTCCGCAGCGATTCCAGCGATGCTCCAATACCCAAAGAAGAAGCCGTAAGAGTTGTTGTTTCCCTGCGTTCCATCGCTCGCCACGGACAAGCGCTCTGTGATCCCGGTGACGCGATCGTGGACAAATTGATCCCAGAATCCGTTCGTATCGCCGAGCACGAGGCTCGAAGCTTTGCTATGAAAGGTGACGTAGCGGCCATCGGCCGAGATGAAAGGATTGTAGCATTCCGAAGTAGCCTCCTTGCCATCGCTCGACACGCTCACCCTGGTAACTTCGACTCCATTCGGCTCGTCGAAGATGCCGTTGCCATCTGAGTCACGGTCCCGCACGAAAATGTCCAAGGTACTATTGGTATCGGTGGGGACGAGATTGTTGTACTTGCTCTGGAATGCGATGTAGCGCCCAGTCGCGCTGATGGAGGCATGCTGCGCATTGAACTGATTGCCACCGCCTCTTCCCTCCGCGCCGCCAGATTGCACGCTGACACGGGTCGTCGCGGTTTTTCCGGGCCCCGCTTCATCGAAGATGCCGTTGCCGTCCAGGTCGCGGTCACGAAGAAATACATCTGCATCATTTTCGTTCGTTGGCTCACCGGCGAGGTTGTTCGCATCGCTATCGAAGACCACGTAGCGACCATCCTCGCTGATCGATGAGACGCCCAGCGCACTGATGAATTGCAGCGACGTCGCACGCGGCGCGACCGCCTGCGTGCCGTCGGTAGCTACGGAAACCAGCGTCGTCGTGTGGGTCTGTCGGTCGTGCACGAAGACATCACCACCGCCATTGGTGTCGGAGGGGACGAGCGTTGACGGCTGGAAACTAAAGACGCCACTTCCGAAGGCCACATGCCGTCCATCGGCACTGATCGAAGGACGCTCATTGTTATGATTCGCCTGGACGCCGAGACTGGAGACTGAGACACGCTCCGTCAGCACCGCGCCGGGTTCGTCGAAGATGCCGTCGCCATCGGTATCGCGATCGCGGACGAAGATGTCGAATCTACCGTTGCTGTCGCCGGGAACCAGAGTGTTCGCGACACTAGCAAACGCCACGTAGCGCCCGTTCGCGCTGATCGCCGGAAAGTTCGAGAAAGAGTTGCCCTGCCTCCCATCCGTCGCGACCGACACTCGGGTGAGCGCGCCGGTGCGAAGATCCTTCACGTAAACATCCGGGCAGTTGATTGGGTTGGAGAAATTATCCGTGCAGGTGTTTGTATCCTCTGGCACGAGCGGCGTACCGGCGACGAAGGCAAGGAAGCGCCCATCTTCGCTCACGACCGGCGCGGCATCGCCGTTATCCCCGCTGCGCTCCGTGCCATCCGTGGCCAGCGAAACGCGCTGAGTGATCCCTGGCCGGGGGTAGCCAGCCGCAAGCGCCAGGCTTACAGCCGCCGCAGCACCGCCAAGGAACAGTGTGGCAGAAGCGAAGCGGCGAAGTTTTGATTTAGTCTGGGGCGATGGGAGGAGCATAGGGTTTTGAGTGGTTTTCTCTGGAGGAATTCGAGAATGGCGTTTTCGAATGTTTTGCGGAAGAAAGATGTCGTTAGCCGAAGCGACGATTCGTTAGCCAATCTTACGATTCGCTTCCAGTTCAGACCCGGCCCTCCGACGGCGCGCCGCATAGCGAGCGGGGGTTTGGCCGTAGGTACGTTCGAAGTCTCTGACAAAATGACTGACGCCACTGCCTACATGCGTCGCGATCTCCTCAACGCCCAGGAAAGTTGTTTCGAGGAGCTCCTTAGCTCGTTCCATCCGCAGCTGCTTCAGATATCGCGCGGGCGACGTTCCTGTTGCGTCTTTGAAGAGCTGGCTCAGGTGTGACGCGGATAGATGCACCGCCCGGGCTAGTTCGCTCAGCGGTATGCGGCGGTGCACATTCAGCGTCATGATGCTAATCGCCTGGCGCACCCGCGGATCCATCAAGCTTATGCCCGAGCGAGATTCCGTTCGCGGTGATTGTTATGGTTGCGGCGCGCAGCAGTAGCAGGGCGTCTCTTCTCCCGGGCGGACGGCATCGGGACCGGTTCCGCATCCTTCCAGAGGAATTCGAAGAACATGCTCAAGCTTTGCGCCAACTGCGGGTGCCGGATCAGCACAGTGCGCGTTTGATCAGCCGGCATGATGAGTGGCATGAGCACGATCTGCTTGTCGAAGATGGCCAGCTTGTGGGGTAGCTCGCCGTCGTAGACCCGCGACTCTTCGCCTGCGGCCACCCACGTCATCAGATACGGCGCCACCGACGGATCATCCATCACGGCGCGCTCGTACAGGCTGCGGACGCGCACGCCGCGCTTTTGAGCCTTCTCCTGAGCGGGATTGCTCGGTCGGCAGAAGAAGGGCGCCTTGATCAGACTGTCGATCTGGTTTTCCGCTTCGAGTTGAAGCCGATCGAAGCGCTCGGCAACCGCTCGAGGGTTGCGCAGCACCTGAATCAACTCTTCCGGAGCGACCTCGACCGGCCCTGCGAGGGCGGCGGCGATGCGCTGCCCGAGTTGTTCGGCAAGGTCCTTCCGCTGGGCGAGCGCTTCCTGTTCACGCAAAACGAAAGCGGGTAAGGCCTGCTCCGGCGGGACGATCGCGAATCTGCTTCCGTAGCCGGCCCCAGATTCAATCAACCCTTTGTCGGTCAAGGAGCAGAGGGTTTGATACACGCGGCTCCGCGACAGGCCCGTCAGGCCGGCCAATGCGGTCGCGCTCAGGGCCGCATTTTGGGCAAGGGCGAGATAGATCTGTGCCTCGGTAGGCGAGAGTCCCAGTTCGACCAGATCCCCGCGGTCTTCGTGTTTCATTGCGCAGCACTCTGGAGACAATAATCATGTTGTCAAATACATTGGACGACATGTTTCGCGAAAAGCTTATCATTGCTTCTGAAGCGTCGTCACGTCGCCGTTGCCCTCCATCTTGAAAACTGTACCCCGCCCCGCTCGCACCGCCGGATTGCGTCGTTCCGTAGAACTTGCCGTCGCTAGCCTGGATGAGGCCGGCGATGCGGTCAGCTTTCGAGTCGAGCGCGGACGTGGTAGCGGCGGAAATTCGGGACCGCTTGCCTAACTGGCGGATGCCGGCGCTGAGTGTCACGCGCCGCGAAAGCATCCCTCCCCCGCGCGATCAGCCTCGGCTCGGCTTTCTATCGGGTGCGGTTGCTCCCGGTTCAAATGCGGTAGAAAGCTGGAGCCTAGCGGTCCGTTCCCATTTTGTGAAATCCGGTTAAAAATGGGCAAGAAAGCCGCCATCTAAATAGTAATCTCTCGAGGGTCGAACCCTCTCCGAGCCCTTTTTGTGAACGAGCCCGTCAATTGTTGGGCGCCGCGAATGCCTGTAACGCAGTGACTACCTCCTCGGGCTTCCATCCATTGCCTCGCCAGATCTCGACAATGCGCCCGTTGCTGTCGATTAAGGCGGTGGACAGGCCGTGCGAGATGCTACCGGCTTCCGCTTGCACCGTCACCGTGCTGAGATCGAAAAAGAATATGCTTAACAGCAATCGGTAGCTGCTAACACTGCTACGGTTCGTCCGTCGCAGGCTTGTCTCTTTGCGCTACTAACATCCTCTTCGGGCAAGATCCTCCACAATAAAAAGCGGGAGTAGTTTCGTTGCATATTTACGCTTGATGCGGCTGCGCCGGGGCGAGACTGTGCGCCACCCTCGCAGACCCCGCACAGACTCGCGAGTTTGCGTTTTTGTCCGTGTGATCATCTGCGCCCTCCTCCCGTCGCTCGCGGCTCTTCCGCTTCCCTTCCCTCCCGAGCGGACCGCCGACCGCTCCGCTGCGGGTGCGCAGATCATCATTTCGTGCGAACTGCGCAACAAACGCTCTTAGACATGCGCGACACTGATTTAATAGCGGCGCGGAAATCAGCTTGTCGCCGGCAACGCTAGACGCATCCAGGTAATCCGCCTAACGAGTTATCCACAGGCCGCCCGCGACTTACTGAACCTTCTTTGATAGTATCCAGTCATTACCCGCTAATGAATCAACAATGGACGACAACACCTATGATGCCATTCTCTGGTTACTACATTACCTAAAACAGCAAGAACTTCTCCCAGACGTAACCGAGTGCACAACGATTCTTGAGACTCATCTAACAGAGATCGAAAAAGAGCACGCCGGGATTCTACTTTAAGACTTCGCGGCTACTTCGGTCGCGTCACCCGTCTGATGTTCCTCTTCGAAGTTCGGCGCAGAGACCGTGGAACGCCTCCTGCAAGACCCAACAGCAAAAGGGATGCATCGAACCAACTACACGAAACGCACTGACGATGACAAAAGCTGGGAATTGAAACCCGAAAGCGATTGGGTCTACACGCCCGTAGAACCTCTAATTTCAGAAGAACTCTGGGATCAATGCAATCAGCACCTCAGAGCATCAGGACACGCGAATGGCAAACCGGCGAAAAGGGCTGTTCACCTTTTCGCAGGACTCACTTTCTGCAACTGCGGGAGCCGAATGTATGTGCTGACAAATAGCGTCAAATACGGGTGCGAGAAATGCCACACGAAGATTCCCGCAGAAGATCTGGAAGCGATCTTTGTCGAGCAGCTAAAAAGCTTCCTCGTGTCGCCAAAACAGGTCGATGCGTATCTCGGCCGCGCTCAAGACACATTGACCGAAAGAGAGGCGCTCTTAGAAAACCGGAAGAAGGAAGCCGAAAAGATTCGCCAGGATACTGAGCGAACCCATCGACTCTATCTGGACGGCGAAATCAGCGCCGACGCCTTCGGAAAGTTCTTTCGGCCGATCGAAGAGCGCCAAAAGCAGCTCGACGAAGAATTGCCGAGGCTTCAAGCCGAAATCGACTTCTTGAAAATCAGCTCATTCTCCTCAGATCAAGTAATGAATGACGCTGTCTACCTTCAAGAAAGGTGGCCCAATTTAGAGCGGGCCGAGAAACGGAAGATCGTGGAGTGCATCACCAACAAAATCGTCATCTCCAAAGAGGAGATCACAATCGATCTCTGTTATCTCCCCTCTTCTAAAGAACTCACAAAAAGGGACTGGAGCCTAGGGGATTCGAACCCCTGACCCCCGCAATGCCATTGCGGTGCTCTACCAACTGAGCTAAGACCCCGAGAGAACTCTGATTGTAGGTTTTCGATTGCGGTTTGCAACCGGCGAGC
>Ga0136617_10002236_pt1 | contig 17285 bp, 16 predicted proteins | sample AntDrymUQ3222106_2_FD_129672 | JGI IMG/M metagenome (GOLD analysis project Ga0136617, IMG submission 129672) | Polar desert sand microbial communities from Dry Valleys, Antarctica - metaG UQ322 (21.06) | ecosystem: Environmental > Terrestrial > Soil > Desert | place: Antarctica: Dry Valley...
ATAGGGGAAGTAGCTGGTTCGCCAGGGAGAGTCCGGTACCGGTTCCTCCATTGTGTCCGAGGTATCGAGCGTGACTGGCTCGGGAGTATCCGCAGCTGCCGGGACCTGGGCGCTTAGCTGAGCCGCGACGAGCAGTGCCGGCAGAAGCAGAGCAGTCAGCCGCATCAGGCACGCCTCGGGTAGAGATAGGCGGTGTCTCGCAGGGCGCCATTGCGGCCATCATGCGCCGCGAAGGTCGCGGGATAGATCGAGGCTGAGCCGAGGTCGCCCCTCTTGTTTACGGCGTAGAAAGAGATATTGAACGATGGACGGCCGTTTTGGAGGAGCCGGGGCGGGGTGAGCTGAACTACCCGCTTCAGCGTTTCCAGGCACGCATCGGTCGGCTTGAGTCCCCGGCGCATACCCTCCACGGTGAGAAACCCGCCGCACGCCGTGATGTTCGCCTCGCCTCGTCCAGTCGACCCGGCGGCTCCCACGTCGTTGTCCGTGTATTGGCCGGCACCGATTATGGGCGAATCGCCGGCCCGGCCCGGAATTTTCCAGGCCAGCCCGCTGGTGGTGGTAACCGAAGAGATTTCGCCCTTCGGGTTTACCACGTTGAGATTGATCGTACCGGTCGGTCTTGTTGGGAGCGGCTCGTTCTCCGGAACGTTGAGCCAGTCATCGTCGGCGCCTCGGTTGGCGCGCCATCTGATCCAGAGTTGGCGTGACTCGGGTGTCAGCAGGTCTTCCTCCTTGAAACCATACGAGAGCGCGAACCGCTTTGCCCCTTCTCCGACCAGCATGACGTGGTCGGTGTACTTGAGCACCAGCCGAGCCACCTCGCTCGGGGTCTTGATCCCTTCGAGCGCCGCGACCGCGCCGGCTCGCCGGGTGGGCCCGTGCATGCAGGACGCGTCCAACTGCACCACGCCGTCCTCGTTGGGAAGACCGCCGTAGCCCACTGAGTTGTCGCTGGGGTCGAGCTCCTGAATCTTCACGCCTTCTATGGCGGCGTCGAGGGTGTCGGTTCCCTCCAGCACCAGCTCCATGGCTCGAAGCACCGCCGGCAGTCCGTTGCTGGAGCTCACCGCTGCCGGTCGGATTGCGCCGCGACGGATTATGGCCGGAGAAATGGACGGTAACACCACGGTAGCCGCCGCAACGCCGCTCGCGCCGATGAAGGTGCGGCGAGAAACCGGCAGTGACATGAGGAAAGCCTCCACTGGCTGTTTAGGCGCCAGGCGGCGCCACGGGGATTTAGAACCGCCGTGAAGCTAAAGTCAACCGAGGGGGGCGAGCAGTCAGAAAGAAATGGTGATCCAACGCACAGCACCTCGATCCCGGCTTTCTATACTTGGCCACAGTGGAAGTGCGGATGGACGGCGACCTGCGAGACGTCCGAAACAGCCCTGAGTCCCCTGCTCTGCGGCCGGATGAGCTGTCTAACCCAAGTTTCCGCTGCTTCTCCCATCACTACCCCCTCTCTATATATCTCGCCGGGAACGGGCCTAATCGCCCGTTCCACCCGCCTTCTTTGAGAGCTCTTGGCTGCTGAACTCGCTCCCAGTCGTGTGACCCAACCCACAGCAGCGAGTACTCACCAATCTATACTTGCGACGTCTGTGCATTTCAGGCTACCGGCCGCTTCGATTTCTACCGGCCATCCTCGAGATCGGCATCCGACTCAACCACACGGGAGATCACGACCATGCCACGAGGCGACAAGTCGTCCTACACCAGCAAGCAGAAGCGGCAAGCCGAGCACATCGAAGAAGGCTATGAGAAGCGGGGTAGTTCACGTCGCCAAGCAGAGCGGCGCGCCTGGGCAACCGTGAACAAGGAAGACGGTGGCGGCAAGAAGAGCGGCTCTGGAAGGGGAAAGAAGAGCACCAAGAGCTCTTCCCGTAAAGGAGGCAAGAAGGGTGGGGCTGCCTCGGGATCGAGGTCCAAGGCCTCGGGCTCGAGGTCCAAGGCCTCGCGCTCCGCTGCCGCACGCAAGGGCGCCGCGACACGGCGCAGGAAAGCGGCAAGCAGTGGACGCAAGAGCAGCGGAGCCGGCCGTAAGAAGAGCACCGGAGGATCTCGCAGCAGGTCCACAGCGAGCTCTCGCAGCCGATCGACCTCGAGCCGGAAGAGCAGTGGCAGCAGCCGCAGCAGAAAAAGCAGCAAGAAGAGCTCGCGCCGCTGATACGGTAGTTCGGTCAGCGGTAACCGGCGAAAACAGCAAAGGGCAGCTTCCAAGTAGAAGCTGCCCTTTACTTTGATGAATAGCTGCGCTCACTCCCCCATCTGGCCCAAACCCAGGAGGGGAATGCCGATGCCGAGAGAGAGGTGGATGTCATTCTGGGTCTTTTTCTCATCCGCCGGCCCGAAGCCCGGGATCTCTGCCTTCGGCTTGTAGATATAGTCCTCGGCACTGAGCTGGAGCCGGAGCAGGTTTCCCAGGCGAAACCTCGCCGACGCGCCGAACGTGCCGCCTACGTCCGTCTTTTCCTCCACGTTTTCGTAGAAGTCACCACTGCGGTTGATGACGCCCACCCCTCCAGTGATTACGAACGCAACCGGGCTGGTGTAAGGCACCAGCTGGAAGCTGACCCGGCCGCTTCCAGTAAACACATTCGCGTCCAGACTCTGATCGCCGAGTCCTGATGCAGTGAGCTTGAGGTCGCTGGGTGCATAGGCACCGGTGAACTCGAGCCCCAGCCGCCGGCTGAGAGCCACTCCCACACGTCCCCCGAGCGTGATGCTCACTTCCTGCTTGAATTCTTCACCGCCGGCAGCCCTGACCAGCTCGGTCGTCGGGATGTAAACACCGATGTTGGGAGCGAAGCTTATTCCCTGAGCCGTCAGCCGATCCGCCTGAGCTACGAGCAATATGCCACCCACCATCCGGCACGACCCAACCACGCGCTGCCACGCATTGTGCCTCCACTTGGGAATGAAGGAAACAGGGCGCCTCCTACAGCTTAAGCTTGATATCGATATTAACCAGGACTGATGGCTCTGCTTCTTCGAAGAACACCCGGTCGCGCACCGTCCGGATCACCATTCTTTGAAGCGGACCCTTACCCTTGCCCCGGCCGTTGTTGCCCCGCCGGAAGTAAATCACCTGTGTGGCTCCTACGCGCTCCACGCGCACTACATAATATCCTTGCTCGATCAGCACGGCACGGCTCACTCGAACAGCCTTGTCGCTCGACACTGCATAGTGCTTGTCTTTTCCCTTGGCCTTGCCCTGGGCATGTGCCGGTGCGGCAGTGAAGCCGAACAGGACGAGAACCACGAGACCCATCCAGAGCGTGTGGCGAGCAGCGAACATGGGACCTCCTCTTGGCGCATGGGTGGGGGGACAGCCTCGGAGGTCCCAGGGCAAGAACCATGCAGAGGCTATTCCGCGCCGCGCGTTCGAAGGTTGAGCTTGTAAGTCACTGCTATATAGGGGTAACCAACGGATGTTACAGGCGAGGATTCAGAGCTCTGATGGGAAAATGAGTGGAGACGGGTGGTCTGCGGTCCTCAGCTTTCTCGACGCACGTCTCGGGCTGGCTTGTCGTCTCGCAGGCCGAGGAAACGAGGGTGGCGCAGCAGTCCGGCGGATGTCCACTCGGAGAACCCGATCTCGGCTACCAGCTCGGGGCTGACCCACTGAATTTCGCCGGCCGGCTTGGGTCCCTCCAGGAAAGGCGAGGTGGTGCGGTGAAGCGGAGCCAGCAGGGTGTGCAGAAGCTCGAGGGTCCTGCGATCATATCCGGTGCCCACCTTACCCGCGTAGCGCAAAGCCTGCCCTGAGCCCTGCCAAGGGGCGTAGTGACCCACCAGCAGCGCACCGAGTCGCTCGCGCGATCCCTGTGGCGCGGTGTAGCCGCCGATGACCAGCTCCTGGCGGCGCAGGCACTTGATCTTGAGCCAGTCAGGCGAGCGCGCGCTCACGTAACGCGAATCCGCTCGCTTGGCCATGATTCCCTCCTCCTCCCGAGCGCACGCCTTTCGAAGCATGGCCGCGGCTCCGGTGGTCTTGTAGCGGCTAACCCGCAGGACATCATCAAAGGTGACGACGTCCTGCAGGACAGCTTTCCGCTCGAGCAGCGGCAGACCGGTAAGATCGAGGCCGTCGAAGTACATGCAGTCGAACAGGTAGAGGTACACCGCAACCTGGCTGCGCCGGGCGCGGACGGGGTCTCGCAACTGCATGCGCTGCTGCAGCCGGGCGAAGCTGGTAATGCCGCGTTTCTCGTCAAAGGCTATGATCTCGCCATCGAGCACCGCCTCGCCGTTTACCGACCCGCTCAAGGCTTCCACCAGCTCGGGATAGGCATCGTTTAGCGGCTTCTGATTACGAGAATAGATTCGTACGGAACCGGGGCTGACATAGATCAACGCCCGCACTCCGTCCAGCTTCGGCTCGTATACCCACTTTCCCGAAATGGGCAATTCCTCGGAGAGCGTCGCCAGCATGGGCGGAAGCCAGGCGGGAATGGCACGGCGGCGGAGACCTGCTGCTGCAGCTGGGGCAGTGGTCGAGGGGCGAATCATGCAGTCCTCTCTTCCAACAGCTGGGCGAGGTCCTGCTTGGCTGAAAGAATCTCCGCCCACGGGTCGCCCCGCTCCTCCAGAAGATCCGGCGCCGTACGTAGGGTAAAGTCCGTGGGATAGATCTCCTCCAATTGCTCCCAGGCCACCGGCATCGAAACGGTCCCGAGCGCGTTCCGGCGGGGCGAAAAGATGGCTGCCAGAGATTTGCCGCGGCTGTTCTGGTTGTAATCGAAAAAGATCTTCCCGGTTCGGCGCTCGACCGACCACTCGAGCGTTACCTCCCCAGGCCACTGCTGAAGGGCGTACCGCCCGATGGTCTCGGCGATGCCGCGAGCAGCATCGTAGTCGAACTTGCGGAGGATCGGCAGATACAGATGCAGCCCGGTCCGACCCGATGTCTTGACGAACGTCTGAAGGCCCAGACCGGTAAGGAGCTCGCGCAGACGGAGCGCCAGGTCTCGCGTGCGATTGAACGCTCTGCGATGCAGCTCCGGCTCCTCGCCCTTACCCTCGCGCCCGGAATATTCATACGGGTCCAGATCAACCACTACGAAGTCAGGGAAATTGAGCACTGACTTATCCAGGGTGGCTTCAGAGCCCGAGAACTTGCGGCCTTTCCCCTTTGCGTCTGGTTGAGGATCTATGCGGGAAAACCACGGGTGCAGCTCCAACCCCGCCATCTGCGACAGCCAGAGCAGCGTCGCGAGATTCCCACAGATCAGGTAATCGCCGTCGCCCTCCTTGTGACTGGAGTAGATCGAGATATTGCGGGCAAAGTCAGGTGGCTCATCCCAATGCTTCTGATAGAAGCTCTTGCCGTTGATTCCATCGGGATAGCGGGTGACAAACAGGGGGCGTCCGGCAAGATGCGGCAGCAGCCAGGGAGAGACCCGAGTCATGTATCGTAGCAAATCCCGTTTGGTCAGCGGACTGCTGCCCTCAGCGGCAGGCCACAAGACTTTATCGAGATTGGTAACAGGTAGAGCGTGTCCCTCCACATTGAGTACCAAGCGTGGCTTGCGCTCGTCGAGCTGAGCCAGCACATCGCCAACCTCGCTCATCCCACCTTCCGCGTCCGGCGGCGCGCGGGACGGGTCCCAGCGCGGGCCGGCGGTTTGGGCTTGCTGCCCTTCTTCGCCGCTTCGACGCTTCGCTTCAGCGCTTCGGCCAGATCGATCACCCCGGTGTCTCGGGCGGCTGGCGCACTCACGACCTGCTTGCCTTCGAGCTTGGCCTCGATGAGCTGCGCTAGCGCCTCTCGATAGGTGTCGCGGTATTCAGAAGGATCGAAGGGCTTCTTCAACAGCTCGATCAGAGTAAAAGCCATGCCGAGCTCCTTCTCCGACACCTTCACCCGGTCCAGATCGCTGCTCCGTTCCTGCCTGATCTCGTCGGGGTAATACAGTGTCTCCAGCATTATGGTGCCCTTATGCGGCCGCAGCACGCAGAGCTGCTCTTTTTTTCTGATGGTAATGCTGGCCGTAGCGCTCAGCTTCTTTTCCTCCAGAGCCTTCAACAGCAGCGCGTAAGGTTTTTCTGCCCGCTCAGCCGGCTCGAGATAGTAGCTCTTCTCGTAGAAGACCGGATCGATCTCCTGCTCTTCCACAAAGGCGCTCAGCTCGATGGTGTGCTTGCTCGGAAGCGGCAGCTGCTCGAAGTCCTCTTCAGTCAGCACCACGTACTGACCTTTGGCGAACTCGTATCCCCGTGAAGTCTCGTTCCAGGGCACTTCTACCTCATCGGTGGGGCACCAGCGCTTCTGCTGCAGCTTGGACCCGCAGGTTGCGTGAATCAAATTGAACCTGATGTCACGGCTCTCCGTTGCCCCGAAGAGTTTGACGGGTATGGTCACCATCCCGAAGCTGATCGAACCACTCCAGATTGCCCTCGGCATGTGCAGCACCTCCGAATAGGCCCGGAGCCGAACTATCCCCCGAGACTTTTCCACAACGGATCGTGTATTGTCCACAGAGTTGTCAACACAACCTGTTGACAAATAATAGCTTACGAGGTTTGATAATCAGGCTGATACCAACGGGTTGCTGTGGGGTAAGTCACAGGGGTCCTACTGTTTCGATGATTTGGCCTCGGAAACAGGTGAGCCACTGATGGTGCGGAGAATTCGCTTCATGGCCTGTTTGCCGCTGGAGTCTACCGCCGGGAGTATCAGCTGTTCGTTCTCGAGGGGAACGCCAGGCGTGATAGAGCCGGCGTCGGGGGCAGCCTCGATTTCGGATGTTGAGCCGCTCACCGGTGTAAAGTCGAGGGCAGCAGCAACAGGTACGTTTGGTTCAGGCGGGGACACTATCCTGGAGCTCACTGGAACTACAATCTTCGCGACCGATGCCGTGCCGCCCGGCGAACGGAGGCCGGGAATCGGAATGGACTGAAGCATTGGCATTACCGCGGCCACCGTGCGAGGAGTGACGTCTTTCAGTGCCTCGGTTGGCGCCGTGATCAGTTGCCGCGGCGTGCGGGGACGCGCGGATACGTCCGATGCCGACGTCGATGTGCCCGACACCACCAGCTGCGCACAGGCCACCATCACCGCGCCGCCCAGCGCGACCCGAAGGTAGTGCTGGGGCTTACTGCGGCGGCGCGAGCCTCTGGCCTGCACCGGCCCCGCCACTTTTGCCGGCTCCACCATGCGGGGAGCTGCTGCCACCGGTACTGGCGTGGCCATTCGCTTCGGGTTCCTGCGAGCCGGCTCCGTCGGAGGCTCCGCTGCCCGCGGTGAGCTCGGCTTGGGTTCAGGCCATGCGGTGAGCGCCGCCTGTGTAGCAGCCTGCCGGGTTGAGGGTGCCGGGGTCACAGCTGGAGCGGACTGCGGCTGACCCTCACCCAGCTTCAACGCCGAGAGTGGGGCTACCGGCGGGCCAGCGACAAGATCCGCCTGGGTCAGCGGCATCGAGAGCGCGATCTTGTAGTGCGGATGGAACTGGATGGGCAGCCACTTGCTCGTAGCGTTGTGATAGATGCGTGCGCGGGAAGTCACGACCTTCCGTCGGATCGCGACAGCCAGCTCTTCTATCGACCGAAACGCGGTCTCTTCGCCGGGCGAAAGCTCGATGCGATACATACACACCTCAACGGGCGGGGAAGTGTGCGAGGGGTGCTGAGGTAGTTCATCGCATGCGATTTTCGTGCGCGGCGTCTATGCATTTTCGTTCATGACGGCCTGACAAGCGGTGGGGGGATGCAAAGAGTGTGACCTGATAAGACTGGCGTGGTGGCGCTATGAGGAAATCCCGCTGCGATCAAATGGTTGCGAGCCTTCCCACAACCCGAAGAGCAGGTGCTCTTTTCTGCAGCTTGCCGGGACGGCAGAGCGGCTGAATTTTGGGAGGGGGGGCGAAGGTTTTGCGAACTCTGGTGGATTGCGAGGAAAGCTGCCCGGAACAAGACAGGATACGGATCTGGAAGAGCGTGACTCGGCGGCAGCCGCGCTATGGGCAGAGCACGTCTCCAAGCGCTATGGTCCTGTCCTGGCACTGGACACGGTCTCGATCGGCGTGTGGCCGGCAGAGTGCGTGGCGCTGATAGGGGAAAGCGGTTCGGGAAAGACCACGCTGCTCCGTTGTTTCAACCGGCTGATCGTTCCCGATGCTGGGCGGGTTCGGGTGGACGGAACCGACGCAGCGGAGCTGGATGCCATAGCCTTGCGCCGGCGCATGGGATACGTCCCCCAGGATGGCGGGTTGCTTCCTCATTGGACCGTGCAACGCAACGTGGAATTGGTACCGTGGCTCCTCCGAATGACCAACGCTTCCGAGCTGGCCGAGCGCGCATTGACGTTGGTAGGGCTGGAGCCGGCCCTGTTCCGTGGGCGGGCACCGGGAGAGTTGTCGGGTGGAGAGCGCCAGCGGGTGGCCGTAGCGCGCGCGCTTGCCGCACAGCCGCAGGTCATTCTCCTGGATGAGCCTTTCGGGGCGCTTGACGCGATCACCCGTGCGGATCTTCAGATCGCATTTGCAGCGATTCGGCGGGAGTTGAGAATCACGGCATTGTTAGTGACGCACGATCTCAACGAGGCGTTTCTTCTGGCCGACCGAATCGTGGTGATGCGGCAGGGCAGGGTAGAGCAGGACGCGAGTCCGGGACAGCTTCGCGACGCTCCTGCCACCGACTACGTGCGCCGGCTTTTGTCCCGTGCGCCGATCGTGCCGTGAGTACTCCGATACGGGTGTCCATACTAATGGTCATCCTGACGTTCCTCTCGCCGATCGTTCCGGCTGAGGGCCAGAAGGTGCGCCCAATCATCGTGGCCTCGAAGCCGTTTGGCGAGTCGTTCCTCCTGGCTGAGATGTTTGCGCAGCTGCTGGAAGCTCGCGGCTTCGAGGTGGATCGCCGCCTCGGCCTCGGAGCCACCGAGATTGCATTCAATGCCCTGCGGACCAATGCCATCGATGTTTACCCGGAATACACCGGTACCGGCCTGCTTGCCATACTCGGCCAGCAACCCAGCGCGGATCCCCGGGAGGTCTACCGCGAGGTCTCACGAGAGTTCGGTCGCCGCTATGGTGCCCGCTGGCTACCGCCGCTCGGCTTTCAGAACACCTACGCCATCGCGGTTCGGCGGACCACAGCACGGGACCTGAGGCTGGTGACCCTCAGCGATCTTGCGCGCAACAGCCGGACCCTGAGGGCCGGGCTGACTCCCGACTTCATCGGACGGGCCGACGGCCTTCCGGGGCTGCAAAAAGCCTATGGCCTCCGCTTCCAGTCAACTCGCGCCCTTTTGCCGGCGGTCAAGTACCACGCGCTCGCTGCCGGCGAGGTGGATGTGATCGATGGCTACTCCACCGATGGATTCATTGCGCGCTATGATCTGGTGATCCTGGAGGACGACCGGGCGTTTTTTCCGCCCTACGAGGCTGCAGCACTGGTCAGCCCGGGCCTGCAGCGGGAGGTGCCTGCCGCCACCGCCACCCTGACGGAGTTGAGCGGCCTGTTGAGCGAGAGTGCCATGAGGAGACTCAACCGGCGGATCGAGGTTGATGGCGTCCCGGTAGCCCGCGTTGCCGCCGGTCAGCTACTGGCTCTGGGCCTCACCAGCCGCGCCACTGCCGAATCCCGCATATCCGCAACCGGTGCATCCGACCGTGGGGTTCTGTCGTACCTCTGGGGACAACGGGTGACCATCTTCGGCCTCGCGCTTCGGCACCTGCTTCTCGTGAGTGTCTCCCTGATAGCGGCCATTGCAGTAGCCTTACCGCTGGGCCTGGCTCTGGAGCGGGGCCGGGGTGCGGCGGAGTCCGTCATCCGGGGAGTGGGAGTACTGCAAACCCTCCCCAGCATAGCTCTGCTGGCCTTCATGATCCCGTTGCTGGGTATCGGGGTGATACCCGCAGTCGTGGCGCTGTTTCTCTATTCGCTCTATCCGATCTTGCGCAACACTTACACCGGAGTAAGGGACGCGGCTCCCGCGGCCGTCAATGCTGCCTGGGCTCTGGGGATGACTCCGCGGCAGGTACTCCGTTACGTTCGACTGCCGCTGGCGGCGCCGGTGATCATGGCGGGCATCCGCACCGCCGCTGTACTCAATGTCGGTACAGCCACCTTGGCGGCATTCATCGGCGCGGGTGGACTCGGAGACCCCATCGCTGCGGGGCTTGCCTTGTCGGACACCCGGATGATTCTCTCCGGCGCGTTGCCGGCTGCACTCCTGGCCCTGATGGTAGACGGCGTACTCGGCGTATGCGAGCGTGCGGCTACCCCGCGCCGTTAGTCTCTCTTTATATACCAGGCTGAATAGTCAGGTGCGACTCCACCCTTTCGACGCGCTTCGCCCCCGCCCAGAGCTGGCGCCTCAGGTGGCTGCCGTCCCCTACGATGTTGTGAGCCGGCAGGAGGCCGCCCAGCTGGCGCAGGGGAATCCCCACAGCTTCCTTCACGTCGGACGCTCGGACATAGACCTCCCTGAGGATGTCGATGCCCATGATTCGCGGATTTACCGCCAGGCTCGCGAAGCATTGGATGCGTTTGTCGCTGGCTCTATTCTGGTTCGGGAGGGCGCGCCGGCGCTTTATCTCTATCGCCAGATCATGAATGGCCGGGCCCAGACCGGGCTGGTCGGGTGCGTCCACATCGACGATTATGAGCACAACGTCATTCGCAAGCACGAGAAGACCCGCCAGGACAAGGAGGACGACCGCACCAGGCATGTGCTGACGTTGGGGGCACACGCCGAGCCCGTGTTCCTCACCTACGCCAGGCGTCCTGAGGTGGAGGTGCTTTACCAGCCGGTGCTCCTGACGGATCCCCTCTATGACTTCTCGGCTCCCGACGGGGTTCGGCACACAGTCTGGCGGATCTCCGATCCCGGGACCTGGATCGATGCGTTCCGCTCGGTGCCGCACGCCTACGTGGCCGATGGCCACCATCGCTCAGCCAGCGCATGGCGCGCCGGCCGGGAGCGCCGCAACTCCAATCCGACCCACCGGGGCGACGAGGAGTACAACTGGTTTCTAGCGGTACTTTTTCCGCACGATCAGCTCCGAATTCTGCCCTACAACCGGGCGGTACGAGATCTCGGAGGAAAGTCGCCCGCCGCCGTGCTCCAGGCCTTGAGACAGTTGGGTGAGATGTCGCAGACCGATGATCCGCGTCCGTCACAGCCCGGAACATTTTGCGTCTATCTCGCGAAGACCTGGTACCGGGTCGAGCTCGACGAAACCAGCATTCAGCGCCACGATCCGATCGGGTCGCTCGACGTGTCGTTGCTGCAGGACCGGGTTCTGGGGCCCATTCTGGGAATCGGCGATCCCCGGACGGACGCACGGCTCGACTTTGTGGGTGGCATCCGGGGTACGGCCGAGCTCGAGCGGCGGGTGGACGCGGGCGAGATGGCAATCGCGTTTTCGTTGTATCCAACCACGCTGGATCAGCTGATGGCGGTCTCCGACGCCGGCGCTATAATGCCGCCCAAGAGCACCTGGTTCGAGCCCAAGCTGCGGAGCGGGTTGTTTGTGCATACGTTTTAGAAGCGTCTAGGGTCTAGGGTCAAGAGTCTACGCTTCGACCGTCAACTCGGGTCGGTCGACTCAGGCTTAGACCCTGGACCCTGGACTTTAGACCCTAGACCCTAGACTCTGGACCCTAGGCTCGTGGTTCATCTCTCGGAGCATCGATGAAGGTTCTTGTAGCAGACAAATTCGAGAAGGTTGGTATTGACGGTCTCAAGGACCTCGGCTGCACCGTTGTGTCCGAGCCTGAGGTGAAGTCGGATGCGCTTCCCGAGCTGATTGGGCGGATCGATCCCCACATTCTGATCGTCCGGAGCAAGAAGGTAAATGCCGACGCTTTGCGGGCCGGCACGGCGCTTACGCTCGTGATTCGAGCTGGCGCCGGCATCGACACGATCGACGTCGCGTCGGCATCCGCTCTTGGCGTGTTCGTCTCCAACTGCCCCGCTAAGAACTCGATCGCCGTGGCGGAGCTGGTGCTGGGATTGCTGCTCGCCTGCGACCGGCGCATTCCGGACCAGGTGGTGGAGTTGCGGGAAGGCAAGTGGAACAAGGCCTCATACTCCAAGGCGCGTGGACTCTACGGCCGAACCCTTGGGATCGTGGGTCTTGGGCAAATCGGCCGGGAGGTGGCCCTACGAGCCCGCGCGTTTGGCATGCGGGTGATGGCCTGGTCCAGGAGTCTCACACACGAAGAGGCTGAACGACTAGGGATAACCTACGCTCAGACACCGCTGGAGGTGGCTCGCGACGCCGATGCCGTCACTATTAACGTCGCCGCCAATACCGACACCAGGAACCTGGTCGATGCGGAGTTTTTGGCGGCCATGAAGCCGGGGGCGTATCTCATCAACACCGCACGGGGATCGGTAATCGATGAAGCGGCTTTGGCGCAGGCCGTACGCGACAAGGGGATCCGGGCTGGCCTCGACGTCTTCCAGAATGAGCCCACCGGAGGGAAGGGCGAGTTCTCCAATGCGTTGGTTCAGATTCCGGGGGTGTATGGGACTCATCATGTGGGCGCGTCCACCGATCAGGCGCAGGTGGCCATCGCGCACGAAGTGATCCGGATCGTTCAGTCGTTTCAGACAACCGGCGAGGTTCCCAACGCGGTCAACCGTCTGGCGCGGAGCTCGGCGACTCACGTGCTCACCATCCGGCACCGAAACCGCCCGGGTGTGCTGGCCCACGTCTTTGGCGTGCTCGCCGGCGCCTCGATCAATGTCGAAGAGGTCGAGAATATCATATATCACGGCGCGCAGGCCACCCTGGCCCGTATCCACCTCGACGGGTGCCCCGAGCGGACCACGCTAACACAGATCCGGGAGGGGAACCCGGATATCATCAGTGCGGACCTGAGCGAGCTGAATGGCCGGAAGTGAGTCGGGATTCAGGAGTCTGGAGTCTCGACAATCCCACCACCTCCCCCGATCTTCTGGTGAAGCCGCTTTGCGCCTTGGGAGTTTCAGCTACTCCCCGACTCCCGACTCCCGACTCCCGACTCCCGACTCCTGACTCCTGACTCCCGACTCCCGACTCCCGACTCCTATGACTGACCGCATCCACAACTTCAGCGCAGGTCCCGCGGTGTTGCCCGAACCCGTGCTCCGTAAGGCCCAGGACGCCATCTGGAATGCGGAGGGCAGCGGCATCGGAATCATGGAGCACAGTCACCGGGGAAAGGTGTTCGACCGTATAATCAACGACGCCGAGCAGGCCTGCCGTGAGCTGGGCGGAATACCCGACGGTTATCGGGTGTTGTTCCTCCAGGGGGGTGCTTCGCTCCAGTTTTCGATGGTGCCGATGAATCTGCTTCCGGCCGACCGCACTGCCGACTACCTGCTCACCGGCGTGTGGTCCCAGAAGGCGATTAAGGAGGCCCAGCAAACTGGCAAGGTCCACGTGGCGGCAACCAGCGAAGCCACCAACTTCGACCGGATCCCCAGGCAGGACGAGATCCGTTATTCCCCGGCTGCCGCATATGTGCACCTCACCACGAACAACACTATCTATGGTACTCAGTGGCAGATGGAGCCCCAGGTTCCGGCCGGTACTCCCTTGGTCGCGGACACTTCGAGCGACATGTATAGCCGCCCCATAGACGTTCGGAAGTACGGATTGATCTATGCTGGAGCCCAGAAAAACCTGGGACCGTCGGGAGTCGTACTGGTAATCATACGGGACGATCTTGTAGAACGGGGGCCCAAGACCCTGCCGACCATGCTGCAGTACCGCACCCATGCAGCGGAAAAGTCGCTCTACAACACCGCCCCAACCTTCGCGATTTACGTTATGGGAGAGGTGTTCAAGTGGATCCAGGCTCAGGGCGGGCTCTCAGCCATGGCTGAGAGCAACGAGGCCAAGGCTGGCACTCTGTATGATTACCTCGATGGCAGTGACTTCTTTCGAGGCACCGCGCAGCCGGACAGCCGGTCCCGCATGAACGTCTGCTTCCGGGCCCCGACCGAGGAGCTGGAAGAAAAGTTCGTCAAGGAAGCCGCCAAGCGGGGGTTCGATGGTCTGAAAGGCCACCGTCTGGTGGGTGGTATGCGGGCCAGCATTTACAACGCATGTCCGACCGCTGCAGTGGAAGCACTGGTCTCGTTCATGAAAGAATTCGAGCGCGCGAACCGCGTAGCCGCAACCCGGAGCTGAGCGGTGCTGATAGTAAACATGGTTGTTCCCGCGTTGCTTCTGACGGCTCCAGCCCCGAGGCCACCGGATTCGGTAGTCGCATTCGTGGACGTGACCGTGATCCCCATGGATCGTGACCGAATGCTTCCGGCGCAGACCGTGGTGGTGCAGGGCGACCGCATCTCGGCTATCGGGCCGCGAGGCCAGGTCAAGCTGCCGCGTGGTAGCCGGAAGGTGGACGGGCGTGGCAAGTTCCTGATCCCCGGCCTGGCGGAGATGCATGCGCACATACCTGGCGGCGAGGTTGCGGACAGCTTGGTGGAGCGCACCCTCTTCATGTATGTCGCGCGGGGAATAACCACGATTCGGGGGATGCTTGGCCATCCGAAGCACCTCGACCTTCGCGCTCGCGTAGGCCGGGGCGAGCTGCTCAGCCCGACAATCTACACCTCAGGACCTTCTCTCAATGGCAACAGCGTTCCCACTCCAGGCGCCGCCGCCCGGGCAGTCACCGAGCAGAAGGCTGCTGGATACGACTTCCTCAAAATTCATCCGGGCATAGACGGTGAGGTGTTCGATACTCTGGCTGTAACGGCTCAGCGTTTAGGAATCCGATTCGCCGGTCACGTACCGCTTGCGGTGGGCCTGGAGCGGGCATTGGAAACCGGGTACACCACGATCGATCACCTCGACGGTTATATCGAAGCAATGGTGCGTCAGGGCGCCTCGCCTGCCAGCCAGTCGGAATTCTTCGGGCTGAACCTCGGGCCGCATCTGGACCCGTCAAGGCTGCCCGCACTGGTGCAGGCCACCAAGGAAGCTCGGGTCTGGAACGTTCCCACCCAGGTGCTTATGGAGAATCTGGTGCCGGAGACGAGCGTAGAAGCCCTCGAACAGCGGCCCGAGATGCGCTACGTCTCACGGGAAACGAAGTCCGAGTGGGCCAAGACCAAGAGCTCGATGCTGGCTGAAACCGGCTCGACGCCGGAGTCGGCTCGCCGGGTGATGGATGTGCGCCGGAAACTTATTAAGGCGTTGAACGCCGCAGGTGCCGGCCTGTTGCTTGGATCAGACGCCCCACAGATCTACAACGTGCCGGGTTTCTCGACTCACCGGGAGCTGGAATCGCTGGTCGCTGCCGGCCTGAGCCCATACCAGGCCTTGGAGACCGGAACCCGCAACATTGCCGTCTTTTTCAGGACGCAGCAGAAGACCGGTACCATCGAGGTCGGCAAGCGGGCAGACCTGGTCCTCCTCGATGCGAATCCTCTTGCCGCTGTGAAAAACACGGCCAGTCAATCCGGCGTCATGCTGCGGGGCAGGTGGCTACCCAAGTCGGAGATCGATACACGACTGGCGGCGATAGCGAAGTCAGTAGGGAACTGAGGGGAGGAAGTCTATGGTCTCGACCTCTATCGCCCCGCGTTGATCGTCCGGATCAGCTCATCGTTGGTAGGCTGTCTCTTGAGGTCGGTTAGCAGATCGTTCATGGCGTTGATCGGGGTCATACCGGCAATCCTCTGTCTGAGGACATGAGATGCCGCCAGTGCCTCCTCTGACAGCAGCAGCTCCTCACGACGGGTAGCGCTGGCTAACAGATCGATGGCCGGAAAGATCCGCCGCTCGGCCAGCTCCCGGCTCAGCACCAGCTCGCTGTTTCCGGTCCCCTTGAACTCCTCGAAGATCACCTGATCCATCTTGCTGCCGGTGTCCACCAGAGCGGTCGCAATGATGGTGAGGGACCCGCCGCTCTGGGATGGGTCTATCCTCCGGGCACTGCCCAGAAAGCGCTTGGGTTTCTCCAGCGACTGCGCATCCAGCCCACCCGACAGTGTACGGCCGGTACCCTTCTCGACGGTGTTATAGGCCCGGGCCAGCCGGGTTAGGGAATCGACGATCAGCACCACGTCATCTCCCATTTCGACCCGGCGGCGGGCGCGTTCCAGCGTCAACTCGGCCAGGGCGACGTGTTGTTGCGCCGGGTTGTCGAAGCTGGAGGCAATGACTTCTCCAACTCCCGCGGCCTCCATCTCGAAAACCTCTTCGGGACGCTCATCCACCAGCAGGATGAACAAATCGGCGCCCGGATAGTTGGCGCTCACACCCTGGGCGATGGACTGCAATACCATGGTCTTACCCGCTTTGGCCGGGGCGACGATGAGCGCCCGCTGGCCCTTGCCCATGGGGCAAAGCAGGTCGATGACGCGGTTGGTATGGTCTGATTGCCCGGCCGGCCTGCCGGTGGCCTCCAGCCGCAACTGCTCGTTTGGGTGTACCGCGCCCAGCCGGCTGAATTCGGGCCGCTGACGCAGGACTTCGGGTGATTTCCCCAGGACGGTTGTAATCGTCTCCAGCGAGGCGCTCTTACCTCTGCCCCCCTGCCGAATCGAACCGGCAATCTCATCGCCGGTCCGGAGGCCGAACTGCCGGATGAGCCTCTCCCCTACATGGACATCGCCGTGTGAGGGCAGGTAGCTCGCGTCCCGCCGGCGGAGAAAACCACTTCCCCGGCCCGCGACTTCGAGAACGCCGAGCATCAATTGGCCGCCGTTGCCACAGAGCGTTTTATGCGTTGCAGAATGGCCGTGAGCCCCTGGGTTCGAGTCATCCCGAGCGTTTCACTGAGACCGAGCTGGTCCAGCAGGTCGTTTGGAATACGAGCCACGGCGGCGGGCGTTTCACCTTCCAGGCTCCGGGCGAGTAGTGATATGAATCCTCGAACTGTGGGCGACTCCCTCGGTACATCAGCGTGAATGTGGACCTGGCCATGGTCTACCTCGACCCAGAGAAAAACCGGAGTCTGGCACTCGTGCACCCGACTATGTCCTAACTGCTTTTCAGCTTCGTAGCGCTCAGGCAGCGGTGGGAGCTTCTTGGAATAGTCCAGGAGTGTCTCGAGCCGGGTGGTGCGGTCGGCCGCCTTAAATCGGGGGATCAATGCTTCCAGTGATGGCATGGCTCGACCCCCAGCCCACGGGCCTGGAACGAAGGTGGCTCAGAAGGAGTCCGAAGGCCCTGCCTCCCCGGTACTCCTGCCCCTGGGGGGGTTATAAATCTGGGAATCCCGAGTGTGATGGAACTTACGTCACTCGGCGGGCGTTTTACCCATTGTATACGCAGGGAGATTCCATGACAACTATCGCTGCCACCCGCCGGGTCGACCCCGAAGTC
>Ga0136617_10002237_pt1 | contig 17279 bp, 18 predicted proteins | sample AntDrymUQ3222106_2_FD_129672 | JGI IMG/M metagenome (GOLD analysis project Ga0136617, IMG submission 129672) | Polar desert sand microbial communities from Dry Valleys, Antarctica - metaG UQ322 (21.06) | ecosystem: Environmental > Terrestrial > Soil > Desert | place: Antarctica: Dry Valley...
ACGAGATCGCGGTCCCCGCGCTCGTCCGGGCCGAGCACGGTGTTGCCACTCGTGATCCGCACGCGCGCCACCCGCCGGTCGAGGAAGCGGACACCGAGGAAGGACAGGGTCTCCCGGCCGGGACTTGCTGGCACGTCGAGCCTCGCCAGCCTGTTACCCTGCCCGTCGAGGTACTCGATCCTGGTCCCGGGCCGGTCCACATCGGTGAAGACGGCGCCGAACCCGTTGGTCGTGGCCGGTGTCGGGGTGCCGGGCACGAAGAAGCGCACCTCCATGATGTTGCTGCCGAGCGGGGTGAACAGCCGCTGCGGGCTGAATGTCCTGAACAGCCGCGAATAGGTCGGGTTGATGTTGTCGAACTCGATCGGTGCCACCCCGGCGTTGGCGCTCACTTGAAAGCCTGTCCCGCGGGTCGAGAACACCACACCCCGGGGCACGACGGTGTTGAAGAAGTCAGCGGGCAGCAGATTGGGTGCGGCGCGGTTGTCAGGCACGCCATCCCAGTTGATCTCTTGACGATTGTTGCCGAGATCCTGGCGGTAGGCATCGACGGTTGACTGGATCGCTTGGGCACTCGTGCCGGCGGCCAGCTGGACGTTGATAGCCTGAGGCCCGGTCTGTCTGCCGGCGTCGGCGCCAGGATCAGCTGACGGCGTCAGGGTTGCGGTGTCTTCCATCTTCATGTGACCTTCCGAGTCGGATCGTGATCGTTTCTAGAGACCGTCGCTGTGCCGAGAGAGCTTCTGACGGATCCCCAGCGTCGCGGTTGGGGCGCAGTGGAGCATCGGGGGAATCCCGCGCCATCCCCCCAACCCGGCCGGGCTCGACGGAAGGGGTCTTCAACCTCTATCGGGTGAGCCGGCTGGTGTGGGAGAAGTCCGCCTCGGCGTACTGGGTGGCGGCGTGCGGGTCATACCAGACCAGACGCATCTTTGCGCGGCAGGAGAACAGCCGCTGGGCGCTGTCGGCGGACTCGAAGCTGCCTCTGATCACCCGGTCCACTCCGACCACCTCGGCGTGGTCCTCGAATGCCATGCCCCACGCGAAGAGGCGGCCGTCCAGCCGCTCGCCCGCCTCCTCGACCAGCGCGAATAGGCGCGGCGCGCAGTCCGCCACCAGCATGCGCAGCAGCGCGGCGAACTCCGGTTCGGCACACAGCGGCGCTTCGGCGACCAGCGTGTTCTCGGATGTCATCATGGTGGGCCCGCTCCCTGACGTTGTTACTGTCTTTGATGTTGGCGACGAACGCTATCCCTTGACATCAAAGTTTGTAATACTCCGATCGGGTGTTGCTTGGATGTGAGCTTCGCATATGTAAGATCACTCTGTCGGTTGCCGTTTCGAAGGGGGAGGTACGCCCATGGCAGGCTCGTCGGCACCGCTGCGGCGGTTGGGTGCGGAGCTGCGGCGGCTGCGCGATGCGGCCGGCCGGACGCAGTCCGACGTCGGCGCGGCGATCGGTCGCACGCACGCCACCCTGGTCAACTGGGAGCGCGGCAAGACCAAGATCAGCAAGTCGGATCTGGTGTGTCTGCTGGCCGAGCTCCGTGCGCCGGTCGATGTGCGCAAGGGGCTGGAGCAGCTGCGCGAGGAGGCCGGCCAGGGCGCCGGGCAGTGGGTGGTCTACGGGCTGCCCGACTGGCTGCGACCGCTGGTCAGCTTCGAGGAGGACGCGGTCGCGGAGACCACCTTCCAGCCGGTGATCATTCCTGGGCTGCTGCAGACCGAGGAGTACGCCCGGGCGACGCACCTCACGGCGCCCTACCTGGTCGCGCCGGATGCGGTGGACAGATGGGTGGCCGCCCGGCTGCAACGCCAGCGGCGGCTGACCGGCCCCTTCCCGCTGCGGTTCCACGCCGTGCTTGCCGAGGCCGCGCTGCGGCTGGAGGTGGGTGGACCCGCGGTGATGACGGCCCAGCTCGAACGGTTGCTGGCCGCCACCAGCTCGGAGAACATCACCATCCAGGTGCTGCCCGCGACCCAAGGCCAGCACGCTGGGGTCGCCAGCAACTTCACCGTGCTGCACTTCGCCGATCCCGAGGCCGACCCGCCGCTGGGCTACTTCGACGGGCCGCTCGGCGGCTACCTGATCAGCGACCCGGGCGACGTGGCCGCGATGGTCACCACGTTCGAGGACCTGCGGGAACCGGCGCTGGCCCCGGCCGAGTCCACCGCGCTGCTCGTTGCGATACTGGACGGGTACCGAAGGAAAGGCGGCACCCATGACTGATCTGTCCACCGCCGCGTGGCGCACGTCCAGCTTCAGTAACGGCGGCGGTGAGTGCGTCGAGGTCGCACTGCTAGACGACGGCCGCACCGCGGTGCGCAACAGCAACCATCCCGACGCTGACGTCGTGCTGTTCACCCGCGCCGAGATGGACGCCTACATCAAGGGAGTCAAGGCCGGCGAGTTCGACGACCTCACCTGAGGTGCGTCCGGGCGGGCGTGTGGCCCAGTGATCACCGATCACCGTCTTGCGGTGACATCGACGGCGGTCGAGGGGCTGTTCGCTGTCCTCGCCATGCAGGGCGGGCTGGGTCGTCAGGAGTACCACCTCACCACCGGTGACGTGCAGATGTACCACCGGCGACGCGTAGATGGCGGTGAGCGCCCCGCCCCGACGTGCCCGAGCTGTTCCCCGGTGAGGACCGCACCACCCGGCGCTGTACGGCAAGCACCCCATGCGCTCGTGCCGCCGAGTCGCGAACCTGCCGGTCCGGCTCAGTCCCGGTGCGGGTGGTGGTAGCGGATCATGGGTCAGCGATAACGCGGCCGTAGTCAGCGTGATCAGCAGCGGGGGCCGTGGCACGAAACAGCGTGTGTTCAGGCACTCAGCGGTGTCTACAGACCGGATACCGTGCAAGGCGAACGATCGTAGGAATGCCACCTCGGCCGCCGAGCCGAAGCGGTACCGAGTGGTCATGTGGTAGACCTCGGCGACGATGGTCGCCGGCACGATCAGCGGGCCGGGCAAGGTTTGCAGCAGCCGCGAGCATTCGTCGTGCCAGATGTCGGTGTCGTCGAAGCTTGCGATCAGCGGCCTGCGTCGACGAGGATCTCACTCAGCTCGTCGTCCCGTCCCGGCGCGGAGGCACTCGGCGCCGGCGGCCAGCTCGGGCGCAACGACGAACTCGTGGGCGCCGTCCGCGGCGGGCATGTTCATCGTCGTCCGCCTCCGCTGCCCATCATCGCACCATGACCGTCGCTCCAGTAGCCGGCGGCGGCATCAGCAGCCTCGACAATAGCTCGACACAGCCTGCAACGGACTGGATCTGCTACTCAAAGACTCATCCTTACCACGACTGACACGAAGTCACTCCGGGGCCGAACCTTTTGCCTGCCGAAGTTCATCTGGACGCCGACGACGAACGGGTCCCAAACCAAAAAGTCAGATCGTATACGCGAGAACTATACGAATCTGAATTGATTCCCCGACTTGAGATATTCGGTGGAACTCCATTTCTAAAAAGAGCCGATACTTCGTCAATCAATGAAGCACTCGCAGTGCGATAGTCAGAATCGTCAGCGTAAGCAATCGGCACGTCAATTGCGAACTTTTCGTCAGCAGAACGGTCGGACAGGTAGATACGGACTGATCCTTCAGTGAAGTGCGAAAAGCCGCAAGCTTCAAAACGTCGCGAATCGCTGCTCTCGGCGACATGCAAAGATGCAAGGAGGAGAACGCTTCGAAGCGTCAAATATACGGAGTCCTCTACCGGATATGACAGTCCGGACTGACTCAGGAGCAAGTCAGAACCGGAGAATACAGGCGCGCCGTGAAAGTCGCGCCCGGCAATACTGGGCTGGTGCAACAGAGATGCGGGCCGGTCCGCCAGAAACTGGCGCAGCAGCTTCACCGCTGTCATGTGGTCGAGAGCCAGGCCGTCAGCTTTGACCAGCGGCAGCTCAAGCGCAAACCGGCCGTCGAGGTTGCCGTCCTTATAAAAGCAAACAAGCATATCATCGGGAGATGAGCGAACGACGCCGGATACTGATATCGACGACGCCGAATCCAATCTCGTCGAGAACTCCCCGACTCTCTTCAGCAGCATCATGTAGACCCGGTCGGCAAGACTCAAGCCGAGTGGAGTGGTCATCCGATACCTATCCTGTGACCGACCGTCTCCTGGCTGCCATTAGTTGACTTCATTCGGACAGACGTCGAGTCCGTCGCAGTACGCAGTGATCGTTCCGAGCGATCGTCCATCTGGCGTACTATACACGCTGTCCCTTGACGTTGCATTTTGCACATTGACAACACGAACCGTAGCGAAGATTTCACCCGTCGCCGAGTCGAACAAGTGGGCCGTGTACTCCAGGCGGGTTCCGTCTTCAACATCCGGATAGTTGTTTTCGTAGGCGGTCTTGATAGGACGCTCAGTGGTCAGGTTGTGCTCGAAGGCATAATGTTCATAACCAAACCCATTTGTGGTGTTGATACCTTGCCTTGTGATCAGATCCCGTCCATTGAGGTCCCTGTGTTGGAACATGAGAGTGTAGATATCGGCGGCCGTCGATTGAGTCTTCAGTGCCGCTGCAGAATCTACAACCTTCGCACCTGCGGGAATCGCCTTCAGTGCACCCACTGGCGGCTCATGACCAAAGCGCTCCACGTATCCCCGGTGCGACATGAGCAGCAGTTCTGGCCCGGAATTTGCCTGTGGCTGGTCATTCTTTATTGGAGCACCTACTGAAGTCGGACCGGTAACCAGCGCGCTGGCTATGATGACAGCCCCAACTACAACCTGAAAATTCATTTGTACTCCCCCAGATTCAGGATGGCGCGACGCCCGATGACCGCGCCCCGCAACATCAACTTACGATCGTCTCGGCGGAAGGGTCAATAGGCCAAACGGACCATGAGGTGGAAGCCTTAAAACTCCATGCCACTTAGCTAAGTTGATCATGCCGTTGGCCTGGTGATTTTGGTTGGTCCGGCGTGGCGTCGTCACGTGCTGGGGTGTGGCTGGAAGGTTCGCCGATCATGGGTGAGGGTGTGGTGGTGCGGCCGGATCAGACATCCCATGGGCTTCAGTTGTCAAGTGGCTGCTTGTGGATCTTGTTAGGGGGGTGTCCGGTCGGGGTTGGCTCGCGCCCGTCGGGGATGTCATCACGTGCGGAGTCGGTGGCGTTCGGCGACCCGGCAGGCCGACCGCGGCCGGTGGGGGATGTGGCGTGGCGGCTGCACGCCGGGGATCTCGTGGTGGTCGACGAGTCCACGATGACCGACACCGGGTGTAGCGGGTTCGCGTGTGGAAGGTCCCCGGGGAGAGATCCAGGTGTAGTGCCCGGGTGCCGGTGGGTCGAGCGGCACTCTCGCACGCTAGGTGCGTGCGAGGATGCCGTTCGCACAAAGACTGGGTACGAGAGTGCCGTTCGCAGTGGCTGGCTGGTTGTCGAGCGAGGAGCGCTTGGTGGCGGCGCTGGTTGGCGTGTGTTCGGCGACGATCAGCAGCGTCAGCGTTTCCCCGGCTCAGCAGTCCTCGCCCCATCCGTTAGGGCACGCCGTCCAGTCGCTGGGTGGTACCGGATGAGCTGTGCGGAAATCGGCGTTAGCAGACGCAGCCGCCACCTCGTGCGATCCGGACGCGATTTCGGGTCGGCTCGCAGGCCCCTCCCGGTTAAGGATCCCTAATCGGGACGGTGCGGGTGGTAACGGCTTGTATGCTACGGCGACTTCATCGGTGGCGGGCGGCGGGACGGGGGTTGGGGTGAGTGAGGACGGGTTGGTGGAGCTGTCGGACGTGATCGGGGTGGTGCGGGAGCAGTTGATCGCGGCGCAGACGGTGTCGCGGCGGTCGGTGGCGGGGCAGGTGTTGACGTTCGCGGTGGGGAAGGTGGTGATCGAGTTCGCTGGTGAGGTGAAGAAGGTCGCGGGCGGCTTGGGTGGGGTGAAGTTCTGGGTGGTCGCCGTCGATGCGAAGGGTGAGTGCACGAGCGGGGCCTCGCACAAGGTGACCGTGGAGTTGGTGGCGCAGACCGCGCAGGGTGCGTCGTTCGTCGTCGCTGACGACGTCGACGCTCCACCGCCGAACTGATCCGGGGGTGCGGGGTGCGGCGCGAGGTTGAGGTTTACGCCCAGTGGCCCGACCACCCGTCGGATCGGGGTGGGTGGATGTGCGGGTCGGGGTTTTTGCTGGCCGGCCGGTTGGTGCTGACCGCTGGGCATGTGGTGTCCGGCCGGGCGGGTGTTGTCGCGGGTGCAGGTCCGGGCGGAGTCCGGGGGGCTGGTGGCCGCGGTGGTGGTGTGGCACTGCTACGACGATGCGGTGGATGTTGCGCTGCTGGAGATCACCGATTCGGCGTGGGTGGTGCCGGTGTGGCGGCATCGGGTGCGGTGGGGGCGGTTCGTCACCGGCCGGGTGGGGCAGGCGTGTGTGGCGGTGGGGTTCCCCGCGGTGGTCGCGACCCCGCGGCGGCGCGATACCCACCACGCGGTCGGCGTGCTGAACCCGGCGTCGCTGGTCGAGGCCGGGCTGTACGCGGTGGAGGTGACCAACCCACCCGCCGTACCCGGTGCGGGCGGGTCGGGCTGGTCGGGGATGTCCGGGGCGGCCGTGCAGTCCGACGGGCTGCTGGTTGGGGTGGTTACCGTCGATCCGGGCGGGTTCGACAGCCGTCGCCTGGTCACGGTGCCGATCACGGCGGTGGCCGGGGATGCGGGGTTCGCGGGCGTGGTCGCTGAGCACAGCGGTGGGGCACCGGTGGTGGAGCCGGTGGAGCTGGCCGCGCTGGCCCACCAGGTCAGCGTGGCGGGCTCGCCCGCGGAATTGCTGCGCGCGGATGCGGCGGCCGCGCCGTTCCGCGACCGCCCCGAGCTCGCCCAGCTGCTCGACTGGTGTCACGACCCGGCGTGGTCGGGGGTGCGGTTGGTGGCCGGAGCGGGCGGGCAGGGCAAGACCCGCCTGGCCCGTCACCTCGCCACCGGGCTGTACCAGGGCTCCGGCACATCCGGTGGCGGGCAGGGGTGGGCGACGTTGGTGCTGGGCGAGCACGCCGGACCCGCCGATCTCGGCGTGCTCGCCGAGCTGAGGGTGCCGACGCTGGTGGTGGTCGACTATGCCGAGGGCCGCACGGCCCAGCTCGACGCGCTGGTGGCGGCGTTGGACCGGGCCGAAGCTCGGGTGCGGCTGTTGCTGTTGGCCCGCACCGCCGGCGCTTGGCGGACCGACCGTGTCGGGCCTGCCAGGCACCTGGCGGTGCTCGCTGATGATCGGATCGTCGTCCCGCTCAGCCCGGTCGAACCCGACGCTGCCGGCCGTGTGCACGCGTGGCGGGAGGCGGTGGCCGCGCTGGCCGGGCGGCTGGGCGAGCTGCCCGCCTACCGGGACATCCCCTGGGCTGGCCTGGCGGCCGGGCTTCGCCCACCCGCAGGGTTGGGCGGCCCGGGTTTCCGCACCATCCTGGCCGTGCAGATGCACGCCCTGGCCGCGCTGCTGCAGGCCGGCGACACCGCTGCGGGTGGCCGGGGGGGGTGTCGAGCGGGATGCGCGGGAGGTGCTGCTCGAGCATGAGCAGCGGTACTGGACCCGGGTCGCGGACCGGTTCGGGATCGTGCTGGCCCCGGCCACCCGCCGCTGCCTGGTCGCGGTCGCGACGCTGTGGGGCGCGGCGGATGCCGCGCACGCCCGCCGGGTGCTCACCGCTGTGTTGCCTGGGGCTCAGCCGGACGTGGTGGGCAATGTCGGGGACTGGTTGGCCACGCTCTACCGCGACGGCGGGCGGTACTGGTCGGGGTTGCAGCCCGACCCGCTGGGTGAGTACCTCATCGGTGCCACCCTCGACCCGACCCGTGGGGACTGCTCGGGGCTGCTGCGGGACACCCGCGGCGAGGTGTCCGCGGCCCAGCTCGAGCACGCGTTGACCGTCCTGGGTCGCGCCTACCCGCAGCACCCGCACCTCGCCGACGCCATCGTCGACATCATCACGGCCGGCGGGACTGACGCCGCGGCCGCGGCGATCGCGGTCGCGCCGCGGCTCGAACAGGCCCTGCCGTTGCTGAACGCGCTCGACCAGCTCATCGACACTGCAGACCTTGCCGGGCTGCAGGACCTATACGACGCCATGCCCCGCTTCAGCCTCCTGCTCGGACCGACGATCACGAAGGTCGCGGAGAGCCTGGTCACGCTGCAGCGCGCGGCCACCGAGACCGACCGGGATGCCTACCTACCTGCCCGCCCTGGCCGGCTCGGTGAACAACCTCGCCATCCGCCTCGGCGAGGTGGGTCGGCGGGCCGAGGGGCTGGCCGCCGCCACCGAGGCCGTCGACCTGCGCCGGGAGCTAGCGGAGCTGAACCGGGATGCCTACCTGCCCGCCCTGGCCATGTCGGTGAACAACCTCGCCATCCGCCTGGGCGAGGTGGGTCGGCGGGCCGAGGGGCTGGTCGCCGCCACTGAGGCCGTCGACCTGTACCGGGAGCTGGCGGAGCTGAACCGGGATGCCTGCCTGCCCGTCCTGGCCATGTCGGTGAACAACCTCGCCGTGGATCTGGGCGAGGTGGGTCGGCGGGCCGAGGGGCTGGCCGCCGCCACCGAGGCCGTCGACCTGTACCGGGAGCTGGCGGAGCTGAACCGGGATGCCTGCCTGCCCGCCCTGGCCATGTCGGTGAACAACCTCGCCATCCATCTGGGCGAGGTGGGTCGGCGGGCCGAGGGGCTGGCCGCCGCCACCGAGGCCGTCGACCTGCGCCGGGAGCTGGTCGAGCTGAACCGGGATGCCTACCTGCCCGCCCTGGCCATGTCGGTGAACAACCTCGCCATCCGCCTGGGCGAGGTGGGTCGGCGGGCCGAGGGGCTGGCCGCCGCCACTGAGGCCGTCGACCTGTACCGGGAGCTGGCGGAGCTGAACCGGGATGCCTGCCTGCCCGTCCTGGCCATGTCGGTGAACAACCTCGCCGTGGATCTGGCCGAGGTGGGTCGGCGGGCCGAGGGGCTGGCCGCCGCCACTGAGGCCGTCGACCTGTACCGGGAGCTGGCGGAGCTGAACCGGGATGCCTACCTGCCCGCCCTGGCCATGTCGGTGAACAACCTCGCCGTGGATCTGGCCGAGGTGGGTCGGCGGGCCGAGGGGCTGGCCGCCGCCACCGAGGCCGTCGACCTGTACCGGGAGCTGGCCCGACACGCACCCGATCTGTACGGCCCGCGGGTAGAGCGCGCCGAGGCCTTGATGGCGTCGCTGGCCGAGAACGACGACGCATAGCCCCCGATGCGCCATCCCACCGCCGCGGCGTCCGGATGTCCCGTAAGCCGAACCCCCGCCGGGACGCCCCGCCACGCCCAGCAGGAGAAGATCGCTGCTGCTCGGCGATTCCCGTAAGACCCGCCCGGTGAAATGCCCGATTGGGGGGGTGACTGGGATGCCTATGCCGGCCTGACCAGGACCGGGTCGTTTCCCGACGTTCGGAACCCCTCGCGGGCCAGGGCCGGGTGACATGCCCGGCCGGGATCGTCCAGAACTGGGTGCCGGACCTACACTCACCGGTGATGAGCAACCCCCGCGACGAACTGCGCGAGCTGGTCGAGCACCTGCCCGACGAGCAGGTACCGGCCGTCCTGTCCGAGCTGCGGGCCCGTCTGGCGGCCGCCCCGCCTGGCGGGGCGTGGCCGCCGGCGTGGTTCGCCATCGCGGAGGGCTCGGCCACCGACGTGTCCGAGCGGGTCGAGGAGATCCTGGCCGAAGGTCTCGGCCGGCGGCCGGCGTGATCCTGGTCGGCACCGGCCCCATCGTGGCCGCGGCGTTGACCCGCGACGTGCACCACCGGGCGTGTGTGGATCTGTTCACCGCCGCGCACCTGGCCGGTGACCCGCTCGCGGTGCCCTCCCCGGTGGTGACCGAGGCTTGCTACCTGCTTGCTCGGGAAGCCGGCGCCCGGGCCGAGGCCGCGTTCCTGACTTCGCTGGCCGACGGCGACCTGCACGTCGTCGAACTCGAGGCGCAGGACTGGCGGCGGGCCGCGGAGCTGGTCACCCGTTACGCCGACATGCCGCCCGGTGCGGTGGACGCCTCGGTCGTCGCGGTCGCCGAGCGGCTCGGCCTGTCCGAGATCGCCACCGTCGACCGGCGCCACTTCAGCGTGGTCCGGCCCCGCCACATCGACGCGTTCACCCTCCTCCCGACCTGACCCGCCGATCCGGCACCTCGCCGAGGATCCCGCGGTGCTCAGCCCAGGTACGCGGCGACCGCGTACGCCGCGGACCGGTCCAGCGAGTCGCGGGAGTGGTCGTAGCGTCGGGTGGTGCGGGCGTCGCGGTGTCGGGCGTAATCCTGCACGTCGCGCAGCGGCACCCCGGCGTCGAGGGCCATGGTGATGCCCGTGTGGCGCAGCGAGTGCGCCGAGAGCCGATCCCACTCCGCGATCCCGGCCGCGGCGGCGAGCCGCCGGACGAGCTCCCACAGCTGGGATGGGCGCATCCGCCCGCCGGTGGTGGTGGCCAACAGCGGCCCACCCATCCCGCGCCACTGCGCGAGGCCGGCGCCGGCGGCGCGCTGGTCCAGGTAGGCGTGCAGGGCGGTGAGGGTGGCGGGGGTGAGCGCGACCTTTGCCCGCCGGTTGCCCTTCCCGAGCACGGTGAGTACCTGGTGCCCGTGGTCGGTGCCGAGGTCGGCGATGTCCGCGCTCAGGGTTTCCTCGACGCGCAGCGCGTTGTGCAGCAGCAGCCGGATCACCGCGGCGGAGCGTAGCCGGGCCCGGCCGGTGTCGGCGTCCGCGGCGGTGATCAACGCCTGGCCCTGCTCGCGGGACAGCCCGACCGTGGCGGTGTAGTCCGGGTCCACCCGCGGGCGGGTCACCCCCACTGTCGGGTCCGCGGCGGCGAGGTGGTGGGACAGGCAGTACCGGTAGAACGACCCGATCCCTGACAACCGCCGCCGCACGCTCGCGTCCCCGGCGCCGGCGTGCTGTTGGGCGCGCACCCACAGGTCCACGTGCACCCGCCCCGCGGCCTGCAACTCGAGGTCACGCTCAGCCAGCCACGCCTGCCAGCCCAGCAGGTCTCCGGCGTAGGAGCGGCGGGTGCGCGCCGAGCGCAGGCTCGCCAGCCACGCCGCCGCCAGCAGCCGATCGCGATCCTCCAGCGCGCCCAGAGCGGGGAGTTCGGCCAGGACGTGCGCGACGAGCTCGTCGGCCAGCCCGGCGCCCGGCGCCCGGGTTGACGCGTACACCTCAACGACCCGCGGAGTGGGTGGGAGGGCGAGGTCGGTCATGGGTCGGGACGGTAGCCGAGGGCACCGACAACCTGGTGATATAGCGGGTTATCACCAGGTCTGCGGACCGACGACGAGGCCCCGGGCGACGGGATCCCGGACGACAAGGCTACGTCTGACGAGCACCCCGACGCCGCGGCTGTGATCAGTGATGCCCGACCGACCCGCCGGCACTGGCCTTGCCGGCACCGTCCTGAACCGCGAGATCGTCGAGGCCGCCCGCGACGGCCGGCCGTATACCCCACCCTGACGAGTAGCGAACCCGGCATCGATCAGGACAGCGTGCACACCGTCACGATCTATGACCGCTGTCAGCCCGCGACCACTTCGCCCGATGCTGTCGACGAATACGTCATCGCAGGTCATCCTGAACCCACCGACCAACTCCGCGCCCGTGCCCATCTGTCCTGCTCGTCGATGGGATCCCGTTGCCACACAGAATGCGATGGTTGAGCATGACCGATCTCGGTATCCCTGCCCGGCCACCATCGCGCGCAGCGGAGCCGCTGCCCGGCCTGGTCTTCACCTCCGGGCACCACTTCCAGCTGGCCGGTCCGGCCACGCTGGATGACGTACTTGCCGGGATGACGGCCCCTCTCTCGGTCATTCTGCAGGTGACGAAGCGGTGCGACTTCGACTGCAACTTCTGCTCGGAGATCCTGCAACGGCCGGACCCGACGCTTGCTCAGCTCGACACCATCCGCGCCAACCTCGCCGGCGTCGGCCGGGTCTTCCTCTCCGGCGGCGAACCGCTTATGCGCCAGGATTTTGGTGACATCGTCGACATGTACTCCGAGGACTTCATCCTGGGTATCCCCACCAACGCCACTCGCGCCCACATGCACGCTGAGCGCATGGTGGGCAAGGTCGCTTATGTCAACGTTGGCCTGGAGGGGCCCAGAGCGATCACCGCGCGGGTGCGGGGCGACTACGACAAGGTGCTGGCCGGTATCCGCGTGTTCCAGCAGCACGGCCTTCCACTGTCGCTGTCGTGTGTGGTGCTGCGGTCGGACCTGCACGGCCTGCCGTTCACCTACCAGATCGCCGACGCCATCGACGCCGGCAAGCTCAAACTGATCATGCCGCTGCGCAAGGGCAACGCGCTCGATCTTGCCGAGCACGAGTTCATCCGCAACGAGGAGGCCGAGGCCAAGTTCCACGAGCTGCGCAGCCTGGCCGCCACCTACGCCTGGCGGCCCGCCCTGCGACTAACGGCATGGACGCCCGAGACCGAGGGGCACATGATCTGCATCGAGCCCGACGGCGTGGCGAACGCCTGGCCCGTCTACGACGCGCCCGACCTGTTCGAGCCACTCGGCAACGTGCTGGAGGAGCCGGTCACCGCGGTCTGGGATCGCTACCGCTTCAAGCGCAACCATCTCGCCAAGTACCTGGGCAGCAGCATCTACACCACCCAGCGTGGTGGCCTTGCGTAGCACCACCAACCTGGCGTGGCCGTCCGAACCCTTCGGAGCTGGACAGCGGCCGTTCGGCAAGGACCGCCCGATGCTCGCCGCCATCGGCACGGGCTGGGACGCAGATCGACATCCCACATGGGGATGCGCGGTCTACCTCGCCGTCACCAGTACCAGCACCCTCCTGCTCGACGGTCACCAGCTCAATTTCGGATTCGAGGTGATGTCACCCGAATCTGCCGATGAGCCCGCCGCGTTCGCCGCACTGATGGACGAACGGATGGTGGCCTGCCGCCGACGGGCCAAGACCCTCGCCGGCCACAACCTCGTGCCGGACCTGGACCGCCTGGACCACTGCGCCACCGCCCGCCGGCTGCGCGGCGTCGACGGTGTGCGCCAGCAGTGGACCAACCGGACCGTCAAGGGCCGGGGGATGGCCAGCATGGTCGACACCGCCCACGACATCGCCCTCCCGGGCGATCTCCGCCCGGCCAGTCTCGCCGCTGCGTGCGAGCACGCGAACCTGCAGCTCGTCCTGGTCGCCGACCCGCCCGATCTCGCCCCGGCATCCACCGTCCGGAACGCCCTCGCCTGCACCCTCGCCGTTGCCCTGATCGCGGCCCGCAGCACAGGCCGGTACACTTGGACAAGCACGCTTGACGTCGACCACCTCGTCACCGATGCAGCGTGGGACCTCCTCGCCGAACTCGACCAGACCCGACTCGGCCAGACCCCGACGCGGTGATGGAGCCTGCATCACCGACCCCTGCCGCGAATCGGCCCAGGGGAGCGGGCCGCCTGGATGGCCAGGTCACCACCTCCATCCCCAGGAGCCGGACATGATCGTCATGACCAACATCCTCGGCTGCCGCCCCGCCCCGCGCCGGCCCGCAGGCTCGACGCTGTGGGCCAGTATCGACGTCGAGTGGACCAAGAACTACCGGATCAAGAACGGCAACGTGCCCTTCTGTCTGTCCGTCGTCTACGTCGCAGTGCCCGATGCCGGCGCCGTCATCGACCCCTCAGGCCTGCCATTCGCCTACACCAGCCTCTACGTCGAGAACGCCGACGAAACGCCGGCCCTGATCACCGCCGCCGACGAAGCCGTGCGCGTCGCCGTCCGCGTCGCCGACCGGATCACGGGCCACCAGCTCTCCAGCGACCTCAGCGTGCTCACCAACGCCAGCACCGCCCCGCTCACCGCGGTTACCGCCGCCCGGGAAGCCTGGCAGGAGCGCAAGGGCTACACCCTCGCCGACCGCCGCATCCTGGACACCCGCTACGACGCCGGACATATCCTCACCGGCCACTCCCGCCGGTTGGTCGACGTCTGCACCGACCTCGGGCTAGACGTCACCCAACCTGAGCTGCTGCGCACCTCGATGACGGCGCTGCACCGCGCCTATCTCGCCACCGGTTCCACTGAAGCGCGTGAACGGATCAGCGTGCTGAACATCCGGCACAGCCTCTCCACCGCCCTGGTCGCCCTGCGCGCCACCGGCCAAGCTAGCTGGTCCGGCACGCTGAACGTCAACCGCCTGCTCGCCGCCGAACTCGACGACTCCATCGGCTGGCTCGCCCACCCCACCTTCACCGCGCTCCTGGGAGAACCGTGCCTGTCCGCGACTGTGTCGTGATCGCCATCGAAGGAACCCACGCCTCGGGCAAAACCACCCTGCTCCACGCCCTCACCGCTCACTATCGCCGCGAAGGTGTCAACGTCGCAGCCGCGGGCGAGGCCCCGCGGTCCAGTCCGTTCATTGAGGAGGTCGTTCTCCACGGCCGCGGCATGTTCGACCTCGCCGCTGAGGTCGACGTGTTCGCGACCCAGCTCACCTACCAGCTCCGCACCGCACGCCACCACGAGCTCGTCATCGTCGACACGACGGTCATCAACGTGCTCGCCTACGCCCGGATGTTGCTGACCGTCCAACCCGGCAGCATCGACGCGCACGTGCTCGACGCGATGGGACACTTCTGCCGCGCATGGGCACCCACCTACGACCGGGTCTTCTTCACCCAGGACCACTACAGCCAGCCCAGCGACGGGTTCCGTATCAAGGTCGACGGACTCCAAACCACCGCCACCACCGCGCTGCGCGAGGCATACCGGAATGCCGGTGTCGCCCTGATCGACATTCCCGAGGGGCTCGAGACCGACCAGAGAGTTCGGTGGATCGCCCGGCGAGTCGCCGATGACGGACTGCTCACCCCTCGGTAGCCTGTCGCCCCACTGACCGACTAAACAACTACCGCCAGGGACAACCGCGCGTGCACTACACCAGCTTCGTTGATGTCCTGCTCCTACTGGTCCGCGACGAACACGTGCTCCTGGCGCTGCGCGACAACACTGGCTACGCCGACGGCCAGTGGAACCTGCCCAGCGGCAAACTGGATGAAGGCGAGGATCTCGAGGCAGCGCTTCTGCGTGAGACCCACGAAGAGATCGGCCTGCGGCTCGACCGCGCCCACGTGCAGATGGCCACCTCCGTGCATCATCTCAACCCCGAGGGCCACGCCCGCGTCGGGTTCTTCTTCCACGCGACTACCTGGCAGGGCGAGCCGTACAACGCCGAACCCCACAAGTGCGCTCGGATCGAGTGGTTCCCGATGGGCCAGCTCCCGGACAGCACCGTGTCCTACAGCCGGGCCGGGATCGAGCTGTTCCGCCGCGGTGAGCCCTTCGGACTTCACGGTTGGTCTCGCGGCCCCGAAGCCGTTCCCGTCTGGAGCGCAGACCCACAGCCCGCCGTAGCCCCGGCGCCAAGCGGGCGAGGTGGGACTGTGGATCGAACGGTGTTTCCGGCCTGACATCGCGGATGCGGTAGCGGTCGGTGTGGTCGAGCCAGGCGTAGCCAAGTAGCTGCCACAGCCACCGGGCGAGCCGGGCGGGGTCGCGGACCAAGAGGACGGTTTGACGTCCAGCAGGATCATCCCGCCGCGGTCGCTGGTGGGCGCGAGGAGGTCGCCGTCGGCCCCTGTCGTCGGGTCGCGGCGACGCACCGACTCGCCGACGTAGTTCGCCACGGTACTGCGCGACACGTGAGCGGTCTCGCCGAGCTCGTCCCACGTGACCCCGCTCGCCACCTGGAGCCGATTCAGCAACGCCCGACAGCTGCCGGGTCGCGGCCTCACGCGCCGCGCGCCGACCCGCCGGATCGTCTTCTCCAGATCGACCGTCTGTCCGGGTCGCCGCCGCGCCAGCATCGCGCCAGCCTGCCAGAACACGACCAGCCACGTCTCGAGGTGCAGTTCGGGTTGCGGTGCGTCGCGCACCTCGGCTTCGGTCGCCCCGGTGCGGACGGGCGGCTCAGCCTCCTCGGTGCGGGGCCCACCCTCGCCGACCTCTACTTCGACCGGACGGCGGGACGGTTCGAGCTCTCGCCGGCCACGACGCAGGGCCTGGTCGGCGACGGCGATGCCTTCGCACACTTCGACGGTGCTGGCTGCGACTGCCGGCCCGAGGCGCTCGATTCGCTCCAGGACACGCTGTCCGTGGCCGCCGGGCGGATCCTCGGCACGACACGGCCAGGACGGCTGCCGCTTCGTGTTCCCGGCGGCCCGCCGTTCGACCAGCAGGTGTACGACGGGATCCTGAGCGTACGGATGATCCCGCTGCGATCCACGCTCTACGTCATCGTCACCCCGACCCTCGTCTTCGACCTGGCGCTGCCGGACCCGGTCCTCGGAACGGACGGCGTCGACTGGGCCAACGGGAGCTGCGACGACGGCCGCGGCGTTCGAGGGGCCCAGCCCTGAGCAGGCACGCCGGGCACCCCTCGACGACGTCGCCATCACTGCAAACGACGCGCTACCGCTGGCGCACTACCAACCCGCCCGCGACGACGCAGGAACGCTCGACCCCTAACCGACCCCTAACCGCCATCCCTCGTGGAGATCTACCAAAGCCAGACCGCCGGTGACATCGCAGCCAAGATTGCCGCGGGATAGCCCCCCGGCGAAGTAGTCCGCCGCTCACACCGGGTGCAGCGCGGCAGCGGCGCCGGCGTGGAACTCCGCCGCGGCGCCCGCGACAGCTGCGCCGTCGTCGCCCGGTCGGGGTCGAGGCGGGTGTGGGTGGGGAAGCGGGCGGCGGCGCGGTGCACGGTGGCCGGGTCGGTGAGTCCGGCGCGGGCGGCGCCGAGGAGGGCGTAGTAGGGCGGGGCGTGGAGCAAGCTAAAGCGGTTCTGCACACTCACCACATCGATGATCTGCCGCGCCTCGTCGAGTTCGGCGAGGGTGATCTCGGACAGTCCGATCTGGCCGATCTTGCCGTCGATCTGGAGCTGCCGCAGCGCACCGAGCTGATCGGCGAGCGGCAGCTGCGATCTGGCCAGTGTCGCGGCGATGGCGAGCATCCCGCTGGTCGCCGCGTCGGGGACCCTGACGCCGGTCCTGCTCTACGTCGCCGGCACCGTGACCGGGACGGCGTTTGTCTGGCACGATTCGGCCCTGTTCGGCGCGCTGCCGGCGATCGTCGGCCGCGAGCGTGTGGCCGGTGCCTACGGCATCTTCATCTCCACCAGCCAGGTTCTGCAGGTCAGCAACTGAGAGCCCTCCCGAGGGCTCGCCGTGGCTCGCGAAGATTCGCCGCCAGGTGCCCGGTCCTCACGGTGTGTGAGCTTCCGGTCACTGACGGTGAATCTTCGCGTCAGCAACT
>Ga0136617_10002238_pt1 | contig 17276 bp, 34 predicted proteins | sample AntDrymUQ3222106_2_FD_129672 | JGI IMG/M metagenome (GOLD analysis project Ga0136617, IMG submission 129672) | Polar desert sand microbial communities from Dry Valleys, Antarctica - metaG UQ322 (21.06) | ecosystem: Environmental > Terrestrial > Soil > Desert | place: Antarctica: Dry Valley...
CTTCGGGTCGCTTAATTGACATAACATTGCTTCTCAAATTTAACCTTTAAATTAAAACCGTTTATAACAATAAATCTTTCGGAAGTGGTCGCGTCCGCGCTTCGTTCCGCTTCGCTTTGGTTTCCGGGCGCGCGGCGAGAAAATGAAAACTCGCCGCGCGCCCGGTTTTCACGTTTGCTTATCGTAAAGAATTTTGCTCAAAGTTTCGGCATCGAATTCTGAGAACGTCGACGAAAATGCTAGAAATCGTTTCCACATTTCTTTGACCCAAATGTCTTGCGGTTCGCCGTCTTGCCATTCAACAACTCTGCCGAGTCGAGCCGTGAAATGAATTATGTTTAAATTTGAATGCGCTTTTCGCACATCTTCCTGAAAATTTTCAATTTCGTCTTTCGTCATTTTATTTAGCGCGGTTTATCCGAACTCCGCGAAACGTCCATAATTAAACTGTCGCCACGTTTGATTTCTCACGAATGATTTTCAAATCTTCTCGCGCGTCCCAAAGCTGGCGGCAAGCTGTCTGCAAATCTTCCCAATCGGGAATATCTTCGGAATTCAAAATATAGCTCGCTAATTCGAGATGCGATTCGATTTCGGCTAAGTGTTTCGGCGTGATTTTGTAATTTAAGATATTGCACATTTTAGTTTTCTCCTTCGTTTGCCATTGAAGCGTCCGCGTCTGCCCAACCTGCTTTCCAACTCTGTGCGCGAAAATCGTAACTTTCCGTGCGAATCGGGCAAGCGGTAATCGGTTGGTTGGCTAATCTAGCCGCGTAACCGCCATCAAATGCCGGTTGATTCCATTCCGGCGCATCTTCGTTTGAATTAAATCGCTCTTTGAATCCATTTAAACCTTGCATAATTTTCTCCTCTCGCGTTTCTCGCTCGCCAGCGTTTTAATTAAATCAGTGGATAAGGTGCGGCGATGCGCGACGGTCGCCGTTTCCGGTTTCCCGTCGCGCCTGTGAAAATCAAAGTCGAATTTCCGGTCGCCGCGCCGCTGGCTGACGCAAGCCAGCGCGAACGAAAGCCGAATGAGCCAGCAAAGCGGCGGCAACGTGATAGCAATCAAAGCCATTTATTCCGCCCGGACAAAGACACGACGCGAGCATTTGCCCGCCGCCCGCGCGTTGAAAATGAACCGGATACGGCGCAGCTTCCGGCGCAGATGCGCGAACAAAATATTCGTTTGCTTTCGCGCCGATGCGAACCAGCGGTTTTTTTGAGATTGCCTTTGCGATTGCCCGTTGAAAAGATTTTGATTTCGTTTGAATTTGTTTCATTTTGTTTTTCTCCCAGATTTTTTATTTTGAACCTTTCCGATTCATTATGTATAATATATCATACAAATTGTAATCTTGTCAATACAAAATGTAAGAAAAACTAAAATAATTTGCATTTATTTTTTACAAATTGTATAGTGTTTGAATTATGGAAAAAGAAAAATTAAAACAAAGGCGAGAGAATTTAGGTTTGACGCAGGCAGATTTTGCGAAAACAATCGGCGTAACGGCGACAACTATTTCCCGATACGAAACCGGACTGACAACCATTCCAAAATATATGGAAATTATTTTAGAAGCCTTAGAAATCAGACAGATGAAAAAACTTCAAAAGCAACACGACGAATAGGAAAACGCGCGACGCGCCAACCGAAACTTCACCTTATCAACCGTTTTCCGCCGCGCTCATCGCGGCTTGAGTCGCCGAAGGCGCGAACGGAGTTGACAATCATTTAAGTTCGTCGTGAGCGGAGCCGCGAACGGAAGCAACCGCAAACCGCGGAGCGTTGTATTAAAAGTTTTAAGTTGGATTCTAGCTTTGAGTTCTTTGCAAACTTTGTTATATTAAATTGTTGGCGGTGCTTCAAACATCGTAAATATAAAATCCACTGGCGGTAACTCGTCCCCGAAAGTTGGCGGCTTTTTTGTGCTGAAAATTCAACGCAAATAAACCTTTCTTTCTTCGGGAGTTCGAGGAATACAATAGGCGAAAGTCGAATAACTCAGCCGTTCCAGTGGCGGTTTGAAGCTCCCGATTCCAACTAATTCAAAAAACACTGGAGGTAACTTAAATGTTACAAAAACAAAACCAACCTGAAAAGCCAGACCAATCCAAAACGCCGATTTATGAATTAGACGATTTAGTCATTCTTAGTAAAAAGATATTTACAGTTGAAAAGAATCAAGACTCGACTGTTTTTGAAATCGAGGAAATTGACGGCGAACAATATCTAACAGTTTCGCTAGTTTGCTTGATTAAAGTTCCAGCTTCTCTCGTCCGTCCGAGCAATTTAGAGTTACATATCCGACGAAATCGTAAATAATTGAAGAAACGAAATGGATAAACTCAATATAATTAAAAGTTTTAAGTTTCGCATTTTTCCGAGTAAAGTAATTGCCGCTAAACTCGAAAACACACTTTATTTGTGCCAGCAGCTTTATAACGCCGCGCTCCAAGAAAGAAAAGAAGCCTATGAAATTAACAGGATTTCGATAAATTACAGGAAACAGCAAGACCAACTGCCTGAAATAAAACAAACAAATCTTGAGTATGCGGATGTTTACTGCCAAGTTTTGCGAGATGTTTTAGTTCGCGTTGACTTTGCTTTTCAGGGATTTTTTAATCGTGTAAAGCGAAAACAAAAAGCCGGATTTCCCAGATTCCGAAGCATCAGCCGATACGATAGCTTTAAATATCAACAATCTGGCTTCTCTTTGACCGCAAACAAATTGAAATTATCTAAAATCGGCGAAATGAAAATAAAACTTTCGCGGCAAATAATCGGTAAAGTCAAAACTTGCCAGATTAAACGCGAAACGGGCAAATGGTTTGTTATTTTTGCAGTGGAAGTTCCCGTTAAACCATTAATTAAAACAAATAAATCTGTTGGAATAGATGTGGGAATCAGCGCGTTTGCTACGCTTTCGGATGGAACAAAGATTGAAAACTTTAAATACTACGAAAAATCGCAAAAGAAACTTCGAGTCGCCCAAAGAAGTGTTTCCCGAAAAAAGAAAGGTTCTAGCTGTAGAAGAAAAGCAGTTTTAAGACTCCGTAAGATTCACCAAAAGATTCGGAATCAAAGAAATGATTTCGCGCATAAGATTTCTACACATTTGATTAAAAACTTTGATTTGATAGCGATAGAAAAACTTAACATTTCCGGTCTGTCGAAAGGAATGTTTTCTAAACAGATTCACGATGTTGCTTGGTCTAATTTCTTTAATATGTTGCGCTATAAAGCGGTAGAAGCTGGTAGGCAATTAGTAGAAATTAAACCTGCATTCACTAGCCAAGATTGCTCAGGATGTGGAAATAGAGTTAAAAAAGATTTGTCTGTTCGCGTCCATCGTTGCTTGGTTTGTAATCTGCAAATTGACCGTGATTATAATGCGGCAATTAATATCTTAAATAAAGCCATCGGGCAGATGGTTGAAAGCGTAAAGTTGGGCAATAGCTCGTGCTTGCTTTCAGAATCTCTAATATAAATTAGAGAATGTCAAAAAGATTTGCTTTTGATTTCGATTGATTTCATTTTTTTTCTCCGTTTTGATTTTACTCGGAAACCGTTTCCGTATCTTTAGAATACTAAATTCGTATGGAAAAGGCAAGCATTTAGTTTTGAAATAAACTAATTACCGGCGCGAGAAACATTAGCGAAACTAATCAAAGCGCGGCGACCGGAAACCAAAGCGAAGCGAACCGACGCGCCGTCAGCGACCACAAAAAGCGGGAGCCGAGCCGACGAAAAACACCTGGTTAAAAACAATTCCTAATTAAAAGTTGCCGCGCTCAAGCGCACGGAAAAGCCGCGTGTTCAGCGGAAACGATTGCTGACCGCAACCAAACGCTTTTATAAAACTGATTTCTGATTTATGCTGTGATTATGAAGCGTGAAGAATTTGAGAATGAGAAATTTGTCTTTCCGCTCGGTGATTGGCGTTGCTTTGTCTGCAAACAGACTGCGGCGAATTTAGAGTTATTCGCCGAGACTGAAAAAGAAGTTTGTCTAATCTGCGCGAACTGTCACGCGCGGAATTTAATTCTCGTGCGCGAAGGATTGGCGGATTTCTAGATGAAGGTGAGAACCTGACCAAACCTTTTGACCGTTCGGGCGTTTTCTCTCGTCACGGACGCGAATGCCAAGCAACTCGCATTTGAGCAGAAACAGCTCAATCGCCTCGTTTGATTGGTCGCGTGTGCGAACGTCTATCGCCAAACCTTTGGCGTGTTTAGAACCGACGTTGTGATTTCCGCCGGTTGTCGAAGTGACAAAGAAACCTTCCGCTTCGGCGAACGCTTTTAAGTCTCGCCAATTTTTCATTATTGAAATTCCTCGTCATTCGGGAACGCCGCTTTGATTGCGCGGAAAATCTTTAAGAAAACGTTTCTCAGCTTCCGTTTCTTCTCAGGATTTTTGATTGTCTGCAAAACAACCGTTACGCCGATATTAAATAAATATTCTTCCATTGTTTTTCTCCTTTAATAATGTTGCACACCGACATAAACAGTCAGCATAAACAACCAGAACAGAATGAATATGAACAATCTAAAACTTTGTATGTCGTCTTTCATAATTTTCCTACTGATTCGGGGCATTGCAGAAATGCAAAGCCCGTGATTGACGCTTGAATCACGGTTCTCAGTATTTCAATTCCCGAAACACTGCCGTCGTCGAGATTGAACAGCATCGAAGCGAGAAACGACATACCGACGATGACAAACAATCTAAAATAATTTACATCTTTCCAATGCTGTGCCATAAGATAAATTATTCTCCAAATTAGACTTAAGCGACGAATTCGCTTGCTAAATATATTAGCATAACTTATAATGCAAATGCTAATTAAATTAGCGAATCTAAATAAACAAAGGAGAATTATTTTTATGACAGGTCAAGATTTTCAAGATAAATTGGACGCGATTGTCGCGGACTTACAAACCGCCGGTAAAGGCAAAACCATCAATCTTATGTTTCGCGCTAACGGCGGCGCGGCGAATGTTCTGCCGCTTTCAAGCACTGCGGGCGGCGTTGTCAATGCCGGACAGCTCGCGGCGGTTCAATCGTTCGTTGACGATTTGAAAGGTATCGCCGACACTTACACGACTGAATACGCGCCGGTTACTGCCGCATCCGAAGCGTTCAGACTGGCACAAGTTCCGCACGAAGCGTTGACTGAAGCCGCTCGTGTCGCGCGTGTCGCGCTTTCCGACGCGCTGACTGCCGATGCTCCGTATCAAGCCGCGAAAACTGCGCTCGATAATGCGCGAACCGTTGCCACTTACATTGACGCGCGAACTCAATACGAGGCTGAAAACGTCTCGGAAAACTATTCGGAGTTGTCGAGCGCAAAAGGTAAGTATGTCGGCGTTTAATTTTCGCGTTTGATTTCGTGTTCATTTGATAAGCGCGACTCACGGGTCGCGCTTATTTTATAAGGAGAATAATTTTATGACGGGTCAATCAATTCAAGACAAATTAAATCTGATCATCTCAGATTTACATACCGACTTCGCCGGGCAAGGCGTAAACCTAATGTTCCGCGATGTAACAAATACGCCGGTCGTTTTCGTTATTACGGCGAACGAAATCGGCGAAGTGAACGCCGCGCAGGTCGCCGCTGTGCAAGCGTTTGTCGATAATCTGGTTAATGCCGCTGACGATTTGGAACTCTTTTCAATCCCGATTCGCGCCGCGCAGATTGCTTTCAATGCCGCGCAATTACCGCACAGTGCGCTTATCGAATCGGCACGGCTCGCTCGTGTCGCGCTTCAAACCGCGCTCGACGGCGACGCGAATTATCAGCAAGCGAAAGGCGATTTGGACGATGCCAAAACTGTCGAGTACGAGCAAGCCCTTGTCGATTATAAAAACAACAACGTCCCGGAAAACGCCGCAGAACTCTCGAACGCTCGCGGCAATTATTTCCCATTCGTCGATGGTCCGGGCGGCGGACAGTAACCGCCGATTTGACCGTCGGCTTTTCGGCGAACAATTCAGGACGGCAAAAGCCGCGCTTTGTTTGGCGCGGCTTTTGCCGTAGTAAATAAAACAAATTCCTGGCATCACAACACGCGCCCCGCGCCGACCGCACCCAACTCGACGACCGGAAACGTAAACCCGCGCGCGGTCGGCGAGGGAGGCGAGCGACGTTAGGAGCGATGCGAGCGATGCGGCTACGCCCGCCGAGCGGCGCATCGCCGCGCCTGAACGCGCGGCAAGCAACGCACCGACGCAAAGCGTTCCTACGCCTGTGGATTATTCGCATAATAAAGCAAAAGCAATTCGTCGGCACGATATAATTTGCGGTTCAGTTCAATGTTCGCCTCGTTGCTCGCTTTCGCCGTTATCGCGTTGTATTCGTTTTGCAGTTCCGTTTGATAAACAACATCGTCGGCGGTTTGTTCGATTAACGCCGAAACTCTTTGCGGTTCGTTGGTGTAAGTTACGCGGTCGGCGGCGATTGGCGCGTGAAGCTGTGCGCGTCGCAGTTCCTGCGCGTCAATCGCTTCCTGCTTTTCCATTGTCGCGGTCGCGGCAAGGTCTGTAAAATCTTTGATAATTTGCGCTTTGGCTAAAAGCGAATTGTGTAAATCATTAACTTGTTGTTGGGTTGCCATTTTCTTTCATCTCCTCTAAATAATTTTTAAGATTCAGCGCAAAGAAAAACTTCTCTGTGGTTTTAATTTCCGCGTCCGCGATGTCGTTATTACGAAAACAAATCTTTGAAAATATGTCCGCGATAGCAACATCAATTTTTATCTCAAGCTGTGTAAACGTCGCTTGCTCAATCGGCACGATGTCGCCCGATTCGTTGATTAAAACTAAACTGATTTTCTCAATCATAAAATTTCATCTCCTTATTTTGCGCTTCGATGATTAGTCGGAACGCGGTTATTTGACCGACAAAATTATCGAATGAATCCGCGACGAGAACGATTGCGCCCGACTCGCGCAGTTCGTAATGCCGCTCGTGCTGTTCTTCGCTCGGCTTTTCACCGCGCTTTTTGACTTCGATAAAAACGATTTGCCCGCGAATGATTGCAAAGCGGTCAGGCGTTCCGGTTTTGCAAAGGTTCATCCAATGTCCGCGCGTCGTCTGCACTCGCCCGCACTGCAAGCGGTCGTTGTAAATGTTCCGCGCGTTCAGCCAATCTTCGATTTGCGCCGACAGTGAAGTTTCCTTGATTGTGAGCGGCGTTGGTTTGGCGGCGAATAAACCGCCCGAAAGATTTTTATTTTTCATCGAATATTCCCCATTCACGAGCGTTTTCCGCTTCTGTCCACATTTCAAAATCACATTCGCTACAAAAATCGAAAGAAATCTCAAAATCTTTTATTGGTTTTTCTTTTTTGCACCGATAACAAGCCTTTGTTTCTTCCTTTTCCGAAAGATTTTTATTTTTCATCGCATTACCACAATCTCCTTCAGAGCGGAGATTTCAACCACCCAAACTTCGTACCGCCTTGATAGCGATTCCCAATCTTTTTCAAATCTGGCTTCGGCTGAATCAATGTATTCAGCCACGTCGTTATTACCCGGACTGACGAATTCAAAATCGCCGTCGACTTTATTTTTCAAAGCTAATGCTGTCATCGTTCGTTACTCCTTTGGTTTGCGGCGCGAATCAGAAGACACGCGCCGCGCTTTCGATTTAAGTTTCAACCGCAAACGTTCTCACGCCGACGATGTGACCGTCGAGCAAGCCGACTGCAAACACTTCGCGCTGAATCGTACCGGTTTTCAGAAGCACGACATTCGATAAATTGTCTTCGATGTAACTTCTTAATGTTGACCACGCGCCCGATAAATCGCGGTTCTCCTGCGCGGAAATAACATCATCGAAACTTCCCGCCGTCACCGTTTCGTTTTGCAGTGCCGGATTCGCCGACTTAAAACTATTCGCATCGAGCGTCGTTTGATTGCGACCGACGACGAACGCATTTACTTCGTGCGTTTGTTCTGATACGAACTGCACATTCTCGGCGAGTTCTTGAATCGCCTTTAATTTTTCGCTTACATTACTCATCGTTTGTTTTTCCTTCGGGTTCTTTGCCCGTTGATTTGCCGCGCTCATTCGCACAATGCCGGCAAGCGCGAAACCCTTTGCCGTCCGTGTCCGCCATCTTCGAGCCGAAGCAGACGGAACACGGTTCATCTAAAAACTTGATTGGTGCGCCGAACGATTCAGCCGCAAATTGCTCCGGGTAAAGCGTCGCCTTGATGAATGGATCGGCTTCTCCGGTCTTGAACAATTTACTTGCCAATGCTTTCGGTGATTGCACTTGCTCGCCTTTTGATTGACAGACTTCGACGTATCGCAGACATTCTTCGATTGAGAATTGTGAGTGCTTTGAGTTTCCGTTCGACTTCTCCGGCGAATCTACCAATTTTAATAAGCCGTTTTCGCTTTGGTTTTCGCTTTGGTTCTGAAAAGAATTTGAATCATCCACAGACACACCCGCGCCAGCGGTTTCTTGTCTGTCTGTCTGTTCTTTTCTAATCTCTCTTTCTATTCTCTCTACGAGCAGATTTTTGAAAAGCAGCTCATCGAAAGATTTTGTGATTGTCCGTTCGTCGGCAACCAGCACAGAAGCCATAAATTTAGCGTCTAAAGGAATTACATCAATTCCGTTCGCGCCGCAATACAACACGATTGCTACAAGTATGTAGCGCGTTTGCAGCGAACAGGACGCGAACTCGTAGCGAACAAGCAACGAAGTTTCAATCGGAATCCACAAACGCGCTTCATTTTTCTTCGTATGTTGTCGAAATTCGCGCACGATGGGAACGAACGCGAAGCGAACAAGCGGCGAACGCGCAACATTTTTGTTAATTTTCGTCGTTTTTTTCTTCATATTTTTACCAACCGAACTCTGAAAAATCTTCGGAACATCCGGCTTTTGCGGTTTTGTGATAATTGTGAACGTGCAAATGTGCGGCTCGACCGCTCAAGGCTTCCAGATTCGCGCCGCGATTGTCGCGCTTATCTTCGTTTTTGTGGTGAACGATTTCACCGTCGCGCAATTTTCTGCCGTTCGTCGTTTCCCAAACGTGGCGATGCAAATAAACGCGCTCGCCATTGACGCGAATTCGAATGTAAGGCGATTTGCCTTTGCCTCTGAATAAATTGCCGAGATGTTTTCCCAGACATTTTCGAGAGCAAACTTTTCGTTGGGTTTTTGTGAGCGACGCGCCGCAGATTTTGCACTTCATCCAACCAACCTCAAAACATTCGGTCTGCGATTTTTCGCTGACTGAATCCATTCCGATTTCAGCGCGAGAACTTCTTCGAGAATGAAAGAAACTCTCTGGCGTTTGCCGTTGCCGCGCCTGATTTGCGTCAGATTTTCCGTTCCGGCTTTTCCTTTCCGCAAAGTTGATTCGTCCAAATCAAGCAGAGTTCCGGCACAGCACGGCGCGATTAAAGTTTGTTTGTTAATTAAACTCATAGCTTTTCGCCTCGTTTGTCGTTCGGAAAATTCGATTGCGTTCGGCGTGAAATTCCGCGAATGAAATCGCGCAGCCGCAGTTTGCGTGACCGCACGACCGCAGATGATTTTTCCCGACATCGAACATACATTTGTCAATTTCCTTAGCGAATTCGGGAAAGGTTTTGCGAAGCGTGTTCATTTCTTCGGCGAATTCCGACATTGTTTTCATTTCAATTTCGACTTGTTTGCTCATTTCGTTTTCTCCTTACATTTCGGGCAAAGTCTTCGCGCATTTTTTTGGTTTTTCAATTTGCGCTCGAAATTCCCGTCTTTGTTTTTCCAAGTTCTGACGACTTCAAAATTTATGCTGAGTCGCACAGCTTCGGCTAAGAACTTCGCGCCGTTTCCGTTTCGGTGATGCTCAATTCTTTTCTCGAAAAAATTTGTCCAACCGATATAATGTTGGGCGTGTGAAATCTTTTCGTCTAAGTGAATTAAGTAAACCGTTCCTTTCACTTTGCTTTCTCCTTTTCGACAATTTGAATTTCGGTTTTGCCGTCGCTTTGCGTTTCAATCATTTCCAAATTGCCTTTGAAAGTTTTGATTGCTTTCGCAAGTTCAATTGAGAATCGTGTGTGAACCTGCTCGAAGAACATATCTACAAATTCACCTTTGCCTTGAATTACAATTTGTCCGCGATTTGGAACAACGAGTTTTAAGCGCGATTCAAATTTCTTCATTTCGCCGTTTCCTTTTTGCCGTTTCCGTTCGGCGATTCAACAAAAATCTGTTCGAGCGAGTAAATAATCTGCGCTTGCCGCGAACGTCTTTCTTTTTCGGCTTCCCGCAAAATCTTTTCGTTTAATTCGACCGGAACTTTCAGCGAAAAAGTAATTTCCTGTGTTTCCATAAAACTTATCCTCCTAGTGTAGATTTAGTATCTTTTCGATACTGAAATTAAAAATAACAATAATTCTCGTATCTTGTCAATACGAGAATCGTATCTAAGAAAATTATTATCATTTGTTGCAATTTCTGTATGATTTCGGTATATTTCTCGTATCGAAAGGAAGCGCGAAAATATGCAGGAAAAAACAAGGTCAATTAAGCTGCCTGAGTTTGTTTGGGACGCTTTGGACGCGGACGCGGAGCGTTGCCGCCGCAGTTCGCAAAAACAAATCGAAGCGTTGCTCGTGACGTTCTACGAAATGGAAGATGTTGAAATCAGTCAGCGAAAAATGGAAATTCTCGGCGAGATAATGCCGAAAGGCGAAACGTCAATCAAAGTTTTACCGAGCGCGGCGAAAGTCGCACGAAAGAAAGCGAGTTAATATGCCGAAACTAAAAATCTTCACCGCGCCGAAAGATTATTCGGATTATTCGTTCTGGCGAATGTGGCATCACGAAAAGGCTTTACTCGTAATTGTCGGCGCGGGCGTGTTCGCGCTCGTGCCCTGGCTTCTCAAATAAAGTTATGGAAATCTTCAAACTCAAATCCCACTCGGAAAATTATTGTTTAATGGCGACAATCGGAACGGTCGCGGCTGGCGAACCTGCGGAAACCGAATCTCTTTTCGAGCGCGTTGATTTAAATGAATTCGTGACCAATGGAAGCGAAGATGTTTTTATGATTCGCGCCGATGGCGATTCGATGGAAACCGAAATCAAATCGGGCGATTGGATGATTGTCAATCGCGCTCTGCAAGCCAGAAACGGCGATAAGATTCTCGCGTGTGTCGGAAATTCCTACATGGTAAAAATCTTTGCTTCAAACAAAAGCGGCTTGCATCTTGTCTCGTCAAACGGCAAATACGCGCCGCGCTCAATTACCAAACGAGATAACTTTGTAATCTTCGGCGTTGTTACTCACGTTCTTCACACGGTCAAAAAAATTTGATTGGAATGTCTCACCGCTAAAACAAAATGGCAGTCAAAAAGTTCTACAGCACGAAAGCAAAAGCCGGTTGGAAGTTCGACGGCAAGCGATTCTGGTCTTACGGTTTCGACATTTATCTCGAAAGCGGCAAGCGAAAACGCGAGTCAGGATTTGCGACGAAAGATTTAGCCACGGCGGCGGCATCTCGAATCAAACTCGGTGAAAAGAATAAGAAATACGAACTAACCGACGCGCGAAAATTCCCGACTGTCGCCGAACTGTTTCAAAAGCGAATCGACAACGTAATCGACCGAAACGAGAAAGTCAGGTCGCAGAGAATCTTGCAGACAATACTTGATTTGCTCGATAAACGCGGCTTAAACGGCTTGCGAATTGATGAGCTAACGACGAATCACATTGACCTTTTCACACAAGCCAGGCGGCGCGAAAACGTGACTGACACGACAATCAACAGGGAACTCGCAACCGTTCGCGCCGCGCTCAATCAAGTGAGTCTTTTCTTTTCCGGTCTCGACAATTTCACGCCGGCAAAGGTGCGGTTTCTCAAGGTTGCCAAGACGCGCCGCGAAAGAATTGTTTCAAGTGTCGAACTGAAAACGATCCTGCTTTATTTGTTCAAACCGCAAACCGAAAGCGAATCGAAATTAGTTTATTTGTCGCGCCGTCGCGCGGGATTATTGTTTCTGCTGTCCGCTGTAACAGGTGCGCGTCCAGGCGAATTGATTGCTTTGAAAGAGTCGGACCTACTCGAAGATTTGCAGGTTTTACGAATTACCGGAACAAAGACGAGATTCAAGACGGCAAAGACAGTTCGCTATTTTCCGCTGATTGAAATCGTACGAAGAATTTTACTTGAAGCAGTCGCAATCAAAGCCAACGAATTTTTTATCTTCAGCCAAAAGGGAACATTAACAATCAACTATTATAAGTTCATTAAAGCGGCTTGCGCGTTCGCTGGCATCGTTTACGGTCGCAAAGTTATCGGCGGTTTAATTCCGTATGATTTGCGACACACGGCGACGACATTGATAATGCACAGCGGCGCGGACTTTGAAACTGTTTCGTCAATCACCGGACAATCCAGACATTCGCTCTGGCATTACACACACGCGAACGAAAATTCAATCAACGCGGCGGTTTCCGTGTTAGAAAAATTCGCCGAATCTTCTTTCGACGGACTTGGTTTGGACACAAATAAAAACGTAAAATTATTAAGTCGTGCAAATTCAAGCAAATAGGAAATTAAATCAATGCGCGTTTTAGGAATTGATCCGGGTAGTGAAACGCTCGGTTGGGGCGTGGTCGAGGGAAGCGGTCTTAAATACTCGCTGATTGATTTCGGCACGGTCAAATCGAGTCCAAAGGAAAGTTTTTCAAAGCGTCTTTTGAAAATTTACGACGGCATCGAAGCGGTTATTGTTAAATTTCAGCCGGATGTTTTGTCGGTCGAAGAAGCGTTTTATGCAAACAATGTCAAGGTTGCTTTGAAACTCGGACAAGTTCGCGGCGTGGTTCTTTTGTTGGGTGAAAAATCAAGTTTGGAAATTTCGGAGTTTAGTCCGCGGCTGATAAAACAAACGGTTGTCGGCTATGGAAATGCCGAAAAGCATCAGGTCCAGGAAATGGTGCGGCTGCTTTTGAAATTAAAAACCGTGCCGCAGCCGCACGACGCGGCTGATGCGCTTGCCATTGCCATTTGTCATTTTCACCACGCCGGTATGCAGAATAGAATTTTGAACGCAAAATTGAAAAAGTGAGAGTGTAAATATTTTTGACTCACCTGTAGAAGATAAAAAATCCTAACCTTTGATGATAGATTTCAAACACGATTGGTGCGTTAACTTATCAGAAACTAAAAAATACAATTTCAGAATCCGGGAGTATCTATGAAAAATTCACTTTTTTCAATTTTGCTGCTGATTTTCTTTGTTTTTACGACAAACGCCGAAGCGCAAAAACGCCGTGCCGTACCCAAGCCGACAAGAAATCCAATCGCCCCTCAAAAATACGTCGAGAAATCAAATACGGCTGTTGTCGTTGACGAAAGATTGTCTGTTCTGCGTTCCCAACCGAGCCTGTTTGCAATGCCTGTTCAAAGAATGCGAAGCGGTAGAATTGTCTCGGTTATCGATTCTAAGGAAGCAGACGGGGTAACATTTTATCGTGTAAAGGCTTTGCCGAATAATTTCGGCTGGGTGCAATCGGATGCGCTTTTCGGGAAGTTTCGTCGCGGAGATGACGAACGACTTGCAAAACTCGTTCAGTCTTCCGAAGGTTTTGAACAAATCGAACGCGCTCAGATTTTTCTTGAAACTTTTCCAGACTCGGCTCTAAGACCTGCCGTCCTTCTTCTTTTGGGCGACGTGATGGAAGAAATTGCTTTGAAACTTTCCGGTGACGCAACCAGAAGATTAGACCGCCGCGAGATGGCGGCATCGGGCGCGCCGCTTCACAGCTTTTATTTAAACTTCGTTTCGCTCGACCGATTCAGGAAATTAAAAGTCGATTTTCTTTTTAACTCAAATGCCAGACTCCTGCATTATGACGGCGCGAGCTGGCGCGAGATTGTCGGCAAATCTCCGAAATCGGCAGAAGCGGTTGAAGCGCAAAAACGGCTCGACGCGCTGAAAGTGAAAATGGAAGCGGTGAAGTGACAGAAGGCAGTAAGCAGTAAACAGAAAACAGAAAATCATCAGCCGCAGAAATTTCTGTTTCATTGCAGTTCTCCTTATAATTTAATTTTGAAACTCGTTCCGATGACGTTCAAATCGCCGGGACGCGAAAAGCCGTCGTTTTGCCGCAGATAAAAAATGTCAAGCGACAAGTTTTTCGTCAGCGTTCTGGTTATTCCGACGCTCAGCCGATTACGCGAAAATTTCCTTAGCAGCGAATCGTAAAAAATTTCTTCCGTAATAAAAAACTTCGACTTTGGAATAATTTTCGGAATGTCTTTTTCAAATGTCAGCGACGGGCGGTAACGAAAAGAATTTAGCGGTCTTCGCAGACGATATTCAAACCAACTGCGATGAGAAAGTCCGAATTTTTTGAACGGAAAACGATAACCGACACGCAGATTGAGCCGGTGTTCGGTTCTGAATCGCCCGTTCGCGTTCCGCGCTTCGATATTCCGGTAAAACGGTTGGAAAGACAGCGACTTATTCGGTTTATAAATGAACCCGACAGCGATCTGTCGGTCGTTCAAGCGCGTTACGTTTTTACCGAAACGAAATGTTCCCGCTAAATAAAAATCAAATTCCTTCGTCATCGGAACGGTTAGCTGAATATCGTTCCAGGATTGGTTGTCATCTTCATCCGCGACGGCTTGCGCGTCGGCGCACAACACGCTGAAACCGATTAAAGCAAAAAACAAAAGGATTTTTATCATCGCTTGTTTCACCTCCGATTTTTAGACCGAAAAACAAATCTCAATCGCCGTGCTAAAGCAAAAAAAGATACAAAAAAAGGTGTCAAGCACACGCTTCACACCCTTTCGGAGAAACTTATTCGTGTCCTTCTTTGTTACGCTTACGAGGTTAGCTGTCGGGCTGGAAGCAAAGAAGTCTTCTGCGCGTCGTGCGCTGCGCCCCGTGTTTTGCCGATTCGCAAAACTTTTGGTTTCCCCGTACCGGATGCATTTTTTTTCATCCGACTTCAGCGACTAAATTGTTTGTAGAATTTTATAAAAAAGAAAATGAAAAAAGCAAGAAGTTTTTTCGTGCGTGTTTCAGCGGCACTTGCGAAGCATACAAAAATTGAAAAATATTTGATTGCAATAACAGTGACAGCGCGAAATGTTCTTGAGTAAAAACTTGCACAATTACGGTTTTTCAACTAATTTAATAAACATTATTATTCTAATTTAATAAGAAATAACGTTTCATCTGTGAAACGTTATTTCACAAACGCTTTTTTTTGTGTTACACTTTTTCAAGTCTTAAGATTCACATATAAGATAAGGAGCGATAAAAAATTGGCTAAAGAAGCAGTTCAAATGAGTACCGATACAAAGGGCAAAGCAATCGAATCAGCTTTGGCAAACATTGAAAAGAAATTCGGCAAAGGCTCGATTATGCGGCTCGGCGAACGTCCGCACGAAGAAGTCGGCGCGATTTCGACAAGTTGTTTGAGTATTGACGCGGCAATCGGCGTGGGCGGTTTTCCGCGCGGCAGAGTCATCGAAGTCTACGGACCGGAAAGTTCCGGTAAAACGACGCTTGCACTTCAAGTCGTCGCATCGGCGCAGGCGTTGGGCGGAATCGCTGCGTTTATTGATGCGGAACACGCGATGGACCCGGTTTATGCGGAAAAGCTCGGTGTGAATGTTGACGATTTACTTATTTCTCAGCCGGATTCCGGCGAGCAGGCATTGGAGATTGCCGAAACACTCGTGCGTTCTAACAGTGTTGACGTAATTGTCATTGACTCGGTTGCCGCGCTCGTGCCGCGTGCCGAACTCGACGGCGATATGGGCGATTCGCATATGGGGCTTCAGGCGCGTCTGATGTCGCAGGCGTTGAGAAAACTGACTGGAATCGTGTCGAGTTCGAACACCTGTTTTATTTTTATCAACCAGTTGCGCGATAAAATCGGCGTGATGTTCGGCTCGCCGGAGACGACGACCGGCGGTAAGGCTCTCAAATTTTACGCCAGCGTCCGCATCGATATTCGACGCATCGGCGCGATAAAGGAAGGCGATAAAATGGTCGGCAACCGCACGCGCGTGAAAGTTGTAAAAAACAAGGTTGCGCCGCCGTTTCGTGAATGCGAGTTTGATATTATGTATGGCGAAGGCATCTCGCGCGAAGGTGATTTGCTGGATTTGGCAGTTACTAATGAAATCGTCGAAAAAAGCGGCGCATGGTTTTCATATGAAGGCGAAAGACTCGGGCAGGGGCGCGAAAACTCCAAGAATACGCTCAAGGAAAATAGGGAAATTTTCGACCGGATTGAAAATCGCGTAAAAATTGCGCTCGGTCTGGTCAAAGCAGAGACAAGCGCAACAGTTGTAAATGACGAATCAGACGTGGACGAAGTAATATAAATATTAAGTCAAACGCTTGAAAAAGCAGTTCAGGGTAAATTGTATTTACCCTGAACTGCTTTTTATTTCTGCTTATTAATTAGGTTTGGAGTTGCCGACAGGTCGTCGTTTATTATTCGGACGATTAGTAGAATTTGATTCAAATTCCGGCGGTTTTCTGTCCATCATCCGGTTTGAAACCGGAGTATTCATTTGTTTTTTCAATGTTTCCTCATCGGGAATGCCGGGAATCGGTGGCGTATTTTTCGGCATCGGAGTTTTGCCCATCTTCGTCGTGTCGGGAATGCCCGGAGTCGAACTTGCACCGTTAGACTTGCTATTGGTATTAACAGATTTCGGATCGGGAATACCGGGAGTCGAGTTTGCAGATAGCGGAAGTTGGTTGGTCGAAAGACCCTCAGGTAAATTAGTCGGATTTGTATTAGAGACAACGGGTGTATTAGTATTCGTATTCGAGTTTGGAGTTACAGCACTTGTACAAGCCAAATTTACCGCAATTAATAAACTAAGCAGAGCAAATAAAATTTTCTTAATCATAAAACATACCTCATAAAACAATTTAAAATAGCTGTGCCGGTTTGAAGGTTGCGTCTCCGGGGGACAGCGACGGCGTTCAAACCGGCACGGGCAGGTATCAAACGAAATTAGAAGTCGGCAACTGATATAGGCGAACAGTTACCGAAGAACAGTATTATATGTTTATTGTTCGTTTTGTCAATGACTTTAATAAGGACGGACTAGCTTTGTAGTTTGAAGGTTTGACATACTGATTTGCCTTATTTACACTAATTTCCTTGCTCATTAGATTGAAAAAAGAGCAAACGGCTTGGTAGCTCAGTTGGTAGAGCAGCGGACTGAAAATCCGCGTGTCGGCAGTTCAATTCTGTCCCAAGCCACCA
>Ga0136617_10002239_pt1 | contig 17275 bp, 15 predicted proteins | sample AntDrymUQ3222106_2_FD_129672 | JGI IMG/M metagenome (GOLD analysis project Ga0136617, IMG submission 129672) | Polar desert sand microbial communities from Dry Valleys, Antarctica - metaG UQ322 (21.06) | ecosystem: Environmental > Terrestrial > Soil > Desert | place: Antarctica: Dry Valley...
CGAACGCCTCCACGCGGGCGCGCGCGGCGACCGAGGCCTGCAGGTACTGCAGCAGCATGCGGGCGTAGGGGGCCATGGAGCCGGACACGTCGCATACGAGCACGACCCGGCGGGCGCGCACCCTCGGCTCGCGGTACCGGCGCTCGACCAGCTCGCCGCCGTGGCGCAGCGAGGCGCGCACGGTGGCGCGCAGGTCGTGGACCTCGCGCCGCCGCGCGGTCGGGCGCGTGCGGCGGCTCAGCCGGCGTGGCGAGCGGGCGGCGATGCGGGCCAGCAGGCGCCGCGCGAGCGCGCGCTCGGCGTCGGTGTAGGCGCCGAAGTCCTTCTCGCGCAGCAGCTCCTCGTCGCTGTAGGCCGAGGGCAGCGGGACGTCGATCTCCTCAGGGACCTCGACTCCCGCCTGCGGGACGCCGACGCGCGGCATCGCCGCGCGCTCGATCTCGCCGAGCTGGTGCAGCGGGTCCTCGACGTCGGCGGGCTCGATCGCGAACACGGCGGCGAAGGCCTCGGCGAACAGGGCCAGCTCCGCGCGGGTGGAGCAGAGGGCGGCGCGCAGGGCGAAGAACGCGTCCTCGCGCGAGCTGGGGTCGACGGCGGCCAGCGCGCGGTGGGCGGCGAGCAGCTCGCCCATCCCTACCCGCGCGCCGCCGGCGCGCATCGCGGCGGCCAGAGCCGAGAGCCGCTCGGAGAGCGCGGCGGCGGGCGTCGCTCCGGTTCCGGCCGCCGAGACGGCGGCGGCTCCGCGCGCGCCGTTCGCAGGCGCGTCAGGCACCGTGGAGCACCCCGCGCTCGCGGACGCGGTCGATGTCCTCGCGCACCTTCAGCGCGACACCGAGCGTGGCCTCGAGGTCGCCGTCGCCGTCGCCGTCGAGCGCGAGCAGCGCACGCGCCCACGTGATCGTCTCCCCCACGCCCGGCAGCTTGTACAGCTCCTCCTCGCGCAGCCGCGCCACGGCGGCGCAGACGCGCTCGGCGACCGACTCCGGCACCCCCGGCAGCCGCGTGCGGACGATCTCGGACTCGCGCTCGCGCGTCGGGTAGTCGATCCAGTGGTAGAGGCAGCGGCGCTTGAGCGCGTCGTGCAGCTCGCGCGTGCGGTTGGAGGTGAGCACGACCAGCGGTCGTCGCTGCGCGGCGACCGTCCCCAACTCGGGGATCGTGATCGCGAAGTCGGCCAGGAACTCGAGCAGGAACGCTTCGAACTCGTCGTCGGCACGGTCCACCTCGTCGATCAGCAGCACGGCCGGGCCGTCGTGCTCGAGCGCCTCCAGCAGCGGGCGGCGCAGCAGGAACTCGCGCCCGAACAGCTCGCGCGCGTGCGCGCCGGCCTCCGCGGCGCGGATGGCGAGGAGCTGGCGCTGGTAGTCCCAGTCGTAGACCGCGTGGTGGAGGTCGATGCCCTCGTGGCACTGCAGCCGGATCAGCCGCGCGCCCAGCGCCTGCGCAAGCGCGCGCGCCACCTCGGTCTTGCCGACCCCCGCCTCGCCCTCCAGCAGCAGCGGCTGCTCGAGCACCGCGGCGAGGTAGACGCTGGTGGCCAGCGCCTTGTCGGCGAGGTAGCCCTGGCCGGCGAGCGCGCCGGTGACGTCCTCCGTCGTGCTGAATTGCACGTGCAGCATGATGACGCACGGCAGCTACCGTTCGCGCCATGACGGGGCACCAGGTGCACGCGCGGGCCGGCGCGTTCGACGCGGCGGCGGAGGCCTACGATCGCGGCCGCCCGGGCTGGCCGGAGGCGGCGCTCGAGGCCGTCGAGCGGCGCTTCGGCCTCTCGCGCGAATCGGCGGTCCTCGACCTCGCGGCCGGCACCGGCAAGCTGACGCGGCAGCTCGTGCCCCGCTTCGCGTCGGTCGTCGCGGTCGAGCCGCTCGACGGGAGTCGACGCCGCTAGTGCTCGCTTGTCACCTCGACGCCCGTGGAGGGCATGGAGGTGACAAGCGGTCTCGATGGCTCAGGCCGCCGCGGCGGTCTCGAGCGCGCGGCGGCAGAGCACGCGCGCGAGGTGGCGCTTGTAGTCGGCCGAGGCGTTGAGGTCGGCGGGCGGCTCGGTGCCGTCGGCGGCGTGCTCGGCCGCCGCCGCGATCGAACCCGCGTCGAGTGGCCGGCCGCGCAGGGCCTCCTCCACCGCGGTCGCCCGCAGCGGCACGGAGCTCATGTGCGTGAGCCCGACGCGGACGTCCTCGCAGGAGCCGTCGGCGCCCTTCTTGACGAGCGCGCCGACCGCGACCATCGCCCAGTCCTCCTGGCGGCGGTTGAACTTCTCGTAGCCGTGGGCGTAGCCCTCGAGCGCCGGCAGCCGGACCTCGGTGAGCACCTCGCCGTCGGCCACCGCCGTGGTGAGGTAGTCGTGGAACAGCTCGGCGGCGGGCACCTCGCGCTCGCCGGACTCGCCGCGGATGACGACCGAGCCCTCGTAGGCGAGCAGGATCGCGAGCTGGTCGGAGGCCGGGTCGCCGTGGGCCAGCGAGCCGCCGATCGTCCCGCGGTGGCGGACCTGCGGGTCGGCGATCGTCCGTGCGACCACCGACGCGAGGCCGAGGTCGGTCTCGCGCTCCATCGCGATGTGCGGGGTCATGGCGCCGATCCGCCAGCCCCCGTCGTCACGCTCGATGCCGGTCAGGCCGGGCACCCCGGCGAGGTCGACCAGCAGCGTCGGCGCCGCGAGGCGCAGCTTCATCAGCGGCAGCAGCGAGTGCCCGCCGGCGAGGATCTTCGCGTCCTCCCCGCCCTCGCGCAGCGCGCTCAGCGCCTCGTCGAGCGACGTCGGCGCGACGTAGTCGAACTCGGCGGGGATCACAGCCCACCTCCCTCGCTCGGGCTGGTCGGTCCGGAGCCGGCGCTGCCGCTGCCGTGCTCGTCCCACGACCCGCCCTGCTTGCCCGGGTCCGCGGGCACGTCGCGGCCCGCGGCGAGCTGGATCTGCGACCAGACGTGCTGCGGGCTCAGCGGCATGTTGAGGAACTCCACGCCGAGCGGGCGCAGCGCGTCGATCACCGAGTTGAGGATCGCCGGCGACGCCGCGATCGTGCCGGCCTCCCCCACCCCCTTGACTCCGAGCGAGTTGACCGGCGACGGGGTCTCCGTGCGGTCGGTCTCGAAGCTCGGCACGTCGGCGGCGCTCGGGAGGGCGTAGTCGACGAACGTGCCGGTCACGAGCTGGCCGTCGTCGTCGTAGTGGACCCGCTCGTAGAGCACCTGCCCGATCGCGTGCGTGATGCCGCCGTGGATCTGCCCGTCGATCAGCTTCGGGTTGATCGCGGGCCCGCAGTCGTCCACGCACACGTAGCGGACGATGTCGATCTTCCCGGTCTCGGCGTCCACGTCGACGATGCACGCGTGCGCGCCGAACGGGAACACGAAGTTCTCCGGGTCGTAGAACGTCGTCTCCTCCAGGCCCGGCTCCATGCCCTCGGGCATGTCCATCGTGACGTAGGCGGCGCCGGCGATCTCCGCGAGCGTCAGGCCCTTCTCCGGCGAGCCCTTGACCGCGAACTTGCCGTCGGCGAGCTCGATGTCCTCGGGCGCCGCCTCGAGCTGGTGCGCGGCGATCTGCTTGGCCTTCTCGACCACCTTGGCGGTCGAGCGCGCGATCGACTCGCCGCCCACGGCCAGCGAGCGCGAGCCGTAGGTGCCGAGCCCCCACGGACCGGTCCCCGTGTCCCCGTGCATGACGTCGACCTGGTCGGGCGTGATCCCGAGGCGGTCGGCGACGATCTGCGCGAACGACGTGTCCAGGCCCTGGCCGTGCGGCGCGGTGCCGCTGTAGACGGTCGCCGAGCCCGTCGCGTGCACGCGCACGAGCGAGGACTCGAAGAAGCCCGCCTGCAGGCCGACGCCGGTCGGGCCGACGGCGCGCGACGGCGCCAGCCCGCAGATCTCCATCCAGGTGGAGAAGCCGATGCCGCGGTAGACACCGCGCTCGCGCAGCTCCGCCTGCTCGCGCCGGAACGCGTCCAGGTCGACGTGCGTGAGCAGCTTGTCGAGTGAGCCGTGGTAGTCGCCGGAGTCGTAGACGATGCCGATCGCGACCTCGGCCGGGAAGTCCTCCTTCGCGATGAAGTTCTTGCGCCGCAGCTCGAGCGGGTCCATCTCCAGCTCGTGCGCCAGCTGCTCGATCATCACCTCGATCAGGTGGGTCGCCTCCGGGCGGCCCGCCCCGCGCGTGGCGTCGGTGGCCATCTTGTTGGTGAAGACGCCCTTGGCCACGAAGTTGAGGTTCGGGATCTTGTAACAGCCGCTGATCACGAAGCCCGTGAAGCACGGGATGAACGGCGTCAGCAGCGTGTAGAAGGCGCCGAGGTCGGCGATCGCCGTGCACTCCAGCCCGGTGATGGTGCCGTCGCGTTTGGCCCCGACCTTGACGTAGTCGATCTGGTCGCGCCCGTGGATGGTGGAGCTCATGTGCTCCGAGCGCGTCTCGGTCCACTTGACCGGCCGGCCGGTCGCCTTCGACGCCCAGGTCGCGAGGATCTCCTCCGGGTAGTGGGAGATCTTCACGCCGAAGCCGCCGCCGACGTCAGGGGCGATGACGCGGATCGAGTCCTCGCTCATGCCGAGCTCGCCTGCCATGAACAGGCGGATCAGGTGCGGGTTCTGGCTGGTCAGGTGCAGGTCGAGCTGCCCGGCGCGGTAGTCGGCGATGCACACGCGCGGCTCGATCGGCGCGCCGGCGGTGCGATGGTTGACGATGCGCCGCTCGACGACCACGTCGGCCTCGCTCCAGGCGGCGTCCATGTCGCCGCCGCCGATCGACCACTCGTGCGTCAGGTTGGTGCCGAACTCCTCGTGAACCAGCGGCGAGCCCGCCGCGAGCGCCTTCTCGGGGTCGACCACCACCGGCAGCGGGTCGTACTCGACCAGCACCTGCTCGGCGGCGTCGACGACAGCGTACTTGTCGTCGCCGACGACGACGGCGACGCCCTGGCCGACGTACTTGACCTCGCCCTTGGCCAGCGGCCAGTGCTCGGGCGTCTTGACCTCCACGCCCGGCGGCACCCACGCCATCGGGACGCCCGAGGCCAGCTCGAGGTCCTCGCCGACGATCACGGCGTGCACCCCCTGCAGCGCGAGCGCGCCCGCGGTGTCGATCGAGACGATCTTCGCGTGCGCCTCGGGCGAGCGCACGACCGCCATGTAGAGCATGCCCGGGAGCGTCATGTCGTCGACGTAACGGCCCCGCCCGGTGATCATCCGGGGGTCCTCCTTGCGGCGCAGCCCCTGGCCGACCCACTTCTGGGTGGCAGGCTGCTCGACGGCCGTCATGCGCGCGCCCCTTCCTTGGCCGCGGACATCACGGCCTTGACGATGTTGTGGTAGCCCGTGCAGCGGCAGAGGTTGCCCGCGAGCCCCTCACGGACCTCTTCCTCGCTGGGGTTCGCGTTCTTGGCGATGATGTCGGCGCCGGCCATGATCATCCCCGGCGTGCAGTAGCCGCACTGCAGGCCGTGGTGCTCCCAGAAGGCCTCCTGCATCGGGTGCAGGTCGCCCTCGGAGCCGATGCCCTCGATCGTCGTGACGTCGCTGCCGTCGGCCTGGACGGCCAGCACGGTGCAGGACTTCACGGCGTCGCCGTCGAGGTGCAGGGTGCAGGCGCCGCAGTTGGAGGTGTCGCAGCCGACGTGCGTCCCCGTCAGGCCGAGGCGGTCGCGCAGGAAGTGCACGAGCAGCAGCCGAGGCTCGACCTCGGCGGAGTGCTGCTCTCCGTTCACGGTCATCGAGACCCGGACAGGGGTTGCCATACGACGGTTCTCCTCCCAGTCAGAAGCGGCGTGGCGGCCAGCCTATTGCAGCTTGCCAGCCCCGCCAACCGAACCCGGTGGGCACGGCGCGCGCGCACCCTTCCCGAGGCCGTTCGCCATCATCTGCGCCATCAGCGCGCCGACCCCCACCCCGGAGCGGACGGCTGTGGCCGATCCGGTCACGACCGCCCCCGGCCCGCGCCGCCGGGGCGGCTCCGCAGCGTCATGGATCGGCCTCGCCGTGTCGGTGCTCGCGGTGGCGGGGGTCGTGTGGTGGGCCTCCATGCAGGCGCCGCCGCGGCTGCCGCAGGACGGCGGCGAGTGGCTGGCGGCGCTCGGCGCGGTGCTGCTCTACGGGCTCGCGACGCTCGTGCGCGGGGAACGCTGGCACCGTCTGCTCACCGACGAGGGCGCGACGCCGTCGCGCCGGGACACGCACGCACTCAACGCCGTCGGCTACATGGCCAACAACCTGCTGCCGGCGCGCGCCGGCGACGCCGTCCGCGTCGTGCTGATGGCCCCCCGCGCGGCCGCCGGCCTGCGCACCGTGGCCGGCACGCTGCTGGCCGAGCGCGTGCTCGACGTCGGCCTGCTGGTGCTCCTGTTCGTCGTGGTGGGCTACGGCCTGCTCGGCGAGGTCGGCGGCGACGAGGTCGAGATCGTGCTGCTGGCGGGCGCCGGCCTGGCCGCCGCCGCCGGCCTGGTGTACCTGCTGGTGCGTCGCCACGAGCGGGCGATGGGGTTCCTGGCGCCGATCGCCTCGGCGACGCTCGGCCTGCGTCGCGCGCACCACGGGCTGCGGCTGCTCGGCATCACGATCGTCATCTGGGCGCTCGAGGCATCGGTGTGGATGGCGACGGGCGCCGCCGTCGGCTTCGGGATGACCCCGATCGAGGGGATCTACATCGTGGCGCTGGCCAGCATCTTCGCGATGATCCCCTCCGGCCCGGCGTACGCAGGAACCCAGGATGCCGCCGCCATCATCGGGATCAAGGCGCTCGGCGGCACGGGCGCCCAGGCCGTCGCCTACGTCGTGATGCTGCGCTTCGTCATCGTCCTGCCGATCACGATCGTGGGGCTCGTGCTGCTGATCACGCGCTACGGCGGCCTTGGCCGGCTGCGCACCGCCCGTGCTTGACGTCGCCGAGCGCGACACCGCGCTCGCCGCGCCGGCCGGCCCGCGGCGTCCCCGCCCGCGCGGGGAGCTGCTCGCATGGGGGCTGCTGGTGGCCGTCGCCCTGGGGTTGCGGCTGATCGAGCTCGGCGACCGCCCGTTCCACCACGACGAGAGCCAGGACGCCTACTTCTCGTGGCTCTTCACGACCGGCGGCGGCTACGAGTACGACCCGCTGCTGCACGGCCCGCTGCGCTTCTACCTCACCGCGGCGGCCTACACGCTGCTCGGCGACTCGGACTTCACCGCGCGCCTGGCGCCGGTGCTGATGGGGACCGCGATGGTCGCCCTCCCCTACCTGCTGCGCGCGCAGCTCGGGCGCGTGGCCGCGTTCGCGGCCGGCGTGCTGCTCGCCGTCGGCCCGTCGTACCTGTACTTCTCGCGCTTCGCGCGCGAGGACATCTACATCGCGTGCATCACGCTGGCGCTGCTGGCCGTGACGTTCCGCTTCTTCGCCCGGCCGCGGCGCCACCACCCGGCGCTGTTCGGCGCGCTGCTGGCGATGAGCTTCGCGACGAAGGAGTCGACGTTCATCACCGTGTTCGTCGCGGGCTCGTTCTTCGTGCTGGCGATCGGCTGGCAGGCGCGCGCCGGCGGCCTGCGCGGCGCGCCGATCGTGCGGGCGCTCGGCGGCGTGCGCTGGGAGGACCACGCGTGGGGCGTCGCAGCCTTCGTGGGCGTCTACACGCTCCTGTTCACGACGTTCCTGACCAACCCGAGCGGCGTCTACGGCCTCTACACCGGCCTGGAGTACTGGCTCGGTCAGCACGACGTCGGCCGCGGCGGGGAGCCGGCGTCCTTCTACGCGATCGTGCTGCTCGGGCATGAGTGGCCGGTGCTGGCGCTGGGCGCGGTGGGCGCGGTGGTCGCGTTCCGGCGCCCGACGCTGCTGCGGCTGTTCCTGGTGTGGGCGTTCGCCGTCTCGCTGGCGGTCTACTCGTGGGCGGGCGAGAAGTTCGCCTGGCTCGTGCTGCACCCGCTGCTGCCGCTGATCCTGCTGGCGGGGATCGGCGTCCAGGCAATCTGGGCGGCGCGGCGGCGCTTCTACGGCGCGGCCGCCGCCGCGGTCACCGTGCTCGCGCTGGCCTACACCGGCTACGCGTCGTTCCTGGTCAACGCCGAGCACGGCGCCGATCCGCGCGAGTTCCTGGTCTCCACGCAGTCCTCGACCGAGGTCGCCGCCGTCGCCGCCGATGTCGTCGCGCTGGCGCGCGAGAACCCCGGCCTGACGATCACGATCGACGCCGCGGAGGGCGCCACGTTCCCGTGGGCGTGGTACTTCCGCGAGCAGGAGGTCGGCTACCTGGACCTGAGCACGACCGGCGCGCCACCGGCCGACGCGGACGTCGTGATCCTCACCCAGGCCAGCGCGAACCGGCTCGCGCCGACCCTGACCGGCTACGAGGCCCGCCGCATCCCGTTCCGCGTCTGGTGGGTGCGCGACTACGGCGGCCAGACGGTCGCCGGCTGGGTGCGCTGGTTCACGCGGCGCGAGCCGTGGAACCCCACCGGCGGCATGCCGGAGTGGGTCTACGTGAGCCGCAACCTCTAGGGCCCGTCCAAGAACCCCGCCACGCCCGGTCTTCTTGGACGGACCCTCTAGCCCAGCTCCCACACCGTCGTCCCGTCGCCGTCGAGCACGCGGCGGCCGAGCCGGTCCCACTTGGCGAGGCCGGCGTCGCCGTAGTCGGCGCGCTCGATCGGCCCGACCACGACGTAGCCGACCCCGTAGCGGGCGAGCAGCGGCCGCGCCCCGGTGACGCTCGGCGTCGTGTAGAGGGTGCGGACGTCGCGCTCGCGCCCGGCCGGGTCGTGGCCCCACTGCAGCTCGTGGCCCGCCCAGCCGAGCACGGCGGCGCGGCCGCTGAAGGTCGAGATGCGGGCGTGGCCGAACGCGGAGTAGTCCGGCCCCACCGCCTCGAGCACGACCGCGTCCGCCGGCGAGCGCTCGCGCAGCCACGCGATCGCGGCGACGTCGCCGGGCGCACGCTCGCGCAGCCAGCCGAGGCCGTCGAGCGCCGGCGTGCGGGAGAAGCCCTCGCGGCGGGCGTAGTTGCCCGCGTAGGGGAACACGAGGCCCAGCAGCAGCAGCACGGCGCCCGCCGCCGCCCACGCGCCCCAGGCGCGGCGCGGCAGCCAGCGCCCGGCCCACGGCAGCGCGCAGGCCGCGGCGACCGCCAGCAGCAGGAACGCCTGGTAGCCGAGCTTGAAGACGGTGTTCATGCGATACAGCGCCCCGCCCTCGAACTCGTCGCGCACGTAGACGAGCTCCGTCGCCAGCAGGCAGCCGACGCCGCCGGCGACCAGCAGCCACAGGAAGCGCTCGGCCGCGGGCAGGCGGCGCGCGAGCAGCGCGTGCACCGCCACTGCGAGTGCGCCGGCCAGCGCCGCGATCCCCGCCAGGTCGACCGGCGCCAGCAGCGAGAGCACGAACGCCGTCCCGACCGCGCCCCAGACCGCTGCCCGCAGCGGCCGGCGCGAGGCCAGCAGGCGGCCGGCGTAGGCGGCCAGCACCGCCCAGCCGAGCACGCCGTAGACGAGCGCCAGCTCGCCGGCCCACGCGGTGAATCCCCGGCGCTCGGTCACCACCCCGAGCCCGCGCGCGGCCGGGTCGAAGTCCAGCCAGAACGGCAGCAGCGCCACCAGCCCGGCCAGCAGCACCGTCACGGTCCAGACCGCCCCGAACGCGCGCCGGCCGTCCGCCTCCGGGCCGCGCATCCACACCACCACGCCCGCCACGAGCAGGCCGGCGGCGACCGGGAGCGACCAGGTGTTGATCGCGTACAGCGCCCCTACCGAAAGCCCCGCCGCGAGCGCCTCGGCGACCGAGCGCAGCGCGGGCGCGCCGCGCGGGCCCGCCAGCGCCACCTGCAGCGTGAAGGCGAGCGCGAGCAGCGTGAACGGCACTGCCAGCACGTGCGCGTGCAGGTCGCCGAGCGTGAACGAGAACGCCGGGATCTCGTTGATCGTGTCCGGCACCACGCGCGAGGTCGCGAACCAGTCGTAGCCGGCGGGCGGGTCGGTCGCCTCGAGCCATTCCCTCGCGCCCGCCAGGTTGCCGAGCACCAGGGCCAGCGCCACCGCCGCCAGCCCGGCGCCGACCGGGCCGCCGGTGGATCGGCCCGCCGGTGCTCCCGGCTGCGCCGCCGCCCACAGCGTGCCCGCCAGCGTGAACACCGCGGCCGCCGAGAGGCCGAACAGCGCGGCGAGCGCGAGGTTGTAGCCGACGCCGGGGTCGAGCCCGAGGACGTGCGCCGGCTGGCCCAGCAGCAGGTGCCCGAGGTAGTAGTAGTCGACCGTCTCCCCCGCCATCCACGGGTCCGGCGGCGGGAAGCTCGCCGACCCCTCGACGGCGTTCATCAGCATCATGTCCATCGGCTTCTCCGTGTTCCAGACGTCCGGCGCGTAGGCGACCAGGAGCGCCATCGCGGCGAACGTCACGGCGAACACGGCCTCGGCCCCGAGCGCCAGCCTCCGGCGCACCGGATCCTCGGCCGGCAGCGCGCGCGCCTCGAGCCGCTGCCGCCGCCAGCGGCCGAGGGCGCTGCGCGGCGCGCGCGCCGCTCGCAGCCGCCGCGCCAGCCGCCGCTGCCGGAGCGCCACCAGCGCCCCCGCGACCGCCACCAGCGCGGCGGCGCCCAGGATCGTCGTCCGTCCGTAGGGCGCCACGCCGAGGCTCACCGCCAGCCACGCCAGCCAGCCGATCAGCAGCAGCCCGAGCACCTTCGCGAAGCCGAGCCCCGCGCCCGGCAGCCGGCCCAGCACGAGCGCGGCGAGCGGCGCGGCGGCCAGCCCGGCCACCTCCACCAGCGCGAAGAAGCCGAGCGCCTCGAGCATCTCTTGGCTCGCAGGCTAGACGCCCGCCCGGCGGGCCCTACAGCGGGATGCGGATCCGCGTGTCGCCCAGCGAGTCGCCCGGCTCGTCGCCGTCCCAGATCTCCAGCCAGCGCGGCTCGTCGCCGGTGGGCACGCGGAACACGAGCTTGTTCGTGGCGGCCGCTCCCCGCGGCGTGCCGTCCTCGTCGCGTGCGGATGCTGCGCACCTGGATGGTGAGCCCGCCGTCGACGATCGGCCGCCCGACGGCGCTGCGGATGGTCCGCTCCTCCGGCGGTGGCGGTGGCGGTGGCGGGGCCGTGTCGGCCGTCGGGTCGGGGGGCGCCGTGTCGACCGGCGGCACGGCGACCGGCCTGCGCTCGACCGCCTCGTCCTGGGTCGCGACGGCGCCGACCACGGCGAGCGTGAAGATCGCCGCGACGACGAGCAGCCGACGCCGCCCGGGGACCACAGCAGCCGCCCCAGGTAGGCGCCGCGCCGGCGGATGACCTCGCTCTGCGAGCGAGGCGGCGGCGGGAGGTCGGCGCACAGCTCGCGGAAGTCGCCGAGCGTGCGCGCCTGCTGCGCCAGGCCGACCCGCCGCTCCAGCTCCTCGTCGGTCAGGCGCCCGTGCGCCCAGTGGCCGCGGATGAACACCACCACCTGCTCGCGGTCCTGGTCGCCGGCGCGCGTGCGCGCCGGCCCGGCAGGCAGCTGGTTCGCCATCGAGCTGAAATGTAGGCTGCGCTGCGGATGAGCACGTACGATCGCGTCGCCGAGCTGCCGCTGGAGATCGAGGGCTACTCGCTCGAGGGCCTGACGAAGGCGGTCTCGAGCGGCTTCGAGCGCCTGACCACGGTGATCCGCCTCCACGGCGCCGGCGAGGAGGGCGCAGGGGAGGACGTCACCTACGAGGGCGACGACCACGTCGCCCAGCAGGAGCACGGCCCGGTGCTCCCGCTCGCCGGCAGCTGGACCTTCGAGTCGTTCTCCCAGCACCTCGGGGAGCTGGACACCTTCCCCGCCGGCGCGCCGAAGATGCCCGTCTACCGCAACTACCGCCGGTGGGGCTTCGAGAGCGCGGCCCTGGACCTCGCGCTGCGCCAGGCGGGCCGGTCGCTCGCCGGCGCGGTCGGCCGCGAGCCGCGGCCGATCACCTTCGTCGTCTCCTCCCGGATGGGCGAGCCGTCCACGCTCGGCCCCGTCACCAGCCGCCTCGCCCGCTACCCCGAGCTGCGCTTCAAGCTCGACGCGACGCCCGACTGGGACGACTCGCTGATCGCCGCGCTGGTGGAGAGCGGCGCCGTCGACTCGATCGACTTCAAGGGCGCCTACAAGGGCACCCCCGTCGACGTCGAGACCGACCCGGCCTTCTACCGCCGGATCGCGGAGGCGTTCCCGGACGCCTGGCTGGAGGACCCTGACCTCGAGTCCGACGAGGCCCGCTCGGCGCTCGCACCCCACAACGACCGCATCACCTGGGACGCGCCGATCCACTCGATCGACGACATCCTCGCCCAGCTGATCATGCCGCGTACGGTCAACCTCAAGCCGTCGCGCTTCGGCAGCGTGCACGCGCTGTTCGACGCCTACGACTTCTGCGAGCAGCGCGGGATGGGCGCCTACGGCGGCGGCCAGTACGAGCTGGGCGTCGGCCGCGGGCAGATCCAGTACCTGGCGGCGCTCTTCCACCCCGACGCGCCCAACGACATCGCGCCGGCCGGCTACGACGCGCTTGATCCCGAGCCGGGCCTGCCGCCGAGCCCGCTCGCGCCGGAGCCGGAGCCGATCGGGTTCCGGCGGCGGCCGTAGACTGAGGGCATGCCTCCGAAGCAGCGTCAGATCCGGGTCGAATCCAAGTCGGCGCTCGCCGCCATGCAGAAGCTCGAGACCCGCAGCGACGAGGAACTGGAGGCCGAGACGCGCTACCGGGCCGCGGCGCAGGCGCTGCTCGGCGCCCGCGCGGCGGAGCGGATGGACGCCAAGCGCTCGCGCGAGCACTTCCGCGCGGCGATCGCCGCCGCCCGCCCGCAGGAGCGCCTGCAGTTGCGCCGGATGGCGGAGGCGTCGCTGGCGCTGGCCGAGCGCCGCGCCGGTGACCTCAAGGCGGCCGCCGAGAAGCTCGGCCAGACGCCGCCCTCGAACCGCCAGCTGCTGCTGCTGCGCTTCATGGGCCTGATCGCCCCGCCCCCGGGCTCCAGCCCGCTGCTGCGCGCCCGCGGCGTGCTGCTCGTGCTCGTGGTGATCCTCGCCGTGCTCGCGCTCGGCTGGGGCCTCGTCCAGCTCGTGGCCCTGCCGTTCGGCGGCCTGGACCCGGCCATCAGCATTTTCTGGGGCTTCTGCGTCGTGCTCCTCGTGCTCGCCGTGCTGTTCGTGGTCGGCCGCCGCCGCCAGGCCTCGGCCCGCGCCAAGGCGGCCGAGCAGCGCGCCGGAGCGCTCGGAACCGGTCGCGCCGCCCGCCGCTCCGGCGGCTCCTGAGGGCCCGGCTCACGCGAGCGGCCGGCGCGCCGTTGTAGGACGTGTGACCGCGCCGGCCCTTCCCCCCTTCTGGAGCCTCGTCGAGGCGCACGGCGACGAGCTGCTCGCGCACGCGCGGCGGATGGCCGGGCCCGAGCAGGCCGAGGACGTCCTGCAGGACGCGTTCCTGCGGGCCCTGCGCGCCTACCCGCGGCTGCGCCACGCCGAGCACCTGCGCGCGTGGCTGTACCGCGTCACCACCACCGCCGCGATCGACGCCCACCGCGCCCGCCCCCGCGAGCTGCCCGTCGCCGAGCTGCCGGTCGTAGGCGTCGAGGACGACTACGACTCCGGCGCCTTCGAGGCGCTGATCGCTCCGCTCCCCGCCCGCGCGCGCGACACGCTGCGCCTGCGCTTCGTCGAGGACCTCGACTACGACCGCATCGCCGGCCGCCTCGGCTGTTCGCCGCAGGCGGCGCGCCAGCGCGTCTCCACCGCCGTCAGAACCCTTCGAGAGAGGCACGCCGCATGACCCCACTTCCCGACACCCTGCTGGAGGCCGTCGCCTCCGCCGCCGTCCGCGAGGGCCTCGCGGACGCGGTCTTCACCCGTCTGCGCACCCCGATCGGCCGCCTGCTCGTGGTCCAGGGCCCGCGCGGCATCGTCCGCGTCGGCTTCGAGGAGGAGCCGGAGGACGCCGTGCTGGCCGAGGTCGCCGGCCGGCTCGGCCCGCGCGTGGTCGCGTCCGACCGCGAGCTGGCCTTCACCCGCGACACCCTCTCGGCCTACCTGGAGGGCGACGACGACCGGCTCGAGCTGCCCGTCGACCTCGGGCTCGTGCACGCCCCGTTCCGGCGCGAGGTGCTGGAGACCCTGCACCGCGAGGTCGGCCGCGGCGAGGTCGTCACCTACGGCGCGCTGGCCGAGCGCAGCGGCCGCCCGCGCGCCTTCCGGGCCGCGGCCACGGCGTGCGCGCGCAACCCCGTCCCAATCGTCGTCCCCTGCCACCGCGTGCTGCCGGGCAGCGGCGGGATCGGCAACTACGGCGGCGGCGCCGCGCGCAAGCGCGTGCTGCTGGAGCTCGAGGGCGCCCTGCGCGGTTGAGGGCGCGGGAACTGCGCTGGGTAGGAGGATGAGGGTTCCGGCCGAGGCCGCATTTCGTGACGGCGACCACGGGCCGGGACGGTGACTGTCACGTAATGCGCGTCAGAGCCGAGTTTCGTGACAGCCGCCCGCTCGAGCGGCACTCCGTGTCACGAAATGCGGCCTAGGCAGGCACCCTCACCTCCTACCCTGCCGCAGTAGCCGCCGGCGGCGCCGACCCGCCCCTACCCCGCCACAACCTCCACCGACCGGATGACCACCGGCTCGGCGGGCTGCTCGTCCGCGGTGGTGGGCAGCACGCCGATCCGGTCGACGACGTCCTGGCCGCCGGTGACCTCGCCGAGCAGCGCGTAGTCCGGCGGCAGCTGCGCGTCCTCGGCGGTGACGACGAAGAACTGGCTGCCCGACGTGCCGGGGGCCTCGGCCTGCGTCTTGGCCATCGCCACGACGCCCTTGGTGTAGGCGAGCCCGGCGGGAGGGGCCTCGACGACGGAGTAGCCGGGGCCGCCGCCGCCGTCGCCGGCCGGGTCGCCGCCCTGGATCACGAAGCCCGCGACGATGCGGTGGAAGGTGAGCCCTTCGTAGAAGCCCTCGTCGGCGAGCGACTTGAACGAGCCGCCGGTGCGCGGGGCGCGGCGGGCGTCGAGCGTGACCTCGAAATCGCCGCAGCTCGTCGCCACGGTGGCGACGTAGGTGTCGTCGCGCCGCAGGCGCTCCGTCGGCTTGGGCAGCTCGGCGGGCGGCTGCGCCGCGGGCGGGGGCACCTGCTCGCAGCCGGCCGCCTCCGCCGGCGAGGCCGGCTCGGGCGCCGGGGTCGCGGTCTCCTCGTCCGAGCCGCCGCAGGCCAACAGCAGCGCGCACGTCGCCACGGCGACCAGCGTCGCGATGCGCAGGAGGAGCCGTGGCATGAACGGCGATGATAGACAGCGCCCATGGCGATCTCCCCCCGGATCCGGCGCTACGAGCAGGTCCTGCTGGACCTCGACGGCTGCCTGTGGGTGGGCGAGGAGGCCGTGGCCGGATCGCCCGAGGCCGTGACCGCGCTGCGCGACGCCGGCAAGGCGCTGGCGTTCCTCACCAACGACGTCCGCCACACGCCGGAGGAGCTGGTGCAGCGGCTGTGGCGGCTCGGCTTCCAGGCCGCGCTCAGCGAGGTCGTCACCGCCGGCTCGGCGCTGCAGTTCCTGCTCTCCGGGCGCGATGGCGGCGCCGCCTTCGTGGTCGGCTCGCAGGCGCTCGTCGACCACGTCGCCGAGGCCGGCCTGAGGATCGTCAACCGGACCGAGTTCGCCTCTCGCGCCGACGTGGTGGTGGTCGGCGGCCACGAGCGCTTCGACTTCGAGGAGCTGAAGATCGCCACGCAGGCCGTGCTGCGCGGCGCGGAGCTGATCGGCGCCACCCGCGACCGGACCTACCCGATGCCCGACGGGCCGTGGCCGGGGTCGGGCGCGGTGCTCGCGGCGGTCGAGACCGCGGCCGGCCGCACGGCCTCGCTCGTGGCGGGCAAGCCGGAGGGGCCGATGTACCAGGCCGTCCGCGACCGGCTGGGCGACGGCGCGTGCCTGGCCGTCGGCGATCGCCTCGAATCCGACGTCGCGGGGGCCCGGCGCGCCGGGCTGGACTCGGCGCTCGTGCTCACGGGCAGCACCTCGCGCGCGCAGGCCGAGGCGGCCGACCCGCGGCCGACCCATGTGGCGGACTCGCTGGCGGCGCTCGTGCTGGGATGAGTCCCGCATGCACGACGTCTGCCTGATCGTCAACCCCAGCGCCGGGGCGGGACGCGCCGCGCGGCTGCTGCCCGCGGTCGAGGCGGAGCTGCGCGGGCTCGGGCTGCGCTTCCGGGTCGAGCGCACGCGGTCGATTGAGCACGCACGCGAGCTGACGCGGGGCGCCGCGGCGGCCGGCGAGGTCGCGGCGGCGATGGGCGGCGACGGGCTGACCGGCGCGGTGGCCGGCGAGCTGCGCGACGGCGCCGGCGTGCTGGCCGTGCTGCCCGGCGGGCGCGGGAACGACTTCGCGCGCAAGCTCGGCATCGGCGCCGACCCGGTCGCCGCCTGCGAGCACGTCCGGCGCGGCCGTGAGCGGCGCGTCGACCTCGCCGCGGCCGGCGGGCGCACCTACCTGGGGATCCTCAGCGCCGGGCTGGACTCCGACGCTCAGGACGTCGCCGCCGCCACGCGCCTGCCGCTCGGCGGGCTCGTCTACGCCTACGGGGCGCTGCGGGCGCTCGCGGCGTGGCGCCCCGCGCGCTGGACGGTCGGCGTCGACGGCGAGACCCGCGTGTTCGACGGGTATTCGGTGGCCGTCGCCAACTCGGGCGTCTTCGGCGGCGGCATGCGGCTCGTCCCCGACGCGCGGCTCGACGACGGCCTGCTCGACGTGGTGCTCTCCGAGGCCATCCCCAAGCGCCGCTACCTGGCCAACGTGCCGAAAGTGTTCAGGGGCACCCACGTCGGGGAGCCGGGCCTGCACATCCTGCGCGCGCGCAGCGTGACCTTCGCGGCCGACCGCCCGTTCACCGCCTACGCGGACGGCGACCCGATCGCCGAGCTGCCGGCCACCGTCCGCGTCGTCGAGGGCGCGCTGCGCGTGCTGGCGCCGTGATGCCTGTGCCAGACGACGACGGAGTCGTCAAGGTGATGCGCCTCGCGGCGGGCCTGGCCGCCGCCCGCGCCGTGGGCGGGCTGGCGCGCGCCACGGGCCGCGGCGGCGGCACGTCGCTGCCGGGCAAGGTGCTCACCCGCATGGAGCCGCAAGCGATCGAGCGGCTCGCGGGCCGGCTGCCGCGCGGCAGCGTCGTGATCTCGGCCACCAACGGCAAGACGACCACCGCCGCGATGGTCTCCGCCGTGCTCGAGCGCGCCGGCGTGCGCCTGGTCCACAACCGGGCCGGGGCCAACATGGCCGGCGGCGTGGCGGCCGCCCTGGCGGCGGCGGCGCGGCGCGGCGGGCGTGCGATCGACGGCGAGCTGGGCCTGTTCGAGGTCG
>Ga0136617_10002240_pt1 | contig 17272 bp, 18 predicted proteins | sample AntDrymUQ3222106_2_FD_129672 | JGI IMG/M metagenome (GOLD analysis project Ga0136617, IMG submission 129672) | Polar desert sand microbial communities from Dry Valleys, Antarctica - metaG UQ322 (21.06) | ecosystem: Environmental > Terrestrial > Soil > Desert | place: Antarctica: Dry Valley...
GGGAGCACGCCCGCCGAGACGTGGCTCGGTACATCGAACTGTGGTACAATCTCCGCAGGCTCCACTCGGGTCTCGACTACAAGACGCCACAAGAGATCCTCGACGAGTGGACGGACACGCAGGGCACAGCGTAGAATAAACAAATCAGGCGGTCCGAAAACCGCGGGGCAGATCAGGAAGCGCATCACACCATGCTGTCGGCCATGGCCCCAGCGCCGGGCTGGCCGCAAGCCGATGCCTACCCCGCAGACGTATCTCACCTCCGACCCGGGCTTGCTCCCCGGCGCGGGTGCCGCCCGATGATGCCAGCCGGAAAGCGAGACGAGGAAGCAGATGAGCGAACCAGGCGCCGACACCAACGCAGTGCCGGACATCGGGTTGACGCCTGATGTCCGCGTGATCGCGGCTCGTGACCCGCAGACCCAGCCTGGAAAGGTGCCCGCGTGAACACACTCCATGACGATGCCGAAACAGCCGCCCGGCGCGGCGCGATGATCGACGAGCTCCGGGTGCTGGGAGCGATCCGTCGCGACGAGATCGCCCGGGCTTTCAGCGCGGTGCCGCGGCATGTGTTCGCACCCGGGGAGTCGTTGACGGCTGCCTACGCCGCGAACAGCTCGGTGCTGTCCAAGTGCGACGAGCGTGGCGTCGTGCTGAGCACGGTGTCCGCCGCGCACATCCAGGCGGTCATGCTGGACCAGGCGCGGCTGCGTCCGGGGATGCGGGTCCTGGAGATCGGCTCGGGTGGCTACAACGCGGCGCTGATCGCCGAGCTCGTCGGCGTCGACGGTGAGGTCACCACCGTCGACATCGACCCGGAGGTCATCGACCGCACACGAGTGTGCCTGGACGCCGCCGGGTACGGCCGGGTCAACACCGTGCCGGCCGACGCCGACGGCGGCGTCCCCGAGTTCGCCCCCTACGACACAGTGCTCGTGACGGCCCGGGCCTGGGACATCCCACCGGCGTGGACAGACCAGCTCGCCGAGGGCGGCCGGATCGTGGTCCCGCTGCGGCTACGCGGCCTGACCCGCTCAGTCGCGCTGGACCGGGTGCTCAACGAAACCGGCACGCGGTTGGTCGGCGACGACGTCCGGCTGTGCAGCTTCGTCCCGATCCAAGGCGCGGGCGCCCACCAGGAACGCGTGATCCGACTCGACGGCGGCCGTGTCGAACTGCGCTTCGACGGGCCGCAGCCCGTCGACACCGACCGTCTGGACACGGCGTTGTTCGGACCGAGGCTGGAACGATGGTCCCGGGTCGAGTTCGACCGACCCGACCTGCTCGACCTCTGGCTCGCCTCGACACTGCCCGTACCCGGAATTCTCACCGCCGAACAGGGGCCGATCGACGACGGCCTCGTCGGGCCCGCCGCGAAGCTCGGTGTCCCGACCCTCGTCTCGGCCGACGGCCTCGCCTATCGCAAGAAACGCCCGACCCCGGGCACCGACGGGTTCGAGGTCGGGGTGCGTGCGCACGGGCCGGACGCGGCACCGCTGGCCGAGCAGTACGGCGAGCTGCTACAGCGCTGGCGGTTCTACCACCACGACCTCCACGGCACCGGCCCCCTGCTCGAGGTGTTCCCCGCGGCCACCACAGACGCGGACCTACCACCGGGGTGCGTCATCGACAAGGTCCACACACGGATCGTCATCACCTGGCCCTGACCAGGGCCTACGCAGGCCGGACCGGCACGTTCGACCCGCGCAGGAACAACCACGGAGGACGTCATGACCATCGACACCGGAGCTACCCCGACCGACGAGCCCAAGTTCGATCTCGACATCTCCATCGTCGAGACCGATGCGGGACTCGCCGAACTGATGCGTCTGACCGACGACAGCTGCGGCAGCACTTGCCAGGAAGATGACGGACTGACCGGACCACACCGCACCGCCGCGTTACGAGGTTCCTCCGATGTCAGCGGAACAAGGCTATTTCCCGAAGGACGGGCGACACTGCTTCGATGCCGGAGCGGGTAGCCGACGTACTTCGCCGCTGCGTGGCCATGCTATAGGACCGATTTCCGTCCGGGTGGCAGGCAGACGTTGCGGAGGAGGTGGCGCTCGGCTCCGGCGGTCAGCGAACTGACGCCGTGGTGAATCTGACGGCGTCGGATGAATCGCGAATCGTGTTCGTGATCGAGGCGAGACGTTCCGTGGTGATCCGGGACCTACCAGCGGTGGTGAGCGGGGTGGAGGCCGTCATCGGTCCGCTCCTGGGTGGCCGGTCGATCTGCGAAAAATCATGAGTCATCCTCCGGAACCTCTGGCGCAAGGTCGTCGATCACGCGAGTGATGATCGCGCGAGCGGATCGGCCGTAGCTGGCGACAGCTGCGAGCTGTTCAAAGACGTTGCTATACAGCTCGATCTCTTGCGGCTGCCGAAGATCCAACGCTGCCGAGTAAGTCTCGATCAGCGCCTTACTGTTGTCGTACAGCCAGAAGCCGTGCCACGGAGCAGTTGAGTACTGCGTATCGAAGCCGATGATGCCAAGCCGGACATTCGGCAGCGCCGATAGCGAGATCAAGCGGTCAAGCTGACCGAGCATGACCTGCGCCGGGCAAAGACGAAACCGCAGGGCCGCCTCGGTCAACACGAAATAAAAACGCTTATCCGGACGGTACAGGATCTCTTGCCGCTGAATACGACCTTGCACCGCTTCGTTGATGTCATTCGGCAGCTTGAGTCTGCGAATACCTTCAGCAAAGCGCGCTCGCGCGTATTCAGCGGTCTGAAGCAGCCCTGGGACAACTGTCGCCTCGAACGCGCGGAACAGCCGAGTCTTCTGGTCCAACTCGGCCAACTCGTTCTGCCGAGGCCGTAGTCCGGCGCGAAAGACGCGCTGCCACTCGGCGTGCTGCACTTCAAGGGTGTGCAGTGATGCAAGCAAGGCCTCGGCGTGAGACTCGCCGTCCGTAGCGCGAGTCCATGCTCGTATGTCGTCATCGCTTGGCGCTTGACGGCCGTTCTCCAGTTTGGACACCTTGGACTGCGGCCATGACAACGACTCCGCAAGCTGCCTGCCGCTCAAGTCGGCCTGTTGGCGAAGCTCGCGGAGCCGCTTGCCCAACGCGTTTCGCGCTTCGTGGACGCTAGACGCGCCGGAAGTGTTGTTCGGTGGCAAAGTCGTCCCGTCTTGCAGCGTGATGCCAGGCAGCGTCCCGCCAGTAATTATGCTGCACGATCTCGAGCGAGTCCTCGACGACCTCGCCGCCAAGGAACTGATCCTCGTCATCGAAGTGCATCTTAACCAGCTTGAGTGAGTCGAACAGCCAGTAGTCGTGGTTGGGCAGCCCGACGCCTTGCGCTTGATCACGAGTGAGGTAGCGGATGTCTTCACCAGCAGAAACGGTGAACTTCGACGCCCACAGACCAAAGCAGGCGTAATCAGTAAAAGGTACGCTCACCACTCGGACACGCCAGAAGCAGCGGCCCGCAGATAGTGCGTCGCGAACCATGCTGAGCCAGCTCTCAGACCATGCGAGGTCATCCGGCTCACCTGCAAGAAATTTTCGCACAGATTCATTTTCGTACGGCGCATCGTAACGGTCCCGCACCTCCAAGCGGAAAGCCGTGTGCTCAAAGGAACGAAAGAGCTGCCGAATCGCCGGGCCGGGTTCGATGAGTTGCGTCAGCGGTCTCCCTCCTACTGGTTGCGCTGGTAGTACTTCAAGACATCTTCGGGGATCTCGACGACGGCTTCATCCTCGGGAACCGGGCCGACATCAGCCAGCACCTGGGGGTCAGTCACAACCCAACCCTGTGCGATGTAGGTCTTACGGTCCGTCCGATCGGTCACGAACAACGTAGGCGAGTTATCCACATGGGATTCTGGGTCCTTGCCGAGGAACCGGGCGCGCATCATGCCTCCGTGCGAGAAATTTAGCGAGGCGTTCCGTCATCCTCGCGCGCGTCGCGCCCCAGGTCAAGGGCCGGGGTGTGCCTGCACGAAGTGCCCGTCTCAGCAACCGCCAGCGCGGCGTCGAGCTGCCAGGTCCCGCTGGACGCTGGACCGCGTCTCCTCCTCGAGGATGCGGGCCTGCTGGTACTCATCCACCGCGGCCAGGTCACGCGCGAGGTTCTTAGCCGAGGTGAGGGTCTCGGGGTGATCCTCGCCCAGGACCCGACAGCGGCGGATGAGGATGAGGATGTCCTCGTAGAGGGTCGGACCTGCTGGTATTCGCCCACGGCGTGCAGGTCAGCAGCGAGGTTGCTGACCGAGATGAGGGTGTCAGGGTGGTCGTCACCGAGACGGTCCCGCCGAGCGTTGTGGACACAGTGGAACAGCGACAGCGCCGCTCCGGGCTCACCGCGGGTCTGTAGGTGGCCAGCGGCTTGGTTAAGCAACCCACCGGATGACCGCCGCGATGGAACTCGGCGACGTGCAGGTCGCCGTGGACCTCGGCCCCCGCATCGACACTGGCGCCCTGCCCACCGAGCGGCGGGTACGCCACGCCATCGAAACCGCCCGCGCCCACGTTCGGTGGAACCGCGCGGACGACGCGCTCGCGCTGCTGCTGCACGCCGAGCACGACGCCCCTGAACAGGTCCGTTACCACCGGCTGTCCCGCATCCTCGTACGGGAGATGATCCGGCTGCCCCGCCCGGCGTCCCGCGCCATCGAACTGGCCTACCGCATGGGCGTGCACGGCACCGACCCGCGCGAGCCGTAACCTCCCGGCATGTCGACCACCGCCATACCCCACGATGTGCGCGCTGACGTCGAGACCCTGTGGGCCTATCACGACATGCACCACGAACTGCGGCCGGTCGATGTCTGCATCGGTCTGGGTAGCCACGACCTCGGCGTAGCCACCTACACCGCCGAGCTGTACCACCAGGGCCTGTTCCCGCGGATCGTGTTCACCGGCGCGAACGCGCCCACCACGATCGAGAGGTTCCCGCGCGGCGAAGCCGTCCACTACCGCGACCATGCGGTCAGCCTCGGGGTGCCGTCCGAGGCGATCAGCATGGAGACCGAGGCGGCCAACACCAGTCAGAACCTCACCTACAGCCGCACGATACTGGACGATGCCGGGATAGACCCGAAGTCGATCCTGCTCATCTCCCGGCCCTACCAGCAACGCCGCGCCTACGCGACGTGCCGGAAGGTCTGGCCCGAGGTCGAGGTGCTGTGCGGTTCCCGACCGCTGCCGCTGGACGAGTACGTCGACAGCATCGGCGACGTCAACCGCGTGATCAACATGCTGGTCGGAGACACCCAACGGATCACCGAGTACGCCAAACGCGGCTTCGCCATCGAACAGGAGATGCCCGACGAAGCGCAGGCCGCCTACGAGCGGCTGGTCGACGCCAGCTTCACCAGCCGCCTGATCTAGATGCTCTCGCCGTTTTCGGCGCGGCCCAGGGCTGCCAATCCACGCACGATGAGGTCTTGCAAGGGGTCCAACGGCATCGGGGTCAGGCCGCTGCGCGAGCCGAGTCGATCAACGGTGACCAGGCTGCGCGTACCCAGCGCGGTAGGTACATCTGGTCCCAGAGTTCGACGAGTGGGGCGCCGTTGACGAACTGCCGGACGTCGTCCAGGGTCCCTTCGACAAGAACGATCTCGTAGAGGTCGCGGCGCCGTGCTGGGTCGGCCAGATCCCAACGGACAGTGCGTGGTTGAGAACCAGACCAGAACAGCCTGGCGGGCAGGCCGACGGTGCCGGTGAGCGGGCCCTGGAGCTCGTCGAGGACGTCCGGGACCGGCACGTCCCGGACCCATCCGGGACGAGTTGCCGACCGATCGCTGCCGCCCACGGGTCCATGGTGCACTACACGGCTCTTCACAGGCATTAGCTGGGTCTGAGTCGTTGGGCACGGGATTCGTGCTCAAGGCACAGGTAGCACCAGAACCGGTTATGGGCGGTGCTGATCACGCTGGCCCAACGTGCTGACTCAGGTGCGCGGCGAGGTGAGTGGGGCGAGCCCGTGGGCTTCGAGTCGGGCGTCGAGGGTGGTGACGGCGGGGGTGGTGTTCCAGGGCCGCAGGAGGGTGCGGGCGGCGTGGAGCTCGCCGGTCAGCCGGGGAGAGAGGTTCGCGGAGGCGGCCGCGTCGCCGAGCACCCGGGTGGCCTCGTCGATCTCGCGGGAGAGTACGAGTGCGTGGCCGAGCCGCACTGTACAGTGTGCGTGACCGGACACGTAGTTCCGGTCGTAGCCGGCCAGGGCGGTGCGGGCGGTGTCGACGGCCTCCTGGGGCCTGCCCAGCAGCGACAGGCACCTGCTGAGGTGACTGCCGATCCTGCCCTCGTGCACCCAATAGGCCGGTGAGCCGGGGGCCGCCGTGCCCGTGGCGAGGAGCTGCTGGGCACGCCCGCTGGCGGCCATACATGGACCGTATTGGCCGTCGAGTGCGTACGCGTCAGCGGCCCGCAGCTCCGCCAGAGCCTTGAGCTGGGTGTCGTCGGTGCGTGCGGCCAGGCTGCGGGCTGCAGCGGCGGTGTCCAGGGCGGTGGGGGTGTCGCCGCGCCAGTACGCCGCGAAGCTGGCGTTGGCCGCGGCATAAGCCGCGTAGGCGGTGTGACCAGCGTCGTGGCCTGTCTTGCGGGCGTGCTCGAAGTGGCGGCGGGCCTCGTCGAGGTGGCCCATGTCGACCAGGTAGCACCCGATCGTGGAGGCCATATGGCTGTCCAGGGCACCGAGGGACTGGTGCAGCCGCGGTGGTGTGCCGCCGGCGAGCAAGCGACGCACCAGCCCGTGTTGGGCGACGACGGTGTCGAGTACCTCGCCGGGGCCGAGTTTGTCCTCCAATCGCTTGGCCTGGGCGAGGCTGACCGCGAGGTTCTCCACGAGCTGGGCATCCACCCGTCCCGGCGCGGCCACCGCCAGGGCCAGCCGGGTGTGCTCGTCGGTGTCCAGGCCGGACACACCCATCGTGGCCAGGGTCACTCCGGCCACCTGCAGGGCCTTGCGGCGCCCGATCAACCGGATCAGCTTGGTGACCACCGCTACCAGCTCCTCGGCGTGCTCATCGCCGTCCCAGGCCCACTGCGGCCGCGCCGCCGGTCGGGTTCGGGCAGCGGCGATCTCGGCGTGCGCGGCCGCTTGCTGGGCTTGACGGCGTTGGGTGCGACACCGGTCACGGTAGTCCCGCTCGGCCTCGACGAGCGCGGCGTGCTCGGCGATCAGCGCGCCTCTCGCGTTGCACCGGTCGTCGGCGATCCTCCAGTCTGACGCGGTCATGCTGCGGGTGCCGTGCTCGATCTTCGACAGCATGGTCCGGGTCCGGCACAGGATCTGGCCGAGCTGGGGTTGGGTGATCCCGGCGGCCTGCCGGTACCAGGCCAGCTGCTCGCCGAGCTCACGCCGTGCGGCCTGCAACCGCGCCTGCTCCACCGCCATGTCATCAGTATCGATCGTCACAGCCGATCACCGTAGGGGGTGACAACCAGGGGTGACTGTCCGACGACTCGACACCGACACGATCTTCCGTCACCCCGGTCACCTCAGCCAGGATGTGGGCTTTCCGCGGCAGGGACGCCCGACCCCCGCCACCGGCGGGCCCGGGGCGACGCCGCTGCGCGACGGATGTCGTGCCCGCGGGGCGCCCTCATCACGTCCGGTGTCGTCGAGATGCGCATTATGGTTGTGGGGGCGTGGGTTGGCGACCATAACGCGCATCTCGACGTGGAACGGTGCCGACGGTAGTTCGCGCCGCATAGCGGAGTGCGTCGCCGTTCAGCGCCGGGGGCGCCGACGGGACAGGGCGACGCCTGCCAGGCAGATCGCGCCGCCGACGAGCGCCAACAGCGGCGGGAGTTCACCGAGCAGGGCCGCGGACATCCCGACCGCGATCGGGGGCACCAGGTACGTGCTCGCCCCGAGCTGGCCGGCATCCATCCGCGCGAGTGCGTAGGCGCACAGGGTGAACGCCAGCGCGGTGGGTACGAGACCGAGGTAGATGAGCCCGCCGGTCGCGGCCATCGGCGCCGCGACCAGGTCGGCGAACAAACCGGGCGTGAAGGGCAGGCATGCGACGACGCCGATCGTGCAGGCCAGCCACGTGACCTGCAGCGCGGGGAGTCGGCGCAGCACCGGCTTCTGGGCGAGTACACCGATCGCTGAGGTGAACGCCGCGACGAGGCACAGCAGCACGCCGAGGACGTCGGCATCGTCGGCGTCGGCCGTCGCCGCTCCCACCAGAACCGCACCGGTGAACGCGACCAGCGCCCCGACCACCAGCCACCGCGGAAGCCCTCACCGAGCAGCAGCCCGGCGAACAGCGCGATGACGATGGGCCCGACGCTGACCAGCATCGCGGCGGTACCGGCGTCGACCCGCTGCTCGGCGGCGTTGAGCGCGACGTTGTACACGCCGAACCACGACGCACCGCACAGCGCGAGCAGCGCCCACTCCCGTCCGGTCGGGGCCACCCAGCGGCGGCTGACCAGCAGCACGACGCCGAGCGCGAGCGCGCCGACCACCAGCCGGCCCAGCGCCAGCGAACCGGCGCCGTAGGACGCCACGACGGCGCGGATCACGACGAACGCCGACGCCCACGCGACCACGGTGACCGCGACGGCGGCGAGCGCGCTCCAGGGGTAGCGGGACGCGGGGACGGTGGGCGCGAGGACCGGTCGCCTCACGAGCCGACGTCGGACTCGACGCGGAGCGCGGTCACCAGCACCACCAGCCAGCCGGTGTTGACCACCAGCCAACCCCGTTGCCACCAACCGTTGTCGACCCCACCGATCTGCAGCATCAGCACCACGGAGACGACAGCGGCGACGGCGGTGAGCACGGCGGCCACCGGTCGAGGACGAGCGAGGCGGACGGCCACCACAAGCATCGCCCCGAGCAACGCCACCTCGTACCCGACGACGGCGAGGCCGTGCACGACGTCAGCGACGTCGGGCGGGGCGTCGGTGGTCTCGAACCCGCACCCGGCGGCTCCGCCGGGGCACCCCGTCCGGAACGCGGCGACGGTCAGACCCGCGACCCCGGCCAACGCGAGCAGCACCCCGATCACTCCGCGCAGCGCCGCCGCGGCGGCCAGGTGCGCGAGCCCGATCACGGTGAGCGTCGCGATGCCGAGTACCGCCACCTCCGACCCCCGCCCGGCGAGGCTGGAGATGTAGTCGACGCGGGCCGAGTAGCCCGGAGCCAGCGCCCCCGCGACGAGCGTGCCGATCCAGAACAGGACGACGCCGCCGACCGCGAGCCGGGAAGCCGCCGTGGGCCTGCTCACGGCTCAGCTCACCGCGGTGCGCAGGCCGGCCAGCCGCGACACCGCCTCGGTGAGCACCTCGTCGCGCTTGCAGAACGCGAAGCGCACCAGCGAGCGGCCGAGATCGGGGTCGGCGCAGAACACCGACACCGGCACCGCGGCCACCCCGACCCGCTCGGGCAGGCTCCAGCAGAGCTCCGCACCGTCGGCGAACCCCAGCGGCGTCACGTCGGTGACCACGAAGTAGGTGCCGGCGGTGGGGAAGACGGTGAAGCCCGCGGTGCGCAGCCCGTCGGAGAGCAGGTCACGCTTGCGCTGCAGATCGGCGGCGAGGTCGGAGTAGAAGGAGTCGGGAAGCGCCAGGGCGGCGGCGATCGCGGGCTGGAACGGCGCCCCGCTGACGTAGGTGAGGAACTGCTTGGCCGCCCGCACCGCCGCGACGAGCTCGGCGCGGCCGTGCACCCAGCCGACCTTCCACCCGGTGACGGAGAAGGTCTTGCCTGCCGAGGAGATCGTCAGGGTGTGCTCGGCCATCCCGGGCAACGTCGCCATCGGCACGTGCTGCTCGCCGTCGAACACCATGTGCTCGTAGACCTCGTCGGAGACCACGACGGCGCCGCGCTCGGCGGCCAGCTCCCCGATGAGGGCGAGCTGCTCGCGGGTGAACACCGCACCCGTCGGGTTGTGCGGGGTGTTGAGGAGCACGATCCGGGTGCGGGCGGAGAATGCGGCGCGCAGCTCGTCGGGGTCGAAACCGAAGTCCGGGGGGCGCAGCGCGACCGAGCGCAGCCGGGCCCCGGCGAGCGCGACGGTCGCGGCGTAGGAGTCGTAGTAGGGCTGGAACGTCAGCACCTCGTCGCCCGGCTCGCACAGCGCGAGCACCGCCGCGGCGATCGCCTCGGTCGCCCCGGTCGTGATCAGCACCTGGTCGGGATCGACGTCGAGGCCGTGGAAGCGGTGCTGGTGCTCGGCGACCGCCGCCCGCAGCTCAGGGATGCCCGGGCCCGGCGGGTACTGGTTGACCCCGCTCTGGATGTTCGCCGCGGCGCCGGCGAGCAACGACGGCGGGCCGTCGGTGTCCGGGAAACCCTGGCCGAGGTTGATCGCCCCGGTCGCCACGGCCAGCGCCGACATCTCCGCGAAGATCGTCGAGGCGAAGGGGCGCATCCGCTCCACAAGCATGGGTGCACGGTAGCGGTGACCGGCGGGCAGCGGGCCGGTCTGAACCCGTTACGGGCAGTGGGCCATCCTTGCCGCCATGACTGCGCTCGACGTGCCGCTCGACATCCACAGCCGCACCGCAGAGCTGGCCGCGGCCGGCGTCGCGGGCGTGACGATCAGCTGGGCGGACAACAACGGCATCCCCCGCTCGCGCACGGTCCCGCTCGCCGCGCTGCCCCGCGTCGCGGAGGTCGGCGTCGGGGTCACCGCGCTGTTCGCCGTGTTCGACAGCGCCGACGCGATCACCTACGCCTACGAGGGGCTGGCGACGCCCTCGGGCGACGTGCGGCTGGTACCCGTGCTCGACCGGCTGGTCCGGCTCGCCGGGCAGCCCGCGCTGGCCTGGGCCCCCGGGCGGCTGGTCGACGCCAACGGCCTGCCGTGGCCCTACGACCAGCGCAGGGTGCTGGAGCGGCAGGTCGCGACGCTCGCCGAGACCGGGCTGAGCGCGCTCGTCGGGTACGAGATGGAGTTCGCCGTCGGGATCGACGAGGGTTCCGGCACGCTCATCCCGGCCCACTCCGGCCCGGCCTACAGCCCGCACGCGCTCATGCCGCTCGACGGGTTCGTGGCCGACGTGCTGCGCGACTGCGCCGCCAACGGCCTGGAGATCGGGCAGCTGCACGCGGAGTACGGCCCGGCACAGATGGAGATCTCCCTCGCCGCGACCGACCCGGTCACCGCCGCCGACCAGCAGCTGCTCGCCCGCCAGACGCTGCGCGCCGCCGCCCACCGGCACGGGCTGCGGCTGAGCTTCGCTCCGCTGCCGGCCCAGGCCGCCGCGGGCAACGGTTGGCACGTGCACACCTCGCTGTGGCGCGACGGGCACAACCTGCTGGTCGGCGGGCCGGACGGTCCCGGGTCAGAGGGACCCGGCGCCGCCTACATCGCGGGGTTGCTGCGCGACCTGCCGGCGCTCGCCGCGGTGACCGCGCCCAGCCTGGGATCACTGGCCCGGCTGCGGCCGGGGTTCTTCGCCGGCGCGTTCGCGTTCTGGGGGGTGGAGAACCGGGAGGCGCCGCTGCGTTATGTGCCCAGCTCGGCGCTGCTCGGAGATGATCATGCGAACGTCGAGCTCAAGACCTCCGACGCGTCGGCCAACCCCTACCTCGCGCTCGCCGCACTGCTGGCCGCGGGCACGGCCGGGGTGGCCGACGGGCTCCGGCTCCCGCCGCCCGTGGCGGCCGACCCGGGGACGTGGACCGTCGAGGAACGCGCCGCCCACGGCATCGCCGCGCTGCCGAGCACCCAGGCCGCGCAGGAGGCCGCGCTGGTCGCGAACCCGCGCATCTGCGACGTGCTCGGCACGGAGCTGCTGGGCGCCTTCCTGGCCGTCCGGCGCTCCGACGCAGCCGCTGCCGACGGGCGCGAGCTCGACGACGTGCTCGCCGGGCTGCGCTGGCGCTACTGAACCGCGCCGCTGAGGCGCCCGTCACACCCCTTCGAGAGCGGGAACACGGCTCGGCGTCCGCTAGCTTGACCAGTCAGTGCCGTTGACTCCCGCTCGTGTCCCGACCGCCGCTCCGGACACCCGGGGGCAACGACTCCAGCTCGTCCTGATCCTGGGCGCGTCGATCGCGCTGGGGCCGCTGACGATCGACATGTACCTGCCGGCCCTGCCGGAGATCACCGACGATCTCATGACGACGTCGGCCACCGTGCAGCTGACGCTCACCGGCACGCTGCTCGGCCTGGCGCTGGGGCAGCTGTTCATCGGTCCGCTGTCGGATCGGCTGGGCCGGCACCGACCGCTGCTCGCCGGCACGGCCGTGCACGTGCTCGCCTCCGTCCTCTGCCTGGTCGCACCGAACATCGCCGTGCTCGGTGCGCTGCGCGTGCTCCAGGGGCTCGGTGCGGCCGCGGGTGCGGTCATCGCGCTCGCGGTCGTGCGGGACCTCTACACCGGGCGTGCCGCCGCGACGCTGCTGTCGCGGCTGATCCTGGTGATGGGAGCGGCACCGGTGATCGCGCCGACACTCGGCGGGGAGCTGCTGCGGTTCACCTCCTGGCGCGGGGTGTTCGGGGCGCTCGCGCTGTTCGGACTCGTGTTGCTCCCGCTCACAGCACGAGGCCTGCGCGAGACGCTCCCGCCGGAGCGGCGCCAGAGCTCCGGCGTGCTCGGCACGCTGCGCACCTACGGCGGCCTGCTGCGCGACCGGACGTTCGTCGGGCTGGTGCTCGTCGGCGGGCTCACGATGGCGGGGCTGCTGGGCTACGTCGCCGGGTCGTCGTTCGTGTTCCAGCAGCAGTTCGGCCTCGACCAGCAGCAGTTCGGGCTGGTCTTCGGCTCCGGCGCGTTCTGGCTGATCGCCGCGACCCAGCTCAACACGGTGTTGTTGCGCCGCTTCTCACCGCAGCAGCTGCTGCTCGGCGCGGTGGCCGCGGGCGCGATGGCGGGACTGGTGCTCCTCGGGCTCGCGCTGACCGGGACAGGCGGGTTGCTCGGCGTGCTGCTGCCCATGTGGTCGGTGCTGTTCACCGTCGGGTTCGCGCTGCCCAACGCTCCCGCCGTCGCGCTGTCACAACACGGCGAGGTGGCCGGCACCGCGGCCGCCCTGCTCGGCGCGGTGCGGTTCGGCGTCGGCGCGGTCGTCTCACCGCTGGTCGGCATGCTGGGCAACGACGCCGTCGCGATGAGCACGGTCGTCGCGGGCGGGATGATGCTGTCGCTGCTGGTGCTCGTCGTCGTGGTACGGCCGTGGCAACTGGTGGACCCGGAGCCCGTCCCGGCAGACTGACTGGGTGTGACCGTCGTGGATTATCGCGTTCTGGTTCGCTCGCCTGGTGTGAACGTTGAGGCGTGGTCGTCGATGCGGCTGCCGTACCAGCCGCGGGGCTGGCTGCGCGACTTTCGCCGCGAGCTCGGTACGGCCTGCCGAACCCTTGTCGCCGGTCCGCCCCAGATCTTGCATGCGACCTACTCGTCCGAGGATCGCTCCCTGGTCGATCTCGAGAACGCCCTGACCTACAACCTGGGGACCGGGGCGATCAGCGCGGCGGTCCGGTACGGCCTCGTCCTCGAACGCAGGTTCAGCCGAGTTGGACCTGCCACGGCGGAAGCGCATCACTACCGGTACCGGCTGACCGACCAGACGGACGGCTGGATGCACTGGGCTGCTGGTGCCCCGCTGGCCTCCATCCAGCTCCACGCGCCGGCGAGTCTGTTCGCCTCTCCAGATGCCAAACGCTGGTGGTTGGCCACCCGTCGCGCCGACACAACCGCGCACGCTCGGACGGCCGCCGTTCCAGACCGTTTTGTGATGCGGGTCGTTGTCTCTCCACCGGAGCGGTGGCGCGGCTCGTTGGCCGGGCTACTCACGCCGATGGCTGACGGATTGATCTCTGCCGTGCACGCCCACGAGGGCCCTGTCAAGGACACTCTCCTCGACAGGGCAGGGAGCATCGATCCCTCGCTCACCCCGCGCGAGCTACATGACCTGCTCGTCGACCCCGACGTCGCGCCCCTGGGCCGTGTCCGGTTCCTTGTTGTTCGAGGCAGCGGCGTGATGGTGCTACCAGCCGACGACCGCCTTGTCGCGCTCGACCTACGAATCGTCCAGGACGAACCGGCGGGCAGTATCACCGCCGACATCGCCCAGGCCACGACGGCTTGACTCCCGGGTTCAATCCTGCGTCCCGTAGGTGTGCGGCGGGGGTGATCCGGGATGGGTGGACTCCGGCCGCTGCTGGCGACCCGCCATGATGGAGCTCCCGAGTTGTGGAGGTCGTCGTGCGCAGGTTGTCCACGCTCGTCGCGGTGCTGGCCGTGCTGCTGCTCGGTGGCGCGGGCGCCGCGCTGGCCGACGCGCCGTTCCGCGTCGACGAGCGGATCACCGACCGGGCCGGGGTGCTCGACGCGGCGCAGGCCCGGCAGGTGGCAGAGGCGATCGACCGGCTGCGCGCCGAGGACAGCACGGATCTTTACATCGTTTTCGTCGAGAGCTTCGACGGCGCCCGTGGGCAGCAGTGGGCCGACGCCACCGCCGAGCTGTCGCAGCTCGGGACCGATCAGGTCCTGCTCGCGGTCGCCGTCGATGATCGCGTCTACGGGGTCTCCTTCGACGAAGGTTTCCGCCTGTCCCAGTCGGAGACCGACCGCATCCGGACCGACGACGTCGAGCCCCGGCTGGCCGCGAACGACTGGTCCGGTGCCGCGATTGCCCTGGCCGACGGCCTGCGCAGCGGTGGGGGCGGCGGCGTGCCGGTCAGTGCGCTGATCTTCGGGGCCATGGTTGTGGCCGGCGGCGGGTGGTACCTGCTCTACAGACGCCGGCGAAAGTCGCACGCCGATCCATCGCCCGTCGACCCCGTCCCCCGCGACGAGTTCAGCGACGTCGCCACCGACGATCTCAACTACCGTGCCAGCTCGGCGCTCATCGAGGTGGACGATGCCGTGCGCACCTCCGAGCAAGAGCTCGCCGCTGCCCGCGCCCACTTCGGCGACGAGGCCGTCGCGGGGTTCGGCGCCGCGCTGGAGGAGTCGCGGGCGGAGATGCTGGCGGCCTTCGAGATCCGCCAGCGGCTCGACGACGACGAGCCCGAGGACGAGCCAGCGCAGCGGGCGATGTACGCCGACATCATCCGTACCTGCCGCGCAGCCGACGAGCGCCTCGACGCCCAGACCGAGTCCTTCGACCAGCTCCGTGACCTGGAGGCAAGGGCGCCGGAGTACGTGGCCGGGCTCGGCACGCGGCTCGACACGGTCGCAGCGCGGCTGCCACGGGCCGAGACGGGGTGGACGACGCTGCAGGACCGTTACGCCGCGACCGCACTGGAGCCGGTGGCCGGCAACCTCGACCAGGCCCGGCAGCTGCTCGACGTCGCGCGGACCGAGGTCGCGGAGGCGCGCACCGAGCTGACCGACGCCGGGGCCGCTGTCGCGGTGGTGTCCGGGCGCGCCGCGGAGGACGCGATCACCGAGGCCGAGACGCTGCTCGGCGGCGTCCCACGCCTGGAGGCCGAGCTCGGCGACGCGGCGACGCGCATCTCCGTGTCGCGCGTCGAGGTGGAGCAGGACCTCGCCGAGGCGCGCAGCGTGGTCGCCGCGGGTGACCCCGGCGGTCTGGCGCCACTCGTCGCGCGGGCGGAGGCGGCGCTCACCGCGGCAGACCAGGCCACCAATGCCCCGCGCCCGGATCCGATAGCGGCCCTGCGGCTGCTCGACCATGCCGGCACCGCGCTGGACCAGGGCCTCGACCAGGCCCGCGCCGCGCAGGACCGCACCCGCCGCGCCGCGGCCGCGCTCGACCAGGCCCTGTTCACCGCCCGCTCGGCAGTCGCGGCGGCGAGCGACTTCATCACCACCCGCCGCGGCGGCGTCGGCAGCCAGGCCCGCACCCGGCTGGCCGAGGCGCAGCGGCACCTGCGGCAGGCGAGCGACGGCGACGATCCGGTCCGCGCCCTCCGCGAGGCCCAGCAGGCCGACGCGCTCGCCCAGCAGGCGCTGCAGTTGGCCCAGTCCGACGTCTCCCAGTGGTCGTCGCAGTGGCCACCGTCGGGCCGGAGCGGCAGGCACGGCATCGACCTAGGCAGCCTCATCCTCGGGGGAATCCTCTCCGGTGGCCTCGGCGGAGGCTTCGGTGGCGGGGGTGGCGGCTTCGGCGGAGGTCACTCACCCGGCAGCTTCGGCGGCTCCGCGACCCGCGGACGCCGAGGCGGAGGCGGTCGCTTCTAAGGGTGGTCGTTCTTCGCCGTCCAAAGATGGGTACATCCCAGTTCATCGGGCACGGGCCCATCCGCAGCATCGGGTTTTGGGCGACCTACGCGCGCGACTCCACCGACGCTACCAACCGGCAGCTCCACAAGGCGTCGAGCGCTACAAGAGCTCGTCGAGCTCCACGTCCACCGCGAAGGGGGAGGTGGAGGTGAACGTGCCGGTGACAGGGCCTCGGTCGGCGTACCCGAACTCGCCAGCGTGGTGGCAAGCGAGAAGCGACACCGGTTCGACCAGATCGATGATCCAGTAGTGCGCGATGCCTGCGTCAGCGTACTCCCCGCGCTTGACGACATGGTCGGTCCGGCGGGAGCCGGGGGACAGGAACTCGACCGCGACCACGACATCGCGCGCGCGAACGGCACCGCCTTCGCGGCGCTGGCGCAGTCGGGCCTCGCGTTGGACCACGATCAGGTCGGGTCGCCGACAGAACCCGGGCTCGTCCGGCGGAACGAGCTCCAGGTCGACATCGATGTCGAGGATGATCTCGAGGTGCGGCGGGAGCTGCGAGCTTAGCTGGAGCGCCATGTCGAACGCAGCGCGGTTGTGGTCCGCCAGCGGGCTGGGCGTGATCACCAACCTCCCTTCGACCAGCTCCGAGTAGCCGGGCTCGGTCTCGCCGAGCTCGAGGTACTCAGCGACGGTCAACAAGCGGGGCAGGGTGACCGGTTGCACCACGGCGAACCTCCTCGAGTCGACGGGAGTATCGCACGGAGTCGGAGCACTGTCGGGCCCGTCGGCGTCAGCGAGCCACCAGCGCGGCCTGGGGCGCCGGCTCGGTCACCTGGATTAAACGGTAGCCAGCGGGACGCGTGGCACGCGCTTGAGCGGTGCTCGCGCTGCGCCTAGGTCTCGTGGTCCGTCGCCACGTCGACTTCCTTCTCATCAACACAGAATAGTGGGGTTTCCGGCGGCTTCTGACTGCGTAGTAGCGTTATCCACGCGTTCAGTAGGTCAGGGGACGACTCTGGGCGAGCACACCTGATTCAGACCTGAATATTGCGATAATCTGCCGAATGGGCACACGGAGCCGACCCCTAGGGCACGGCAACGTCATGTTGACTCAAAGTAGTCGGTCTTGACCCTCTGTGATCGCGTTGGGCGAGCGGTCTGTTCGAGGGTGGGTGTGATGTTGGGGATGACCTTCCGTCTGGGAGGATGAA
>Ga0136617_10002241_pt1 | contig 17268 bp, 14 predicted proteins | sample AntDrymUQ3222106_2_FD_129672 | JGI IMG/M metagenome (GOLD analysis project Ga0136617, IMG submission 129672) | Polar desert sand microbial communities from Dry Valleys, Antarctica - metaG UQ322 (21.06) | ecosystem: Environmental > Terrestrial > Soil > Desert | place: Antarctica: Dry Valley...
CGAGCCGCAGGAGCAGGAGGTCGTCGCCCGCGGCGAAGTAGCGATCCTCGTCGAAGACACCGTAGTTCGGCAGGAAGCGCTTGCGGTAGACCGCCCGCACCTCGCCGTCGGCGCAGACGGCGCAGCCGTTGTAGAGGTCTCGGTCGAAGTGGGGTGCGCCCACGAGCGCCACGATGCCGCGGCAGGCCAGGGCGATCTCGCCGAGGCTGGCGGCCGCCGCGCGGATGAAGCCCGGGCGCAACAGCAGATCCTCTGGCGGGTAGCCGGTGACCGCGAGCTCGGGGAAGAGGACGAGCTCCGCGCCGCGCTCACGAGCCTCCTCGAGACCCGCCAGGACGAGCTCCCGGTTGCCGGCCAGATCGCCGACGACGGGGTTCAGCTGCGCGAGAGCGATCCGCATCCACAGAGTTTACGACTCTCGGGCGAAAACAGGCGAAGGAGGTACTCTCCGGCGGTGCTCGCGGACATCGAAGGCGCGCGGCTCTGGTACGAGGAACGCGGCGAAGGACCTGCGGTCGTGCTGCTGCACGCGGGCATCGCCGACGCACGCATGTGGGACGAGCAGGTCGACGCACTCGCCGAAGGGCACCGTGTCATTCGCTACGACATGCGGGGATACGGGCACTCGCCGCTTCCCCCCGGCCCGTTCTCGCACGTGCGCGACCTCGAAGCGCTGCTCGCGCACCTCGAGTGCGAGCGCGCCTCGCTCGTCGGGCTCTCGCACGGGGGGCAGGTTGCGCTCGACTTCGCTCTCACCCGGCCGGAGCCGGTCAAGGCGCTCGTGCTCGTGGCGCCGAGCCTCGCCGATCACGAGTGGTCGCCGGAGGCGCGACGCGTCTCGGACGAGGAGGACGCCTGCTACGAGGCGGGGGATCTCGACGGGGCGGTCGAGGTCAACCTGCGCGCCTGGGTCGACGGTCCCCTTCGAGCTTCGGATGCCGTGGAGCCCGCCGTGCGCGAGCGCGTCCGGGTGATGTGCCGGCGCTCCTTCGAGCTCTACTCCGAAGCGATGGCGCAGGGGGAGCCGGGACCGAGCGCGCCGCTCGACCCGCCCGCCGGCGCCCGGCTCGGGGAGGTGCGCGCGCCGACCCTCGTCCTCGTGGGCGACGCTGACATGCCGGACATGCTCACGATCAGCGAGCGGCTCGAGAGCGGCATCGCGGGTGCTCGGCGGGTCGTCCTACCCGGGGTTGCGCACATGGTGAACCTCGAGCGACCCGAGCGTTTCACCGAGCTCGTGCTCGCCTTCCTGCCCTGACGAGCGCGACCGCCCCGGCAGCCGCCCCAGCGCGTCCCCACAGGCGCAGACTGCTTGCCCGTGGGCGCCGGTAGAGCTCCAGGAAGCCGCCCTCACCGGCGCCGGCGACGACCGAGTTGACGTCTCCGCCCGCGCCTCGGCGGAAGAGGACGGGTGCCTGGAAGTCCCGGTGGCGAACCGCGAAGAGGTGCGGGTCGGAGGCATCGAGCGGGTACAGGCGGAGCCCCTTGCGCAGCGGCCTGGCGGGCGAGAGGGCGCGTACCGCGAGGTGCCCGTCCCGCACGACCACCTCCACCTCTCCGCCCAGCAGGGGCCACCAGCGGAAGTTCGTGTTCAGACCCGGCAGCGGCTTGTAGAGACCTGTCAGCTCGGGCCAGACGTGCGGCTGCTCAGGCACGTTGGGCCGTGGCAGCTCGCGCTCCTCGGGCGGGACGCCGAGCAACCGCCGGAGCAGCTCGCCGCCGAGCGTGTGTGGCGCGATCGCCACGCTCGTGTTCGTAAAGGCGACGACGCCTAGCCCGTGATCGGGGGCGATCAGAAGCGACGAGATGAAGCCCGGCCAGCCGCCGTCGTGCCCGGCGACCCGGTGCCCGCCGAAGCGGTCGAGGAAGAAGGAGAGTCCCATCGAGGGCAGCCGATCGTCCGCCGGAGACTGCGGGGTCAGCATCTCCTGGAGCGTCTCGGGGCGGAGGATGCGGCCGTGCTCGTTGGCCCAGCCGCCGGTGAGCGCGGCGACGTAGAGGGCCATGTCCCGGACGCTCGAGAAGACCGAGCCCGCGGGTGCGACCACGATCTCCGTGTCCTTCGCGGCCCGCAGGCGGCCCCGTTTGAGCGCGTAGCCCACGGCAAGCTCGCCGCGCACCCGCTCGCTGCGCAGGAAGTCGGTGTGGCGCATGCCGAGGGGCTCGAACACGCGCTCGAGCATGTGCTCGGCGAAGGGCCGGCCGGCGACGTCCTCGACGAGCTGCCCGAGCGTGGCGAAGCCATGGTTCGCGTAGGCCCATTTCGTCCCCGGCCGCACCTCCGCACGCAGGGTGGGTGCGTAGTACTCGGCGAGCGAGGGGAGCGGCTTGCCCCGCTTGGCCGCGAGCCCGATCGTGGGCCGGAGCAGATCGGTCGGCCGGCGCAGCTCACCGAGTCCGGCCGTGTGCGTGAGCAGGTGCCGCGCCGTGACGGGCGGCGCCGAGGCGTCCGGGTGCCCAACGCGGTAGGCGCGCAGATGGTCGTTGACCGGGTCGTCGAGACGGAGCCTTCCCTCCTCGACGAGCTGCATGACGGCGACCGCCGTGAACGTCTTCGAGATCGAGCCGATGCGGAAGACGGTGTCGGGCGTCACCGCCCGGCCGGGCGCCTCGGCGATGCCGAAGCCGCGCGCGTACACGAGCTCACCGTCACTGACCACTCCCACGGCGAGTCCCGAGAGCGTGTGCTCGTTGAGCGTCTCGATCGCGAGCCTGTCGGCGTCCGCGAGGGGGTGGGAGTGTGTCAACGCCGCAGGCGGATGGCGTTCAGGTCGTCCTCCACGACGGCGTCGGCGCGCTCGATCAGGTCGTCGATGTCGTCGTGCTCGGCGTGGATGTAGCGGCCGGCCAGACGATCGGCACGGCCGCTCGCCAGGGCGCGCACGAGACGTGGGGCGAGCTCGGGCGGCGTCCAGGGAGCGTCGTCGCCGAGTCCGAATCCCTCGGTCATGGACGTCCGCACCATCCCGGGACTGATCGTGAAGACGTGGACGCCGTGCTCGCCGGCCGAGTGCGCAAGCCCCTCGCCGAAGCGGCCCAGCGCTGCCTTGCTCGGCCCGTAGCTCGTGCCCCCCGATCCCGGCAGGTAGGAGGCGCCGCTGCCCACGTTGACGATACGCCCGCGGCCGCGCTCGACCATGCCGGGGAGGACGGCGCGGCATAGGAGGTACGGCCCGAGGACGTTGATCTCGAAGACGCGCCACCAGTCGTCAGGCTCCTGCTCCCAGATCGGCTCGCCGGCTCCGGAGACGCCGGCGTTGTTGACCAGGAGGTCGATCGGGCCGAGCTCGGTGTGGATGCGCTCGACGAGCGTCTCGACGGAGGCGCGATCGCTCACGTCGGCCGTGACAGCAAGCCCGCCGATCTCGCGGGCAGTGCTCTCGACCTCCTCGGCGCTGCGCGCAGCCACTGCGACGCGCGCGCCGGCGGCCGCCAGCTCGAGCGCGATGCTGCGCCCGATGCCCCGGCCGCCCCCCGTCACGAGGGCGATCTGCCCGGCGAGCTCCTGGTTCGAGGTCACGGTCGGAGCTTACGGAGAGCTGCGGCGTCGCGTCGAGGCGGTGGAGCGGTGTTCGATCTCGAGACCTGTGCTGCAGGTGTTCGATCCTGAGACCTGACCCCGTCTTGTTGCACGCACGGGAAGGAGCCCCCCCGGCTGCGGCTTCCGGGAGGGCTCCAGGCCCTATGCGTGATGCGCGCCAAGATGATGGTCGGTTCACCTGACCCTGCGGCCCGGTCAGGTTCCCGCTCACCCTCTGTCGTTGGTGCGCTGCCTGCCTGTGGCCCAGGGGGCCTCTGTGCAGGTGAACTCACTATAGGAACCCGCGGTACCTTCGTCAAGTGCCTCGGTCAAGTGATCTTGCGGAGTGTCGATCAACCGGCAAAACCCTGCAAACCTCCCTCATTCGAGTGATGTCCGGCCTGGACCCTTGCGCGCGAGTGAAGTAGACGGTTGACTATGGGGAAGCATGATCCAGCCAACCAGACCCAGGTCCGACAGCCATTCGCCGCGCGCCTTCGCGCCATCGCTCGGCGAGCGGCTGCGCCAGCTCCGCCTGGCAGCCGGCTATACCCAGAGCGAGCTCGCCGGCGATCGCTTCTCCAAGGAGTACGTGAGCCAGATCGAGCGCGGCAAGACGCGGCCGACGCAGGAGACGGTCGAGTGGCTCGCGAGCCGCCTGGGCGTCAATCCCGGCTTCCTCGCCCGCGGCGTCTCGGACGACCAGCGCGCACGCGTGGAGACAGCGCTCATCCAAGCGGAGGTTCTGGCTGAGTCGGAGCACTGCGGCGAGGCGCTCGCGGCGTATGAGCACGTGCGGGCGGACGTTGCCGGAACGGGCTCGATCGAGCTCGAGGTGCGCTGGCTCACCGGTGAGGCCAAGGCCCGAGCGGTAACGGGGGACGTGCGCACCGCGCTCGAGCTCCTCGATCGTGCTCGAGCGCTCGTCGAGGACGAGCGCTTCTCCGACGTGGAGCGAGCGGAGGTGCTCTTCCGTCTCGGTGTCTGCCGCTACAAGCTCTCGAGCATCGCCACCGCGGTGCCGCTGCTCGACGAGGCACTCGCGCTCGCCGAGCGGTCGGGGCTCCCATGCGACCTGTTGCGCTCGAATATCCTGAGCTGGCGCTCACGGTGCCGTCGGCGCCAGCGCGACTACGAGGCGGCTCGCGAGGACGTCGAGCGGGCCCTCGAGCTCGCGCAGGGGCTGAGCGACAGGCGCATGGTCGGGCACCTGTACTTCCAGGCCTCGCTGCTCGCCGAGCGCGACGGCCACTGGGTCCTGGCGCGGAGCTATGCCGAGCGCGCGAAGGTGCTCTACGAGCAGATCGCCGATCTCGCCAACGTCGGCAAGCTGCTCAACAACCTCGGCGGTCTCAACTTCCTGCTCGGCAAGCCCGAACAGGCCGTCAGGTACCTGAAGGACGCTTTCGCGACAGCGCTCGAGGTGGGCAGCGACGCGGACGCGGCACAGGCGATCTCCTCACTTGCCCAGGTGCACCTGCGGACGGGCGAACTCGCCCTTGCCGAGGAGCAGGCGCGGCAGGCGCTCACGCTGCTCGAGAGCCGGATCGACTTCCTCGACGAGCGTGGCAGCGCGCAGCTCGTGCTCGGCCGCGCACTGCTGCAACAGGGACGCCTCGACGAGGCGGAGATGGCTTTCCGCGCAGGAGAACAGAGCTTCGAGCAGCTGTCGTCCGCCAGTCACCGCGCCGCGGCCTGGGTGGCGCGAGGCGACCTCGCGAGTGCTCGGGGCGACGACCGGGCGGCCGCCGTGCTCTACCGGCAGGCCGCCGAAGCACTGCACGACGTCGGTTTCTAGAGGGAGGTGAAACGCATGAAGGCACGGCTTATCTACATCGCCGTACTGGCCTCGCTCTTCGCTGGCAGCGTGATCGAGAACCTGGGGCTGTCGGACGGCAACGACTGGTAGGGGAACACGGAGGCTGGACTCGGGGGCGGCGAGCCGGCTTGGATAGGGTGCGCTTCTACCTCGAATAAGGAGCGTCCCGAATGGCTGACAACGGCTATGCCAAGTCCGTGCTCGTCACCACCGAGTGGCTTGCAGACCATCTGGAGGACGAAGGAGTCGTCGTAGCCGAGGTCGACGAGAATACCGACCTCTACGACGAGGGCCACATCCGCGGCGCCGTCCGTCTGCACTGGCGTGAAGATCTCCAGGATCCGGTCGAGCGCGATCTGATCGAGAAGACCGAGTTCGAGCGTCTCCTCGGCGGCCTCGGCATCACGCCGGAGACCGCTGTCGTCGTCTACGGCGACAAGAACAACTGGTTCGCGGCCTACGCCTACTGGTATCTCAAGATCTACGGTCACGGCGACGTCCGCATCCTCGACGGCGGGCGCCAGAAGTGGATCGACGAGGGCCGGGAGTTGACGACCGAGACGGTAGCGCCCCAGCCCGCCTCCTACCAAGCGCAGGAGCGCAACGAGGGGATCCGCGCCCGGCGCGACGCCGTGCTGCAGGGCATCGGGGCGGCCGAGCGGGCGCTCGTCGACGTGCGCAGCCCCCAGGAATACTCGGGCGACCTCATCGCTCCGCCCGGCTACGAGCAGGAAGGGGCGCAGCGCGGCGGCCACATCCCCACCGCGCAGTCGATCCCATGGGCACAGGCGGTGCGGGACGACGGCACCTTCAAGGCTGCCGACGAGCTGCGTAGCCTCTACGAAGGGAAGGGCGTCACCTCCGACAAGGCGGTGACCGCGTACTGCCGCATCGGCGAGCGCAGCGCGCACACCTGGTTCGTCCTGCGCGAGCTACTCGGCTACCACGACGTGCGTAACTACGACGGATCCTGGACCGAGTGGGGCAACCTCGTCGACGTGCCGATCGAGAAGGGATCGTAGGAGCGAAGCCAGCCCGGAGATAACGACGGCGGCCGAGAGGCCGCCGTCGCTGTCAGGGGAGAGGAGGAGCTTGTGCCGCCCCTGTTCGCCGCCGTCGAGGCTCCTCCTGCGCGACTACAGTGCAAGTTGTGGAGGCGAGCGCCGTGCCGAGGCTCACCGACCTCACGAGGGCCGGTGGCTGCGCGGCCAAGTACGGTGCGGCCCGCCTCGAGCGCTTGCTCGCGGGCTTCGTGCCGCCCGAGGCCGAGAACCTCCTCGTCGGCCTGTCACCGGCCGACGACGCCGCGGTGTACCGGCTCGACGACGAGCGCGCGCTCGTCTTCACGCTCGACTTCTTCCCCCCGCTCGTCGACGATCCGGCCGACTTCGGGGCGATCGCGGCCACGAACGCTCTCAACGACGTCTTTGCGATGGGCGGCTCGCCGCTCCTCGCCCTCTCGATCGCCGCCTTTCCGGAGGAACTGCCGGAGGCGGTGGTCGCCGCCGTCTTTGCCGCCGCGGATGCGCAGGTGCGGGCGGCAGGCGGCCTCCTCGCGGGCGGCCACACGCTCCGGGACGACGAGCCGAAGTACGGCCTCGCCGTCGTCGGGACGGTGCATCCAGACGGCATCTGGCCGAAAGGCGGCGCCCGCGCGGGCGATGCGCTCTTCCTGACCAAGCCCCTCGGCACCGGCCTCGTCCTGCACGGGCACGCGCGCAGTCTCGTCGGGCAGGCCGAGCTGGAGATGGCGGTTGCAGCCATGCGGACGCTCAACCGCGCGGCGGCCGACGTCCTGCGCCTCTTCTCGCCGAGCGCGGTCACCGACGTGACGGGGTTCGGCCTGCTCGGGCACGCGCACGAGATGGCTTCCAGGAGCGGCGTGCGCCTGCTGCTCGAGACAGCGGCCCTGCCGGCCCTGCCGGGCGCGCTCGAGGTGGCCCGTCGCGGCGAGCGCACCGGGGGTGACCGCCGCAACCGCGACTTCGCCGCCGCCTACGTCGAGCTCGACGGCGCACCGGACGATCTCGTCGCCCTCGCCTACGACCCGCAGACGGCGGGCGGGTTGCTCGTGGCGCTCCCGGCCGAGCAGGGTGCCACCCTCGGCGCCGAGTTCGCCGCGCGCGGCCTGCCTCTGCACCGCATCGGCCGGGTGGAGGCGGGCGCGGACATCGCACTCGTGTGATCGCGAGGGCAGCGGTCGCCTGCCTCGCGCTGCTGCTCGTCGGCTGCGCGGGGGATCGGCCCGTGCCCCGCGCGCTCGGTCGGGAGGGTCGGCCGCCGAGCCGACCTGGACGGCGAGCCCGAGCGCACGATCGCGCTCGGCGACGCGACGCTGCTCCCGGGGCTGATCGACTTCACGTACACGTCTCCAGCGCGCTCCGGGACCTCCTGCTCGCCAAACGGCCTCACGACCCGCCCTCGAGGGGGACGCGCTCGCCGACCATGGACACCTCGGCCGGTCTGAGCTCGTCGTCGCGGGCGGCACCGTCGTGGTGGAGAACGGCCCGGCGACCAGAAACTAGACTCGCGGGGTGAGCGTCCGGACCTCGCCCGCGGGGCGCTTTCGCGCTCTCGACCTCGCCCCGACGACCTTCGCGTCTCTGGCGCTCGCTACGGCCGCCGCGCTCTACGTGATCGTCGTGACGGGCTCCGTGGTGCGGCTCACCTCCTCGGGGCTCGGCTGCGAGTCGTGGCCCGGCTGCGAGGCCGGCGCGTTCTTCCCCGCCTCCGACTCCCACGCCTTCATCGAGTTCGGCAACCGCGTCGTGGGTCTCGTCCCCATCCTGCTCACGCTGGCAACCTGGCTCGCCGCCCGGCGGTTGCGGAGCCTGCCGCGCTGGAGCGCACGGGTCGCGCTGGCCACCTTCCTCGGCACTCTCGCGCAGGCGCCGCTCGGCCTCCTGACGATCCACTTCGACCTCCACCCGCTGCTCGTGATGTCGCACTTCCTGCTCGCGCTCGTCGTTCTCGCCGGGGGGATCGTCGTCGCCCTTGAGGCGTGGAGGCTCGTCCACGGCGGCGCGGAGCCCCTCGTTCCCGTCGAGCTGCGCCGGGCGGGGCTCGTGCTCGCCGGCGCCTGTCTGGCGCTCGTCGTCTCGGGCACCTTCACGACGGCCGCCGGGCCGCACTCTGGCGGCGCCGACATCCGCCGGCTCGGCTCTCTCGACGGGGCGCTCTGGGTGCACGTGCGCATGACGGCTCTCTTCGGCTGCGTCTTCCTCTTCGTGCTCGGCTACCTCGCGGCCCGCCGCGATCGTTCGCCGCGACTCTTCGGTCTTTCGCTCGGACTCGTCGGCGTGCTGCTCGTGCAGATGGCGGTCGGCGAGGTGCAGTGGCGGGCGGAACTGCCCTGGGGCCTCGTCGTCGTGCACGTGGCTCTCGCGGCCGCCGTCTGGGCCGCCGTGGTGGCCTTCGTGGCTCTGCTCTGGCGACCGCTCGCCGCTCTCGCGCCCGGCGATCGTCTGACCCGAACGTAGACTCCCGGCATGGCCGACGAACTGCAGTTGCACGCTCGACCCGAGCTCTCGCGGCCCGTGCTGGTCGCTGCATTTCGCGGCTGGAACGACGGCGGGCAGGGGGCCTCGCTCGCGGGCGCGTACCTGGCGAAGCTGTGGGGCGCGGAGCGCTTCGCCGAGATCGACGCCGAGGGTTTCTACGACTTCCAGGCCACCCGCCCGCAGGTATCGCTCGTGGACGGCACGATGCGCAAGATCGACTGGCCCGAGAATTCGTTCCTCCACGCGCGCCTGCCCGGCCAGGACCGCGACGCGGTGCTCCTGCTCGGCACCGAGCCGAGCCTGCGCTGGCGCACGTTCAGCGAGCTCGTCGTCGAGCTGGCGCGCACGCTCGATGTCGAGCTTGCAGTGACGCTCGGGTCACTCCTCGCCGACGTGCCGCACACCCGGCCAGCGCCCGTGACCGGAAGCGCGACCGACCCGAAGCTGATCGAGCGCCTCGGGCTCCAGGCGTCGCGGTACGAGGGGCCGACGGGCATCGTGGGCGTCCTCCACGACACCTTCCACCGGGCCGAGATGCCGTCGGCCAGCCTGTGGGCGGCGGTGCCGCACTACGTCTCGCTCGCGCCCAGCCCTCGCGCCGCCCTCGCCCTCTGCCAACGGCTGGGCGAGCTGCTGGGAGCTCCCATCGACACCGCCGAGCTGGAGGAGGGAGCCGAGCGTTATGCCGAGCAGGTGACCGAGGCGGTTGCCACCGACGCCGAGACTGCGGCGTACGTGGAGGAGCTCGAGCAGCGCACCGACGTGCTGGAGAGCGAGGCCCGGCTGCCCTCGGGCGACTCGCTTGCGGCCGAGCTCACGCGCTTTTTGCGCGAGCGCGAGTCCGGCAACGGGGCGCAGGACGACGCGGCCCGCGACCAGTGATCGTTCACGGGCTCACAGAGGACTTGAGGTGGAGGTGCCTCCGCCCTCCCGCCCGACCGCACGGAGATCGAGGCGCATGAGCCAGCGCGGGAGCCGCGCGCTACGGGCCTCGGTCTCGAGCACGCGGCGGAAGCCGGCGTCCTCGAACATGCCCGTCGTTCCGACGTAGACCGCGGTTCCGTGGACTCGCGCGCCGCGGGTGTCGATCGGATAGCCCTCGAGTGCCGGCGCTCCGTGCTCGCGTGCATACGCGACGAGGCCGTCGAGGAGCGCCCGCGCCAGGCCGTGCCGCCGGTACCCCGTTCGCACCGTGAAGCAGAAAACCGCCCAGACCGACACCCCGTCAACGGCAAGGATCGTCCGCGACCGAACCAGGCGCCCCATTCGCTGCCGGACGCCGAAACCGCACCAGCCGGCCGGCTCGCCGTCGACATACGCGAGCATGCCGGGTGGTGGCGTCGAGCGCATGGCTCTCAGGAGTGCGACGCGACGCGTCTCGACGCTCGACCGTCCGTAGTCACCCGACGTCATCCGCCAGTACTGGCAGCAGCACGCCCCGCCGCCGCCGGAGTCGAGTACCGCGAGCGCGTCGTCGAAGCGTTCAGGCGTCGCGGGATGAACGGCGACGCTACCCACGGGGCGTTCTAGTCGGAGGACGAAGCCGGCCGGGGCGCCGCTTCCCCGACCTGGGCCTGCGACCCGTTCGCGGACGGTGACCGGCGCCGCCGGCGGCGCTTGGGTGTCGGCGCCCCCTCGCTCGCCGGCGTGGCCGCGCCATTCGAGGAGGGCTGCACCTCGGACGCCCCCTCGGACGCCCCCTCGCCCGGCGCCCCCTGCGTCTCCGAGCCGGGCCTGGCGCCCCGCCGCCGCCGCTTGCGCCGTCGTGACTTGCCCGGGGCCTGCTTGGGGGCGGGGAGGTTCTCCGCCAGCGCGAAGGCAACCTCCCTGATCTCGCCGAGCCGCTCGCGCGCCGCCTCGATCAACTGTGTGGCCCGCGCGGTGTAGCCCTCGGCCGAGGCGAGCAGGGCGACGCCGATCTCGAGCGGCAGCTCGAGCGCGGCGTTGACGAGCCGGGCTGCGTTCTCCTCGTGCCGGTGGCCGCGCGAGTTGGCAAGGGCGCCGAGCAGGCGCTTGGCCTCCGGGAACTCGGCACTCGCGCGCCGATCCTGGGCCGTACGCCCCGTACGGGCGAGCTTCCACGTCCAGCGCGCGAGGATCTGGTCGGGTGCGTTCGCCTTGCTGTCGCCGATGGCGCGCAGCAGCGTCCGCACACCTGCGAGCCGATCCTTCTCCCAGGTGGGGGCCTGCGAGACGAGGGTGACGAGATCGTCGAAGTCGGCCCGCTCGACCACCATCGAGACGCGGTCGGCGAGCGCGATCGCGCGCAGCCGTCGGTTCGGGTTCTCGGCGGCGCAGCTCGCCAGGAACTGCTCGAGGCAGCCCTTGCTGGCGCGACCGCCGGTCAGTTTCTTGACGAACTCTATGCGCTCGTCGAAGCGGATCTGGCGGCCGGCGATCGCCGCCCAGAAGCGCTGCTCCTCCTCGTCGAGGTACTTGGGGTCGATCCGCTGCCACTCCCGTGCGAGCACCAGCAGCCGGCGTTGCACGACCGGCGTCACGGGCACGAGCCAGGTCGCGGGCGAGAGCCGGCGCCGGGCGCGGCGTTGCTGGCGCCGCCGGGGCGCGGGGGTGACGCGCGCGCCCTCACGGTAGAAGTCGGAGTCGAGCAGCGAGTGCAACGAGACGACGCGCTCGTTGTGGGTGGCCGACTTCGGTGTGAAGTCGAGCACGATGCCCGCCTCCTTACGCGGATGGATGCGCATGATGCGGCCGATGCGCTGCTGGTAGACGCGGCGGCTCGCGGTCGGCGCGAGGTGCATGCAGACGGTGGCACGCGGCGAGTTCCAGCCCTCTGCGAGCAGCATCGCGTTGATGAGGACGTTGATCTCGCCGCGCTCGTAGGCGGCAAGCGTCTCCGCGAGGCGCAGGGGTGGCGTCTTCCCGCTGACCGCTTCGGCCTTCAGGCCGACGGCTCGGAACTCCTGGGCCAGGTTGTACGCGTGCTCGACACCGGCGGCGTAGACGATGCCCGGCGTCGTGTCGAAGCGATCGCGGTAGAGGCTCGCGGCCGCCTGGTTCAGAGCCTGGTGGTCGAGCGCAGCTGCGAGGGCCCGCTCCTCGAAGTCGCCGCCCACTATCGGCACCGACGAGATGGCGGCGGCGGGAGGCACGCGCAGGCAGCGCAGCGGCGCGATCAGGCCCCGGCGCGCGGCGTCCGCAAGCGGGAGGTCGTCGACCGAGGCCGGGAAGACGTCCGAGACCTGCTTCGCGATCAGCTGCTCGGTCGCCGTCATACCGATGTACAGGGGCTCCGGGAAGCTGCGGATGGCGGCGGAGGTCTTCTCCCCGAGCGCCGTGTGCGCCTCGTCGCAGATCACGAGCTGGTATGCGCTGCGCTCGATGTCGCCGGCGTGGCGCGCGAACCAGGCGTAGGTCTGGATCGTCAGCGGGCTCGCCGAGGGAGGCGTGCGGCCTCTCTCCACGACCGGTACCAGACGGTCGCCGTAGCCCTCCGCGGTGAGGTCGCGGGTGAACTGGGAGACGAGCAGGCGCCGGTGGGTGAGGATGAGCACGCCGAGGGAGCGAGCTGCCTCCACGAAGCCGGCCGCGGCAATCGTCTTGCCCGAGGCGGTCGGGTGGCGGAAGCGGAAGCGCCGAACCGCACCTGGATCCTCGCCCACGTAGCCAGCCTCGAGCTCGTCATCCTCCTCGCCGGGCTCCTCCTCGTCCTCCTCCTCGAGCTCCGCGACGTCCTCGCCGTTGCCGTTGCCGTTCGGGCCCGAGCTCTCTTCGTTCGCGGCGATCAGCTCGGTCAGCATGCCCGCGAGCGCGTCGACCTGATGGCGGCGCAGCTCGGTTCCGGAGGCGAGCCGCGGCAGATCCTCGCTCAGCACCCGCTCGAGCCCGAGCATGAGCCCGAAGCGCGTGCGCCACTGCGCCGAGGGCTGCCTGTGGCCCCCGGTGATCTCTCCTAACGCCTCGTCGAGCGCGCGCCGGCGTGAGGTGCCCGGCGCGAGCGAGACGACCGGGTCCTCGCCCTCCCACAGGAACGGCTCCTTGGCCCAGGCTTCGGCACGGCGGGCGGAGGCCAGGAGGCTGTCCAGCGCCGCCGGCTCGGTGGTCGGCTGCTCGGTGGTTGTTTGCATCGGTGCAGCGCTTCGCCGCGCCGCATCTCTCCGTGAGGGCGGGCTCGCAACTACCCTCGGCGAGCCTCGCGCCGCGAAGTATAGACCACGCTGGGGATACTGGGGTCAGGCGGCCGGAGCGGCGATACGGATCTGCGCCAGCGGGCGCCCCGCCACGCGGGAGGAGACGCCCTTCTGGTCGAGGTGCTTCGTGATCCCACCCAGGAAGAACGGGAATCCCGCCCCGAGCAGCAGGCAGGTGTCGACGTCGGCAGCCTCGGCGACGACGCCCTCCTCGAGCAGGTGACGGATCTCGTCGGCCATCGCCTCGAGCGCCGCATTGGTGATCTCCTCGACGCTGCGCCGACGCTCGCCGACGAGGACGATCTCCTCGCTGCCGGCCGCGAATGCGGCGAGGGTGGGGGAGAGCGGGAAGCGGTCGGGGTAGGCCTCGTGCATCGTCTCGAGCACGTGGTTCGAGACGCGCGGCCCGACCACCTGGAGCAGCACCGAGGGTGCCATCGGCAAGCCGAGCCGCAGGATCGCCTCGTCGGTCTCCTCGGTCGTGTTGCCGTGCTCGAGCGCGTCCATCAGCACGGTCGTCATGCGGGTGAGCACCCGGTTGACGACGAAGCCGGGCGCGTCCTGCACGAGCACCCCCGTCTTACGCAGCGCCTTCGTCGTCTCCCAGGCCGTGCGCAGCGTGACGTCGTCGGTCGCCGACGTGCGCACGAGCTCGACGAGCGGCATCACCGCGACCGGGTTGAAGAAGTGCATGCCGACCACGCGCTCGGGGTGCTCGAGCCCCGCGCCGATCTCGGTGACCGAGAGCGACGAGGTGTTCGTGGCCAGCACACACGCGGGCGAGACGACGGCCTCGAGCTCCGCGAAGACCCCCTGCTTGACCTCGAGCTGCTCCCAGACCGCCTCGATCACGAGGTCGCATCCGGCCAGAGCCTCGAGGTCGGTCGAGCCCGAGACGAGCGAGCCGAGGAAGCGCGCCTTGCCCTCGTCGTAGCGGCCCTTCGCTGCGAGGCCTCCAAGCTCGCCGCGGATCGACTCGAGCGCACCCTCGACGACAGCCTCGTCGAGATCGCGCAGGACGATCGGCACCTCGAGCCGGCGCAGGCAGAGCGTCGCGAGCTGGGTCGCCATCAGGCCGGCGCCGGCGATGCCGACGCGCTGCACCCGCCTGGCCTCGGCGGCGGGGATGCCGACGCCCCGCTTGGCGCGACGCTCGACGAGCCCGAAGGAGTACACGGCCGCCTGTGCCTCGTGGCCGGGAAGGAGCTCCGCAAGCGCGTCCTCCTCGGCCGCGTAGCCCCTTTCGATGCTCCAGCCGGCCGCACCCTCGATCAGGTCGAGCGCCCGCAGGGGCGCCGGTGCCGCGCCGTGCAGGGAGTCGTCGAGCTGCGCCCGCGCCCGTGCCACGAGCTCGGCGGTATCGGAGAGGTCGGGGGCGCGCCGCTCGGGCAAGCCCTCCGTCGCCGCCTCGAGCGCGAAGGCGATCGACTCGTCCAGGAACTCGACGGGCTCGAGCAGGCGGTCGACGAAACCGAGCTCGTGCGCCCTGGCGGCGTCGAGCATGCGGTTCTGGCGCATGGAGTTCTCGACGATGAAACGGATGGCCGTCTTTGCCCCCACGAGCCGCGGGACGAGCTGGGTGCCACCCCAGGCGGGGACGATGCCGAGGAAGCACTCGGGGGCGGCAAAGTGCCGGACCGCGCTCGACAGCGTGCGCAGATCGCAGTGGAGGGCGAGCTCGACCCCCCCGCCGACGCAGACGCCGTTGATCGCGGCCACGGTCGGATACGGCAGCGCGCGGATCCGCCCGAAGAGCTCGTGACCGGCCCGGCTGCCCTCCCGGGCGAGCTCGGGCCGGGTCATGCGCGGGAACTCGTCGACATCGGCCCCGGCGGCGAAGATGAAGGGCTTGCCCGTGACGACGAGCGCGATCCAGTCGCCCGTCTCGAGCTGCGGGAGCACTGCCTCGAGCGACGCGAGCGCCGAGCGCCCGAGCACGGTCGGCTTCGTGTGATCCTCGCCGTTGTCGAGCGTGAGGAGGGCGAGCGGCCCGGCCGCGCTGGCAACGCGGGCAAGCCGGAAGGCCGTGTCACCCACGCAGGTTCTCCCACAGCAGGGCGGCGCCCATGCCCATGCCGACGCAGAGCGCGGTGAGGCCGTAGCGCGCCCGGGGGCGCTCCCCGAAGCCGTAGGCGAGCTGGGCCATGAGCCGCACGCCGGTCGCCGCCAGGGGATGCCCGCACGCGATGGCGCCGCCGTAGGGGTTGAGGCGCTCGTCGTCGGGCGCCACACCCATGCCGTCGCACCACGTCAGCACCTGCACTGCGAAGGGCTCGTTCAGCTCGAAGAGCCCGATCTCGTCGAGGGAGATGCCCGTCTGCTCGAGCACCTTGCGGGTCGCCGGCACGGGACCGAGACCCATGAGCTCCGGCTCCACGCCCGCGAAGGCGAAGCCGGCGAGGCGCATCTTCGGCTCGAGAGCGAGCTCCGAGGCGGTGCGCTCGGAGGTCAGGAAGCAGGCGGTCGCGCCGTCGGTCAGCCCGGCGGAGTTCCCCGCCGTGACGCGCCCGCCCGCACGAAAGGGGGTACGCAGGCCGGCGAGCGCCTCCATCGTCGTGTCGGGCCGCAGGAACTCGTCGCGGTCGGCCATGCGCCAGCCCTCGTCCGTGAAGACGCTCATCGGCACGACCGTCTCCCGCATGACGCCGTTCTCCCAGGCTGCCGCGGCGCGGCGCTGCGACTGGACGGCGAAGGCGTCGGCGTCCTCCTTCGTGAGCTGCGGGAAGCGGTCGTGCAGGTTCTCGGCGGTGGCGCCCATCGTGACGGCGGAGGCATCGACGAGGCGCTCGGCGACGAAACGCGGGTTGAAGTCGACGTCCGCGCCCATCGGGTGGTGGCCCATGTGCTCGACGCCGCCCGCGAGCACGACATCGGTGGCGCCCATCGCGATCTCGCCCGCGCCGGCCGTGACCGCGGTCAGAGCACCCGCGCACATGCGGTCGACGGCAAAGCCGGGCACGGTGTGGGGGATGCCGGCGAGGAGCGCCACGTCGCGCCCGAGCGTGAGGCCCTGGTCGCCGACCTGCGCTGTCGCGGCCATGATGACATCGCCGATCCGCTCCGGCTCGATGGCGGGGTTGCGGCGCAGCAGTTCCCGCACCGCCTTCACACCCATGTCGTCGGCGCGCGTGCGCCAGAAGGCACCCGAGGGCCCGGCCTTGCCGAAGGCCGTCCTGACTCCGTCGATGTAGACGACCTCGCGCAGCTCCCGCGCCATGCACGCCAGAATACTGCGGGCATGGACGATTGGAACGCCCACGCCGAGCGGGAGATCGGGCGCTATCGCGACGGCGAGGCGCGACTACCGGGGGCTGCCGACCCGGACGCCCGGCAGCGGCAGCTCACGCGCATGGGCAATGCGGCGGGCGGTGCGGGCCTGGCGCTCCTGATGCAGGGACGGCACGAGCATGCGGCCGAGTGGCTTGTCCGGGCGGCCGAGCGCTACCGCGAGAGCTTCGCCGGCGCGCCGGCCGAGAGCTGGGGCCGGCCGATCGGCGCCCTCAAGGCGCGCCTGCTGGCCGGTGATCGGACCGGCGCAAAGGACGAGGCACGTTGGACGCTCGAGCTCGGCGCCGCCGGCGCGCCGTCGCCGATCGGCCGCTACGCCGCCTGTCTCTCGCTCCTCGCGCTCGAGCGCTGGAAGGAGGCCCGCCCTCTGGCGGACGGGCTGCGCACCCACGAGGGTTTTCCCGCCGCCGTCGGCGACGCGCTCGCGATGATCGCGGCCGAGGATCCGCTCGGCTACGTCGAGGCGATCGAGGCCGTGCTCGAGTCGTTCGAGACGCGCGACGAGTTCCTGGAGGACGTGCCCGTCGCCGACACTGTGCTCGTCCTGCAGGAGCTCGCGGGCCGCCGGGGCATGGCGGCCGCGCTCAGCTCGCCGCGTCTACCGCGGTCGTAGCGTCCTCGCGCCGTCCACCCGAGGGATGCGGATGGGAGAAGATGGTGATCAGGAGCGGGTCGAGGGCCGGGTCCTCGACCTCCGCCGACTGCTCGACGAAGCGCTGCCACAGCTCCCGCACGTGGTCCGGATCCATCCGCACGGTCAGCTGCGCGCTCCGGAAGCGGCCCGACGAGGCGTGATTCGCCCAACCGCGTTGCACCTCGTCGAGCATTGCCTCGCGCGCATCATTGGCAGCGCCTGTCGCGATCATCTCGGGCGCGACGCGGATGTGGGTGGCGACGGCCCGGTAGGGCTTCTCCCGTTTCCGGCCGCCGTCCACGAGCTCCACGAGCCCGGCGTTCAAAAGCATGCGCACGTGGAAGTGCAGGTGGCCG
>Ga0136617_10002242_pt1 | contig 17265 bp, 14 predicted proteins | sample AntDrymUQ3222106_2_FD_129672 | JGI IMG/M metagenome (GOLD analysis project Ga0136617, IMG submission 129672) | Polar desert sand microbial communities from Dry Valleys, Antarctica - metaG UQ322 (21.06) | ecosystem: Environmental > Terrestrial > Soil > Desert | place: Antarctica: Dry Valley...
AGCTGGTCACCGAGCTGAGGGCACGTGGCGTCGACGTGGTCGGCGACCTCGGCGAGCTCGTTCCGCCGGACCGGCTCGAGGTGCCCATCGAGCACCTCCGCGAGCCCACCGAGACCGAGATCGCCGACGCCGCCGCAGACGCCGCCGCCGCGCTCCTCGGACAGCTCACCAGCCCCCGGACGCCGCAGCGGCGACGCCGACCGCCAGGGTGAGGCGCGCGGCGCGGCCTAGGATGACCGGCTGATCACCACGAAGGAGTTCTCGTGAACGACGGCGTCAGCGCGCCCGAGGTGGTGTACCTGCACATCGGCGCGATGAAGACCGGCACGTCGTACGTCCAGGGCAACCTCGACAACTCCCGGACTGCGCTCGCCGACGCCGGCGTGCTCTATCCCGGCCGGATCGGCGCGGCCGTGCACGACGTGCTCGGCAAGCGCGGCGGCCGTCACCTCGGTGACAAGAGCGGCGCGTGGGACCGGCTGGCCGCAACCGTGCGCGACTGGGACGGCCCGAGTGCGGTCCTGTCGATGGAGTTCCTGACCCTCGCCACGACCGCGCAGGCGGAGCGGATCGTCGAGTCCTTGCACCCGGCGGAGGTGCACGTCCTCCTCACCGCTCGCGACCTCGGCCGGACGATCCCGTCGGCGTGGCAGCAGACGACGAAGAACCGTCAGACCGCGTCCTGGCCGGAGTTCCTGGTTGCGATCACCGGAGCCGACGAGACCGGGGAACGGACCCGGGAGCAGTTCTGGCGCCACCACGACTCCGCCACGATCGCCCGGACCTGGTGCGGCGTGGTCGGCGCCGACTGCCTCACGGTGCTCACCGTGCCGCCGCGCGGCACGGAGCCGACGGTCCTGTGGGACCGCTTCTGCACCGCGGTCGGCCTGGACAGCGTGCGGTTCCCGGTGGCGGAGACGAACGCCTGGAACTCATCGCTCGGCTTCGCTGAGGCCGAGATGATGCGACGGCTCAACCTCGAGCTCGGCCGTGATCTGGACCAACCGACGTATCGGCGGCTCGTCACCGAGTTCATCTCCGGCGATGTGCTCCGTGGCGCCGCGGAGCCGACGCCTCCACCGACGCTCCCGGCGGTGGTCCACCCGTGGGTGGATCAGCGGGCTCGGGAGCTGGTTGCCGAGCTGCGCGCGCTCGGTATCAAGGTGGTGGGTGACCTGGACGAGCTCATCCCGGCCGGAGTCGACCCCGACCAGCGCGCGGCCGCTGGAACGGAGGCTGACCCGGCCGACGTCGCGGCGGTTGCCGTCCGGGCTGTCGCAGCACTGGTGGGCCGGCTGGCTGAGGTCACCGCGAGCGAGCCGGACGCTGACGGCGTTCCAGCCGCAGGTGCTGTGGACGGCCGTCCCGGTGGCGGCCAGGCGACCACGGAGCCGGACCGGGAGCCAGCCGCCCGACTCGGCGCCAATCGCATCGGCGATCCCGTGCGGCGCTCCGAGCGCCGGGCCCGACGACGGGCGGCGCGGGCGGCCAGCCCGAGCGAGAACGGATGACGCCGCCGCCGATGACTCCCGATCCCGGCGGTGCGGCGCCGCCCGGCGTCTACCTCCACATCGGCCTGTTCAAGTCCGGTACGTCGTTCATCCAGTCCGTGCTCGGCCGCAACCGCGACCGGCTGCTGCGCGACGGCGTGCTGTTCCCGACCGGCGGCGGCAGGTGGAGCGCCCAGGTGCGGGCCGCACGGGACGTGCTCGGAATCAAGCACCACAATCCGAGCGACGGCGCGTGGGACGAGCTGGTCACCATGATCCACCAGTCGTCAGCCCGTACGGCCGTCGTCTCGATGGAGTTCCTCAGCCTGGCGACTCCCGACGCCGCCCGCCGGATCGTGGCCGACCTCGGCCCTCGTCAGGTCGACGTGATCGTGACGGCGCGTGACCTGGTGCGCGTGCTGCCGTCGGCGTGGCAGTCGATGGTGAAGCAGGGTCGTGACTGGCCGTTCGCGGAGTTCGCCGAGGCCGTGACGGCCGACCCTGCGCTGCACGACGCGAGCCGGCGCTTCTGGCATCACCACGACGTGGTGGCGATCGTCGACCGCTGGCTCGACATCGTCGGTCCGGATCGGCTGCACCTGGTGACCGTCCCGCCGTCTGGTGCTCCGCCGTCGCTGCTGTGGGAACGTTTCGCCTCCGTCGTCGGTGTGGATCCGGACGGCTACGACATCACCCAGGACCGGAACAGCAACTTCTCGCTCAGCTACAGCGACACCGAGCTGCTGCGCCAGGTCAACCGTGCGCTCCGGCCGGGCATGAGCCGCAAGGCGCAGAAGCGCTACTCGACCCGGTACCTCTCCAACCGCGTGCTTCGTGCCGCCTCTGCCGAGGCGACCAGCGCGGACCGGCCCACGGTCGACGCCACCACCTACGCCTGGGCGGTCGAGCGCAGCGCAGAGATGATCGCCAGGCTGGGCAGGCCGGGCGTGCGCGTCGTCGGCAGCCTCGACGAGCTGCGGCCGGCACCGGCAGCCGATGCAGTCGGAACGGCTGACCCGGCCCAGGCCTACCCGGAGCGGATCGCCGAGATCATCGCCGCCCTGCTCAAGCGACTCGCGGCGCTTGATCCGAGCATGCCCGACGCGGGCGGCGGGGACCGCGGCACCGACGAGGACGACGACGGCCTGCCCGACCAGGCCGAACCCGACACGAGAGCTGGATCATGAGCATGTCATCGACCGACCCTGCCCACATCTTCGTCCACATCGGAACGATGAAGACCGGCACCTCATACCTCCAGCAGGTGCTCGAGCGCAACACCGACACGCTCGCGCGCGACGGCGCCATCTACGCGAACGGCGGACCGGGCACGCACCGCGCGATCCAGGATGCGCTGAGCCTGGAGGAAGGGGCCACCGACGGGGCCTGGTCCCGAATGGCCAAGGTCTCGCGTGAACATCCCGGGAGCCGGGTGATCATCTCCAACGAGCTGCTGAGCTTCGCCGACGACGAGCGGGCCCAAAGGATCGTCGCGTCGTTCGCCCCGAACCCGGTGACGGTCATCATCACCGCCCGCGACCTGGTCCGCCTCCTCCCGTCCGCGTGGCAGAACAAGGTCAAGCACGGGCGTGGGTGGCCGTTCGACCGCTACGTCGACTCGGTCATCGGTGACGGCGGTCCCAAGGGCGCCGCGCGGAGCTTCTGGCACCACCACGACCTCGGCACGATCGTGCGCAGGTGGGTGGCCGCGGCCGGCGCCGACCAGGTCGTCGTCATCCCGGTGCCAGGGCGCGACGCGGGACCGGACGCCCTGTGGGAACGCTTCGCGTCGGTCACCGGTCTGAGCTCCTCCGGGTACGACCTCAGGCAGGACCGGCGGAGCAACCTTTCGCTCGGGTACGCCGAGACCGAGCTCCTCCGTCACGTGAACCGACGCCTGCACGACCAGGCCGACTGGCACCGGCAGAAGAAGGTCATCCAGCGCCTGCTGGCCAACGAGGTGCTGCGTCCCGACCCGAGCCGACCGGCCTCGAACGAACGCCCGATCCTGACGCCTGCCCAGCACGCGTGGGCGGCGGCAAAGAGCCGTGACCTCGCCGAGGAGGTGGCGGCCACCGGCGTCCGGGTGCACGGCGAACTCGACGAGCTGGTCCCTCCACCGCTCACCGAGGCAGAGGAGCGTGCCGCACTGGCGGCCGCACCGCCGGACACGCCCGAGATGTTCGTCGACGTGGTCGCCGCGCTGGTGGTCCGGCTGGTCGAGACTGCTCGCGGCGACGAGCCGGCCGAAGACTCGCCCGACGACGACCAGGCCGAGTGGGACGAGCACGACGATCATCCGGAGCCGGCTCAGCGGACGAACCGACGGGGTCGAGGGTCAGGTGGCCAGCGCCGCGCCGGCCGAGCGGGTCGGGTCGCGGCGAGCCCGTCCCTGGACGAGCGGATCGACCCTGATCTGGCCGAGGAGCTCGACGACTTCGAGCTCTGACGTCGCGCCGCTCGGCCGCTTCAGCCGGCCCAGCGGTCGCGCTGGGCGAGCGCCCACTCGTAGATCACCACGTCGTCGGCGTACCAGCGCTCGAGGTTCTCGCGGGCCAGGTCCGACAACGACGTGGTCGATGACGACGGGGCCTGGTGCTGGTGGACAACCCGCACCTTCTCGACCCCGAGCGTGCGGAAGAACCGCGAGACGTCCTCCGCGTAGTGCTCCTGGAAGCCGATGAACGCGATGCGGTCGAGGCGACGCTGGAGGTAGGGGACGTCACGCAGCCAGTAGGTGAGGCGCATGCGTGTGTGCACCATCGCCTCCATCGCGGCGATGGCGCGGTCCTCGGTGATCGGGTCGGCCGCGGACAGCGCTTCGGCCAGGTCGTTCGCCGTGGGGAAATGCCCGAACGCGATCCGCTCCGGCGGCTTCCACGGGATCAACTTCTGCGGCGCGCCCTCGCGGAGGCGGCTGTTGAAACCGGAGACGAATCGGCTCACCGGATGCCGGAGGAAGATCGCCCCGACGTTGCTCTCGTGCCAGCCGAGGACCTCGGGCAGCGCGACCTGGTGCCGGTGCATCACGAGCCGGCGGCCGTCCGGCAAGGTGCTGAGATTCTTCTTGCGCACCATCTTCTTGACGCTCGTGCCACCGGTCTTGCCGACGTGCAGGAAATGCAGGCCGACGTCGTGCTCAACCGTGACGCCGGCGTCGTCCTCATCTTCGACAGCGGCATCACCCTCACCCTCGACCGGCTCCTCGTCTTTGACGGCTGAGTCCTCGTCGCCGCCTTTGACGGCGGCGTCCTCGTCGCCTGTGACGGCGGCGTCATCGTCGCCCTCGACTGCGGCGTCATCGTCGCCCTCGACTGCGGCGTCATCGTCGCCCTCGACTGTGGCGCCGTGCTCGCCCTCGACCATGTCCTCACCTCTGTGCGCGCCTGCTCTGTCCCGCGGCGATGCTCGTCGGCCGATCGGGGAGGACCCACCGTAGCGCGGGCGATGGGCGTCCGCGGCGCGCCGAGCGGTGCCCGCCCCCGGCCGCCCGGCGTTGGTTAGCATCTCGCCGGTGCAGACGAACGATCGGCCGGCCCGACCCCACGTCGTCGGCGAGTCGTCCCCCGGCGACGATGGCACCGATCTGGACGACCCGCGGTTCCAGGAGATCCCCCGTCCGGCCGGGCTGACCGGCGGGCGACTGCGCGTGATCGGTTATCCGTTCTTCGACGAGCCACCGGTGATGATCACCGAGCTGCCGCTCTCGATGGGGTCGTACGAGGGTGCCGTCGCCGCGCCGCGGAGCCCGGGCCGTGGCAACGGACGGGTCGGCGCGATCTACACCGCCGACGGTGACCGCGTCGTCGCGAGCCACCGCGGCAAGATCGGCAACGGCTGGGATGCCAACCCGGAACGGCTTCCGGACGCGGACGCCGCGCCGGAGCGGACGGTTCCCGGCCGCTCGTTCTACGCCGGCCACTGGGGACCGGTGTTCGGGCACGTCCTGCTCGAGACACTCCCCCGCTTCTGGCCCGACGTCGACTACTCCGCGTACGACCACCTGGTGTTCTACCCCAAGCGGGTCGAGACGACCACCGTCGTGCGGCAGCCACACATCGACCAGCTGATCGGGGCCGCCGGACCGGCCAGGGCCGACTACGTGATGCTGGCCTACGGGGGGGCGAGGTTCGAGCAGATCGACATCGCCTCGGCGCCGATCCTGATGAAGGACGCGGCCGATGTCCGCTTCCTCGACGTCTTCGACCGGATCGCCGATCGGCTGCTCGCCGACCACGAACCAGGCGGACCACTGCCGGCCCGGGTGTACCTCAGCCGCTCCCGCCTCAACGCGCGGCGCAAGCGTCAGGCAACGAACGAGGAGCACGTCGAGTCGATGCTCGGCAAGCAGGGTTTCGCAATCGTGCACCCGCAGGAGCTCTCGATCCCCGACCAGGTCGCGATCATGCGCGGCGCCGAGGTGATCGCGGGCTGCGACGGCTCGGGTCTGCACATGTCGGCGTTCGCCCGGCCCGGCACGAAGCTGCTGGCGATCGACTCGCGCACCGTGCCCAACCAGTTCCTCGTCGACCAGGCCAGGCAGCTCGACGCCCTGCACGTCCTCGCCGTCGACCAGGCGTTGGGCGAGCGCTCGGCAAGGTGGAGGGTGCAGGGGCAGCGGGTGCGGATGGCCCTCGACATGCTCCTGTCGGAGTCGTGAGCGACGACCTCGGCACCACCCGATCGATGTTCTTCCCGCACCCCCCGGGTCAGCGGTCCTGGGCCGACGACCGACCGGCCAGGGTCGCCACCTACCGGGACGCGGTTGCCCTCCCGCTGACATCACCCGGGCCGGGCCCGCGGATCGTCGGCGCCGTCTACGACGACCTCGGCCAGTTGATCCACGACACCGAACGGGCGAAGGTCAACCGAGCGTGGGCCGGCAACCCGCCGCGCGACACGGCGGAGCGCGTCGCGGTCGACCGAGTGGCCGGCCGGACGTTCTTCGGTGGGCACTTGCGCGTCGCGTTCGGCCACGTCCTGCTCGAGATCGTTCCCCGGCTCTGGCCCGAGACCGAGCTGCACGCGGCCTCGCAGGTCGTGTTCTACGCGACCCGCGTCGGTGCGCGATCGCGCCGCCCGAGCCTCCCGCCGTACGCCGTGGACCTGCTGAGCGCGCTCGGCGTGGACCCGACGCGGACGCTGGTCGTGGGTGATCGTGCGGTTCGGTTCGACGAGCTCACGGTCCCCTCGCCGGCGTTCCGGCTCAAGCGCGGATTCAGCCGCGAGGCCAGGACGGCCTTTGGCCGCGCCGGCGACGCCCTCGCTCCCGCCGGGTCGGGGTCGAGCCCGGTGCCCCGCCTCTACCTCAGCCGATCCCGGCTCGGCCTGGGTCCGCGGCGGGCGCTCAACGAGGACGCGATCGAGGTGATCGCCGAAGCCGCCGGATTTTTCGTCGTCCACCCGCAGGAGCACGCGATCGACGTCCAGGTCCGGATGGTTCGCGGGGCCGAGGTCATCGCCGGCTGCGACGGGTCGGCGCTGCACCTGGGCGCGTTCGCCCGTCCCGGCACCAAGCTCGTCGCGTTCGACTCGCGCCTGGTGCCGAACCAGCTGATCATCAACCAGATCGCGCAGCTCGACGCCCTGCACGCGCTCGTGATCGACGGTGCGCTCGGCGGTCGCACGGGCGACTGGACTGCTGATCTCGATCGCGTGCGGGAGGCGCTGGACACCGCAATCGGTTGAGCCCTCCTCGCTCGGTATCGTCTCCACCGTGATGCACACGTGAGAACAGTCGTCGTCCTCGGGATGCACCGCAGCGGCACGTCCGCGCTCACGCGTGCCCTCGGGCTGCTCGGTGCGGAGATGGGACTGGTGGACGATCTCGGCAAGCACTGGGAGAACAAGCACCTGCGCAACGTGAACACCCGGCTGCTCGACGCCGCGGGCGGCGCCTGGGATGCACCGCCGTCCGGCAGCAAGATCGAACGGGCCTCTGGTGACGGGCTGCCGGAGCTGGCCGGTGAGCGGATCAGGCACGTGTTCGGCAGCGCGGACGTGGCCGTGTGGAAAGACCCGAGAACGTGCCTGACGCTCCCGTTCTGGCTGCCGCTGATCGGCGACGACCCGGTGGTCGTCCTGATCCATCGCCACCCGTACGAGGTGGCCCGCTCGCTGGAGACCCGCAACCGGTTCGGGTTCGGCCACTCGTTCGCGCTGTGGGAGCGTTACAACGCCGACGCGCTCCAGTCGGCCGCCGGCCTCCCGACCACGGTGCTCAAGTACACCGATGTGGTGAACCGGCCGCACGAGGTCATGACCGAGCTGGTCAAGCACCTGCGGGACTGCGGCGTCGACCTCCCGAACGACCCGGCCATGACCGACATGGAGTTCGAGGCCAGCGCCCGGCATCACGTCTCCGCCTCCGATGACGTCCTTGACCACCCGGTGGCAACCGAGTCCCAGCGCGCGCTCTTCGACGTGCTCGCCTCCCTCGACGGACCGCAGGCGAGGTTCCAGCCGCCGGCCGAGTTCCAACCCGCGCACCCGTTGAGCGACGAGCTCATGCGTGCGGCTGGCAAGCTCCGCCGGGTCCGCCGGCGCCACCATCAGGCCAGCGCCGGGTCCGACGCGGGGAGGCGTCGGAGGAAGAACCCCGCGCCGACGACGTGACCCAACCGGACGACGACCTGCGCCGGCGCGTGCGCGCCGGGCTCGTCGAGTTCATCGTCGAGCGCGCTCGCGGCCTGCAGAACCTGACCTCGGACCTCGGCCCGTTCGTCGACCGGCTCGCCGAGCACGTCGTGGGCGGAAAGCTCCTCCGCCCGGTGTTCTGCGCCCTGGGCTGGCGCGCCGCCGGGGGCGATCCCCGGTCACCGGCGATCGTGCAGGCCGCGGTCGCGGTCGAGCTCCTGCACGCGAGCGCACTCCTGCACGACGACGTCCTTGACCGCAGCGACCAGCGCCGGGGCCGGCCGACGGCGCACCACCGATTCGCCGAGCTCCATGCCCGGGAGCGGTGGCACGGGTCGGCCGACGCATTCGGGACCGCGGCGGCGATCCTGCTCGGCGACCTCTGCCTCGGGTGGTCGGCAGAGGTCATGCGGTCCTGCCCGGTGCCGGAGGCCGACCGCGAGCGCGCCGGTGGCCTGTACGACCGGACCCGCGACGAGGTGATTGCCGGGCAGTATCTCGACATGGCAGCGCAGGCGGCGCGAACCAGCTCGGTGGTCGCGTCGCTGCAGGTGGTCGAGCTCAAGAGCGCCCGGTACAGCGTGCAGCGCCCGCTGCAGCTCGGCGCGGCGCTGGCCGGTGGATCACCCGCGCTCGACGATGCGCTTGCCGCTTACGGGCAACCGGTCGGCACCGCGTTCCAGCTGCGGGACGACCTGCTCGGCGTCTTCGGCGATCCGGCCACGACCGGCAAACCGGTGGGTGACGACCTGCGCGAGGGCAAGCGGACCGTGCTGCTCGCGTACGGGTACGAGCTGGCTGGGACGCGCGGCGTGGCAACCCTCGACCGGCTGGTCGGCGACCCGGGGCTCGATGGCGCCGGCGTCGCGGCGATCCAGCAGGTCTTGCGCGACTGCGGCGCGGATCAGCGCGTGGAGGTGCTGATCGCCGAGGGGGCCCGCGCCGGGCGCCTGGCGCTCGGCTCGATGCCGGTCGCCGACCGGACCGTCGTGGCGGCGCTCGCCGACCTCACCACAGCGGTCGCAGTCCGGGTGGTGTGAGCGTCGGCGGGACAAGACCGCGTCCGGCCGCCGGGCCACCGGATGCGGTCGCTGCCGGTCCGAGCGGTCGCCCTGATCGGTTAGCGTCGACCCGTGGCTCATCGCACGTTCGGCCTCGGCCTCCTTGCCGCCGCGACTACCGCGGCGGTGACGCTCGTCTGGCCCGGTCCGCCGCCCGCCCAGGCCGCCCTCGCGCCCGCGGAGTCACCGAACATCGTCTACGTCGTCCTTGACGACTTCTCCTCGAACCTCCTGCCGTACATGTCCGAGGTCGAGCGCCTCGCCGGTGAGGCCGTCGCGTTCGACAACTTCTTCGTCACGGACTCGCAGTGCTGCCCGTCGCGCGCGTCCACCCTCACCGGGATGTACCCGCACAACAGCGGCGTGCTGACCAACGGCTGGCGGCAGGGTGGCTTCGAGCAGTTCATGGAGCGCCACCTCGACAGCTCGCTGAGCACGCAGATCTCAGCCGCCGGGTACCGCACGGGCTACGTCGGCAAGTTCCTGAACGGTTACCGACCGGACGGTTCACGTGGCGACGGCGACCGGGGCCAGCCGGTGCACCCGGCTGGCTTCGTCCCCCCGGGCTGGGACGAGTGGCACGTCGCCGGCGACGGGTACGGGCAGTTCGACTACACCGTGGCCGAGGCGATCGACGCCGACGTCGCCGACGTCGTCCGCTACGGCCACCAGGAGGACGACTACCACACCGACGTCATGACGAAGACAGCCGTCGAGTTCCTCGACCGGGCGGTGGGAAGCGACGGCACCGTCGACCAGCCGTTCTTTCTCACGCTCGCGCCGTTCGCCGTGCACAGCCGGATCGGGAAGAGCGAGCTCAAGGGCGAGCCGGTGTTTCCGGCCGCCCCCCGCGACCGGGCCGATCCGACCAAGACGCCGTGGCCGAACCGTTGGGGTGAGCGCGAGAGCAGCAGCGGTGACTGCGGCGAGATCGTCGGCGGGTGCGACGCCGTCGTGTTCCCCGACCCGGCCGATGCTGACGTGTTCAACGATCTCCCCGAGAACGCCCCGCGCTGGATGGGGAAGAAGGCGCTCGGCATCAAGACTGTCGCCGACATGCGCGAGCTGCACCTCGACCGCATCCGGATGGCGCAGTCGATCAACGACCTCCTCCGCGAGGTACGCCTCCAGCTCGATGCGCTCGACCTCGCCGACAGCACGTACATCGTCTTCACGTCCGACAACGGCTACCACCTCGGTGAGCACGGACTGACGCGCGGCAAGAACAGCATGTTCGACCACGACATCCGGGTGCCGCTCTTCGTGGTCCCACCGGGTGGGGTGTCGCCGCGCACGGTCTCGGCGTTCAGCCAGAACACCGACCTGCTGCCCACGTTCCTCGACCTGGCCGGTTCCACCGCGACTGGCACGGACGGGCGCAGCCTCGTCCCGCTGCTCGACGGCGACCCGACCAGCCGGTGGCGCGACGCGGCCCTGGTCGAGTTCACCCGAGGGTCGGTGAAGGGTGACCCCGACCGGCAGCCACACGGGAAGACCCCCACCTACCGCGGGGTGCGGACACTCGAGTACATCTACGTCGACTACTCCCTCCTGGTCGACGAGCCCAGCGCCGGTCAGGCGGAGTTCTACGACCTCGTCCGCGACCCGGCAGCAACCATCAACCAGTTCGATGCGCTGTCCGCGCAGCAGCGAGCGGCCCTCGACCGTGCCCTCGATGCCTACGCGTCCTGCGCCGGAGAGGCGTGCACGGCGGCCGGGCGATCGATGCCCGACATCACGACGCGTCGCTGACCCGCACCGCGACCGGCGCTTCGATCGGCCCCGGGACACAGCTCGTTGCTCATCGGTCACATGCGTCCCGCGCCGTAGGATCGCGACGTGGCGACAACGCTGTCGGACCCGTTGACCGGCCGTCTCCTCGACGGCCGTTACGAGGTCGGCCGACTGGTCGCGCGTGGCGGCATGGCCACGGTCTACGAGGCCGTGGACATCCGCCTCGAGCGCACCGTGGCGATCAAGGTCATGCATCCAGCCCTGGCCGCAGACGCCGAGTTCGTCGCCCGTTTCATCCGTGAGGCGCGCTCGGCGGCGAGGCTGTCGCACCCCAACGTCGTGGCCGTGTACGACCAGGGCTCCGACGGCGACGCCGTATATCTCGCGATGGAGTACGTCGATGGCGCGACGTTGCGTGACCTGATGCGCATGCGCGGACGGTTGGCGCCGGCCGACGCCCTGGTGATCTTCGAGCAGGTGCTCGGCGCGCTCGGTGCTGCACACAAGGCGGGGCTCGTGCACCGCGACGTGAAACCGGAGAACGTGCTGCTGACCGAGGACGGCCGGGTGAAGGTGGCCGACTTCGGGCTGGCCCGGGCGATCTCCTCGACCGTCGCCAGCAACACGTTGACGTCGGGCTTGATCATGGGCACCGTCTCCTACCTGTCGCCGGAACAGGTCGAGCGGAGCGTCGCCGACGCCCGGTCCGACGTGTACGCCGCCGGGATCGTGCTCTTCGAGATGATCACTGGCGACAAGCCGTACAGCGGTGGAACCCCGATGGAGGTGGCGTTCCGCCACGTCCACGAGCGCGTGCCGGCTCCGTCGACGATCGTCTCGGGGGTGTCCCGCGATCTCGACACGCTCGTCCTTCGTTCGACGGCTCGGGACCCTGACGACCGACCCCGTGATGCCAACGACCTGCTGGTCGACGTCACGCGGGTCCGTGACGGTCGGCCGATCTTCCTCCAGCAGCTTGACGACGACGCCGAGCCGACGATCCGCCACGACGCGGACGCCTCGGGTCCGCGCCCGGGCGACACTCTGGTGGCGCCGCGACCTGATCTTGGTTCCGGCCGTCCGAGCGGGCCGCCTACGAGGGCGGCGCCATCCGACCCGAGCCGAGCGGCTGGATCACCGGCTGACGTCGTTGGGCGGGTCATCGCCGGCCAGCGCCGACGACGCGGGTGGATCCTCCTCGTCCTTGTCTTGCTGCTCGGCGCCGCGGCCGCGACCGGTTCCTGGTGGTATGCCGAGGGCCGGTTCACCACGATGCCGACGATCGCGGCGGGCGCGGCCCGAACCGACGCAATCACGATGCTCGACCAGGTCGGTCTCGACGTGAGGTTCGCGGAGACGTTCAGCGAGGATGTCGAACCGGGTGCGGTGGTCAGGACCAATCCCGGCCCCGGCGCCCGCATCCTCACCGGCGCACGGGTGACGGTCGAGGTCTCCAGCGGCCCTGAGCGCTTCACCGTTCCCGACGTCGCCGGCGAGACACCCGCAGGAGCAGCCGCCAGGCTGCGCGACCAGCCGCTCGGGCTCGGCCCAGCCGTCGAGGAGTACCACCCGGACGTCGCAGCCGGGCTCGTGATCCGCACCGACCCGCCGGCAGACCAGCGGGTGCCGCGGGACGAGGAGATCTCGCTCGTGGTCAGCAAGGGCCCGCAGCCGGTCGACGTGCCGACCGTGACGGGCTTGACCGTCGAGGCTGCGCTGGCCGAGCTTCGCGACGTCGGTCTGGTGCCGATCGTCGACCCGGAGGAGTTCAGCGACACGGTTCCGGCCGGCTCCGTGATTCGCCAGACCCACCTCGACGGGCGGCTCTTCGCCGACGACGGCGTCCACATCGTCCCGTCGAAGGGCCCGGAGCTCTTCGAGCTGCCCAACGTGCTCGACCGCACCCAGGACGAGGCGGAGACGATCCTCCGCGACGCAGGCTTCGAGGTCGACCTCGTCTATCCCTTCGGCGCAGCGTTCATCGACCGCGTGCTGGACCAGAACCCCGACGGAGGCACCCAACTCCCCCGCGGCACGACCATCACGCTGCAGATCGTCTGACCGTGGCGGGTACCGCCGCCCGCCCCGGCGATGGCGTCGTCGGGCTCGGCCCACCGGTGGAGCGCCAGCGTCGCCGGGCGACGGCCGGGCTGCTCGGGGTGGCCCTGGTGTGGGGTGCGACCTACACCGCGGTCAAGGACGCCGTGGACAAGATGCCGTCGACGGACTTCCTGGCGACCCGGTTCACGCTCGCCGCGTTGATCATGGTCGGGTTGCGCCCGGCATCGCTCCGCCACATCCACCGCGTCACGCTGCGCCACGGGGTCGGCCTCGGGCTCGCGGTCGGCGCCGGCTACCTGGCCCTCACGGTCGGGCTCGAGCGGACCACCCCGGCGGTGGCCGGGATCCTGACCGGCCTGCTCGTCGTGCTGGCTCCGCTGGTCGCCGCTGCAGCGGTCCGGGCCCCGATCAGCCGAGGAATCTGGGCATCACTCGGGGTCGGCGTTCTCGGGGTCACCGCGATCGCGTTGCACGAGCCGGGCCTCGGCGCGGGCGAGGGTCTCGTCCTGCTCGGTGCGCTGGTCCTGGCCGGGCACCTCGTGGCGCTGGCGGTCGGCTCCGAGCAGCACGACCTATGGGCCCTGACGGTGGTCCAGCTGCTCACCGCCGCGACGCTGCTCGCCGTCCTGGCCGCGCCCGGGGGCATTGTCGGTCCCCCGGACCTGACGGTCTGGGGCACCGTGGTCCTCACCGCGGTGCTCGCGACGGCCGTCGCCTACGTCGTGCAGACCTGGGCACAGCGGCGGCTGTCCCCGACCCGGGTGGGGGTGCTGCTCGCGGCCGAGCCCGTGTTCGCAGTCCTCGTCGCGGTCTGGCTCGCCGCCGAGGTCGTGACCTGGCCACTCATCGTGGGCGGCGCGCTCGTCGTGGCCGCCATGGTGCTCGCCGAGCTCAGCGCGGGCCGACTACCGAGCGGTTAGGCACCGACCTGCCAGTGCTGCACCGTCACGTCCGGCATCGGTGCCGAGGGTTCCCGGTGGCGCGCACCGCGTCCGCGCTTCCGGGTCAGGAGCGGAGCATCTCCGCCACCAGGAAGGCAAGCTCGAGGGACTGGCTGGCGTTGAGGCGGGGGTCGCAGGCGGTCTCGTACCGGCCGGAGAGGTCGGCATCGGCGATCCGGTCGGCGCCACCGAGGCACTCCGTGACGTCCTCCCCGGTGAGCTCGACGTGGATGCCGCCCGGGACGGTCCCGAGCCCACGGTGGACCGCGAAGAATCCGGTCACCTCGGCGACCACGTCGTCGAAGTGCCGGGTCTTGAGGCCGGTCGAGGACTCCGTGGTGTTGCCGTGCATGGGGTCGCATACCCAGACGACCTCATGTCCGGTGGCGGTCACCTTCTCGACGATCGGCGGCAGCTGGTCGAGCACACCACGGGCGCCGAGGCGCGTGATCAGGCTCACCCGCCCGGGCACGCCGTCGGGGTCGAGCCGCTCGACCAGCGCGGCGGCACCCTCCGGGCTCACCGACGGACCGAGCTTGAGCCCGACCGGGTTGGCCAACTGCGACACCAGGTCGACGTGCGCCCCGTCGATCTGCCGGGTCCGGTCCCCCACCCACACCAGGTGGGCCGACAGGTCGTACGGGCGACCGCTCACCTCGTCGACCCGGGTGAGCGCGCTCTCGTACTCGAGCAGCAGGGCCTCGTGGCTGGCGAAGAGGTCGACGCCGTGGGTGCTGCCCTCGGCGTCGAGGTCGACACCGCAGGCGCGCATGAACGCCAGGGCACGATCGATCTCGGTCACCAGCGACTCGTAGCGGCGACCGGCGGGGCTGCGCTGGACGAAGTCGGAGTTCCACGCGTGCGCCTGCCGTAGGTCGGCGAGGCCGCCGCGGGAGAAGCTGCGAACCAGGTTGAGCGTGAGCGCGGCCGCGTAATACGCCCGCAGCATCCGCTGCGGATCCGGGCGCCGGCCGGCGGGAGTGCGGGCCAGGTCGTTCACCGCGTCGCCCCGGTAGGACGGCAGCTCACCGACGCCGCCGGTCGTCGGCACCGTCTCGGAGTTGCTGGTCCGTGGCTTGGCGTACTGCCCGGCGATCCGGCCCACCTTGACCACCGGGACGCTCGCGCCGTACGTGAGCACGACCGCCATCGCGAGCAGCACGCGCACCTTGTCCCGGATCTGCGTGGCGTTGAGCGTCGCAAAGGTCTCTGCGCAATCACCGCCCTGCAGCAGAAACGCCTCGCCGCGGGCGACCGCGGCGAGCTGGCGCCGGAGCCGGTCGCACTCGCTCGGAGCGACCAGCGGCGGAAGCCCGGCCAGCTCGGCGCCGACCGCACGGACCTCGGCCGGGTCCGGCCAGTCCGGTTGCTGCTGCGCCGGACGGCCGCGCCAGCTGTCGATCACATGCGCCACCGAACCAGGGTATGCCGAGTCGGCCCGACGACCAGCGGCGGGCGATCAGCCGAAGAACACCTCGGCCTCGGTGTAGCGCTCGACTGGGACGGTCTTGAGCGTGGCGACCGCCTCGTCGAGACCGACCCGGACGATGTCAGTCCCGCGGAGCGCGACCATCGTGCCGAAGTCACCGTCGGAGATCGCGTCGACGGCGTGGAGGCCGAACCGGGTGGCCAGGACCCGGTCGAACGCGGTCGGCGTGCCGCCGCGCTGGATGTGCCCGAGCACGGCGCAGCGCGCCTCCTTGCCGGTACGCGCCTCGACCTCGGCCGCGATCCGGTCACCGATCCCGCCGAGTCGGACGTGCCCGAACGCGTCGAGCTCTCCGCTCAGGACTCCCATCGTGCCCTCAGCCGGCGTGGCTCCCTCGGCGACGACCAGGATCGGGGAGTACCGCGTCTGGAAGCGGTGCTCGACGTACTCGATGACCCTGCCGATGTCGAACGGGCGCTCGGGGATGAGGATGACGTTCGCCCCGCCGGCGAGGCCTGCGTGCAGCGCGATCCAGCCCGCGTGCCGGCCCATCACCTCGACGATGAGGACCCGATGGTGGCTCTCCGCGGTGGTGTGCAGGCGGTCGATCGCCTCCATCGCGATGTTCACCGCGGTGTCGAAACCGAACGTGTAGTCCGTGGCGCTGAGGTCGTTGTCGATCGTCTTCGGGACACCGACCACCGGCACGCCAGCGGTGTGGAGGCGGGCGGCCACCCCGAGGGTGTCCTCGCCGCCGATCGCGACCAGCGCGTCGATGCGGTGGCGCTCGAGCGTCGCCACGATGCGTTCGACCCCGCCCTCCACCTTGATCGGGTTCGTCCGGGAGGAGCCGAGGATCGTTCCGCCCCGTGGGAGGATGCCGCGCACCTGGTCGACGCCGAGCGGCATCGTGTCGTCATCGAGCGGCCCCCGCCAGCCGTCACGGAACCCGATGACCTCGAAGTCGTACGTCTCGACGCCCTTCCGGACGACGGCGCGGATCACCGCGTTCAACCCGGGGCAGTCGCCGCCGCCAGTGAGCACGCCGATCTTCACCCGGCTGCCTCCTCGTCGCCGACCACCGGCTCTCGCTCGTCGTCCACGCGCGTCGCCGCCTGCGCCCTGATCTCAGCGTCCGCAGCGGTCCTGGCCTCCGCCTTGGACTTGGCGTCCGCTCTGGCCTCGGTCCTCGCCCGGGCCTCGGACTTGGCCTCGGACTTGGCCTCGGCGAGCTGCTGCTTCATCCGGTCGGCGTAGACGTCGACGTACTCCTGGTCGGACATCGCGAGGATCTCGTACATGATCTCGTCGGTGACCGAACGCAGGATGTAGCGGTCCCGCGACATGCCCGCGTACCGGGAGAAGTCCAGCGGCGCACCGATCCGGACGCCGATCCGACCGATGCGCGGCACCACCTGCCCGGGCGGCTGCACGAGCTGGGTGTCGATCATGGCGACCGGCAGGACCGGAGCGCCGGTCTCCAATGCCAGGCGGGCGACCCCGGTCTTGCCGCGGTACAGCCGGCCATCCGGGGATCTGGTGCCCTCGGGATAGATCCCGAACAGCTCGCCTTGCTCCAGAAGCTTCTTGCCTGCGTCCAGCGCTGCCATGCTCGCCCGTCCGCCCGAGCGGTCGATCGGGATCTGGCCCACGCCGCGGAAGAAGAGCGCGGTCAGCCGTCCCTTGACGCCCTTGCCGGTGAAGTAGTCGGACTTGGCCGGGAACGTGAGCCGCCGACCGACGACGAGCGGCAGGAAGATCGAGTCCGAGAAGGACAGGTGGTTGCTGGCGAAGATCGCCGGGCCTTCCTCGGGAACGTGCGCCGCACCCTCGACCCAGGGCCTGAACAGCAGCCGGAGCAACGGCCCGAGGACGACGACCTTGAGCGTCCAGTAGAGCACTCGACCACCTCC
>Ga0136617_10002243_pt1 | contig 17263 bp, 20 predicted proteins | sample AntDrymUQ3222106_2_FD_129672 | JGI IMG/M metagenome (GOLD analysis project Ga0136617, IMG submission 129672) | Polar desert sand microbial communities from Dry Valleys, Antarctica - metaG UQ322 (21.06) | ecosystem: Environmental > Terrestrial > Soil > Desert | place: Antarctica: Dry Valley...
GAGGAGGACGGCAGTGACCTCGCCGCCGCGTTGTGGGATGGCTGCGATGCTGCGGTGTCCAGCCGCCTTGCCTATCCCGAGGTGCGCGCCGCGCTGGCCGCCGCCGGGCGCTCCGATCGTCTGAACGCGGCCGACCAGCGTCGTGCCGAGGCGGCATGGGAGGACTACTGGGCGTCGACCAGACGGGTCGAGCTCACCGCGCCGGTCACCGCGCACGCCGGAAGACTGGCCGGCCAACATGCGCTGCGCGGCGCCGACGCGGTCCATCTGGCCAGCTTGCTTGCCGTCGGGACTGCGGCGACGATGTTCGCCGTCTGGGACGAGCGGCTGCGAGCGCGGGCGCGAGTGGCTGGCGTGCAGGTGGCCCCGGTGGCGTAGCTCGCCGAGGACGGTATGGCCGGCGGCGTGCCGCCGAATGCCACCATCAACGAACCGTCTCGCCACTAGCTCAGAGGAGGAGCGCGTCCGCGACCGTGCCCGCCGGCAGCTCGCCGGCGGCATGGGGGATGACCACGAACGCGTCCGACGCGGCCAGCGCGCCGGTCAGGTGCGAGCCCTGACCCTCGGTCGGCGTCGCCTCGAGCACGCCGTCGGGCGCGCGGACGAGCCGTGCGGTGAGCAGCGTCGTGCGGCCGTCGGCGGGGCGGGCGGGGACGGCCAGGCGGACCGGGACGTAGGGGGGCGCGGCGTCGCGCTCGCCCTGCAGCCGGCGCAGGGCGGGCCCGACGAACAGCAGGAAGCAGGCGACGGCCGAGAGCGGGTTGCCGGGCAGCCCGAAGACCAGCGTCACGTCGCGGCGGCCGAACCACAGCGGCTTGCCGGGCTTGAGCCGCACGCGCCAGAACGCCTCGCGCACGCCGCATGCCTCGAGCGCCGGCTTGACGTGGTCGTGCGGTCCGACCGAGACGCCGCCCGAGACGGCGAGCACGTCGCCGGCCAGGCCGGCCTGCACCGCGACGCGGGTGGCGTCCGGGTCGTCGGGCACGACCGGGTGGACCACGACCTCGGCACCGGCGCGCTCGGCCAGCAGCCGCAGCGTCAGGCGGTTGGACTCGTGGATCCGGCCGGGCTCGGGCGCGGCGCCGGGCTCCAGCAGCTCGGTGCCGGTGGCGAGCACGTGTACGACCGGCCGGCGGTGCACGGCGACCTCGCCGACGCCCGCCGAGGCGAGCGCCGTGACACGCTGGACGGTGAGCGCCGTCCCGGCGGGCGCGAGCACGTCGCCGCGCGCGACGTCCTCGCCGCGGTAGCGCACGTGGAAGCCGGGCGCGAGCGCGCCGGCGGGCGTGACCGCGCCGTCGGCCACGCGCGCGTCCTCGACGCGCAGGATCGCGTCGGCGCCGGGCGGCAGCGCCGCGCCCGTCGTGATGCCCAGCGCGGTGCCGGGCGCCAGCTCGTTCTCGGCGACCTCGCCCGCCGCCACCTCGCCGGCGATCGTCAGCGCGGCCGGCGGGTGGGTGTCCGCCGCCCGCACGGCGTAGCCGTCCATCGCCGAGCGGTCGAACGGCGGCAAGTCCACCCCGCTGCGCGCGTCCTGCGCCGCGATCCGCCCGGCGGCCGCCGCGAGCGCGACGCGCTCGGCCGGCAGCGGGGCGGTGTGGGCCGCGACGCGATCCCAGGCCTCGCCCACCTCGAGGGGGCCCGTGCTCGCAGTGCTCACCCGCCGATGCGCGACATCGAGCGCGCGGGCTGGATGAACCCCGGCTCGCCGACGTGGTGCTTGAGCTCCTTGCGCCAGACCGCGTCGCGGACGATCTGCTCGAGCTCGTCGTCGTCGGCCCCGGCGCGCAGCGGCGCGCGCAGGTCGGTCTCGTTCATGGAGAACAGGCACGTGCGCAGCGTCCCCTCCGCGGTCAGGCGGACGCGGTTGCAGTCGCTGCAGAACGGCTGGGTGACGGGGGAGATGAACCCGATCTCCCCGCGCCCGTCGGCGAACGCGTAGCGGCGCGCGGTGCCGTGGCGCTCGCGCCCGAGCGCGACGAGCTCGTACTCGGTCTCGATGATGGCCTTGACCTCGGCGTTGGGCAGCACCTTGTCCATGTTCCACGCCTGGTCGGCGTCGAGCGGCATGAACTCGATGAAGCGCACCTCGTAGGGCTGCTCGCGCGCGAAGGCGGCGAAGCGCAGCACCTCGGCCTCGGTGAAGCCGCGGATCGCGACGGCATTGATCTTGATCGGCCGCAGCTCCGGGTGGGCCTGAGCCGCCTCCAGGCCCTCCAGCACGCGGTGCAGCGCGTCGCGGCGGGTGAGCTGGAAGAAGCGGTCGGCGGCGAGCGCGTCGAGCGACACGTTGACGCGCCGCAGGCCGGCGCGGACCAGGTCACCGACCTGGGCGTCGAGCAGGTAGCCGTTGGTCGTGAGCGAGAGGTCGTGGACGTCCGGGATCGCGTCGATCGCCTCCACCAGCCGCCACAGCTCCTTGCGGACGAGCGGCTCGCCGCCCGTCAGGCGCACGTCGTGCACGCCCATCTCGCTCAGGATCCGCACGAGCCGCGCGATCTCCTCGTAGGAGAGCAGCGCTTCGCGCTGCAGCCACGGCAGGCCCTCGGCGGGCATGCAGTACTGGCAGCGGAAGTTGCAGCGGTCGGTTACGGAGATGCGCACGTCGCCGATCGGACGGCCGTGCCCGTCGATAAGCGGTTCTCTCATGCGCGGTGGAAGTCCGACTTCCCGCCGGTCTTGTCGAGCAGCTCGACGCGTTCGATCACGACCCCCGGCTCGATGCCCTTGACCATGTCGTAGACGGTCAGCGCGGCCACGCTGCAGGCGACCATCGCCTCCATCTCCACCCCGGTCCGGTCGGCGCAGCGGGCGACGGCGAGGATCGTGACCGTGCCGGCCTCGGCGTCGATCGCGATCTCGGGGTCGACGTGCGTGAGCGGCAGGGAGTGCGCGAGGGGGATCAGCTCGTCGGTGCGCTTGGCCGCAAGGATCGCGGCGATGCGCGCCACTGAGGCGACGTCGCCCTTCGGATTGTCGCCGCGCGCGACACGGCCGGCGGCCGCCGGCGACATGCGCACGACGGCGCGGGCGCGGGCGTAGCGCTCCGTGGCCTGCTTGGCGCTGACGTCGACCATGCGGGCGGCGCCCGCGGTGTCGAGGTGGGTGAGCTCCGCCTCCATGCATCCACAGCGTACTCGGCCTCGCTTCGCTCGTCGTCCGGGGGCTCCGCCCTAGACTGCCGCGCATGGTCGTCCCGGTTCGCCTCTTCGCCGGCCTGCGCGAGCGCGCGGGCTCGGCGCACCTGGACGTCGACCTGCCCGACGGCGCCACGGTGGCCGACCTGCTCGCCGCGCTGGAGCTCGCCCCGCGCTCGTGCGTGGCCGCGATCAACCGCGAGTACGCCGACCCGGCGGCGCGGATCGCGCCCGGCGACGAGGTCGCGCTGGTCCCTCCGGTCAGCGGCGGGGACGCCACGGTGCGCCGGATCCGGGTCACCGGGGAGGCGCTGGAGCTGGCCGCGCTCGCGACGGCCGTGCGCGACCCGCGGGCCGGCGCGGTCGTGGTGTTCGAGGGCGTCACGCGCGAGGTGCCCGAGCTCGACTACGAGGCATACGTGGAGATGGCGGAGCCCAAGCTCGCCGCGATCGCGCAGGAGGAGGCGGCGCGCCACGGACTGTGCGGGGTCGCGGTCGAGCACCGCACGGGGACCGTGGGGCTGGGGGAGCCGAGCGTGATCGTCGCCGCCAGCGCCCCGCATCGCGGCGCGGCGTTCGGGGGCGCGCGCGCCGTGATCGACCGGGTGAAGGCCGAGGCGCCGATCTGGAAGGTCGAGGTCGACGGCGCCGACCGGCGGCGGGTGGAGGGGACGCTTCCGCCGATCTGAATCCGCCCGTGCAATGCTCAGCCCGATGAGCGACCTGACGATCGCAGAGGCGGCGCGACGAAGCGCCTGCTCGCCGTTGCCGCGCTGCTCGCATTCGCGGCGTGCAACGACGGCGCGACCGTCGCGGGCGGCGGCGACCGCAAGCCGCAGCTCCGGGTGTCCGCCGCGTCCTCGCTGGAGGAGGCGCTGACGGCGTGCGCCCCCGGCTACGCCGGCGCGGCCGTGCAGCTGCGGTTCGCCGGGTCCGACGAGCTGGCCGCCCAGCTCCGCCGGGGTGTCCCGGCCGACGTCTTCGCGGCGGCCGGCACCGCGCTGCCCGAGGCGCTCGCACAGGAGGGCAAGCTCGAGGCGCCGGTCGAGTTCGCGTCGCTCGATCCCACGGCCACCTACGCGGCCGGCGTCGTCACGGCCGCCGCGCAACCCGAGGCCGCGCAGGCGTTCGTGGACGACCTGCTCGCCGGCGGCTGCCACGACGCGCTGCTGGCGGCGGGCTTCGGCGAGCCCTGAGCCATGGCGGCCGAGACGCTCACCCTGGCGACGCGCGGGTCGTTCTCGCTCGCGGCGAGCACGCGATTTCTCGAGGGCTTCGCGCCCGCCGGGACCGTGCACAGCGAGGCCGGGCAGCGGCTGGGCCTCGCCTTCCCGGTCGAAGGCGACTGGCGGACCGCCGGTGTCCGCGTCTCCCAGCACCGCGACGCGCTGCACGCGGAGGTCTTCGGCGACGTCGACCTCGGCGCGGTGAGCGGCCAGCTCGCGCGGCTGCTGTCCGTCGACGTCGACGGGACCGCGTTTCCCGACGTCGCGCGCCGCGATCCGGTCGTCGCCGCGCTGCAGGCACGTTACCCCGGCCTGCGGCCCGTGGGCTTCTGGTCGCCCTACGAGGCCGCGTGCTGGGCCATCCTCAGCCATCGTGTGCGCATCGTCCAAGCCGCCGCCGTCAAGCAGCAGATCGCCGAGCGGCACGGCGAGCAGGCCGACGTCGACGGCGAGCGCATCGCGGCGTTTCCCAGCCCTCGCGTGCTGCGCGATCTGACCGACATCGATCGGGTCTCCGAGCGCAAGCTCGCCTGGCTGCGCCAGGTCGCCGACGCCGCCCTCGACGGACGCCTCGACGGCGCCCACCTGCGCGGGCTGGAACCCGACGTCGCGCTGGCCGACCTGCAAGCGCTCCCCGGCATCGGGCCGTTCAGCGCCGAGCTCATCCTCCTGCGCGGCGCCGCCCATCCCGACCTGTTCCCCAGCCACGAACGGCGGCTCCACGACGAGATGACCCGCGCCTACGAGCTGACCGATCCGTCGCTCCAGCAGCTGCGCGCCATCGCCGAGCACTGGCGGCCCTACCGCACCTGGGTCGCACTGCTCCTGCGCACCCGCCGCGAAGACGTCACGCATGAGATCGCCGCCGGGAGCCGCGGCGGCTGACGCCCCGGCTCAGGCAGCTCGTGCGTCGGTCCTCCGGGCGTCGTCGGGCAAGTGCGGCGTCACCGGGAAGTCCGCGTGCTCCCGGAAGCCTCGCTCCAGCGCCTCCATGACGCTGAGCACCCTGGCTTCCGCCCACGGTGCGCCCACGACCTGGACGCCGACCGGCAACCCCGCGCTTCCGACCTCGACCGCGGCCGCCGCGCGCCCGACCACGTCGCCCGCGCGCGCGGGTCGCTGCTCCTCGCCCGCGCGGACGCGCGTCAGCGACACGACGCCGGCCGGCCGGCCGAGCAGGTTGTGGAGCGCGGCGAACGCCTGGCCTCTCCGCACCTCCGTGCTGGCGCCGTGGGGGACCGCCGGCAACGCGAACGCCGGGCACAGCAGCACGTCGACCCCCGCGCGCTCGAACGCGGCGTCGAAGCGCCCGCGGTAGCTCGCGCACCCGTCGACCAGCTGCCAGTAGGACTCGAGCGAGCGCGCGCGCCCCATCCTGCCCAGGGCGTGCATCACCCGTTCATCCCGCGGTGACGCGCCCAGCGCGGCACGCAGCCGGGCGCCGCCGTCGGCGGCGAAGACCGCACGGAAGAGCCGCAAGCCGTGAGCGATGTCAGGGGTGACGAACGGCTCCACGTGCGCCCCGAGCTCGGCGAGGCTTGCGCCGGCCTCGATCACTGCCCGCTCCACCGCCGGGGCGGACGGCAGCGGCCCGTTCGGCTCGATGCCGACGCGCAACCCGGCGATCCCGCCGGCCGCGCCTGCCGACGGCACGCCGCCGAGCACGCCGAGCGCCATGCGCAGGTCGGCGACGGACCTGGCGATCGGCCCCGGCTGGTTCAGGAAGCGAGCTTCCGTGCCGGCGAACAGCCGGTCGTCGACCGTGCCGCCCGCGGGGAGCCGGCCGCTGGTCGGCTTGAGCGAGTGGGCGCCGCAGCAGTGGGCCGGGATCCGGACGCTGCCCCCGCTGTCGGTCCCGAAGCCGAGCGGCGAGCCGCCGGCCACGATGATGGCCGCCTCTCCGCCGCTCGAGCCCCCGGTCGAGCGATCGAGGTTCCACGGGTTGCTCGTTCGCCCGAACAGCGGATTGTCGGCCTCCGTATACCAGCTCAGCTGCGACATGTTCGTCTTGCCCAGCACGATGGCGCCCGCAGCCCGGAGTGCGGCGACGATCGCGCTGTCGGATGCCGCCGCCGTGGGCGTCGACGTCGTGACTCCTCCGGTGGAGCGGACGCCCTCGACGTCGAAGCACTCCTTCACGGTGACGGGCAGGCCGTGCAGCGGGGGAAGCTCGCGGCCGCGGGCGCGCAGCGCGTCGGCATCCGCGGCGGCCGCGAGCGCCTGCTCGAAGAGCGGGACCACGACCGCGTTGAGGCTGCGGTGCACGGACGTCATCCGATCGATGTGCCACGTCACCGCCTCCCGCGCCGAGATCTCGCCGTCGCGGATCAGGTCGCGCCACTCGGTGGCCGTGCAGCGCGCCGGCTCCGTCACGGCGCGACCGGTGCGTCCGCCGGCGGCGAGTCTGTTTCGAGCCACTCCGTGCCCACCGACGACGGGAGCCGGCCGTTCGACGTCATGCTGGTTGCATCCCCTTGCTCCGCAACACTACATCCGCATCCACAGGGGTCCTCACCACACGGTGTTCCACGCGAGCTCCCAGGCGAGCGCCTGGATCGCCAGCAGGGCGAGCACTGGGCGCAGGTGGCGGTGGGGCAGGGCGCCGGCCGCGGCGAGGCAGACCAGCGGGGCGAAGAAGAGCCAGATGCGCTCCACCTCGGCCTTGGTGAAGCCGGCGATCGCGGCGATCGCGATCACGGAGAAGACGGCGACGGCCGCGTCGTCGCCCGCCATCAGGGCGCGCAGGCCGAGCCAGGCGATCGGCAGGCCGAGCATGAGCAGGAACGCGGTGGGGGAGCCGACGAGCCAGAACCAGTACGGGCGCTCGCCGGCGATCCCGAAGCGGTAGACCTGCTCGGTCGCCCGCAGCGTGCCGATCGGGTCAAAGCCGGTGGCCGCCGCGAACGCCACCTGAACCGCCAGCAGGACGGCGCCGCACAGCAGGCCGACGACGACCATGTCCTTCACGCCGCGGCGCCGCCAGGCCAGCAGCGCCGCCCAGGCGCCTACGGCCAGCAGCGACCACGCGAACAGCGAGCCGACGGCGAGCGCCACGGCGCCCGCCGCACGCGGAGCGAGCCGCGGCGACGCGAGCGGCCAGGCGGCGAGCAGCCCGATCACCGCGAACAGCGCGTCGGCCGACGTGGCGCCGAACAGCAGCACGGAGGGCGCCGCGGCCGTGAGCAGGCCGGCGAGCCGCGCGCGCCGCTCGTCGAGCAGCTGCCGGCCGAGCGCGTAGGCGAGCGGCGCAGCGAACGCGCCGCCGACGATGCACAGGGCCGCCAGCCGACCCGGCGTGGTGATGTCCAGCGCGTCCATGACGAGCAGCAGCCCCGGCGGGTGCCCGGCGGCGTGCACCGGCAGCGCGGGGACGAGCTCGGCGAAGCGGTCGAGGAAGAATCCCGGCCCGTAGCGCAGGGCGGTCAGCGCGGGCAGGTACTCGTTCGGCCCCTCGAAGCCGGCAGGATCGAAGACTCGCCGCCATTGCGCCGTGCCGCCGTTCGTGGCGCTCAGGGCCAGCCGCAGCGCGAGCGTGAGCGCGAACGCGGCGGCGGCGAACGCGGCGGCCGGCAGCCTGGGGGAGAGCAGGCGCGGCGCGGCCCAGATCGCGAGCGCGAACAGCGCGGCGGCGACGAGCGCCCACAGCGTGACGCTGGGCGCCCAGCGCCCGATGAACGGCGGATACGGGAGCCCGAGCTCGCGCCCGTCGTGGAGCGTGAGCCAGAGGCCGGCGGCGACGGTGACGCCCATGGCGGCGAACGCCGCGGCCGGCACGATCCGCAGCCACGCGGTCACCGAGCGACCGCCTCGCCGAGCGTCGAGTTCGTACGCCTGAGACGTACGAACTCGACGCTCGGGCGGTTGTGGCGCGCCGACGGGCGCGTGAACGAGTCGGTCCGTGCCATCCTCGAGGCATGGTGCCGCGCGCCGCCCTCGTGCTGCTGCTCGCCCTCGTGGCCGGCTGCGGCTCCGCGGGCCGCGACGAGCTGCCGCCCGCCGCCGAGCCGGCCTCCTCGCCGCCGGCGGCCGCGCCGCCGGACGGCAGGCTCGTGCCGGTCGGCTTCAAGCCGGAGGGCGTCGTCGCCGATCCGCAGACCGGGCTGGTCGCCGTCGGGCTGCGCAGCCCGGACGAGCTCGCGCTCGTCGACGGCAAGAGCGGCAGGGTCGCGCGTCGCGTCGCCCTGCCGGCCGCACCGCGCCACCTCGCGCTCGCAGCTGAGGGCGGGCCGGTGCTGGTGCCCGCGGAGGACGCCGACGCGCTGCTGCGGGTCGCGCTCCCGGGCGGCGCGCTCGACACGGCGCCGACCGGCCGCGAGCCGCACGACGCCGCCGCGGCCGGCGGCCGCGTGTTCGTCGCCGACGAGTTCGCCCACACGCTGACCGTGCTCGAGGGCCGCGCCGTCGCGCGCCTGAAGACGGCGCTGCAACCGGGTGGCGTCACACCACTCGACGACGGGCGCCAGGTCGCCGCCGTCTCCGTGCGCGAGCGCGTGGTCGAGACCTTCGACGTGGCGTCGGGAAAGCGCACCGGCCGCGCGAGCGCCGGCGTCGGCCCGACCCACGCGGTGTCCGACGGCGGCAACTACCTGTTCGTCGCCGACACCTCCGGCGGCGCGCTGCTGATCTACCACCTGCGCCCGCGCCTGGAGCTGATCCGCCGCTATCCGCTGCCCGGCTCGCCGTACGGCATCGCGATCGACAACCGCCGCCACCGCCTCTTCATCACCCAGACCGCGCGCAACCTGCTCACCGAGCTGACCGCCGGGGGGCGCCCGCACCTCGTCGAGCGCTACGCGACGCCGCGCCAGCCCAACACGGTCGCGGTCGACGAGGCAACCGGGCGCGTCTTCGTCACCGGCAAGGTCGACGGCGTGCTTCAGCTGCTCGACCCGGACCGCGAGCGGACGAGGTAGAGCGTGCCCGCCACGACGAACAGGACCGCGCTCACCAGCAGCCAGCGCGCCGCGTAGCCGTCCCACGACTCCCCGCTGACGCGCATGTAGGTCGCGTCGCCCTTGCCGCAGATAACCGGGAAGAACGCGAGCAGGAGCAGCGCCGAGATGCCGACCGGGACGCGCACGTAGTTCGCCCAGCCGGCGGGCCGGCCGCGCAGGGCGAGCCGGTCGAGTGTCGCGTAGGCGGGCCACAGGATCGCGTCGTGCAGCACGACGGCGCCGACGAGCCAGATCACGATCCGCTCCCAGCCGCCGAGCTGAAGCACCTGCAGCAGCGCCCACGCGGCGAGCGCGAGCGCGGCCAGGTGGACGAGCAGATGCAGCGGGGAGGCGCCGTAGCGGGACTTCATGCGCGGAACGTGAGCGTCCCGACCCACTTGGTGTTGTGCACGCCCGGCAGGCCGGGCACGATGATCCGCGCGGGGTAGCCGTGATCGAGCGTCAGGTCCTGGCCGCCGACCTGCAGCGCCAGCAGCGAGCGCGTGTCCGCGACCTGCCCGCGTGCGAGCGTCGCCTGGCGCAGCACGCCCGCCGGCTGCAGCGACTCGACCAGCAGCTCGTCCGCGTCCGGCACGCCTGCGCGCCGGGCGAGCTCGAGCAGCGGCACGCCCGTCCAGGTCTGGCGCGTCGACCAGCCCTCGACGCACCCCAGCGTGAGCGTGTGCGTCGCCTGCGGCAGCGCCAGCAGCTCCTCCCGGCTCAGCTCGAGCTCGCTCGCGCCGCCGCGCAGCACGAGCCGGTAGTCGGCGCCGACCATCGCCTCGGTGACCTGCGCGCCGTCCGCCGTCTTGTTGACCGGGAACCCGCCCGAGCGCCGCGGCGCCAGGAACGCGAGGTTGCGCGTGGGACCGCCGATCGACTGGCCGGCGTTGGCGACCAGTACCACGAGCGAGCCGCCGCCGACCGCGGCGAGCAGGCCGCGCCGGCTGACCGTCGGCGGATCGGGCCGCAGCGCGAGCGTGTCGCCGTCGGGCTCCTGGCGCGTCTCGGCGAGGCTCTGGCGCAGCGGCGCGAGCACGCCGCGCGAGCGGTAGGCCCGCAGCGCGACCGGCACCTTGACGACGAGGTGCACCGCCAGCGCCACGACGAAGACCACTGACGCGTAGTAGTGCGCCTGGACGAAGTCGAAGCGGAACACGTACCAGTACTGCATGTTCGCGATCCCGGTGGCGAACAGGAACCCGGTGCTCGACACGAGCAGCGCGATCGCGATCCGCTCGATTCCCTCGGCCGGCGTGCGGACCGGCGGGAACTGGAACAGCCTGGGGATCACCGACCACAGCTTCGCCAGCAGCAGCGGGAGCGCGACCAGGCCCCCGGTGACGTGCAGCCCCTGGGTGAACGCGTACAGCCACGACGGGCCCGTGGGCCAGTCGAAGAACGTCGTGAACGGGACGTCGGTGCCGACCAGCGCGTTGCGCCCGAGGTCGGGCTGGTAGGCGGCATGCGACAAGAAGCCGGTGAGCGCGACCGCGACCATGAGGATGAGCAGCAGCGAGCCGAACACGGCGGTGAGCCACGGGCCGCGCAGCGGAGACTTCCAGAACTCCGGCCGGAACGGACCGGGAGGCGTCCTCACCGCGCGCGCTCCAGCCGCGCGAACCAGCGGCCTCGGGCCTCGAACGTCGCGCACGGCTCCAGCCCGGCGGCCCGCGCGAGCCCTGCGATGCCGTCCGCGCCGACGGTCGCCCAGCCGAACCACGGGCTGATCGCCGAGCGCGTCTCGAGCCGGACGCGGAGGCGCCGGGTCGGCGCCTCCGGCGGCCCGGTCTCCACGAGGACGGCGCCACCGGGGGCGATCAGCGCGCAGGCGCGGGCGAGCAGTGCCTCCGGCGCACCGCCGATCCCGATGTTGCCGTCGAGCAGGAGCGCGCTGCGCCACGTTCCCGCCCGCGGGACGTCGGCGAACACCGAGCGCAGGATCGCCTCGGCGCCGCGGGCGCGGGCGAGGCGGACGGCGACCGGGGAGAGATCGAGGCCGAGCCCCTGTTGCCCCGCGACGGCGAGCGCGGCCAGATGGCGGCCCGGACCGCAGCCGATGTCGAGCACCGGCGGCGCGGCGTGGGCGAGCACGGCGCGGTCGACCGCGTCCACCGGCGCGAGCCACTTGCCCAGCGGCAGCTTCTGCGACCGGCCGTCGGCGATCCGGAAGCGCGCCGCGACCGGCTCGCCGCCGGCCGCGGCGGAGGCGAGCAGGCGCCCGTAGAGCAGCTCGGCGGGCTCGAGGCGGTGCAGGCGCCGCGGTGGGTCGGCCTCTGCCGGGTGTCCCCCGACGGTGGTGTCCGGCACCGCCGTCGTGGTGTCGGCGGGCGCCGTGAACCGGCGCGCGGCGGCCTCGCGCGCCCTCATGCAGCCACCAGCGGCGGACCGATCGCGGCGAGCGCCGCGGCAAAGCGGCCCGACGGCGCCGCCGCCGCCACGGCACGCGCGGCGGCGATGTCGTCGACGTCGAGCAGCGGCGGCAGCTCGACGGTGCGCAGGCGCAGGGCGGCGAGCCGCGCGCGCTGGTTCGCACCGGTGTCGGGCCGGCTCATCGGCACGCCCTCGAACACGGCGGGATCGGGCTCACGCAGGCCGATCGACCAGTAGCCGCCGTCGATCGCGGGCCCGAGCACCGCCGGGGCCCGCGCGAGCGCCGCGAGCCCGGCCGAAAGCTCCCCGGCCGTCACCTGCGGCGTGTCCATCCCGACCAGGAACGCGGGCTCGCCCACGTCGGCGAACGCGGCGGCGAGCCGCTCGGCGAGGCCGTCGCCGCGCTGCGGGATGACCTCCCAGCCGGCCGGCAGCCAGCCGCCCGGCCGGCCGTCGAGCGCGAGCACGCGCCGACCCGCGCCGGCGGCCGCCCCGCCCGCGGCGAGCGTGTCCTCGAGCGCCGCGCGGGCGAGCGCGGCCGCCTGCACCGGCGTGCACGGCGGGCACAGCCGCGTCTTGACGCGCCCGGGCACCGGCTCCTTGGCGATCACCACCAGCGCCGGCCTCACGCGAGCACGCCCGCCATGTCGCGCACCGCGCGTAGCGTGCCGCGCACCGTGCCCGTGACCTTCGAGCGCCCCTCGCGCGGGTGGTAGTCGACGGCGACCTCGTCGATCCGCCAGCCGGCTGCCGCGGCGCGCAGCACCATCTCCAGCGGCCAGCCGAAGCGGCGGTCGGCGATGCCGAGCGCGAGCAGGGCCTCGCGCCGCGCCGCGCGCATCGGCCCGAGGTCGCGCAGCGGCACGCCCGCGCGGCGGCGCAGCTCCCAGGCGAGCACCGCGTTGGCCGCGCGCGCGTGGGCCGGCCAGGCGCCGGGCGCGGGCGCACGGGCCCCGAGCACGAGGTCGCAGCGCCCGGCCGTCACCGGATCGGCGACGCGCGGAAGCTGGCGCGGGTCGAACGACGCGTCGCAGTCCATGAAGCAGACCACCTCGGCGCGCGCCGCCGCCAGCCCGCTCCAGCAGGCGGCCCCGAACCCGCGCCGCGGCTCGCGCACCACCTGCGCGCCCAACCGCTCAGCCAGCTCGCCGGACCCGTCGCTCGAGCCGTTGTCGACCACGATCGGGACGTAGTCCGGCGGCACGCGTTCGAGTACCCACGGGAGCGCGTCACGCTCGTCCAGCACGGGCAGGACCACATCGGGCATCTCTGATTCCTACGCGCCGGAAGCTACGAGCGGATTACAGACGCCGATCCGTAGGCTGCGCTGGCCATGCCCGCACCGATCCTCGTCACCGGCGGCGCCGGTTTCATCGGCTCCCACGTCGTCGATCTGCTGCTCTCCGACGGCCACGAGGTGCGTGTGCTCGACGCGCTGCTGCCCGCGGCCCACCGCGAGCGTCCGGACTACCTCGATCCCGTCGCGGAGTGGATCGAGGGCGACCTGCGCGATGCGGACGTCGCCGCCCGGGCGGTGGACGGGGCTGCGGCGGTCTGTCACCAGGCGGCGATGGTCGGGCTCGGCGTCGATTTTGGTGACGTACCCGATTACGTCGCTCATAACGACTATGCCACCGCCCAGCTCCTGCGCGCCCTGGCGGCCCGGGGCTTCGCGGGCCGACTGGTGCTCGCGTCGAGCATGGTCGTCTACGGGGAGGGGCGCTACCGGTGCCCCGAGCACGGCATCGTCGCGCCGGGCCCGCGCGTGCCCGCCGACCTCGACGCCGGCCGCTTCGAGCCGCCGTGCCCGCACTGCGGCCGGCCGCTCGCCGCGCTGACCGTCCCGGAGGACGCGACGCTCGATCCGCGCAGCGTCTACGCCGCGACCAAGCTCGCGCAGGAGCACCTGTGCAGCGTGTTCGGCCGCGAGACCGGCGTGCCCGTGACGGCGCTGCGCTACCACAACGTCTACGGCCCGCGCATGCCGCGCGACACGCCGTACGCCGGCGTCGCGAGCATCTTCCGCTCCGCTTACGCGGCCGGGCGCGCGCCGCGCGTGTTCGAGGACGGCGGCCAGCGGCGCGACTTCGTCCACGTGCGCGACGTGGCTCGCGCGAACGTCCGCGCGCTCACGGGGCCCGACCCGGTCCCGGGCGCGTTCAACGTGGCGAGCGGGACGCCCCGTACGGTGCTCGACATGGCGCGTGCGCTGGCGCGGGCCTGCGACGCGGCGCCCGAAGCCGCGCCGCGGGTCACGGGGGAGTGGCGCGCCGGCGACGTGCGCCACGTCGTCGCCGCACCCGACCGCGCGGCCGAGCGGCTCGGCTTCCGCGCGCGAGAGGACTTCGACGCCGGCATGGCCGAGTTCGCGGCCGCGCCGCTGCGCGGGTGAGCGCCGCGCTGGCATCATCCGCGCCGATGGAGGGGCTGGTGCAAGCGCGCGTCGCGGTGGTCGGCCACGTCGAGTGGGTCGACTTCGCGGTCGTCGGGCGGCTGCCGCGACCCGGCGAGATCCTGCACGCCGGGGAGTGGTGGTCGCAGGCGGCGGGGGGCGGTGGCGTCGCGGCGGTGCAGATGGCCAAGCTGGCCGGCGGCGCGCTGTTCCTCACCGCACTGGCCGGCGACGAGAACGGACGTCGCACCGCCGAGCAGCTCGCCGCCCAGGGTGTGACCGTCCACGCCGGCGCACGCGACGGTTCCCAGCGGCGCGGCTTCGTCTACCTCGACGACGACGGCGAGCGCACGATCACGATCCTCGGCGACCGGCTGGTGCCGCACGGCGACGATCCCCTGCCGTGGGACGCGCTCGACGACGTCGGCGGGATCTACTTCACCGGTGGCGATCCTGCGGCCCTGCATGGGGCGCGCCGGGCGCGCGTGATCGTGGCGACGCCGCGCGCCGAGGACGCGCTGATGGAGGCCGGCGTGGCGGTCGACGTGCTGGTGCACTCGGGCAAGGACGCGGGGGAGGAGCTCGATCCCGGCGCCCTTGACCCGCCGCCACGGACCGTCGTGACGACGCTGGGCTCCAAGGGCGGCCGCTGGGACGGCGAGGCCGGCAGCGGGACGTGGGAGTCGCTGCCGCTCCCCGGACCGCGCGTGGACGCCTACGGCGCGGGCGACTCGTTCGCGGCCGGCATCACCACCGGGCTCGCCGCGGGCATGTCGATGCAGGACGCGATCCTGCTCGGCTCACGCTGCGGCGCGGCCAACATGACGGGGCGCGGCCCCTACGCCGGTCAGCTCGACCTGCGTTCGCGCTGAGACGCGCCGGCGCGAGCGGCGCCTCATGCGTCCGCCGGCGCGAGCGTCGCGAGGAAGCCGGCGAGCACCGGCGATGCCGGCTCGTGGCGCCAGGCGGCGATCAGCTCGAGCTCGCGCGTCGCCGGATGCAGCGGGCGGTACTCGACGCCGGTGCGGTGCAGCTGCTCGGTCGAGGCCGGCAGCAGCGCGACGCCGACGCCGGCCGCGACGAGGCCGATGAGGGTCTGCACGAGCCAGACCTCGTCCTGTGCGGCGCGCGGCACGAACCCGTGCTCGCGGCAGAGGCCGACGACCTGGGCGTGCAGTCCCGGCAGCTCATGGCGGGCCGGCAGCACGAACGGCTCGCCGGCCAGGTCGGCGACGTCGACGGTGTCCCCGGCGGCCAGCGGGTGACCGGCGGGCAGCGACGCGACGAGCGGCTCGCGCGCCACCACCCGCTGCTCGAGCGCCTCGTCGCGGAGCGGCCGGTAGAAGAACGCGACGTCGAGCCGGCGGTCGTGCAGGCCGGCGACGAGCGCGTCCGGGGAGAGCTCGCGCAGCTCGAGCTCGACGTCGGGGAAGTCACGCCCGTAGGCCCGCAGGATCGGCGGCAGCGCGCTGTTGGACGCGGACGGGATGAAGCCGACGGCCAGCCGCCCGACCTCGCCGCCGCCGACGCGGCGCACCAGCGCGATCGCCAGCTCGCGCTCGGCGAGCAGCCCGCGCGCCTCGGGCAGCAGCGCGTGGCCGGCGCCGGTCAGCCGGATCGCGCGCCGGGAGCGGTCGAACAGCTCGACGCCGAGCAGCGCCTCGAGCCGGCGGATCTGCGTGCTCAGCGGCGGCTGGGCCATGTGCAGCCGCGCGGCCGCGCGCGTGAAGCCACCCTCCTCGGCGACGGCGACGAAATACCGCAGGTGCCGGAACTCCACACCCCGGAACGATACCTCGTCGGTATGGGTGGCGATCGAAGAAGTATCTCGATTCCGCACGGCGGGCGCGAGAATGGCGCCCATGGGGGTCGAGGTCGTCAGCGCCGAGCGCGCGGTCGCGCAGGTCCAGCGCGGCGACACCGTGATGGTCGGCGGCTTCGGCCTCGTCGGGGCCCCGCTGACGCTGATCGAGGCACTGGTGGCGAGCGAGCGGGCGCGCGAGCTGACGATCGTCTCCAACAACCTCGGCGAGCCGGGCCGCGGGCTGGGCGCGCTGCTGCTGGCCGGCGGCGTGCGCCGCGCGATCGGCTCCTACTTCACGAGCAACCCGGACGTCGTCGCCGCGCACGCACGTGGCGAGATCGAGGTCGACCTGCTCCCGCAGGGAACCCTCAGCGAGGCGATCCGTTCCGGCGGAGCAGGGCTCGGCGGCTTCTACACGCCGACCGCGGTCGGCACCAAGCTCGCCGACGGCCGCGAGGAGCGCGAGATCGAGGGCGTCCGCTACCTGTTGCAGACGTCGCTGCGCGCCGACGTCGCGCTGATCCGCGCGCGCACCGCGGACGCGCTCGGCAACCTGGTCTATGACAAGACGGCCCGCAACTTCAATCCCGACATGGCGACCGCGGCGAAGGTCGTCGTGGCCGAGGTCGACGAGATCGTCCCGGCCGGGACGATCGCGCCGGAGCGCGTCGCGACGCCCCACCTGTTCGTCGACTACCTGGTGCGCGCGAAGGTGACGCTGTGAGCGCGGTGACGGCGAGGATCGCCGCGCGCGTCGCGCGCCACCTGCGCGACGGCGAGGTGATCAACCTCGGCATCGGCATCCCGACGCTTGTCGCCGACCAGCTCGAGGGTCGGCCGGTCGTCCTGCACACCGAGAACGGGATGCTGGGCGTCGGCGCGACGCCCGACGGCGACGCGGTCGACGTCAACCTGGTCAACGCCGGCAAGCTGCCGGTCTCGGAGACCCTGGGCGCCGCCTACTTCTCCAGCTCCGAGTCGTTCGCGATGATCCGCGGCGGGCACGTCGACGTGGCGGTGCTCGGGGTGCTCGAGGTGACGCGCGCGGCCGCGTGGCCAACTGGGCGCTGCCGGGGAAGCCGATCCTCGGCGTCGGCGGCGCGATGGACCTGCTCGTCGGCGCGCGCCGGGTGATCGTCGCGACGACGCACACGACGAAGGCGGGTGAGCCGAAGATCGTGGCGGAGTGCAGCCTGCCGATGACGGCCGAGCGACCGGTCGACCTGATCGTCACCGAGCATGCGACGTTCGAGATCGGCGCGGACGGGCTAGTGCTGACCGAGGTCGCTCCCGGCTCGTCGCGCGAGTGGCTCGCCGCGCACACCGGCGCGCCCTATCGCGAGGCGCTCTGATCGGGCGCGGGGGTGGACGGCCGCAGCACCAGGTCGTAGTCCAAC